>Ga0187882_1001648_pt1 | contig 22088 bp, 25 predicted proteins | sample June2016WEW_19_1_3_FD_132991 | JGI IMG/M metagenome (GOLD analysis project Ga0187882, IMG submission 132991) | Peatland microbial communities from SPRUCE experiment site at the Marcell Experimental Forest, Minnesota, USA - June2016WEW_19_150 | ecosystem: Environmental > Terrestrial > Soil >... | reverse complement strand
CAGGTGCCCCATGGGCGCGGCCAGGATGAAACAGCCGGACAATCCGACTAGGATACAGCAGGCGATCGTTAGGGCTGTTTCCCTCGTTATCCTCACCTGGGTGAACCATCCTTCCACTTGTGCTCTTCAACTGGTTCTTGGCTTCAGCGGGGGATTGCTTTCCCCACTGAAGCTTATCAGTAAAACTTGGCTTGTGCCGAGCCATCGGCGAAGGCGGAAGCCATAGTTGCACTGATCCAGGGGCTTAACGCCACTTGGCTCCCACTTCAGTGGGAGTGTAGTGGCGGTTAGCCATCGGGTAACCAGTTAACACAGTGCGTAGCCGCTCTTATCCCACCGCTTCGGAGAAGCGGGGGCATTAGAGCGGGTAGTCATCTGTGGTAGCGCCTTTTCAGGTCCTCGATCCTGGAATCCAGGATGCCCCGAAACGGATTGCCGAGGTATGAGGGCACGATCCTTTTCCGGTTTTCCGCTTCGGCAAATGCCTGTTTGACCTGGGACAGGTCGATGTCGTTTTCGCCCAGCAGGGTGGTGATGCTGTGCTCTGTCACTCCCAATACGTATACCTTTCCGAATATTTCCGCCAGGACCAGCATCTTATTTGGCCCCACAGAGACCTGGTCCACGATTCTCGCCCAGGCGCTCTGCCTGGATAACATGGTATTTTTCTGCAGAAACTTGATGAGAACGAGCGCCAGCCCGATCACTACCACCAGGCTAAGCACCAACTGCAGTATCTCGCTTCCCATGTTCATGCCTGGAGGCGCAACAGGCGTCGGCGCCTGGTATGGCTGGAGATCGCCGAGCGGCTGGCCTGCCGCCCAGGCCGTGCCCACCCATAGCATCCAGATACATACCAGACTCCAGCATAGCTTCGCCGTCCTGATCACCAATCTCAACATCATTCCCCCGCCCCGAGATTGCTCGTGGAACCGCTTGATTGTGCCTTGACCTCGCTGTCGATCTCCGCAATCAGCTTTAACAATTTGGCCGCCTGCACCGGGTCCATCGTTGCGAGAATCTGGCTGGCCGCGTCTTTATCCATCTCATACAGGATCTCCGACACCATCTGCGGGTCCTGGTTGCCCAGAATGGCCACCGCCGATTCCGATTTCATGCTGGCGTAGTAGTTGGCCAGATTCTGATACACCTGCTGCTGCGCCTGATCAAACACGGGATTCCCGGCAGCACTGCCACCGCCCGTAAGACCACCGGCGCCGGTGGCGCCGGTTCCGGAACCGGGCGCATTGTTGTTCGACTGCGACCCCTTGCTCAGGACCTCATCTTCCATCGTCAGGGCCTGCACCTGCTTCTTCAGGCTGTCGTTCTCCTGTTTCAGGGCGGCGTACGATTCGGTCGTCTGGCCGGGGGCCACAAATTCATCGACATACGGTATTTTTGACAGTGTAGCCCGTAAGTCGATCAATCCCATCATCGATGCTGCTACAACTCCTGCAACAGCCAGGATAAGGCAGATCAGAACAATAAATACCACTGTCTTCAGCGGGTTCAGAACGGCGCCCCTCCCGTAACAGTTGTCGGATGCCGGAAGTCGGAAGTCAGATCTGTATTTCTTTTACGGATGTTTGTCCCGATCTCATCGAGAGCTTTCTGCTCCTCTCTCAGGTAGTCCTGGTAAAACTGTTGCCACAGCTTTTCCCTCAGGCGCTCCAGCAACTTCCTATCCTTTTGCAGGGCCAGGTACCTCTCTCTTTCTGCAGCCAGTTTCACCAGGGCCTCCTCGACCGACATGGCCTGGATTTCCTTCTGCTCCGACAGAACTGTGTGATAGGACTCCGCAAATAAAAGAAGGCCTATGTTTAACTGCATCTGGCGCAGAGTTGTGCTGTATTCTAGCAGAGCCTCGATTCTCCGGTCGATCAGCGCCAGCTTCCTCTTCTCTTCATCGTAAACCGCCTGGGCATTGGAGAGGATCAGACGCTGGATATCCTCCTCCTGCCTCTTCAAATCCAGATATTTTTGCAGGTGAAAATGAAAGCGCTTCATGATCTCCACATTGGTGACGAAGCCCAACACTCAATCAGGTTATTGCCTTGAAAAAGAAGATGCAGCATGGTGTACATACTTTGATCACCTTGCTTTCTCTCATCGAGCGCCGGGAAACAAATCGCCGAGAAGGTTCTTGACGTCATCGTAAGCAAAGGACTCGTTAATCTTTTGCCGTAAATAAGCCATGCATTTTTCGAACATGGTGATGGCCTCGTCAATCCGGGCGCTGGTTCCGGCTTTATAGGCGCCGACCTCGATGAGGTCCCTGGCTTCCTGGTAGGTTGCCATGATGCTCTTGAAGGACCCGACTTTCTCCAGGTATTCCGGGGGGACGAGATCGATCGCCAGACGGCTCACTGAATTCAGGATGTCGATAGCCGGGTAGTGGTTCTGGGAAGCCAACTGGCGGGAAAGCATGATGTGGCCGTCCAGGATGCTGCGAACGGCGTCGGTGATCGGCTCGTTGAAGTCGTCTCCCTCAACCAGGATGGTGTACAATCCGGTGATCGTTCCGCTGTTCGACGAACCGGCGCGCTCCAGCAGTTTCGGCAACAACGTGAAGACAGAAGGGGGGTAGCCCCTGGTAGCAGGTGGCTCTCCGGCGGCGAGTCCCACCTCCCTTTGAGCCATGGCGAACCTGGTGATGGAATCCATCATCAGCAGGACGTCCCGGCCCTGTTCGCGAAAATACTCGGCAATGGCGGTGGCGACGAATGCTCCCTTGATACGCACCAGGGGTGGTTGATCAGAGGTTGCGGCAACAACTATGGAACGCTTCAAGCCATCCTCGCCCAGGTCCTTCTCGATAAATTCCTTCACCTCCCGGCCACGCTCACCGATCAGAGCGATCACATTGACATCTGCCGCCGTGTTTCTGGCGATCATCCCCAGCAGGGTACTCTTGCCAACCCCGCTTCCGGCAAAGATGCCCATGCGCTGCCCCTTGCCGCAGGTAAGCAGGCCGTCAATGGCTTTGATCCCCAGCGGGAGCACCTCTCTGATTCTCTTTCGCTTCAGGGGATTGCGCGGGTCTGACATGACCGCCCGCCATTCTGCGTCAGGAATCGGCCCCTGATCATCGATCGGATCGCCGAGGCCGCTGAGCACGCGCCCCATCAGGCCAGGCCCCACCCTGACCTTGAAGACGTCACCGGAGGCTACCACCTGGCATCCCAGGCGCACTTCCCTCATCTCTCCCAGGGGCATCAGGACGGTTGCCTGATCCCGGAACCCCACAATTTCGGCCTTGATGCGCGCATCGGGGGTATCGATGTAGCAGAGTTCCCCGATGCTGCCGGGCGGACCGTAGGACTCGGTAGTCAGGCCGACGGCCTGGGTGATCCTGCCACGCTGCTTGATCGGTTCATACCCGTCGATGTAATGCATGTACTTTTCGAGATTAACCATTTTCAGCAGCCTCCATCAACTTGTGCCTGATCTCGCTGAGTTGCCCTTCAACGGTGCCGTCAACCGTGCCATGCGGTGTGACGGCGAGACAGTCGCCGCTCTTCAGGTCATGATCCACCCGGAAACGAATCCTGGAGCCACCTGCGGTCTTACCCCCGGTTTTATCCGCCAGGGCGTCAGTGACAGCGGCGTAATCATCAGCGCTCACTTTCAAGGTCACATTGTCTGAATCCATGACTTGAGCAAGAACCGCCCCGGCTATACTGGCGATCTGTTCCGGCGCCAGCTTCAACTCGGCATGGATGATTTTCCTGGCTATCTGTAAGGACAATTCGATCATTGCGGGCTCGAGGCCCCCGATCAGGCGTGACCTTTCTTGCTCGATTGCTCGTGTCTGCGCTGTCCGCTCCTCCAGCAACTGATTGCGCTCGGCCTGCAGGGCCAACTGTCCGGCTTCATAACCTGACCGATAAGCGGATTCTCTGGCCCGGTCCTTCTCTGCCGAGGCCTGCCCCAGGATCTGATTCGCCTCTTCCCTGGCCTGGGCAATGATCGCCTCTGCCTGCCGTTTGGCATCGTTCAACAGCTTGCAGATCGTCAACTTGGCCTCGGCAATGACCATCTGGGATTCTTTGCCGTCAAAGGAACCAGCCTGCCGGGCTGCATCCGCCTTGTCGCTGTTGACTGACGACACAGATTTGTAAAGACTTACAATGATCGAGTCAGCTTTCAAGATCTTTGCAGGCATCGCTGGAAACCCCCACATGGCCGTAGGCCACTCTCGATGTTGGAAGTTCGAAGTTCGAACTTCGATTATCTTCGATCTTCGTTGCTCGAATTTCGATTAGCCTTTCCCTCGAACCTCGAACCTCGAACCTCGATGATGCCACTAACTACCAAAATCTAATCTATTTTGAACTTATGCACAATACCGTTCAGTTTGTCTGACATTTCCGCCTGGGCCACAATAATCTGGGCCACGTCCTGGGTGGCCTTGGCAATTGATCCCATATTCTGGGATATCTGCTGTGTGCCGACAGCAGCCTGCTCAGAAGAAGCGGCCACCGACCCGATCAACCTGTCGGACTCCTCCAGCGACGTGGTCACCTGCTTGACGCTATCTTTAAAGTGTCTGACCAGATCGCTGATGGTCTCCGCATCCTGGCGGTAGCTCTCACCGGCGTAGGCCATATTGTTGTAATCATCATTAACCTTCTCGTTGATATACTGTAAAAGTTCATGGGCATTTTCCGATAAATTCGTGAATGCATCCTGTACCTGTTTGATCACGGTCTGGATGCCGGCCACTGTTTTCGCCGACTGCTCCGCCAGCTTCCGCACCTCAGATGCTACAACAGCAAAACCCCTTCCCTGCTCTCCCGCCCGGGCGGCTTCGATAGCAGCGTTCAAGGCCAGCAGGTGAGTCTGGTCTGCGATATCGGAGATGATCTCGGCCGCCCTGCCGATCTCCACTACCACCTTGCCCTCCTCGATAGCCCTTAAAATACGCCCCTCTTTTTCCTTGTAGAGGCTCTTGCTGGCTTTGATGTCCGCTTCGATCCTGGTCTTGACCTGTTCAGACCGCTCCTTTGCTTCGTCTGCTGTCCGCGCTCCACTATCGAAGCTTCTAACCAGTTCCTCGGCGGTTCTGGTGATCTCATTGCTGGAAGCACTTACCTCTTCAACGGCTGTGCTGGACTCTTCCGTGCCCGCAGCGATCTCTTCCGTGAGCGAGTTGACATTCTCCACCTCTGCCGTGATTTCCTGAATCGCCGCCGACAGGTGCTGGCACGAAAAACTCAGTTCACTCGCTTCAGCAAGTATGCCTCTGATAATCTCCTGCCAGTTGCTGATCATCCCACCGAAAGAGTTGATGAGCCGTCCAATCTCGTCATGTGATCTCACCATCCCGACGTTCACGTTCAAGTCCCCGGAGGCCGCTTTCTCTGCCGCCCTGCTGATCCGGTTCAAGGGCTCGTCAATCTGTTTGGTGCTGAACAGGCCAAGGCCAAGCGCCAGGACTACATCAAAAAAGACCAGGATCGCCATCAGCCAGACGGATGCGATTGATCTGCTGTTAAGAATGCCTACAAAGCCAATCAGTCCCGCCATCAGGGCAACAATCACGAAGCCCGTCACAAGCTTTACTCCGACCCTGAGATTGTAAAACCAATTCATGCACAGGTTCATGTACAGGCTCCTCCGTTCAGGAATTTAAACGATAGTACTCATCGATGGCCTTGTATATCTCTTCGAAGCTGAAAACATCGTCTGAAGCCAACAGTTGATCCAGGTTCAACAGGATGACCAGCCTGTCATCAAGCTTGGCTATACCCGAAATAGCCCTGCTCGCTGTATCGCACAGGTTCACCTCGGTCTCTATGCTGTCCTCGGCTATTTTCAACACATCGCATACAGCATCGACGATAATGCCTGCGGTATTGATCCCCACATTGACGATGATGGTGCGCCTTTCTTCGCTGTCGCTCTCCCTGAGGCCCAGCTTCTCGCTAAGTCCCAGGACCGGAATGACCTTACCCCGTAAATTGACTACACCTTTGAAGAACTCCGGAGTATTGGGGATGGCAGTAATAGCTGGAGTTTTGATGATCTCCTGCACATTGGAGATCGGAACTCCAAAGATATTGTTTTCCAACCGGAACAGCACGGCCTGTCTTTCGCCCACCGTTGCCACTCCTTCATGAGACCTATATATTCACTAAATATTGTATATGAACCAGGAAATAATATCTAGATAGTCATCCATAACATTTACGCACTTTATTACTAATGTCCTATTCCACACCAGGACCTCACATACGCATAAAACATTTATATGCGTAGGTATACAAGGCTCGACGACAGCCGGAGACAGGTCCCTATTTTGATACTATAGTCCTATATGAAAACAGATGCCGGATGCAAGAGGCCGGATGTCGGAAAAAGATTTGTAGCTACATAGGGTAGTCCTCAAATCTTTCGGCGCCATCAGCGGATGAAAACCCACCGCAGTTGGCTGGCTGCATTCCAGCGGAATCAGCTAGCCAGCCGAACAACTAACTTCGGGTGTTTTTAAGTCTTGAATAGGCTGAGCAGTTATAGCACATCTTCTGCTTCTGTTGGGGCCACCCCGGATGCATCATCGGAGTCTAGTTTGGATAAGGCATTCCTCCTTTCGGCTTCTGTCCAGATCAACAACAGATCAGCCAGGGCTGTGGCGTCGCGCCCGGAGGGCACCCGGCTGCCGGTGCTCTCCGGCACAGAGTTGACACCTCCGGACTCTGGTCCGGTACTGTTGGAACTATATTTTTTCATCAGGTCAGCCACGTGAACGACATAGTCCTGTGTTTCCTTGTAGGGCGGAATACCGCCGTATTTTGACACGGCGCCGGGCCCTGCGTTATAGGCGGCTATGGCGAGTGTCACATTGCCGTTGAACTGATCCAGGAGCGTTCGCAGGTAGTTGGCGGCGCCGTGGATGCTCTGGACCGGGTCCCGGGGATCGATGCCCAACTGTTGAGCCGTATCGGGCATTATCTGCATCAGGCCGACAGCCCCGGCCGACGAGATCTCATCAGGGTTGAAGTCCGATTCAGCAGAGGCCACAGCCTTTAATAACGCCGGACTGACGTTGTACTTACTGCCGGCGTCCAGGAACACATCGTCAAAAGGGACCGCCTGTGGCAGGTACTGCGCCAGCACCTCGCTGAAGCCGGCCGCGGCCGGCTTGGTCCCCTTTTTCGGTATTTCTGAAAAAGAGCTGTCTACGGGTGAAATATTGCCGACAGTCATTCAGGCATCCCTCCCGATAGAACATTTTTCAAGTCAAGCAGCAGAATGACGCGGCCGGAGCTTTTCCCGATACCGCTCAGGTGGGCCTCCGTCTTGCCGGCCAGAGGCGGTTCGATATGTCCTGCCGGAAGATCGAGCACTTCTTTGACGCTATCGACGATGATCCCCGCGATTAGATCCTGCGTGCGAACGATGATGATCCGGCTTCGCTTCGAATTCGCTCTCCGGCCAAGGTCCAGCCGCCTGTGTAGATCGATGACCGGAACGATATTCCCCCGCAGGTTGATAACACCTTCTATGTGTTCGGGGGAGCGGGGAACCCTGGTGATGGGGAGAGGCCGGATGATTTCCTGAACCTGGCCAATCCCTAGCCCGTACTCCCCGCTGCCGGCAGTGAAAACAACCACCTGCAGTCCGCTATCCAGGTCTTCTGTCACAGCCATTCCACTGCCTCCCTTTGTGATGTGTGATGTGAGAGGTTAGAGGCATCTCACTTCCCATTAAAATAGGCTATCGACTGCCAGGATCATCGAGACCTGCCCGTCGCCCAAGACAGTTGCCCCTGCAAGCCCGGGAATGCCCTTCAATAGCTTCCCCAGCGGTTTGATGACAACATCCTGCATGCCGGCTAGCGCATCAGCTACAAGTCCGTACCGTTGCCCTCCCTTTCGGACGACGACAACGAAGCCAGCCTCCCCGTTCTCTGCCGCAGGCGCCTGCAGCAATTCGGAGAGCCTCACCAGGGGCAGCACATTACCGCGCAGCAGCATTGCCTCTCTCTTCTCCAAATTCTTGACCCGATCCGGAGTGATCAGGGCAATCTCATCGATGACCCCCATCGGTATGGCGTACTGTTCACCGCCAACATCCACCAACATCGCCCGAATAATGGCCAGTGTCAGCGGAAGCCTGATTCTTGCCGTTGTGCCCTGTCCCATCCTGGTGTCCAATTCAATGCTCCCATCCAGGGATTCAACTTTTGTTTTGACAACATCCATCCCCATGCCGCGGCCGGAGACATCGCTAACTTTCTCAACAGTGCTGAAGCCTGCTTTAAAAACACAGTCCATAAGGGCTGACTCGTCGACAACGGCATCCACCGCCAGCAATCCATTCTCGACCGCCTTCTCCCAAACCCTTTCCAGGTTTATCCCACGTCCATCATCGACTACCTCTATGACCACGCTGTTGCCTTCCTGGCGGGCAGCCAGGCGAAGGAGGGCCTGTTCCGGCTTCCCGGCCTTCAGCCGCTCCTCCGGCAATTCAGCACCGTGATCGACGGCATTCCTGAGCAGGTGCATCAGCGGTTCCCCGATCTCATCGACCACGGTGCGGTCCAGCTCGGTCTCCACGCCTTCAATACTGAACTGAATATTTTTGTTCAACTCTCGCGACAGGTCCCGCACCATCCGGGGAAAGCGGTTAAACACCTGTTCGATCGGGACCATCCGCATCTTCATCACAATCGACTGCATTTCTGCAGTCAAGCGCCCCAAATGCTCCACGGCTTCCTGGATCTCAGGGTTGTTCAGGGACGAACAGAGCCGCTCCAGCCGGGTCTTGTTGATCACCGATTCCCCTACCAGGTCAAGCAGGCTGTCCAACCGTTCCGTGTTCACCCTGACTGTCCGGGCCGAAAGAGAGGTTTTGTCCTCCTGGCCGCTTCTGTCCAAGTGCGCCGGCCGCACAGTTTTTTGCCGCAGGTACTCCTGGTCGATCTGCTCCAGGGATAACAATGAGACTTCCGAGATCTTGTTCAGCGCCTCAGCGAAGGCTGCAACCGGTTTTTTGGCCACAAAGACTATGTCAAAGCGATCATCGAAGTTCTCTTCCTCCAGGGTCTGTGCCGGAGGCTCGGACTTGACGATCTCCGCCTCCTGATCCTCGATGGCCTTAAAAACCATATAGACACGGGGCGCCTTCATCAGCGTGTACGGCGCCAGGGCAAACCGGGCTACGTAGGCCCCGTATCCCTGGTCCAGGGCAGTCCCCAGCACATCGACATCGCAGCCGTTCAATTGGATGCTGACTTCTTTTGCAGGTATCGGCGGATAATCATCGATCGGTACAGGCCCGGATGATTGATTGCGGAGATTTTGCAGCCTCTTCAGCGCCTCTTTCAAGGGCACGCAGTCAAAATCACCCCCGTTCCCGGCCTCAACACCGGTTATCATCTCCTGCAGGGCGTCCAGACACTTGAAGAGCACATCCACTTCGGAGACCACCGAAACCTGGCAGTCCTTTAACACCAGCAGGGTGCTCTCCATCTCATGGGTCAACTCGGACATGTGCTTGAAACCCATCGTTGCCGACATGCCCTTCAGGGTGTGAGCGGAGCGGAGGATCTCGTTGAAGACATCCCTGTTGTCCGGCCTCTTCTCCAGCTCCAGGAGATTGGCGTTCAGCGCCTGCAGATGCTCGGCCGCTTCGGACAAAAAGTATTCAAGGTACTGCGACATGTCCATTTTCAATAATCACCCCCCATATTGGGATGTGTGAGGTGAGAGGTTAGAGGCATCCCACCTCTCATTAAGGCTCCACCTTACTGTATATGGTTCTGAGAATCACGATGTCCACCCTTCTGTTCATTTGCCGGTGTTCATCCGAATCGTTGAGCACCTGGGGGCGATATTCCCCGTATCCGGTAGCGGACAGGCGTTCCGGCACAACTCCGCACAGGATCAGGTCCTGGACGACGTTGGTCGCTCTTGCCGACGAAAGCTCCCAATTCGAAGGAAACTCTGCGTTGTGAATCGGCAAATTATCGGTGTTCCCCTCGACGAGAATGAAATTAGGCAACGATTGAAGGTTCTTTCCCACCTCGGCAATGATATTTCTGGCGTCCGGAGTTAAAACGGCGGAACCGCTGTCAAAAAGCATCGTATCCTGCAGGCTGATTACCAGGCCCCGCTCTTCCATCTGGACACTGACCCGCCCGGCAAGGCCTTTCATTTGAAAATATTTTTCCAGTTGCGCCCTGATCTGGTTCATCTGGGCAATATCGGCAGAGGCGATGCTGCCGCTGCTGACATTGGCCTGCTCCTGAAGGATAGAGTTGCCGGCGCTGGGCATGATGCTGCCCTGGTTGCCGAAGACCGAACCTAGTATATTGGCCAACTGTTGAAATTTCTGGGAGTTAACATTGCTGATGACGTACATCATGATGAAAAAGATCATCAGCAGCGTGATCATGTCGGCGTATGTCAACAGCCAGCGCTCCATGCTCGGTCCGCCCGCTTTTTTTCCTGACCCGCGTCGCAGTTTCATACGCTCATTCTCCCTTTAATTGTTGCTTGATGTGGGAGTTCAGAAAGAGAATGAGTTTTTCTCTGATAAAGTTGGGGTTTTCTTTTTCCTGGATCGCCAGCAGCCCCTCGACAGTCAGGCTGCAATAGAGTATCTCCTCGTTGTTTCTCACCTTCAGCTTGGCAGCTATCGGCAGCCACAGGATGTTGGCCGTTGAGATTCCATAGAGCGTGGCGATGAATGCTACGGCGATAGCAGGCGCCAGGGCATCAGGCGTACTCATGTTGCCGAGCACGTGCACCAGGCCCATGACAGTACCGACAATGCCCATCGTCGGGGCATACCCTCCGGCTATTTCAAAAATCGATATTCCCCTTTCATGCCTCTGTTCCATGTAGTAGACCTCGTTCTCCATTAAATCCCGAAGGACAGAAGTCTCGATGCCGTCGATGATCATCTGCAGCCCCATCCTTAAAAAACTGTCATTGAGTTGTTCCAGGTTGTTTTCCAGGCTTAGCACACCCTCACGCCGCGCCTGGGTGGCAAAATTGACTATATTCTGGATCAGCGCCGCGCTGTCGTAGGTCTGATCCTTAAAGGCAATGGCAAAGAGAACGGGCACCTTTTTCAAGTCTGTAACAGTAGAGGAAATAACCGTCGCCCCGACGGTCCCGCCCAACACGATCATGGCGGCGGTATAGGACATAAGGGCACCGGCCTTCCCTCCCTCAAGAATGAAGGCGCCTAACAGGCATACAAAACCTAATACTAATCCAATCAGAGTCGCTAGATCCATTAAAAACGCTCCCATCTGGGATGTGGGAGGCGAGAGGTTACCTGTGCTCCGCATTCCCGGTGTGCCGGCGGGCTTTCAGCCAAGGCGGAGCCTTGAGCCGGCGTTCAGGCCGGGCGTAAGCCCGGATGCGGAGGAGGTGAGATACTTGTCGGTATTGGCGGAGTTGAAGTGCACACGGGAAATGCGGCGCAAGGGAGCATGAGGGAAGCCTCATAGCCTGCCAATACCTTATATTCCCACTTCTCGCTTCTCACTTCTCAAGTCTTAGGGATACTGACGTCAACTTACGAACAAAGCTTTTGGGTCCACCAACCGCCAGCCACTGACCACCAATTCAGTCTATTGCATGATCAGGTCCGAAAAATAGATATTGGTAACCTCTCCGGTGGTCAAGTGCTCATTGATCAGCGAGATGACATCTTTTTTGAGCCGGGTACGGTTTAACATGATATCATCACTCGTCTCGCCGTTGAGCAGGCTGATGATGCAGTCACGCAACAGGGGTTCATTGTCCTGCACCTCTTTCTCCAGCGATTTGTTGTTGAGTTCCAGGGTCACCCCTGTTCTCACGTACTTGAGTTCGCTCGCATCAGAAAGGTTGGTTGTGAAATCCCCCAGATCGAAGAGCACGGGATTGGGAGGCGGTTTTACCGCGCCCTTGGAATGTCTGGTAAATAAGAGACCCAGGGCTAGGATGCAGATAACCGCGACGATACCGATGCCGATCTTCAAGATTAACCCGGAGCTATTGACTACTGAAGCCTGCTGCTCTTCCGAATCCTTTGTAATTGTGGCCATCTGCCAGCCCCTACATCGTCTTAGTCCCTAAGTCGCACATCTTTTTAAAAACATTACGATAAATCTGGTTTTGGGTATACATTCCACGACAGGTTTATGATTCCTTCTTCGGTCACAAAGAAATTTTAATTTTTTTAGGACCTCCGCAGGGGGGTCCGCGAAAACATGTCCTTACTATACATCGGATATCCTGTTTCATTCTTGAGGATTGCTGGCCGGGAAGCAAGAAAGCCGGCCTGCTGCCGGCTTTGGCTGAAAAGTTGGTCCTAAAAAGTTCAGGCGTCGTTTGCTCCGCTCCTTGCCGGCGGTTCTTCTTCTTTTACATCGACAATCTTTACGGCGATCTGATCATTGCATAATCCGGGGCGTGCGTAAAATTTTTGCGAACAACCGACCATGACATCCAGGTCATCGCTGCTTTTCCTGTTTAACAGGACAACATCCCCGACCTGCAGGTCCAACAGTTCTTTGACAGTGATGAAGGAATCGCCGAGAATAACACGTATAGGTAGTTTGACGGATTTTATCTGCTCCTTGATGCGATCCTGAAAATTTGCGCTGAACACCCTGGAAGTTTTTTCAAACCAGTATTTGGTGCTAAAATTTCCTAAAATCGGCTCCAGTGTGATATAAGGCAAGACGTACTGGATCGTTCCGCCAATATCATCGACTCGTATATCCATTGATACCAGCAATACCGTCTCCGTATGAGAAACAACCTGCACAAATTGTGGGTTTGTTTCAATGCGTTCAAATTTGGGGCGAAATACCGCGACATTCTCCCAGGCTTCAGTCGACAGGTCGAGTATTTCCTGGCTCAGGTTCTCGAGCAGGGCGCGTTCGATCTGCGTCAAGGCTTTGAATTCCTGGATCGGCCTGCGGCCTTTCCCACCCATGAGCCTTTCCAACATGATAAAAACGATTTCAGGGGCAAGTTCCAGCACTGCTTTTCCTTCGAGCGGATTCATGTTGAAGATGATGCTGAGCGAGGGGTCTAACAGCGAGTGGATGAATTCTTCATAGACAACCTGCTCGATAGAAACCAGGGACACGTGAAAAGTCGACCTCAGGTTGATAGAGAGGTATGTCCCCAACGACCTGGCGTAGTTGCCATAGATTACTTGAAAGGTGCTGGTCTGTTCCTTGGAAAATTTATTCGGTTTTCTAAAGTCATAGATCCTGACCTTTAAGGCTTCCTGATCTTTCAGCGTCTCCTCATTTACTTCTCCTGAATGGATTGCCCTGATCAGGTCGTCGATTTCAGATTGCGATAAGACTTCAACCATCAGCCACACCTCCTCAGAGGTCAGAGGTCAGAAAAAGATTTAAAAGCAGCCACAGCACTAATGAAGTGCTTCTGCTGTATGCGCCTCTTGTCAATTATGTAGAACTATCATAGAACCTGACAAACTACTTTAGCGCCAGGCAAGTCTTTCATCCGGCATCCGACATCTGATTTAAATCTGCATACTCATGATCTGGTTATAGGCATCGACTACCTTGGTTTGAACCTGGGCCGTGAGCTGAAAAGCCAGCAAGGCTTTCTCCGAAGCAATGACTGCATCGTGAAAGCTGCTGGCATCCCCCGTGGCCACTTCGCCCGCAAGCTGCTGCGCATTCTTTTGCAGGGCGTCAACGCCCTGCAATGCCTGGTCCAACAGGTCCTTAAAGGATTTTACCCCTTCTTGGGCCGTATCCCCTGCCGTGCTTTCCGATGTCTCCGTTGCCGGAGCGGGAAACAGAGAGCTTAAAGGCTGGATCTCCATTCCTCAAATGCCTCCTCATCACTCATCACTCATCACTCATCACTCATCACTCATCACTTTAATTACTGTCCTATGCTCAGCGCTTTGGAGCACATCTCCTTGGTGGCGTTCAGCGCCGAGATGTTTGCTTCATAGGCGCGGCTGGCATCGATCATATCCACCATCTCTTGCGTCAGGTTGACGTTGGGCATCTGCACGTAACCCTGGGCGTTGGCGTCAGGGTGGTTCGGGTTGTAAACCATGGGAAAGGGGCTGCTGTCCTGGGCTATGGTTGCTACCGAGACCCCGGGCTCCGTGCCGGCCCCGGCGTTTTCCAGGAACTGGCTGAACGGCGCCCCTGCCTGAAAAATAGGGTACTCCCTGCGATACGGTATCGGCTTGCCGTTGGCATCGACCTGGCCCGACCTTGTTGTATCCTGATTGGCGATATTGTTCGATATGATATCCATGCGCAGTCTCTCGGCGGTCAGTCCGCTGCCGCTAATCTCCATCCCGGTAAATAACCCCATTGCTAACTCCCCCCTCCTGTGATGGCGGTCTTGATCATGGACAACTGATCCGATTCCAGTCTCGCCAGGCTGTCATATTGCAAGAGATTGATGGCCTGCTGCGTCATCTCATTCTCTATGTCCACGTTGTTTCCATTGTTGGCTTCACTATACTGATCCGAATCGATAAACACGGGATCGAGGTCGCCTGAGCCCGAGGCGTCCTGGTTGAGGGAATTTTCCAGCGTTTTTTGGAAATCGATATCCTGTCTCTTATATTGCGGAGTATCGACATTGGCGATGTTATCGGCAATCAACTGCTGCCGGAACCAACTGACATCCATTGCCTTCTCCAAGACATTCGTCACCGGATCTCCGATCTGCACAGCATGCACCCCCTTCTTAGCGGTTAGCGTAGACGTTGGACGTTGGGCTTTAACCGCACCCGTTATGCGGAACCCACCAACAACATTTCTGGAAGTTGAGTCGTTGTTTTTTGGGTTCTCCAACCACCAACGCGCCCGCCGGGTGCCGGGTGCCCCTTGGGTGCGGCGCGGCGCCCAACCGCTAACTACCATTTTGCTAGATTTTACAGTCAATAATCGTGCCCACGAAAGGAGAGGCCAGCTTTTCAGCCTCATCTTTTTCCGGTTGTTGTTGGTCGCTCTCCTTTCGGGGCGTGTCCTCTCTTTCTCTTTTCGCCCGATCACCGTCAACCTTGCCCTGCTCGGTTTCGGGCATTGTCTGCACGGTCTGCCGCGCAATTTCGGACTGCCTGACCAGGCCATCGGCAAAGCCCTGCTGTTGGGCTGATTCATTCCCCTGCTGCACCTGCTGTATTTTCCCGACATCCTGGGACCTCAACATGAGCACCTGGAGATCCGATACCCTTAGAGACATACAGCAGACACCCCGATTCTCGCATCACATTATTCGCCGTTTTGCTTTGCTAGAGGCGTGTCCAATTGGCTGGACAGTTGCTGATACAGAATCCCGCTCAGCCCGTTGGGGGATGAGTCCTGCCCGGCCAGTAGGGTCGAATACTGTTCATTCAGCATGCTTTGATATACATCGTTGGAAAAACTGTCGCCCAAGACTCCGTCCTCGGGTACGGTTTCCTGCATCGCATCCAGCATCTGGTTCCAGAGCACTGCCTCAAACTGCTGGCATTCCGCCTTCAGCTTGGTATTGGCGCCACCGGAATTCTGTTTGGGGCTGCTGCCCACCTGGGGGCTGTTGTTCACTTGCTGCGTCTGCATCTCAACGCAACCCTCCTTTATGAGGTTTTCATGTTGTCGGCAATGTTGAGCATGTCGTCGCACGTGGTAATCGTTTTGGAGTTCATTTCATACGCTCGCTCAGCCGTGATCAGGTTGACCATCTCATCGACAACCTGGACATTCGATGACTCCAGGTAGTCCTGTTCCACCGTGTAACTGGGAGTGGTGCTGCTGCTGCTACTGGTGCTGGATGTCACGGGATCACCGGATGCAACCGATTGGGCAAACAGGTTGTCGCCTTCCCGTACCAGTCCGGACTCATTGGGAAATGTCACAATCCCCAACTGTACGCCACTGCTGCTGCTGCTACTACTGCTGCTACTGCCGGTAGTTGCACTGTTAGTGATGGCGCCGTCACTGGCGATGGTGATCGGCTCGGTGTTAACAAGCGTTATAGGACTTCCGCTGCTGTCCAGGACATAATCACCGTCGCTGGTCACCAGGTTTCCATTGGCGTCCAACTGGAAACTGCCGTCCCTGGTATAGAACTTGTTAGTGCCGCTGTTGTCCGTGCTGACGGTAAAGAAGCCATCTCCTGAGATAGCGACGTCAAGCGGGTTGTCAGTCTCCGTCAGGCTTCCCTGCTGAAAGAGCGTCTCCGATCCGGTGGGCTTGACCCCCAAACCGACGAACACACCTGTGGGTGAACCGGGGGCGCCTTGACCCTGCGATGGAGCAACCGGTTGCTGCAACATCTGATAGAACAGATCCTGAAACTCCGGCCTGACCTTTTTAAAGCCAGTCGTATCGACATTGGCCAGGTTATTGGAAATTGTGTCAATATTGAACTGCTGCGCATCCATGCCTGTAGCCGCAGTATAGAGGGCTGTTAACATTTAACGGCCTCCTTGTCTTTTATTGGAGTTCAAGCGTGTCGTTCAATCAACGCCTGAAGGCCTCCCCTAAAGGGTCCAGCCTCATTGATTAACATTGCCTACATTATTCGCCACCTCGTTCAAAGTTTCGTCCGTTGCCTGAATCACCTTGGCATTCGCCTCGTATGCCCGCGAGGCGTCGATCAGCCTGACCATCTCATCGACCGGGTTGACATTGGAATCCTCGCTGTATCCCTGCTGCACCGTGTAGTCCTGCCCGGGGTTCTGGGCCTGGCCGCTGAAGAGTGAATCGCCGATCTTCGACCACACTGCCGCGTTTGGCTTGGAAGAGAGCAGGAGCCCGTCCACAGCCTGACCCTGGGCGTCGACAGCGCCGCTCAAGGAGCCGTCCTTTGCCACCACCAGGTTGCCGTCAGGAACGAAGATCTCTTCCTGCTGACCGTTGGTTTCCCCCAGAACGGCGTCCCCCGCGCTCGTGACCAACTGACCCTGCTGGTTTAACGTAAAATCTCCGTTTCTGGTGTAATACGTCTGTCCCTGCCCGTCTTGCACCGTAAAGAAGGCGTTTCCGTGCAATGCCAGGTCAAAAGGGCTTCCTGTCTCCTGATCGGCGCCTTCGTCAAACGAGGTATACGTTCCCGCCAGCGTATTACCGGTTCCCACCTGTCCGATGGTAGTAGCACCGTTGCTGTCCAAGCGCGACAGCATCATCTGGGGGAAGGACAACTCCAGCGCCTCGTCCTTGCAGTAGCCGGGGGTATTAGCGTTGGCAAGATTCTGGGAGATCACGTCTACCTGGGCCTGGCTGGTCATCATCCCCATCGCCGCAGTATACAGTCCTCTCACCATCTGCATCACCTCCTCTCATCACTCATCACTCATCACTTAAACGATTAGCTGGCTGTCCTCCCCCCTGGAAATAATGATCTGCCCCTGGTCTTCCAGGACGCGGATGATCGATACGATCTTCTGCTGAGCATCCTCGACATCCCTGATCCGCACAGGCCCCAAGAAGTCGATCTCCTCTTTCAAGTTATCGGCCGCCCGCTTGGATATATTATGCTCGATCTTGCGAAACAGGGTGTCTGTTGCCCCCTTCAGCGCCATGGCCAGATCGTGCGTATCCACCTCCCGTAAGATGATCTGAACGTACCGGTCATCGAGTTGCACGATATCTTCAAAAACAAATAACATCTTTTTAACCTGTTCAGCCAGATCCGAATCCCGGTCTTCCAGGTTTTCAATGATCTTCTTCTCTGTGGCCCGGTCGACCCTGTTCAGGATCTCCACCACTGATTTGACGCCTCCGATGCTGGTATAATCCCTGGCCACTACCGCTGACAGTTGCTTTTCCAGGACCTGCTCCACTTCCTTGACGATCCCCGGTGACGTGCTGTCCATCACAGCCATGCGATAGGCCACTTCTGCCTGCTTGTCAGGTTCCAGTTCTGAAATAATTGTGGCAGCCTGCTCCGGTTCCAGGTGCGCTAAAATTAAAGCAATCGTCTGTGGGTTCTCATCCTGAATGTAATTGATTAAATGCGCCGGTTCGGCCTTGCGGGCAAAATCGAACGGTCTTACCCGCAATGAGGCCGTGAGATTATTAATTATGCCACCTGCTCTTTCGGGTCCCAAGGCTTTTTCCAACAGTTCGCGGGCATGTTCGACATCACCGTAACTGATGTAGCCGCTCGCCAGGGAAATATCATAGAACTCCTGTGAAACCTGTTCGATCATCTCCTCCGATACCTTGCCGAGACTGGCGATCTCAAAAAAGATCTGCTCCACCTCGTCTTCATGCAGGTGCTTGATGATCTCCGCCGCTACGCTATCCCCCAGTGAGAGCAGCAACACAGCCGCCTTTTGCTTTCCTGTCAGCTTTTTCAGGGTCATCGTCACCCCCCTGTCCAGCACTCAAGCCCAGCTTGAGTGCTGCGGCTATTCGCCGGTGAGCCAAGACCTGAGCGCCACCAGGGTTTCATCGGGTTTGCTCTTGGCCAGCGCCCGGAGTTGTTCCAGCACCTGCTGCGTTTCACTGCCCTTTTCCTCTGCAAGGCGCACTGTCACCCGTTTGTCAGCCAACAGGTCCTCGACAGAAACGCCGCCGGCATAGCTTTGCGCCGGCTGCGGCCAGCTTTTTCGGGCATACCTCACTACCAGGAAAGCAAGTATCAGCGCCAGCAAGATATAAAAAGCGTTGAGATAGGTATGCTGCCGCTGCGCCAGGTCGATCTCCTGCTGTGCCTGAGTCGCCGCCTCATTATTGAACGGCATGCCGGCGACCGTCAGTTTATCGCCTCGCGCCGGAAGAATTCCCGCCGCCGGGGAGACCATGTCCTCGATCTGCTTCTGCTGCAAGGCATCCAATTGCCCGTCCACGACCACGGACAGGGACAACTGCTTGATCTGACCCGGCGCCACCACCTGGTGCTCGGTCTGTTGATCGACAACGTAATTTGTCGTTTTATCGGTTGATTGCGTCTGACCGCCGCCCTGAGTACCTGTTTGCGGATAGACCGGTATGTTCGAGGTGGTGCCCGGCGCTCCCTGGGCTGTGGTACTGCCGGTCGTTGTCTCTTGAATCGTATGGTCGCTTTGCACTTGCTTGTTTCCATAATTCTCGGTGTCAATCTGTACCTGGTCGAAGTTGAAGGTGGCGTTGGCCCGGACGATCGCCTTTCCCGGCCCCACCACGCGCTCCAGCATGGACTGAATGGAGGCTTCAAGCTGATTCTCGTAATCCTGCTTGATCTTGATCTGGTCCGTCGACATCTGGCCCTGGTCTGAGTCTTGCACATTATCCGAAAGAATATTTCCACTGGTATCGACGACGGTCACATTGGCAGGCTTGAGGCCCTCGACCCCGTTGGCCACCAGGTGGGTGATGCCTAGTACCTGGGAGTCTTGCAGGCTGTAACCCGGCGTCAGCTTGAGCAATACCGAAGCCGTGGCATCCTTCTGGTCCTGGACAAAAAGCGAGTCCTCCGGTTGCACTATGTGGACACGGACACCTTCAACCCCGTCGATCTGGCTGATGGTTCGCTCCAACTCTCCCTGCAGCGCTGCCACATACCGCACTTTTTCTTCGGTTTCGGTTTCCCCGAAGTGCGTCTGGTTGAATGATTCGAATCCGACAATGTTGCCTCCTTGCGGCAGATTGTTGTTGGCCAGGTCCAGCCTGATCTGGTATTTCTGCGCATCAGGCACCATGATGGTGCTGCCGTCGTTGGCAATTTGATAGGGTATCTTCTGGTTCTTCAAATAGGCGGCGATCGATGCGGCGTCCTGCGTGTTCAGGTTGGTGTAGAGTGGCGTATAGTGCGGACTGGCAATAAACACCAATGAGACCACGATAATAACCAGGATCGAGGCTGTGCCCACAATGAACAGGCGCTTCCTGTTGTGATCGAGGTTATTGAATCTCTCTGACGCATAGTCGGCATAATAGCGAATGCTGGCAGCCAGGCCATTACCGTATTCGTTCCTGTTCTTCATCCGCCACCGTTCTCCTTTTAGAACCTGCCATTAATGCGCGTCAAATTAGGTCAATGGTAGCACTACCCTGTGTTGTTCTTTTTCTGCCTCATTTGACAAATTCCTTCCTCATTTTGAAATGTGACATAAAATTATTGAAAAAGCTCTCGGCCCCGGATGGGGGCTCGAAAGGAACACCACCCAGGTCAGAGGCTATCCTGACCGTGTCCAGCGCCGCCGGGCTGCCTGGAGAGGCAACGACATAGGACGTGCGCTGGCTGACGGCGTTCTGAATTGCCGGATCATAGGACACACTGCCGAGGAACTCAGGAACCATGTCCAGGTCCAGGAAAGAACGCGCTGCGTTTTGCAGCCTCCGGGCGGCGCCGGACCCCTCCTGCCTGTTCTTTGTCATGTTGACAATGACTCCTATCTTTCCTCTGCCATGGTTCTGGTAAAAAACCTTGATCAGGCTGTAGGCATCGGCCAGAGCGGTCGGCTCCGGCGTTGTCACCAGCAAGATCTCTCTGGATGACAGCAGGTAGGGCATCACCTGGTTGGATATCCCGGCGCCGGTATCGATAAACAGATAGTCCATCGTCTGGTCCAGCAAGGTGACTTCTTTAAACAACCTCGTCAGGGTCAACGGATCGAGGTTGGCAAAGGCGCTAATTCCCGAACCTCCCGGTATGATCTTGAGGCCGTAAGGCCCTTCTGTCACGATCTCGCCCAGGTCTTTTTCCCCTCTGACTACGTGTGACAGATCGTACTGGGGAGAAATGCCCAACACCACATCGACGTTAGCCAGGCCCATATCCCCATCCATCAGCATGACGCCATAGCCAGCCCGAGCCAAGGTGATCGCCAGCCCGAGGGCAAGATTGGTCTTGCCCACGCCTCCCTTGCCGCTGGTCACGGCGATGACCCGGCAGCGCCTGGGAGATGAGCCGAACACCTCATCCCTGATTTTATCCTGAAGCGATCTGACCATTAATCTCAGATGTTCCGCCTGGTCTTTCAATTTGATCCCCCGTGCAAAATCAGGTGTGCAAGATCAGCGGGGACGGGTATTTCAATATCATCCGGCACGTTTTGCCCGGTGGTGACGTAGGCCAAGTCTTTCTTGAGGCCGTTGGCAACGTTGATGATGCTTCCATATCTGCGCGTCTCATCCAGCTTGGTAAAGACCAGCTTATCTATGGAAAACTTGCCGAACCTCGATATGATCTCGCTTAAATCCTTGTGGTTCGTGGCCACGCTCAGGACTAGACAGATCTTCACATCGGGGCAGGCGTCCAAAAAACCCTTCATTTCAGCTATCTGCAGCTTGTTATAGGGGCTTCTGCCCACTGTGTCGATGAGTACCAGGTCCTTGTCGCCGTGCCTGGCCAGCAGGTTTTTCAACTCTTTTGGCGTATGGGCGACATCCAGGGGCACCGAAATGAGATCGGCGTAAGTTTTTAACTGGTCCACGGCGCCTACACGAAAAGTATCGATGGTGATCAGGGCAACACTTTTTTCTTTCAACACAGAGGCGATCGCGGCCAGTTTGGCTATCGTTGTAGTTTTTCCAACTCCAGTGGGGCCGATTAGAGCAATGCTTTGCCTGCCCGCATACGGTTCCTGATCGGCGATATTGAAGTACTCCGAAATAATATCTGCCACTCCGGCCTTTAAAGCAGCGGCGTCCTGCCAGTGAGACTGATCGATCTTATACAGGGCGCGATCGATAACATCCCTGGCGATATCCTCATCAACATCATTATCCAGCAAGCTTTGAAAAATGTATTCGAATTGACCCGGATAGATCTTGTTTTGCGGCCCGGCCGGTATTTTATCTTCGATGATTTTTTTTAGTTCAGTTATTTCCCTGGATATTGTCTTATCCGGTGTCAGAGGCTGGAGGTCCGGCCTCCCTATCTCTCTTTCAAAAATATACCGCTGCTGATCATTGTCGACCGCAGCGATGATCTCCACCACCGGCGACCTGAAAATGCCCAGCAACCCCTCTCTCCGGCATTTACGCTGTTGAATGATAACAGCGTTGCTGCCCATTTCAGCCTTTACCCTGGTGAAAATGTCAGGTATGCTCTCTCCGTAAAACCGCTTGACCTTCACTTATGTTCACCGTCTCCATTATCAGAAGTCGGATGTCAGACTTACACTCTTCTTCCAGACTCCCGGATGAATTTTCT
>Ga0187882_1001645_pt1 | contig 22117 bp, 16 predicted proteins | sample June2016WEW_19_1_3_FD_132991 | JGI IMG/M metagenome (GOLD analysis project Ga0187882, IMG submission 132991) | Peatland microbial communities from SPRUCE experiment site at the Marcell Experimental Forest, Minnesota, USA - June2016WEW_19_150 | ecosystem: Environmental > Terrestrial > Soil >... | reverse complement strand
TACCCGAGGCCAGCCTTGATGCTGGCGGGAACCAGGTCTAAGGGGTAGAAGCGTCCGGACGCTGCCTCAGCTTCAGGAGCCTATGGCGTAGGCCTTCGGGGGTTCGAATCCCCCCTCCCGCACTAAACTTCGGGTTCGAGTTTCCCGCGCCTCCTCTGCTTAAAAGGCTCAGGAACAGAACCCAAGGGTGCCGGCAGTGCGTGAGAAACGCATAGACATACATAACTACGAGGATCGACTGCGCCGCGCAGTCAGGTTCCTCAGGAACCATCCTAGCATACTTGAGGAGAACAAGACCAAGATTCTAGCGTTCATCGACCACGTCAAGGCTGAGGGCCTAAGCCTGGCAAGACAGGTGTCCTATACGCAATGGTTGACAACCGTCGCCGCTGCACTCCCATCAGGCAGACGCTTCGAGGAGATGACGAAGCAGGACGTGGAGCGGCTGGCCGCGGATCTGAACAGCCGAAACTGGCGTGACTCGACGAAGGAGAATCATCGACAAGCCATCAAGAAGCTCTGGAGATGGCTGAATAACCTACCTCCCGGTGAGGACCCGCCCGAGACCAAGTGGATGAAGGTTGGAAAAGGAAAAGGGAGGCAGTTCCTCCCCGAAGAGCTCCTCAGCCGCGAAGAGGCAAAGAAGCTCATCGAGGCTGCTGAGCATCCACGGGACCGCGCGTACGTAGCTGCGACAGATGAGAGTGGCGCTCGGCCGGAGGAGCTCCTTAGCGCAAGGATACGTTCAGTCCAATTCGACCAATATGGCGCGGTCCTCATAGTCGGAGGCAAGACCGGTGGGAGGCGCATCCGGCTCATTACGTCCGCACCTCACCTTGCGGCATGGCTCGACAACCATCCGCAACGGGACAACCCAGGCAGCCCGCTCTGGGTCAACATCGGAACCACACGGCATGGAGGCATATTCGACTATAACGCAGCAAGAAAACTGCTCAGAGAACTCGCAGCGAGGGCAGGCGTCAAGAAGCGAGTCTACCCCTACCTCTTCAGACACTCAACCGCCACATACCTGGCCAACTTTTTGACAGAAGCGCAGATGTGCGAATACTTCGGCTGGAAGCAGGGGAGCAGGATGCCGGCGTTCTACGTCCACCTTTCGGGCAGAGATGTGGACAACAAGATGCTTGAACTACACGGTCTCAAACCGAAAGCGGAAGACGGACTGAAACTTAAGGTCAAGGTCTGTCCGAGATGCCAGTTCAAGAATTCCCCCGTGAGCAAGTTCTGCAACAGATGCGGCGTTCCCCTAGACCTCAGGATTGCTTTGGAAACCGACATTCGAATCAGGACTGCTGAGCAAGTGATGGAGACGCTACTGAAGGACGACGAGGTAAAGGCCTTCATGGCGGAGAAGATTCGTGAACTCGGCCTCGTCGATAAGCTCGCTTACTCTTCTTGCGACCGGACAACCTAGCCTCCTTCGCAATCTCCTCCAGTAGCCTCACCCAGCTCGGGACTTCGCTAGCCGACATGACATAGCTCTTGAAGATCCCTTTTAAAGCGGAGGAGATGGGAACCCGGCGACGAGTCCCAAGTCATGATTGACTACTGCCTAGGTTTGTTAGCCGAGTAACTTTCGAATGATTCCAAAGAATAGATGCTAGCTTCCGTGGAAGGCAAGCAAAGCAGCTAGACCGCTCTGGCTCATCGGTCGGTCTGGATTTTCTCTGAAGTCTGCTTTTTAAGTACAGTTTCAAGATCTTGAGGGTTCATTTGGAAAAGGGCAAGCTGAGCATCGACAGACTGTCAAGCGACTTGACAAACGACATGTCAAGTCGCGCTCGCGTATTTTTTACATGGATTGCGATTCTGCAGCTCGTCGAAGAGGGCGAGCACGCAGCAGCAATCGCCAAACGTCTGAACAAGTCCCGGCAGCGAGTAGGTTACCACATACGAAAGCTCGCAAAGTGGGGCTATCTGGAACCGCTTTGTAGTGAGGGCAAACGCAGCTACCCGATATTCTACAAGCTGACGGAAAGTGGGCACGCTCGCTTAGAGCAACTGTCAAACATGAAACGAACGGGTCGTTTCAGGTTTCACAATTACATGTTAGAGTATCGGATTGTTCGTGACAACCCCGAGTTTCTGCCGTTATCGGAGGGGACTCCGCTGAAAAACGGGGTCGTTCAGGTGGTCGGGGAAGTCGACGGTTTCTCCGTTAAGCGTTGGAGTAGCCCGTCGGGACAGTGGCTGCTGCTGTGTACCCGGCCAAAATTCGGCGACCAACCCTTGCAACTCGTGGCATTGTCAAGCCTTGAACTGGATCATTTAGCCACCGAGATCTGTCGTCGTTATGGCATGGACTTGCAGTTCTTGCGTGTTGCACGCAAACCCCATTTCGGAGATCCCTCTGATCGTTTTGCGAAGTTCTGGGGAGAAAACTACGGATGCAATGTTATGACTCGAGAAGGAAGCGGCATAGATGCTTCTCCCCCCGGACATGAGTGGGAGAAGGAGATGACGATCGATGATGCCGTTGCATACGTCAAGCAGGCAAGGAATGTGGAAAACATATCTCAGAAGCAGGATGAAGACCGCGAGCTATTTCTTCAGCGCCTAAACGCTTTGGAGAAGGACAATGTTGCACTTGACCAGGGAATGAACAGGCTCACCGATGCGATGATTATGAACGCGACTGCGGCTATCGCACTGACGAAATCAATCGACCGGCTCGCCCGTATGCTTGAAACCGGAAGAGACGCGCAGGCTGAAATATGACGATCGTCGGTGGCGGGGCGCCGACACAGGTTCTCGGCTTCTGGTCATATCCTTCTTGTGTATCACTCTGGGCCTCACTTTGTTCGCTCTTGCTCGCAGTTGTAGTGAGCTCTAAACTTTCACCCTGTTTACTATTTCCCGCTGGGCTTTCAGTTGTTCTTTTCCTGTATGTGTTCCTTTTCTCGTCGCTTTCTTCGCTTTTGCTCTTTCCTTCAGATGCCGCGTGTTCTCTCGTCATGGGGGGTCCGAGCCTTGTGTCGAGTTTGAAACCCAAAAGTCGTTAATGCTGGCAAAAATGGCGCTAATGTAACGACTGCAAAGTTGGCACTAAACCCCAAAAAATGGTCAAAAAAGTGAGTTAGTGCCGACACCTGTGTCGGCAGTAAAGACGATTTTTCGTCAAAAAGCACCTTTTTACGCCACATTTGATGGCGTTCCATTAAGACCAGATTTGTCGGCGTTAACGTGATTGATCGTTGACCCGTGGAAGAATGACAAGAGAATGAAGATCTGCACAGTAGTGCTTGGATCTTGTTAGGACTCATCAAATTGCTGACTGAAACAAATCTTCGATCCGGATCTTGTCAGACTCCAATTGCCGTTTTTCGTTCGTTCTTTTAAAACCGAATGATAAGGTAAGTTAGGTTACCTGAAGCCCTTCACAGGAATGTTCGGGAACCCCCACGTTCACGCCCTCAATTGGGCAGCCGGTAGCGGAGCCTGTTGCTCAGATCCTCACCTCGGATCTCTCTCTAAGACTCAATCTCTAGTTGTTGGATCCTTCGCAGATCCCTATGTGTGAACTCGCGTCCTCGAGTTCGTCCGAACGTGGAGTTTTGTCTGGATCGTGGTTGGGTGCAGGTTCGGTGGGGGTAGCTTGGTCCTTCCCGGTTTATGCTGGTTGTGGTTTTTGGTCAGTCATCCTGTGTGCTTCTCTGAGCTCGTATGCGTCGGTTGTGAGGCGTCCGATGCCGGTGTCTATGAGGATGTTGTCCAGTTGCTGTTCGTCGGTGAGGGTGCTGGTGCGGGTTTCGTCCTGAACTGTTATGATGAACAGGTTTTGTCCCATGCTGTTCAGGGTTCTGGTGACCTTGCGTCCTTTGAGCAGTTGGTTCCAAGCTACGTTCGTGGCCTGCTTGAGGTGCGTCGCGAGTTTATCGTAGGCTTTGCGCTTGATGGCGACTACCACTTCTGGGTGTACGGCGAGGTCGGGGGGTAGTTTGAGGTCGCAGTGTGGGCAGTAGAGTCCTCTGCCGGGCACCAGGCCTGTGTTGCACTGGGGGCACTTGGGGGTGATGAGGAAGCGCTGCTTGTCCTCGTTCTTCTTTGGTGATGCTTGTTCCTCTGTTGCTGTTTCTGTTGTTGTTTGTGGTTGGAGGAGGCTTTGATTGTTGATGGGTGTGAGTTTGTGGGTTTTGTTGGATTTGCCGCACAGTTCGCAGTAGCGCATGGTCTCGTCGCCTATGAGGAGGGTGCTGGTGGTTTCGCAGTAGTATGGGGTGTTGGCTCTTCCTCTCCTCAGCACGTGGGTGACTGGGGGGTGGGTGTTGGGGGTGGTGGGTTGTTTGCAGGTTTCGCAGGGGGCGTTGGGTTTGTCGGTTGCAATGACGTCGCTGGTTTGGGGGCAGAAGTACACGGTGGCGCCTTGCTGGATGCGATCGAGCAGCTGCTGTGCTCTCGCGCGCAGTGGTGCTCTGGCGCCCTCAGGCGGTGCTGGTGCTGGCGGTGATGGTTTGGGGGTATCTGCGTGGGTACTCTTCGGTTCTCGTGTCCTCTCGAGCTGTTCGGCTTTTCGCTGCAGTGCTGCCTGCGTCTCCGCCTCGGTTGGGCTTGCGATGTCTTGGGGGTAGTTGAAGCTGTTAGGTAGGTTCCCCCGGACCTCTACTGGGTCTTTGATCTCGCGGCCGTCGAGGGCGTCCTCCCTGTCGTACCGGGTTGCGTTCTGTATGGTTATGATGCGGTTGTAGTAGTAGAGCCTCGGGCCGTCGCTCTCGATGATGGGGACGGAGAGGATGAGCTTGAGGTTTCCGCAGAGGAGTATGATCGAGGGGTCGTTGTTTATCGTCTTCCCATTGAGCTTTTGTTGGTACTTCTGTTGGAACATCCAGGATGGGTGCTCGTTCAGGTACGTTTGGAAGGCTTCGATGGTGCCGAAGGCTTCCATCACCAGGTGCTCCGACCTTCTTGTAAGCCGGAGGATCGTACTCAAATCACATCAACCTCCTATCGAGGACGGTTCACAAGCCAGCTGACGCGCTGCACTGCGGACAGAGTGGGGGCGAGACGCGTCACCGCCATTCTTGGAAGAAAGGGTCATGTTGAATCGCTTTTGGCGATCCTTGATCGTCACCGTACAATGACGAGCAAGACCCCCGATTCATTCCGTTTCATCGTTGTCAGCCCTCCGCGGAGGTTACGGAGGGCCGGGCTTTCTTCCCGCCCCAAGTTGCAGCACGCATTTGAGCTTTCGCGGACCGCCTCTTCTTCCGTTTCTCGTGGGAATGATAGAAGATCGGGCGAGGCGTCGAGTTGGACGCGTAGCGCTCTCAGTTCGAGCGCCGCCCTCATCTCAATCGTCATCAATGACGTTGCGGTTCGTCCTCCCGTTCTCTCGTAGAATTCTACGCGCGATTGGGGCCTTCGTAGTCCCTTCTGACCCGCCTGATTGGACGCCGGCGATGTGCTCACCGCAATCATCGTGGTGCTATTTGGATGTGCTAAAATATAAGCATATCCGCCAGTACAACCTCTTAAGCATCCTCGAACAATGCCTGATCGTGCAGATCATTGAAGTTGCTGCATCTATCACCCACGCTAGCCGAGTTTCAGGAGGTAATGGGCAGGAAGCTCGCGCCGGAGATAATTGTGTCACTGCAGGGTGAGAAACCGATGTCCATCGCGGACCTGTACAAGAAGCTACTTCTTCAAGAAGTATCTTCGTCGTGGGGGTCCTTCCAGCAACAGACTGCCTATCTGACGCGACACAAGTTCATTCAAACAAGAACGGTCGGCAGAAAGAAATTGCTTAACCTCTCAAAGAAGGGGGAAGCCTTCGTGGCACTCTACCTAGTGTGGGCTCGAGAACCCGTTGAGGAATAAGCGAACCGGTTCGCAGACCCAACGAAGCAGGACTAGCTGGCAAACAGGAAGAACAACCTAGCTCGTGTCGCGTGTGATCCCTACTGATACCATCAAACAGGCCATAATGTGGAAAAACAGCACGATCCCACAGTAGTAACAGTGCTCGTTCTCCTTCTCAGTCTGACACCTTAGACCTGGGACTTCCCGTATGGAGGACAGAAGGCATTGAGCCCGGCCCATTTTTGGAACAACTTAGGCGTACGAGACCATTGACCCCGGCCCATTCTTGGAACAAACCACGCACACGTGGAGCAGGCTAATGCATGTAGTCGAACCCATTGGTCGTGTGACTTCAGGGACGCGAAGGCCGTCGCGATCTATGTACGATTGACCTAGAGCAGCGTGTTAGGCTGGCATCTGAGCTTCACAGCGTTTGTCCAGGAGAATGACAGGTTCCTCGACGGCGAAACCATCTGGCGGCTTCACACGTATCTCCGTAGTCAGCTGCTTGGATTGCTGTCATTCTCAAGATCTCTACGTTGTCGCTAGCGCCGAGCATGCCGGCCACGAAGTTCCAGAGGAAGGAGGTGAGAATCGATATGGGAATACAAGTTGTAACTCTCGAACGAGTTAAGGAACAAGCCTTCGCGCAGGATATTCTAGCCTTTGCGACAGACAGGTACAAGGCAACCATGACGAAGGGCTGGAAGGTAATGGTTGAGCACGTTTCGGACCCGGCGCGGTGGATAGATCTCTACGATGCAGCTCGCTACACCGGCCAAGACCCCGTAGCGTGGCTAAACTGCGACGCTTGGAGCATGGCATGGGATGAGCCCGTCGCGGGAGGCTGTGTCCACGCCACCAGTCCAACGAGGAGGAAACAGCTTGCCAGAAGGATGGAGCTAGAGAACTTCGATCCTGTGATGACCGCCAAGGCAATCAATTACGATCTGCTGATCCTTGTGAATGACTCCTACGCAAGCTACCTTGCCAGCCGTTTCCAGCTAGAAGGCTATTTGCTGTACCTTCTCACGCACGAGTGCCTACACTTCGTAGAAGACTGGTCAGGCAAACACCTCGTAGTCGACGACGTGCCACCTTGGGAGGATCAACAAGTAGTGACCACACTTTCAGCATACGTTGTGAATGTCGGTGGATGGAACACATTCAAGCAACGCTACATGGACTAGCCCAGCGGGCTGTCTTCGCTCCTTCGAGCTTCGCATAAGCAAACCATCAGTATGTCGCATACGCCGAGATTTGCGTCAGTTCTAGTTGCTGCGTCGACATTGCGCTTGGTGTACACACACAAGACGGAAGTTCAAACTGTGACGCTCGCACTCACTTTGTGTTGTCTCTAACCGTCTAACACCCCAGGTTTTCCAGTGAACCCTCCGAAGAAGAACAGAACGAACGCTCAGTCTCTCCGTACTCGCCGTCAATCGGTAAGCACGAGGCAAAGCCTTGCTATCAGACGTGAACTAGCAAGAAACTCAGAAAACGAGTGGCCCATCCCACCAAGTCTCAGCTACCTAACACTGTTAGTCTGGAACCCCGATCCCAATACCGTCACGACTACTTCCTTAGGCCTTGTCAAGTCTCCGCCGGTTCTCCCGACTCGAGTGGCGGCCTGCCAAAAACCGTCGGGAATCAATTCTTGCTTCCAAGTCGCGGGAGTCCCACAATTTGAGTGGTGCTGACAACTTGAGAGGTCGTTCGGGCGACTTTTGCCCCTTTCAGTTTGTCGGAGGTCAACATATCTTAAGTTCGAAGTATGCGTTATCCTTGGAGATAAGAATTGGACTGGAAACGGCTCCTTTTCGAGACAATCTTTTCGTTCTTAGTATGGAGGCTCCTAGAGCCATTGTTTGACTATTCCGAATCGTGGCTCCTCTCTCAGCCAGCCCCGTCCATTGAGCTGCTCCCCAGCCCCACTCTAGCATCAGTCATTTCGCTCGTCGCTGCAATACTCATCGTGTTTGGAGTTTTTGCGTGGCGAGAACGAGATTTGGAAAAAACCGTAGGAATAAAGGGCATCCAAGCTTACTTGTTCTTCCTTCCTGACTCGGCTGAATCTGTCAAGACATTGAAGCATCATAGACAGTGGCTTCATCACAGACTGATAGTCAATCACAAGACTACGCCCCCGACAGCGTACTATCTCTCCCCTGACTCCTTCGCTTGGCGACTCGTGGAGAAACAAAGGGACTTTTGGGTAGCCGAATCAGACCCCTTGCCCGAGGACGCCAACTTCGCTGAGAAATGGTGTCAGCAAAGAGGCTACAAGCTCATACCAAGAAACCCAACGAGAACTGACCTCATGAAAACGACACACCCAATGCCCCTCGACCGCGCTCTGTTGCTCCAAGGTGAGAAAGAACAATTGAAACAAGAGCAAGCAACCACCACAATTCCAGCCAAGGAATCAACAGATTTCACGCTTAACGACACGGCGTGGGCCATCCTTAATGTCATTCAAGGTAGTTTCGCAGAATCTGTGAGTACAGAAGAGATAGCGCAACGAACTGGACTTGATAGAACGCTTGTTTTCCACACTTGCGTAATGTTGGCGGACCACGCTTATCTCAAGTTCACTAGCGTGTCTGGTAATATGGGACTTGTCAGAATCACCGCGACTGGATTACAGGCCATTAGGGACGCGGAGAAGTTTGAACCAAGAAATAAGATGAAACACAATATGGATGAGCTCATTGATACGCTCGATGTGCTTAGAGCAAGATATGAGGACTATCGCAAGATCACGGAGCCTTCATCTGCACAGAGCTTGGGCCTAAAATTCTCTGCAAAGACTATTGCCAAGCGACTCGACGAACTCGATTCCAAGTATGCGGATACTTGGACATTGTCGTTAAGGGAACAGGTCCAACTCATTTCTAGTCAGTTGAGGCACTTTGGCGAATCGCGACAGTTCTTCTTGATAGAGCGATTTCAGGAGACATGCGAACTCGGAGAAGCGCTGAGTAGTGCATTGAAACGAAAGACAATCCAATAGTCAATGAGTCAACAGTTGGCCTCACCCGTCAAGGAAGTGCCATTACTTCTGTCGATGATCTTCGCGCAGCACAAGAGGCTCATGGAACTTGAGAAACGCGTCAAGGAGGTCCACTTATAGCGAGCTTGGGAGAAATGAAAGTCGGAGGGGCCAAACTGAAATATGCCCGCCCTGATTCTGGAGTTTGCATCCGACAAAGCCCACCTAATCGAGACTGAGGATAGTATTCTGACAGTACTCAGGAGACACGTGGGCTTAGACCTGAACAGTCACATTCCTCAGCCAGAGCAAGTAGGCCTCTTCGCAGGAGAGCGTCGAGCTGCAATGATCGCATACAAATGGCGGCTGCCACTCCGAGAGAGCGTTGAGCAGAACACTATCAAAACTCTTGAAACGCAGCTATCAGGACTCGAAGTTCACAGAGTCCACGTTGAAAAGAGCGCATGAAAGTGTCCTGCCTGTTGATAGCGTCATTGCCGTTTTCCTAGGAAAACGCGCTATAGGAAACATCATGCCATGTAATCCTGCCTACCTGACACGAGGGTCGGCCAATTCCGAAACGTTTCGGTAAGACCTCTGTTACCGAAAACAGGATCTTGTGAACGATTTGGTGCAAGAGCGATTCTCAGACTAACCAGTTCTTGTTTGAGGACTTGAGTGCAAACCCTCGTGCGAGCCCACGTTTGGAGGCTCGATCCGATCGCCGTCATCGCCTCCATCGAGGCTTTCGCTCTGTGAAGAGTCATTCGCGAAAAATGAACTCCGGCTGCTTTAAAGCAGCACGCACAACCCTTGCATGACCAACCGAATAATTATCGGCGACTCCCAGAAGATGGCTGAACTGCCTGACAAGAGTGCCCATCTAGTGGTCAGCTCGCCGCCTTACTTCAACGCGCCGTTCGACACTCCAGGGTTGTTTGACAGTTATGACGCATTCCTAAAGACCATGCGGAACGTCATCGCAGAGGTCAAACGAGTGCTTGATGATGGTCGGATCGTTGCTTACGTGGTCGACGACATAATTGTCGACGGTGTGAAGTTCCCAATAGTTGCCGATGTGACGAGGATTTTCATTGAACAGGGCTTCAAGTATCGGGAGAGAATACCTTGGCTAAAGCCAGAAGGCTACATCCGCATAAGCCGAAGAAGCGGTAGTGTCGTCAAACATCCCTTTCCGATGTACTGCTACTTCGACAATTGCTCCGAATCGATCCTCATATTCCAGAACGGGAGCTTCAATTACCGGAAGATTCCACAAGAGCTCAGGGATTTGTCAAGAATCGACCTGGAAGAGTTTCAGAGAGAGAAGTGGTATCTTGGATTCTGGAAAATCACCAACGTCCTCCCTAGCAACAACGAAATGGAGAAGGGCGTAGCCGCTTTCCCGGAGGAGATCCCATATCGCCTCATCAAATTGTACTCGTACAAGGGAGAGACGGTGCTGGATCCGTTTGCAGGATCAGGCACCACGTTGAAAGTTGCCATCGCCTTGGGGAGAAAGTGCGTAGGTTACGAATTGGATCTTGAGCTCCTGGAGACCATCAAAGCGAAAGTTGCTCAAGCTGGTCCAGATGGGACAAGACCTGATACGGAGATAACTGTCAGGGACGACGCGAGAAAGCTCAGGACACAGTTATTGGAAAACGTGGAACGCAGGATGACCAAACATGATCGTGCTGGCAAGGCCTAGAGCTAATGGCCTCTCTGTGATGTCGGGCTGGTCTCACGAGAAACTGATATATCAACCTCTTACCTCTCCTCAACCGGCAAGGGCAGTGATCGCGCCTTTGCCTACTTCACGACACCTAATTACGTACTTCCATGTCCTCTTTAATCAACCAGTCAGTATGCGTATCTTCACAGAGAGGCTGTTGCTCCAGAAGAGGGTCTATTTCATCCAACAATTTGGCGCTCCCTTGGGCTATTCTTTCGGATGGTATGTTCACGGACCATATTCGCCAGAGCTGGCCAGAGACGGCTTCGAGATCGAGAACGTTTCCAAGATAGTGAACAGAGACTGGACTAGGTACGTGCACGAGCTTCCCGAGATTGGCAAAGAAGTGCCTGTCGACACCATGGCACGGTTCTTCGAGTCAGTGAGACGAGCCGCTGAAGGGCTAGCCGTCCCAGAAAGCACGTTCATGGAAGTCATTAGCTCACTGCACTTCGTGAGAGAAAACTGGTTCCAGCAAGACGACGACTTTTCTGAATCTGCCAGGGAACTAAGTCGCGTTAAGGTAGGGCTCAGTGACCCGCCAATGGAGGAAGCTGTACAAAAGAGTAGGCAGATGCTCCTAGCGTTCCTCCCAAGAGCGTCAAGGACCGACACCGGGAAATGAAGAAGCTGGGTCTCGCGCCCGCGGACTGGATATACGACAATGTTCACGGCTATATTCCAATAACCGAAACAGAGCGTAGGATAATCGACACGAAGATATTCCAAAGGTTGCGCCGGATCAGTCATCTTGGTCTTGCGAGCTTTGTGTACCCGGGCGCAACTCACACTCGCTTCGCGCACTCCTTGGGCGCGCTCTTTGTCATGGACAAAATGTGCGAGAGTCTCATACCTCAAGGCTATGTCAATGCAGACGACCGACACACGCTAAGACTCTCTGCCCTGCTGCACGACATCGGACAGGCCCCATTCTCCCACGTAATAGACCGTCTCTTCAGTGATGAGGATAAGACGGCAGGACATGTCCAGTTGGGCATTTCTCTCATAAGAACGTCAGAGATTCGCGACATACTATCGAAAGACAGTTTTTCAGTGGATGAGATAGAGAAGATGCTGTTGAAACGGAAGGGCCTGGAGTACCCTACCTACAGTGATCTTCTCGACTCAGACATGGATGTTGACAAGATCGATTACCTGCTCAGGGATTCGCTCCACACGGGAGTCACGTATGGTGCAGTAGATGCCCAGAGATTGCTTAGAACAATAACGGCAGACCCTGAAGGTGGTATTGCTGTGCAAGATAGGGGAAAACACGCTGTGGAGAATCTAATAATTGCCCGATATCACATGTTTCAGACAGTATATTGGCACAAGACAGTGGCCGCATTCGAGCTGATGCTTAGACGGGCGTACGAGGAACTACTCAAGGAACCAAGTAGCGAACGCGTTGTTCCCGACACTCAGGAGGTCAAGAAAATGTGCAGTGATGGGTCAGTGGACCGGTTTTGTCGCTTCGACGACGCATCTGTCTTCAACGCAATGAGAGCCTATCGAGGCAACAACAAGTTCCTCACAGAACTCGTTGGGATGCTATGGGGCCGCCAGCGGCTGAAAATGACCAAGGAACAAATTGCGTTCACAGAGGGACAAGAGAGCCAGGAAGAGGGTAAGGAAGAAGGTAAGGAGTCCACAAATGACCTTTTCGCCATGGATCTAGAGGAGGAGGCGCAGAAGGTCTGCAAGAAGGCCGGAATCGCCAGAGAATGGCTTTTCGGACTAAAGATTTCGCCAACTGATTTCTTTTCTTCGTCGCCTGTGAAGGTGGAGAAAGACGGAGAGTTTACACGTCTCGATGCGGATAAGACATCAATAGTCAGTATACTCGCACATCGACTATACAGCACCTATAGAGTGTACACCAAGAGCGAATACTCCGAAACCCTTGAGGGAGTAATTGATGATTGGCTGGCGGAGCGTCGAGGAGGTTCCGCCCGCGCCTTGCCCGGGTCTTCTTGATCGTTCACTCGGAGGATCCCGTCGTTATCGATCGTACGCTAAGGACTAGACTAGATTACTTTGAGGAGCGCGAGTCAAATAGGTCGTGGGCTTGGTTCGTTCACACGACTCGTAAAATCAGCCAGCACGATTTTGAGATATTGACCCGGCACAGCCTTGAGGTCAGCTGAATCTATCGAGTGGACGCGCTTGCTAGCATCCCCGGACTCCGATTCTCGTAATAGGGTGTGATGTTACCTTGGATAGTGGTACTCCAGAACATCTCCCCTGTCCAGAGCGGCAAGTAGATGTCTTGACTTCTCCGATATTGGCACTTGCTTCCTATGAACCTCAACACACTCTCCCAAGAAAACGTACAGACTTTCGAAAGTCGTATCCACATACTGAAGCAAGTCTTGGAAAGGCTTCTTCTTTGTCGTCGTGCCGCTTCCTTTTTCCTTTTTTGTCAGTAATTCGATTTTGCATAGAAGGCATGTCGCGAACTCCTAGCGGATTTTCGGAGTGAAGACGATTACAGAGCGGGGTTGTCAACTGCCAAAAGGGCCCGATGGTAGAGTCGGAAGATGCCCGCTCGAAACGGTTTGAACTCAGCACGTCTTGAGACCAGCTAATGACAGAGGCAGTGTGTCAGACGCTGATATTCAAAAAGCTCGAGCGCTTAAAGCGAGCATCACACGCAACGGGCCCGACAGGAACGCACAGATGTGAAATGAAATAGAGCACTAGCAGAAATCACGGTCATCCTGGGTCCGTAGGGTCACAACCCCGCAAATGCAGGCTTGTGTCTTGTGTTCTGTTAGAGGGCCTCTCTCTAGACCTTGTTGCTCCGGCCGCTGTTCTCCTTTAGCCTGATCTGATTCTTGTCACTCTCTTCAAACGATGAGGGTTCTAGCACTAGGAAGCTGCTTCTGCCTCAAAAGGCACCTCTAGCGTCCGCTCTCTCCAGAACTCAGGCAAGAGAGGTGGGGAAAGCCTCTTCTTCTATCGGCCTCAGATGTCAGGTAGGGGAGACCATGGTTTCGCTTGAGAAGTCTCTCCTCAAGCCGCAAGTTAGGGACGCGCTGCGGAGTTCCTTAGCGATGCCTGAGGCGGTCGACAAACTCCTCATACCGTCTGACTACTACTATCATGTTTGGAGGAGACGACAAAGATCGCTTATCGATGCTGGACACCGATTGACCAGGTCTCTGCATGTGATCGAGGCGGCTCGAGAGAGTTTGCAGAAGTACTTCGATTTTGCGGGTATGACTTTTGATATTGAGATGGATATGAAGCGAGCGACATTCGAGCCATTTCGGAAGACTCTTGAAGCGCTTGGGGCAGAGGAGGAAGAGATCAAATCCTCATTTCTGGCTGTTGAGAACAGAGATCTCCGAAGGAGCCTGAGCATCCAAAGACTGTTCGCAGACATTCCAGTTACTGTCAAAGCTACCGATGACCTCGTTTCGCATGCAATCAAGGGTCCACCATTCTCGTCGAATCCGATGGACATGAACAAAGTGTACGCGGGGCTATGTTCCGCAGGTCTCGGCTGGCCTATCGTGATCATGTCTCTTGTCTTCAACACCGAATTGGGAAGTGCTGGAATCATTCTAGGAGGGAGTATGATCACAGGGGGAGTGCAATCGATACTCGCTGGGGTGACATCAGAATGAAGAACGCGCAGGAAGATGTGGCGATAGGGCCTGCAAGACCTGAAAGGCGAAAGAAGGACTCGGTGAGGCTTGTCTGGGACACCAAACCAAAACGCGCTCCTAATCCTAGAGACATTGACTTCCAGACCGCAGAGATCGTGATTCCAAATCCCCATCGTGATCAACCGAGTCTTTCCTCTTTCTTGCGCGGCTTGTCGATAGCCGACATAGACCGAGCAAGAATGAATAGACTGATTTGGGGAGACAACTTGCTGGCAATGCAAGCATTACTGGCTTCTGGTTATGAGGAAGAAATTGGACTAATCTACATTGATCCTCCGTTCTGGACTGGAGAGAACTACTACAACAGCGTCATGGTGGGGACTGAAGAAGTAACAGCTTCTCCATCCGTAATCCAACGATTGGCATACAAGGACATCTGGGAAGGAGGAATTGACTCATACCTCGATATGCTCTACCCACGTTTGCAGCTGATGAAAAGACTGTTGTCTGAGAATGGTGTGCTCTTCGTGCATACTGATTGGCATACGGGACACTACGTTAAAGTTGTATGCGATGAGGTGTTCGGTAGAGAGAACTTTCGCAGCGAGATTATCTGGCAAAGGTTCACGTTCCACGCTGACGCCAAGCGCTTTGGAATGGTACACGATACCATATTCGAGTACTCCAAAGGCGACGAGTACGTCTACTTCAAACAATTCGGAGAGTGGAACAAGGAATACATCGATTCGCACTTCAAGAAAGATGAGAACGGAAGATTATACAGACTTGACAATCCGACCGCTCCAGCCCATGGATCGACTGGAAAGCCCATGCGTTTCGGAGACAAGATTCTGACACCCCCGAAAGGAGCCATGTGGCGCTGGGCATCACAAGAACAGGTAGACCAACTCATGAAGGAAGGTAGAATCGTTCTCACCAGTACGGGCATGCCCGCAGTCAAATGGTACCTGGACGAGAAGGAGGGCCCCGTCGTGCATTCGCTATGGACTGACATCCCACCCGTGAATCCTCAGGCTAAGGAACGCATAGACTTCCCGACACAAAAACCCGAGCAATTGATGGAACGCATCATCAACTCATCATCGAAGGAAGGAGACCTTGTTGCTGATTTCTTCTGCGGCTCTGGAACAACCTTGGCCGTTGCTGAAAGGCTTGGACGGAGATGGATTGGATGCGACTTCTCGAAGGTTGCCATTCAAATGATACGTAATCGGCTGGTCGGCATGGAGACACACCCATTCTTGCTGGAGAACATCGGCAACTATCAAAGGCACATGGTCTATCTCGCAGGGGCGAGAATCTACGAAATGCAGCACATAGTCCTGAAACTGTACGGAGCAACACCCCGCAAGGATCTTCCTGAACTAGGCACGAGAAAGGGAGACGATGGAGTGACCGAGCTTGTGTACGTGGGATATCCAGACAGAGCAGTGACTTCGAAGAAGGTCGAAGAACTCGCAGCACAGGCGGAGACGCTTGATGGGACTGGCTACAATCGCTTGGTCGTCCTGGGCTGGGACTACGAGTACAACTACGAGGAACTGCTTGCTGATAGAAGACGAACTCCGTTACTACGAAAGTCAAAAATCGAGATAGTCCCTCGTACGATCCCCCCTGAAGTCTACGAGTACCTTAGAACCCACACATCTTCAGACGATTTGGAATCATTTTCTGGGAAAGTGAGATTCTATGACAAGCCCTATCTAAAATTGGCAAAACCGACCCGAGAGCGCTCGGGAGGAAAAGCGAAGATAACCGTGGGGATAGAACGTTATGTGTTCTTCCCAGGGTCTCTACCCATAGAAAACGAGCAGCAGAAAAGAGAAGTAGAGGAGATTTACAGGAAGAGCTTCGCAACTATACTTGACTATTGGGCAGTTGATTGGGACTACGAACCCCCAACTTTCAGATCAACCTGGCAGGCCTTTCGTGGATTCGGCAAGAACATAAAGCAGGTTCCAATCTCCGTGACACATGAACTCCCCACTGGGAAGAAATACCTGATTGCCGTCAAGGCGGTGGACGTTTTCGGAAACGACGCCACTTCCACATGCTCCGTAGATTTGAGATGATCGCCTTTGCCCCGTACCCAACCTGTCTTTGGCCAACTCCCACTGGCTGACCAACTTCGCGGAGAAGTCGATGCATGGGCTGGACAAGGATGGCGATCAGGAGTAACCCAAACCACATTCGACTTGCTCCACTACTGGTTCGACCGACCAGAGGAAAGCTCAGAGAGGTTCTACGACTGTCAGAAACGAGCCATAGAGACTGTGATCTACTGTCACGAAGTACTCCAGGCGAGGTCACTGAAGGACCTGTACGAGCGCGTGGCACCTGATGCTCTCAGGCTGAGCAAGACGTTCCTCGATGAAATTGACGCGAGCCCATTCAGGAAGACCTGTCTCAAGATGGCGACTGGCACTGGAAAGACATGGGTGTTGGCGGCACTCCTTGTATGGCAGTACTTCAACGCAAGTCGAAACGAGAAACCATCAGGTGCCAGCGGTGTCTCAGGCGACTGGTACTCGCAGAGGTTCTTGATAGTCACTCCTGGTCATGAGGTCATGAATCGCATTCTTGACGCATTCAAAGGACCAAGAGACTCTGACACAGGCTTTAGAAACAGACAGAAGGCAGACGTGACCCGTTCACTTTTTGTTCCCCCCGAGTTGCAGAAAGAGTTTAATTTCGAAATTCTCGAGCCAGGCGATGTGAGGCCAAACAGCCCGCCACCAGATGGCCCATATGTTCTAATCACAAACTGGCAGCAGTTCAAGCTCAAGAGCGACAAGGATTCTCTCTGGGAACAAGTGACTGGAGCAGAAATAGGAGAACAGCCAAGAGGCGAGTTCCTACTCGACTATCTCACTGATCATCCAGACCTCGTAGTCATGAACGACGAAGCTCATCACATCCACTCCGTATCGCTCACAGGAAAGGGTGATGAAGAGTTAGTGTGGCGGAGGTTCATCACGCTCCTGAACAGAAGAATGCAGGAGCGGTACGGCCCGAAGAGACGACTCTTTCTCCAAGAAGACTTCTCAGCGACGCCCTTCTTCGGATCGGGCACCCAAAAGAGATTCTTCCCGCACATAATCTACGACTACGATCTGAAACAAGCTAGCCGAGAAATGTTGGTAAAACAACTCTTCCTTGTCGAGAAACAAGCAGTCGGAGGAGAGATTATGGAACTGAGATCCTTGGCAGGACAAGAATGGAGAGCGGCTAGGAAGGAACCTGAAGCGGGCAAGAGACTGGGGGAACTAATCGGGCTCTCAGCTGGTCAGAAGACCCTCCTCTTCATTGGAAAGACAAAGCTGGAGCAGATCGCAGGCGAGTTCAGACAGAAGGGCATTGACAAGAAACCAGTGATGATGGTCCTATGTGAAGAGACTGCGGTCGCGGACAAGGTCGCAGAACACCTTGCAACGATCTCTGGACCAGACAACAGTACCTACGATGAATCCAGGGTCATGGTGATTCACACGGAGCTGGCAGACAGGGAGCTAGAGAACGCGAGACTGCGTCTGAACAAGATTGACGATAACTCGGATCCATTGAGTGTTGTCGTCTCAGTGTTGATGCTCCGCGAGGGTTTCGATAGAAAGAACATCTGCGTGATAGTAGTGCTGCGCGCTGCTGAAGCCGACTTGCTGCTTGAGCAGATCGTTGGCAGAGGACTCAGGATGATGTTCCCTCAAGATGACAACGAGGCGATCTGGCAAGAAAAAATAGAGGCTCTCAACGCTATCAAAAACAATAGACCACCATCCTCGCAGTTCGATTTCCTATTCATAGTGGAACACCCGAGGTTTCGTAGCTTCTACGAGCGCTTGAAGGGTGAGGGATACCTAATAGGAGAAGGTGGCACAGGGCCCGTAACGGGGTCGCTCATTCCTGTTGATGCCGTGCCTTCGCGCATTCCTCAATACGACCTCGCGTGGCCAGTCCAGATTTTCGAGCAGGGCAAGTTTCCTGAGATTACCGAGATAGGCATTGAAACTTTCCCGCCCTATCCCCTCATTGAAGACTTTGAGTCGTTTCGTGACTCACGCAAGAACCTCTTCATAACTGAGACTCAGGTGGACACTGGAAAACATGTGAGAACATGGAAGCTACCAAATCGCTACTTCAACTATGACTATTTTCTCGCCAACGCAAGCAAGGCGATCGCCCAGGAAGGAAAGGCTGCTCTCCTTACTGGTCATCTGGCAGAAATCGCCCAAGTGCTTGACGAGTATGTCTCAAAGCGTCTGTTTGGTAAAGAAGTCGATTTCAGTCTTGCAGAAAACTACCCTGTGTTGAACGACACCAACGTGTTTGACCATATCGTCACCGCGGTTCGGACTCGGTTGATCAAGTCGATGGAGGAGATGCAATACGAACGGACTGGGGAGTGGCGTCAACTCTCCTCAGTGAGCAGGCTTCTAATCAGAGAGAAGGCTGCCGTGGATAGTTGGAAGTGTATCTATCCAAAGCAATCAGTCGCAGCAAAAGCGGGAGGTTTTGAAAGGAAGTTCATAGACAACACACTCGAAAACTCCGTGGACGTTCTTGCATACGCGAAATTGGACAAGAAACACGGTTTGAAGATCCAGTATAGAGACGAATTTGGGATACTCAGACCGTACGAGATTGATTTTCTGGTCAAGACCAAGGAGTCCATGTACCTTGTCGAAACAAAGAGTCAGTGGGACCTAGAGAAAGAGAACGTGGCCGTCAAGGCTCTCGCTGCCAAGACATGGTGCAAGAGCGCAACAGGGATCACACCTCCCACTAGTATCAATCAACCGCCAGAATGGGAGTACCTCCTGATAACCGACAAGGTATTCGAACAAAACCTTGGGCAGAGCTTCGAGGCTATGGTAACGACGATGAGATCGATTCGAGACCGTACAATATCCGCTCGAGCCAGCCAAACTAGACTGCCTACCTCTCGTGAAGAGAGAATCGAGGAATACATCAAGAGGGGAGAAAGTGCTAGACTGGAGTTCAAGTCAGCTCTCTGCTGGGACTACAAGCTGAGCAGACAGAGTAAGGAGATTGAGAACGCGACAGCGAAAACTCTGTGCGCTTTCATGAACTCAGAGGGCGGAACGCTTGTAATAGGCGTCGATGACAAGTCCCAGGTTATCGGAGTCGAAAAGGATTTCTCGCTTCTTAGCAAGCCGAACAGAGATGGCTTTGAACAGAAACTGACAGGACTCGTGAATGGTTCTCTCGGCAAAGAGAATGCGACATACGTGCATTTGTCTTGGCAAGATGCTGGAGGCAAAACTGTTGCTGTTGTTACCGTGGAGAAGAGTAAACGCCCCGTGTACCTAGATCTTCAAGGCAAGAGCGAGTTCTACATTCGAGCAGGCAATACTTCCCAACCGCTCGATGTGCGTGAGGCAACAATCTACGTTCGTGACCACTGGCCTAGCCTCTGACGGTACGTTCGTCAACCTCGTTACGTAATCAAGCAGACCCTATCGTATTCAATATCGCCGGTTCTTCCATTCCGACGCTTCATGCATGCTTCACTATCACGAATTTCACTAATCTTCAGTGGAAGTTGCGTGATTTTCCGCAAAGATTTGGGCCAACCCATAGCCACCGTAACATGCCAAGATAGGCCCGAAATTCAAAGGAGAAAACTGACTCCCGTCTTTGCGGAATCTTTTCTGAATGAACTACAGGTCAAGCGCCTGAACGACTTGAAAGAAAGACGAGCGAGAGAATACTCTGACAGTCTGTCAATCTATGTGAATGCGCATCTTGAATCCAAAGTTGGCTTGGTCAATCTCAAGCCTGTAATTGAGAATCGCCCAGTATTAATTCGATAATCAACAAGTTCACATTACGGACAGCAAGGCAGCTAGAAGCACGGTATCACCCTAGGGCTACAGCGACTATGGCCCCAGTGACCACCCGATAAGTTGCCAGTGTACGATGCAACTGGGTTCGAACTGTCGGTTAGACCTCATCAGACAAACACCCCCCATTGTGCTTTATTCCGGAGAATGCAAAGTGTTAAGTCTCATTTGCTGACCTATTCATGAGAGCCAAGTGGAAGCGGTTTCAGTTGGCGGTTACAACCAGAGGCTATCGTCACGCGCTCTTTGTCCGGATGAAGGATTTCGATCTGTCCGAGTTGGCAGGTTTGTCGCATGTCACCAAAGAAAAAGGTGGCTACACGATCAAGTTGGGACGAAGGAGAACTCACTACTTCGTACATCCTGTCAAGGATGATCTAGTGGCTCTTGAGACTGATGACAAAAGGACACGGGATGAGGTAGTTCGCAACCTCGCAAGCTTCGTAAGAGGTAGAGGTAAGAGATTGGAACGAGCGACATTGGAAAGCGCCGAGACATTCAAATACCTTCGCTCTTTTGAAGAAGACGGAATGTTGGCGCAAGGTGATCTTCACCTCTATTTCCGTGATACCGCGAAGATCGAGACTCCTTCCGGTCCTGAAGAGACTATTCGCACAAAGATCGTGTGGCGGAATAGAGATGTTGCGGAGGCTAGGAAACTGAGTACTGACCTAGGATGGGAAGTAACGGGGGCGAACATGCTGATTGAGAGAGGAGAGGACAGACACTATGGATTCGTTCGCATTGCCGAGCCTACCGCTAGGGTTTCAAAAGGACCCACTCCAGTGAGCGAGAATCTACATGAACTGCTTGCCAAGAGGCTAGTGGACTTGCTCGTGGCTTAGAGTTCATTCATGCGCTTGAATGCCGCTTCTGCGCGTGGAAGAAGTTCGTTCACTTTCTTCCTAACCATGTCGTTTCCGTTCGCTCGTGCCCATGCCATGGCAAGATTTAGGATTGCAATGTATCCCCTTGCTTCTGTTCGGAGATTCTCGTCTCCTTCTTTTGATCTGGTGTCCTTGTCGAATCGGTAGAGAGCGCTTGACACAGTGAGCAGAAACGAGAACAGATCATTCTCGGTGAAAGCTTCTTTATCGAATCTAATATTGAAGCGTGACTCTATTTCTTGACGCAGCTTCTCTACCTCATTCGCCGCATTGACTCGTGCACCTAGTTCTTTGAGCCTAGTTTCCATGTTTTGGTCGAGCATTCTAATCCTGTCCAGAATGCCGTCTAAAGCGTTTGCAGGTTCAAGCTTAGCTTCCAAGTCTTGTCGGGGTTTTCCTTCATTTAGTGAGCTATCTCTTCCATCCATTGTTTTCCGTTTTGCCTCCATATCTTGTCGAACTTTCTCTATTTCATCCTCTTTCTTGAGAAGAAGGTAAAGGAGCACGGCAACGATGACAGCAAGTGAGGCTATAGCGACCATGCCGTATGAAGCTAGGTCCAATTCTCCCACTGGCTGACCTCATTGTACCTATGCAGCGATAAACTTTCCAAACCGATAGTACGAGAAGGGCTGACCCTGAGGGGGCAATGAACGCTGATGCGCCGTGAGTTAACACGCCCAGAAGCAGAAGCCCTCCTGAGCCGACAAGTTACCAGCACCCGAAAGAGGCGAGTTCGCATCTGTTACGTGTCATGCCCACACTAAGCTCATGTGGTCTACACCACCGAATTATACCCGGTTCAATCCCATGGTGCGAGCCTGGAAGGCCCGCACGCATGGCCCTTTCGGCTAAGAGGTTTTTGTTGCGTTATGGGCTGGAGGTTCAACTTGCAGAAGAAAAGTAGGGGCTAGGAGTTCCACAGTCCCTCTATCTTGTTGCTGAGCTCTTTCAATTCAGTGTCAACTTCGCCTATTGTTAATTCTGCGAGAAGGGCAGGAATAGAGAGACTGACATGGTGCCTGGGTTGGAGGACGCTATTGACGTGCGCCAAGACCTCCTTCCCTTGGCAGATCGTCATCTTATCATCAATGGTTGACCATTTGCCTTCAGCATATGCCCTAGCCTTCTCGTTCGCTGTGCTGAGAGAAATGGGATCACCCTTCCATCTATGCCAATTGCTAAAT
>Ga0187882_1001637_pt1 | contig 22174 bp, 17 predicted proteins | sample June2016WEW_19_1_3_FD_132991 | JGI IMG/M metagenome (GOLD analysis project Ga0187882, IMG submission 132991) | Peatland microbial communities from SPRUCE experiment site at the Marcell Experimental Forest, Minnesota, USA - June2016WEW_19_150 | ecosystem: Environmental > Terrestrial > Soil >... | reverse complement strand
TGCCGCCCGAGGCCACCGTCAGCATCGATCTGGCCGCGCAGACGCTCACGATGCCGGATGGCCGCGCAGTGGAATTCCCGGTGGACGCCTTCGCCAAGCACTGCCTGCTGAACGGAGCCGACGAACTGGGCTACATCCTCGATCAGGAAACCGCCATCGCGTCCTACGAAGCGCGGCGCGATTTCGCCGTCAACACACTACGATCCTCCGCATAGCGGCCGGCGGCGCGGAGGGTCGCGTAGCGGCCGGTCTCCGGAGTGATGCCGAAGTGTTGGGCGGGGTTGGGATTCGACGTGAAATACGCGAGGCCGCTGTTCTGTAGCAGCGGTGTTGCCGCCCACGCCGGTGATGTACACCTTATCTCCCGTCGCCAGTGTGTGCTGCGCGTCAGTGGTAATCCCGATTGGCGGAGCATTCGTAGCCGCCGTGACCCTGAGTCCGGCGAATCGGTACCCGCTCCCGTCGTACACCTCAACCGTACAGGCCGACAGGTTGGGAGCGGTGCAGGCAATGACTGCCTGGGTGCTGGTCACTCCCGTCACGCGGACATCCGTGATCGCGCAAGTGGCCACATCCGCTCCGACAACGCAGAGCGCAAGCATTCCAAGCAACGCTCGAATCTTCATCTGCTCCTCCACTTCCTCGCTACCACCCCGCCGTATGCCGCACCCATGCACAGTCTCCCGTTCACATTACGGCTGCACCCAACAAACGTGGATATTGGCCGTTCCGGTGAGGTCTTGACCCGTAAAGTTGCCACTAGAAAATGTGCCCACAAGCACGCCTTTAACCAAATCCGCTCCCGTCCCGTTTGGCCGTTTAGGGAACCCGCTTCCCTCGGTGTTTCCGGTCGCGGCAAACAGATTCTGCGATGCTGTGTAGTACGTGTCTTGTGTTCCGGTAGTCGCTCCCACCGAAAGCGTCAGACCCGTGATGGTGCCTGCAACCGTAGTCCATGTGCTTGCATGATCGACGGAAGCCCATGTCACCAGCGCTCCTGCTGGAAGGACACCTGTCTGGATGGTGAACCGAAACGGCGAGGCACCGGTAATCGTCACCGGAGTGCCGTCCGAGGTGCATGCTCCCGACGTGCAAGCGAGGGTGTAGTTGTGACAGGCCGCTACAGCGCCTCCTGGTGCCGCCGATATTCTGCCGTCAGGAGACATTACAAAGTTGCCTAAGAACTTCCCAGTAACAACGGGTGTAGTGGCAAAAGAGTTCGGACCTACAATGTTACCGTAATTGGTGGACGTCCCAGCATAAAAGATAATATCCGCTACTGTGCACCCCACAAAGTAATTTCCACTGATCTGAACGCCGGTAACGTTCAAGTACGCACTTATGCCATAGATTGCACCGCTACAGTTAATGTAGTTATTTCTTACTGATCCGCCATGCAGGTAAGCTCCCGACCCAAGTTCAATACAGAACTGCGAATTGGATTCACAATAGTTTCCATCGAAAGTCAAGGCCGACCCGCCAACAGCGGTAACCCCGTAGTATTGGGACTCAAGCACGTTCCCAACAATCACTAGGTCAGAAAATGATTGAGCCTGGATGCCACCAAATGTACCGTTGCCAGCTATCCTGCTGTCTCTTATTACGTTGCCGTTGCTCCCCGCTCCCTCGTAGACGCCTCCGAGCACATTGTTCAGGATAATGCAATGCAGTATTCGTGCCGAGAAAGAGTTGGTGAAATAGAGACCGTATCCTCCGTTGTTTGAAAACTCAGCATTGTTCAGGATGATCTCTGTAGCGCTATCGGCGACCAGTCCATGACTGGACGCAGCGTTACCAATCACCGAGATATCACGGATGACGTTGTTATACGTGGAACCCCCGGCGACATCGATACCAACGCCCGTACCCGCGTTGTATACGGTGCTCGCCCCAATTCCGGCACCGACCAACTCGACATTGCCCCGATGCAGGAGGACTGGGGTGGCGTGGTTGTACGTTCCTGGAGGGAAGTAGACGCCGCCTCCATTCGTGGGCAAGGCAGCGATAGCCGCGTGAATTGCAGCAAGGTCGTCGTGATTGACCGCTGCTCCCCCCGCAACGGTCGTGCTCGTGGCCGGAGTGATTGTCAACACCGCCCCAGCAACATTCGAGATTGTGCCAAGATACAATGCACCGGCAGGGCCAGCCCCAGCAATAGTAATGCCTTGACCCTTGGCGTATGTGGTGGCACTGGTCAGCGTCACGGAGGTAGCGGGAGCCGTAGTGGTGCCCACCGTAGTAGTCGCGGTGGTTGAGCCAGAGGCTCCGAACCCCATGACATTGAGCGCGCCGTTGGGCGAGTAGATCACGCTCGCTCCGATGGTTCCAATAGGCGCACCAGCGGGCAGCGTGGTCCCAACAGCTACGGACCTCCCCGTCACCGTCACGGTATCCGCGCCGTCGTCCGAGATCGCCGACTCCGCCAGCGTCCCGGCCGGAGAGACTTTCGGGATTGCGCCGGGGGTGGTGAGGGAGGGGGCGCCTTGCACCACGCTGGGAGGCATGTCCGCGGAGGCCAGGGAGTGGCACGAAAACGTGTGTGTCGACGTGGCGTACTGAAGCACTCCGCCGTTTGATACGCAGTCGGCCAGGGCGACCCACGAGCTCGTTGCAGACGCTGTAGTTACCAGCGTTTGATTGGCTGCTGAGTTCGTGGGGACCGAGGTTCCGTTGATCTTGGCCACGGTGGGGTTCGGATAGGACTCCGAAAGATCCCCGGCGGCAGGTCCGCTTGGTGCTCCGGCGCCGCCGGCGGGCATTTGCGTCCAGATATTGGCAGCCGTGCAGAAGTACAGATTCTGGCCCGCCGCCGCGTCCGTTCGAAAGAACTGCTCCCCGACGTTGCAGTTCGCCGGCAGACCCGTACCCGTCCTGACTGGTCTGGTCGACGCAGCGTTCCCAGCGTCCCAGTTGCCCGAGATAACCCTGCCACCGTTAATGGTGGTCTGGGCGGCCAGCCACAGCCCGCTCACCACCAGCAGAATGCTTGCCCTTCCAATCGGTGTCTTCATCCCCGCTCTCTCCTTGTGCCTTGTCGGCCCTGAGCCCCAGCCCCGCGAGTCATCGGCCGGGACCTTTGACCGGCCTGTCCCGGCGCTTGGGCGCCGGTTCAACCGCCCCAATGTTAGCATGCGCTCCGTCGATGTCAGGTGGGCAAGAATTAGGAACCTGCTCGTATGCAATTCAGAATAAAGAACAATCTGGATTGGCCCGTCGCTGGGACACCGGTGACCGGAAAGCGGCGGCCAACCGGACGGTCACCGGATGCTCAGCGCTCAGTGGCGCCCGCAATGATCTCAGCGGCGTGTTCCAGCCTCCGTCTCCGCGCGTCCTCGAACCGTGATTTCAGACGCAAAGCCGGCCTTTCCACCAGCTAACAGGAACCGACGGCCGCCGCTCCAGTCAGGATCAGGTTCTGCGGAAATGAGGTGAACACAGAAGGCGAGAACGAGTCGAGGAACAGCTCCTGCCACAGGTACAGTGAGTAGCTCAGGATTCCCACCGCCCTCAGAAACTGGGAATTGAGCAGCCTTCCCAGCAGGCCTGCTGGGAAACGAACAAAGTGATCGATGATCAGCGCGACACCGATGGTGGCACACGTCTGGCCAGCCGTGTAGAAGACAACCGGCCGCAGGAAATACACTCCGGCGCTGATCCGCAGTAATGCGGCCGGCAGCCCCAGAAATCCCCGAGACCGGTGCAGGTTCATGTACCAAGGCCTCTTTCCGAGCCAGTTGTACGCGCCCGCCATCACGCAGCCGGTCGCAAGCACGTCGGCAACCGCCTGGAACTCGCGCATGATCGCGCTCAGCCGGACCGACGGGCTGGTCTACGCCAGAGGCCCGTACCACATCCAGAGGCGGACCAGCGGCACGGCGAGAATCACGCCCGCGGCAGCCCGAATGGAACGCGTCGGGCCAAAGAGATAGAGCAATGTCGGCCACAGCAGGTAAAACTGCTCCTCGACCGCGAGCGACCAAATGTGATTGAGCTGCCGCGCGCGGACATGATGGTAGTTCATCGTATGGGTGGCCGCGTGAAGCAAGTCGCCCCGGCAGAGCACCACGGCGCCCGTGATTGCATGTATCGCGATCGCTGCCCAACATACCCAGAAGGCAGGGGGAATGCGTAGCGTTCTCCGTAGATAGAATGCCCGCAGTGAAATCCGGCCCGTCTTGTCATGCTCATTCAACAGCAGGGTCGTGATCAGAAAGCGCGAGTTGACGAAGAAGAACCTGACCCCGAAGTTGCCGAAGTGCCCCAGAACGTGGCTGAAGTACCCGGCGAACGGGAAGTTCCGCGTCGCCGCCATGTGGCCCACCACCACCAGGAGAATCGACGCGCCGCGCAGCCCATCCAGCGACGGGATGCGGCTAGGCAGCAGGGGCGCAACCTTAGAGCGGTCGGCCGTCCCTTGGCGCGCTCCCCCCGTTCCTGCCGCGGCTGCGTCGTCAGGCATGCGGTGTCGGCCCAGTCTCGCTGACAGACAGCCGGGCGAAAGCGCGCTCCAGCGAGAGCACCAGCCCAGCCAGCACTGGCCGGTGGATACCGTACGCCACACTGCCAAAGACCGCGCACACGCTGTACGCCACACCCGACAGCAGCAGGCAGAGCGCCATCAGGTAGTACGCGCGCCAAGCCGGAACCTGCCGCGCCACCTTTCGCAACTGGTTGGCGCGCCCCAGACAGTACAACACCAACCCGGCAAACATCGCCCCGCCGGCGATGCCACATTCACTCGACATCTGCGTGTACGCGTTATGCGATGCCGAGTATCCTTGCTTCGCGGCATCCGTGTTCGAGAAATTGCCGGGACCGGCCCCGAAAACTGGGTGGCGCGCCGTAACCTCAAGGCTTTTCAGCAGCAATTGCCAGCGGCCCTCGGTCGATGCCACCGCCGCCGCTATGTCGTCGCTCTCTACCACGTCGTTGTCGGAGACCATGGTCTGGTACCGTTCCTGCATCTCCTGTGGGAGGAAAGTCAGGACGACGAACGCCGCCACTGGTGTCCCCACCATCAGGCACAGCCGCGCTCGGCCTCGCATGACCACCATGGCCACCAACAGCCTTACCCCCATCGCGATCAGGCCCATTCTGGATCCCGTGCGAAGCGACAACACGACCGCCAAGACCGCCACCCCGGCCATGAGGAGCCGAGTCCCCCGCTTGTGCCCGCGGTCCGACACGTACCACACGCAGAACGGCAAGCCAATCCGCCGAACGAATCACGCGCGGAACAAACGGCTGAAACTCCGGGTTCACGCACCCTGGGCAACGCAGAGAGCAACCCTGCACCCACAAAACGAAGCGCCGGCCAGGGCCGGCCACCGACGAGCGGGCCTTGAGCGCAGCGACGTTCAACTGAACGCTTATATCATTCCGGCCGTGCCTAAGCAATTCGCGCACAACCTGTGAAAGAATGCCGGTGTGGGCATTCTTTCACGCCTTCGGGCTCATGCGTCCTAGCGGGGAGTACGAAGCGCGGCGGCGCCCGGGCTTCAGCAAAGGAGAACGGCGCGCCGGCGCCGCCGATATCGAGCGGCGCACCGCCTGGCTCGCCTGGCCGCTGGTGGACTGGCCGGGCTCCTTCACGCACCCTCCGTGGCCCCGGGAAATCGTCTATCGCCCCGCTGCCTGCCTGATCGCGGAAAAGTTGTCGCGGCTGCCTGCGGAGCGATACGCGGTGCGGCTGGAATACAACGCTCTCAATCCCACCGTCCCCGAAATTGCGGCGGTCTCGCGCCCGCTCATCGCCGATACCCTGTCCGCGCTCGGGGCGGCTCGAAAATATCCCAAGGAACTGCCCCCTCGCGTGGGCGATCTCGCGGCCTGGCGCCAGAAGCTCGAGCAGCGGCTGAAGGCCATCTCGGCGGAGCCGGCTCCCGGGCTGGCGCTTCCCAAGGCGATCCCGGACGCGGCCGCGGCGGAATATGCCTGGGCATCCGGACAACCCGCCTCCCTCATCCCCTTCTATCCCCTCCCCAGAGACGCCGGAAGAGTGTTTGCCGGCCTGGTGGGGCGCGCCAGCGCGTTCGCCGATCCGCCGGCCGCCGTTGCCTACGCGCTGGCTTGGCTGAGCGCCTGCGCCCAGGTGTTTCGCAAGAAAGGCGCCGCGCTCGAGACCGCCGTCGCCTCGCTTCAATCCTGGCTGGGCGAGACCGGGTGGGTGAGAGCCAACGTCGAGGCCCTGCTGGAAAGCTTGGCCGAACGCGGTCCGGAGTTGTTGGCCGGCGCCGGCAGCGACTGGGACGCCTTCGTCGCCTCGAGTGGAATCCTGGGGAGGCTGGAGGACCTGAGCGCGGACGAGCGGCGCCGGCTTTTCACTCACCGCCTCTTTAGCGAAGCTACGCACGTGGCGCGTCGCGGCCCCGCCGCCCTGCACGCGCTCTTCGCGCTCCCCGAAAAATGGCTGGCCCTGAATGCCGAGCAGGATCTGCCATTCCTGTGGCCCAACCTGCTGAAGTTGACCAGCCGCACCCTCGTTCGTCGTCTTCTGGACTGGCTCGATACCGTGCCGCCCGAACATGCCGGGCAGGCCTTGCGGCTTCTGGATGACGTGCTCTGGGGAGTGACGGACGTGGTGGCGCCCAAACAGGCCGCCGTCCGCCAAGGGTTGCTCGAGCGTCACCCCTGGATTTGCGAAGAGCTGTTGGCATCCGCCTCCCGCTCCCGCCGCGAGTGGCTCCTCCTGTTCGACGTGCTCCGCCTCCGCGAGAAGCACAGCGGCGAAGCCCGCGTGCGGACGCTGGTGCGCTCCGTGCTGAGCGACCCCGCCCGCTTCGACTGGGCCGACTTCGAGCTCTCCGCCGAGTTGTCCCCCAACGACGATGAGGCGTTCCTCAGATTGCTGGAGCTCTCCGCCAAGTGCGAAGGTCCTGGCGATCCGTCGAAAGGCTGGAAGTTCCTCCGCGCGTTCCCGGATGCGCGGCAATTCCTGTCCGAGTGCGCTGGGAGCCGCTACCTGGCGGGGCGGGCCTGGAAGATCCTGGCGCGGCTGGATCTCGCCCTGCGACTGCAATCGCGCATCGCCATCGAGCAGTGGCTGTCCGCCTGGCAAGCTCCCGCGGCGGGCTCGGGCCTCTCGCTGGTAGCCGCGTATCGCACCCTGGCGGGAGAACCAGAACCTCTGCCCAAGACGATTACCGCGCTGCTGGGATACTCAGAGGCGCGGCGGAGGGAACTCGAGACCTTGCGGGGGCTCGAGCGGAGCGGTGCGCTTCCCATGGCGGCGCAGCCGCGGCTCAGGCGCCTGGAGGCCCAGGATGCGGTCGTAAGCGCCCGAAAGGTCGAGCGCGCCTGCCGGAAGGAACTGGGCTCGGCGAAGCTGGCCGCCCTCGAGGCCGGCCTGCGTCAGGTGATCTCGGGCCACTGGGAGAGGCTCGGCTTGCCGCCCAACCTCGACGGTCCCGATTGGGAGAACGCGCTGCACCTCTATGCGGGCCTGCGCGCCAATCGCCGGATTCTGAAAACGCTGCTCGCCGAAGAGGCGCGCGGCAATCGCGACTGGATTCGCAAGCACCCCGCCAACGCCGCCTGGATCGCACGCATGGACGCCGCCGGCGTGAACACCGCCATTTGGCTCGGCGAGCGCGAGGAGATCCATGAAATCGAAGGCGCCGTGTGGACGGTGTATTTGGAAACCAATCCCCTTCGCGTGCTCCAGATGGGCAACCTGTTCTCGACCTGCCTAAGCGCTGGCGGTTCCTACGCCTTCTCGACAGTGGCCAACGCCGTCGAGGTGAACAAGCGGGTCCTCTATATCCGGGATCGCAGCGGAGCGATCGTCGGGCGCCGCTTGATCGCCCTGGGCGGGCCGAAACCCACGCTCATCGGATTCCGCCCCTACGGAGCCTCTCCGTGGGTGAAGATCGTCTCCGACCAGTTCTGTCTGCGTCTCGCCAATAGCATCGGAGCGGAGGTCACCGCCGACTCCGACCTTCTCGATGCCGTGTCGGAATCGCTCTCGCTATTCGCCAAATGGTACAACGACGGCCCGCACCCCTTCGCCTGATTCGGGGACAGCGCTACTTGCCCATGAAGTCCACGGTGTTGGTTCCGTACTGCCGGACCTTGAAATAGGCGGCTTCCCACTCCTGGTGGTACGGGTGGGCGCCATAGGTTTTCAGTGCGGCCTCGTCGGCCATCTCCATGCACACGCCGAACTGGCGGACCACCCGCGTGATCGGGCCAGTTGCAGTCCCGTCGGCGGCCAGTTTCTTTCTGGTCTCAGCGTCCGCGGTGGCGAGCATCGTCAGCGGGCGGGAGAGTTTGCCGTACCACACCCGGCTCACCCCCGGAATCTTGTTGGGCAATTCGTCGGTGGCCTTGAAGAAGGCCTGCCAGTCGGCGTCGGTGGCGCTCTCGACGGCGGTGAAATAGAAGCAGTGCATCAGCTTCTTTTCGCCGGCCGAGACGATTCCGGCGAATAGAAACAGGCACGCAACGCAAATCGCAACGCGGGAAACCCCGAACGGCATTCGCATAGATCCTCCGGACTGCTCACGATTCTAGCAGGCTGTGGCCCTCAGTAGCCCTTCTCCTTGTCCACCACGTTCAGCAGCGGCTCGCCGGCCGCGAAGCGGCGCAGATTCTCTTTGTAGAGCGCGAGGTAACGCGCATGCTCTCCATCCGAGCGGCCCGCGATGTGCGGCGTGAGGATCACGTTCTCGAGCTTCCACAGCGGGTGCCCCTTGGGCAGCGGCTCCGGATCGGTGACATCCAGGCCCGCTCCCGCCAAGTGCCCGCTCTGGAGCGCATTCGCCAGCGCAACGGCATCGTACAGCTTGCCGCGCGAGACCGCGATGAAGTAGCTGCCCTGCTTCATCCGCCCGAACTGTTTCGCGCCGAACATCTTCTCGGACTGCGCGGTGTGCGGCGCCGCGACGAAAACCACGTCCGCCTCCGGCAGCACCGCCTCCAGCCGGTCGGGCGGGACCGACTTCTGGAGATACGGCACGTAGGGCATGTCGCGCGGATCCACCCCAATCACCCGCATCCCGAACGCCTGCGCCCGCACCGCGATCTGGGTCCCGATGCCGCCCACCCCGGCCACCACCGCCGTCTTGCCTTGCAGCTCGATGGGCGCGTAGGCCCGCGGCGTCCACTCCTCCGACGGTCGCCGCGCAATGCTGCGGTTCAACTGCCGCGTGAGCGCCAGCAGCAGGGCGAACGCGTGGTCCGCGATCTCAGGCCCCTGTAAGATCTTGCAGTTGGTCAACGTGATCTTGCTGTTCTTCAACTCCGGAGTAAGATACTGCTCCACGCCCGCCGATCCAACCTGTACCCACTTCAGTTTCTTCGCGGCGCGGATCATCTCCGGAGTGATGTTCCCGATGACGCCGTCGGCGTCCACCAGTTCGGACATCAGGCGGTCTTTGTCGAACGGAACCAGGTTGATGCCCGGCGCCGCGGCGCGCAACTCCGCGATTTCGGCCCGGCCGAGCAGCGAGTAGTAGGGTCCCGGACTGGTGATCACGACCTTCTTGGCCTCCGCCGCCAGCAGAATCCCCGTCGTCAGCACAGGCAGCGCCAGGCGAAACCTCGTCCTCATTCTCATCGCTCCTTGTGAATATGGTTGTCAGTACATGGGCCGCGCTTTGGGCGCCTCGCCGGTCTTCCCCGCCGCCTCCAGCACCGGACGCGCCCCCGCGGCCATCATCCCCAGCTCGCTCGACGCCTGGAAGAACCGGAAGCCCTCTTTGATGTACTCGCCGATGTCGGCGGCCCCCGCCGTTCGCCCCACCGGGATGTTCCGCCGTTTGGCCGCCGCCACCACCTTCGCCATGGCCTCCTTCACCTCGGGCGTCTGCTTGCCGCGGAAACCATAGGAGTGCGAGAGGTCGAACGGTCCGATAAACACCACGTCGATCCCCGGCACGGCAAGGATCGCGTCGATGTTCTCCACGGCCTGCTTCTGCTCGATGATGATGACCACCATCGCGTTCTTGTCCGCGAAATCCGCGTAGCCCCCCGGCGCCGGCCAGCGCAGAGTCGCCAATCCCGGCCCCGCCCCGCGCAGTCCCAGCGGGGGGTACTTGCACGCCGCCACCGCCTGCCGCGCCAATTCCGGCGTCGAGGTGAATGGAAAGATCACGCCCAGCGCCCCCACGTCGAGCGCCCGCTTGGCGGTCCACAGCTCGTTCACCGGCACCCGGATGAAGGGCGCCGTCGAGGTGCCCTGCGTGGCCAGAACCATGTTCCGCGCCGTCTCCAGCGTGATGGCGCTGTGCTCCATCTCGATCCACACGAAGTCGAACCCCAGCCTGGCGGCCTCCAAGGCCACCTCCGCGCTGGGGACCGTAACCGTCAGCCCGATCACCGGCTTGCCCTCGCGCAGCGTCTTCTTGACCGGGTTCTCCCATTCGCTCTGCGCGTGCAGCACCGTCCCGCTCAGCAGGGACGCCACCAGGATGAGTCTGCTCCTCATAACCCTCCTTTCCCGATTCCTAGTGTAGTGCCGCATGCCGATTGACGGTTATTCGCAGACTCGTGGCGCGGGCTTCAGCCTGCCGTGTCGGCACTCGTGCCGACACCCTGGCGTCGAGAAGAGTCTCGACGCGGCACGCAGGAGTGCGTGCGCCACAAGAAGCCGCTTGGGCGGGAGGCTGCATACATGCTCTTACTTGCGCCGCACTACACTGGTTCCACGGCCGCGCCGGTTCCGGCACGGTTGTTCCCGTCGCGCCGGCGCCTCCGTGTCACTGATGGGAGCGGCCGGCGCCCCCCGCGCGGATCTTCCCTGCCGGAGTCTCGCCAGTGTCCAGCAGCTTGCGGATCTTCGATCCGAGGGCCTTCCGCGAGAACGGTTTCTGCAATAGTTGGGTTTCAGCTCCCAGGACTCCGTGGCGCGCGATGACCTCGTCGGTGTAACCCGAGATATAGAGCACCTTCAGGTCCGGCTGCATCGCCATCAGCGTCTCGGCCAACTGCGCCCCGCTCATCAGCGGCATGATCACGTCAGTGATCAGCAGGTCGATCGAGTCGCGGTTGGCCTCCCAGACGCGAAGGGCCTCCGGTCCATCGCTGGCCTCCAGCACCCGGTAGCCCTGCGACAGCAGCATCTCGCACGCGAGCTTGCGTACCTCCACCTCGTCCTCCACCAGCAGGATGGTCTCGGTGCCTCTTCGGGGCGCCCGCGCGCCCACCTCGTGCCGCACGGGCCTCAGCGCGCGCTCGACCCGCGGCAGGTAGATCCGGAACGTCGTGCCCTTTCCCAGTTCGGTCTCCACCAGGATGTCGCCGCCGCTCTGCTTCACCACGCCGTACACGGTGGCCAGCCCCAGGCCGGTCCCTTTGCCCTTCGCTTTGGTGGTGAAGAACGGTTCGAAGAGTTGACTCCGGACCTCGGCATCCATCCCGGTCCCGGTGTCCGTGACCGAAAGCACTACGTAAGTCCCGGCGGCCAGGTCCGGAGGCACGCCGGCCGGATGCGCTTCCAGTACCGCGGTTGCGGTCGCGACGCTCAATCTGCCGCCCGTGGGCATGGCATCCCGCGCGTTCAGCGCCAGATTCATGAGCACCTGCTCGAGCTGGCTCGGGTCGGCTTTCACCCGCGCCGCTTCCGGCGCCAGCCCCAGCCGCAGCTCGATGTCCTCGCCGATCACGCGGCGCAGCATCTTGCCAATCTTCGAGACCAGGCGGTTCAAATCGAGCACCTTGGGCTGAACCATCTGCCGCCGGCTGAACGCCAGAAGCTGCCGCGTGAGAGCGGAAGCGCGGTTAGCGGCTTCCACCACCGCTTCCATATCCTTCCGCAGCGGGTCGCGGGCTTCCAGGCCGTCGAACACCATCTGGCCGTAACCGCCAATGATGGTCAGAAGGTTGTTGAAGTCGTGCGCCACGCCGCCCGCCAGCCGTCCTAACGCCTCCAGCTTTTGGGATTGGCGGAACTGCTCTTCGAGCTGCTTGCGCGCCGTGACGTCCTGGAAATACACCGAGAGGCCGTTTTCCGAGGGGTAGGCGTGAACCTCGGCCCAGATCTTGCGTGCCGGAAAGGGAGCCGTGAACTCCACCGGCACGCTCTCAGCAGCGGCTTCGCGGCACTGGGTCTCGAACACCGTGCCCGCCAGTTCGGGGAGCTCCTCCCAAACGTTCCGGCCAATCAGCTCCTCGCGCCGCCGGCCGATGAATTGCTCGGCCTTGCCGTTGAGGTACGTGAAGCGCCAGTCGCGGTCCAGCGCGAAGAACCCGTCGGTGATGCTTTCCAGGATGTTCGAGATCTGCCGGCTCGACTCGCGCAGCGCCCGCTCGGCCCGCTTGCGGTTGGTGATGTCCCGCACGATGCAGGTGACCAGGTCGCCGGTTTCGGACCTGATCGGGCTGAGCCGGATCTCGACCGGGAACTCCGTGCCGTCCTTGCGGCGGGCGGAACCATCGCAGCCGGGCGTCACGGGGCGGCTCGCCGGATCCGCCAGATAGTCCGTGCGATGCGCAACGTGCGCGTCCCGCAGGCTTTCTGGCACCAGGGTCTCCACGGGCTGGCCCAGCAGTTCCTCGCGCGAGAAGCCAAACAGCCGCTCCGTCGCGGAGTTGGCCAGCAGGATGCGCCCGTCGCGGTCGACTTCCAGAATGGCATCCGGCGCCGCCTCCAGCAGCTCGTGGAACCTGGCCTCAGCCTTGGCCTGGGCCAGCGCGGCCTGCTCGCTAAGATGCAGGCGGGCGCGCTCCTCCTCGGCGCGGCGCCGCTGGACTTCGCGCTCCATGCTTTCGAGCGCGAAACTGACGTCGTCCGCGACTTCCTCGAGCAGTTCGACGTTCTCGGAATCGAAAAAGCCGGGCTCGCCGGCGTACAGGCTCAGAACGCCGGCCGGCTGGCCCTGAACCTGGAGCGGAAACGCGGCCGAGGAACGATAGCCGCGCCGGGCCGCCTCCTCCCTCCACGGCGCCATCGCGGCGTCCCAGGGGATGTCATTGCACACGAAGTGGCGTCCCTGGCGCAGGGCGCTGCCGGTGGGTCCGCCGCCTTCCGGTTCCTCCCGCATCGAGATCCGGATGGCGCCCAAATAGCCGTCCTCGAGACCGTAGTGCGCCACCGGTTCGACCAGCAGGGTCTCTTTATTGACCAAGCCGATCCAGGCCATGCGGAAACCGCCGTCCTCGACGGCAATGCGGCAGACTTCGTGCAGCAGAGAGTCGCGGCTGCGGCTGCGCACGATGGCCTGGCCGAGGTGGCTGAGCACCGAGCACAGGCGGCTGAGACGGAGGATCTTCTCCTGGGCGCGCTTGCGATCGGCCAGCTCGGCCCGGCGTTCGAGCGCCCGTCGCACCGCCGCCGGGAGCCGGCTCAGCCGCCCCTTGAGGACGCAATCGGAGGCGCCCCGGTGAATGCACTCCACCGCGCTCTCCTCGCCCACCGCGCCGGTCAGCAGAACCACCGGGATCTCGAGACCCTTCTCGCGAAGATACTCCAGGACGTCGATGCCCGACCCATCCGCCACCTCGTCGTCCGCCAGGATGACATCGTAGTGCCCGCCGGCTACCGCATTGCGAAACGCTTCCGGCGTCGACACCACCTCCGCGCGGACCTCCACTCCCGCACTTCTCAACTCATCCAGGCACAGCGCGGAGTCCGCCGGGTTCCGGTTAAGGAGGAGGATACCGAGCTCGGCGGACGGGAAGGCTGGCTCGGGAGAATTGGCGCCCAAAACGCAACCATTCTACCGCCGCGCGACCCGCAAGCGCCAAAACTTAATGAACGCCCACGCTACAATGCCTTTGATGACTCGCTTTCCGGGCGCCCACTTTCTTCGCAACCTCGTGGAGCGCCGCAACTTGCTCTTTCAGCTCGTGCGCCGCGATTTCAGCCAGCGCTTCGTGGGCTCGGCGGCCGGCTGGCTCTGGGGCGTGATCCAGCCCCTGGTGCTGCTGGTGAGCTGGGTGTTTGTGTTCCGCATCTGCATGCGCATCTCCTTGCCGCGCGAAGCCCCCACGCAGAATTTTGCCCTGTACCTCTTCGCCGGCTTCCTGCCCTGGCTCCTGTTTCAGGAGACCGTGCAGCGCTCCGCCACCTGCCTGCTCGACCACCAGAACCTGATCACCAAGACCATCTTTCCCGCCGAGATCGTGCCGGTCTCCATCTTTCTCTCCTCGCTGATGAATCATCTGATCGCCCTGGCGCTGGCCATGGGCGCGATCGGCATCTGGGACAGGCACTTCAGCCCGATGGTGTTGTACCTCCCGGTCTACATGTTTCTGATCGGACTGCTTGCGGTCGGCATCGGCTGGATCGTCTCGAGCCTCCACGTCTACCTTCGGGACACCGCGCAGGTGCTTACGGTCGTTCTGACCTTCTGGTTCTGGTTCACGCCCATCTTCATCGTCGAGGAGATGATTCCCCAGCAGTACCGTTTTGTGCTGCGGGCCAATCCCCTGGCCTACCTGGTTCGCGCCTACCGCGAGCGGCTCCTTTCGAGCCACCCGCCGAGCCTCCACGAAATCGCCGTCATCGCCGCCTACGCCCTGGCCGCCTTCCTCGCCGGCGGCTTCTTCTTCCGCCATCTCAAGCGCGGCTTCGCCGATGTCTTGTGAGCGGCCCACACGCTGAAACACCCCGCTCGCCCGCGGTAGGATTGAATGGTGCCCTCGAAACCCAAGAAGCTGACCGCGCACGTCAAGGCCGCGGGTTGAGCCTCCAAACTGAGTCCAAAGGTTTTGGACCAGGTGCTGGCCCGCCTGCCCAGCGTGCCGGATCGGAACGTGCTGGTAGGGTTTGAGACGTCCGACGATGCCGGCGTCTACAAGCTGACGCCGAAGTGTGCCCTGGTTCAGAGCGTGGACTTCATCACCCCCATCGTCGACGATCCCTTTACCTTCGGGGCGATTGCGGCGGCCAATGCCCTGAGCGACATCTACGCCATGGGCGGGTGGCCGCTCTCGGCCCTGGCCCTGGTGGCGTATCCGGCCAAAGGGGATCTGGACGATCTCGCGGAGATCATGCGCGGCGGCTTCGAGAAGATGCTCGAGGCCGGCTGTATCGTGATCGGCGGGCACAGCATCGCCGACGACGAAATCAAGTTCGGCTACGCCGTCACCGGCATCGTCCACCCGGACCGCGTCGTGACCAATGCCGCCGCGCGCCCGGGCGACCTGCTGGTGCTCACCAAGCGCATCGGCACCGGGGTCATCGCCACCGCGCTCAAACGCGGCGTCGCCGCCCGCACCCACGTCAAAGCCTCTATCGCCTCCATGCTCGAGCTGAACCACCGGGCCTGGCAAACCATGATCGGTTTCGGCGCACACGCATGCACCGACGTCAGCGGCTTCGGCCTCATCGGCCACGCCCGGGAAATGGCGCTGGCCAGAGGCGTCACCATCGAGATCGAGGCCGCGAGCGTGCGGTTCCTCCCCGGCGCGGCCCGCTACGCGCGCCAGGGCGCCATCCCCGGCGGCTTGAAAAACAATCGCGAATTCGCCTCCTGCGCGGTCGAAATCGCGCGCGAGTTGCCGCCCGAGATTGAAAACCTGCTCTACGACCCGCAGACCTCCGGCGGCCTGCTCATCTCGGCCGCCGAGCCCGAAGCCGCCGCGATGGCGCGCAACCTCGACGGCGCGTACCTCGTCGGCCGCGTCCTCGAGCGGCGGGACAAGGCCATTCGCATCGTATGAACCCCCTCATCGTGGCGCTGGACTTCGAGTCGGCGGAGCGCGCCCGCGAACTGGTGGACGCCCTCGACGGCACGATCTCCTTCTATAAGGTCGGCTTGGAGCTGTACGCCGCCGCCGGCATGGAGTTCGCCAGGGAACTCGTCGCCCGGGGCAAGGACGTTTTCCTCGACCTGAAGCTCTATGACATCGGCGAGACGGTGAAACGCGCGGTGGCCCAACTGGCCGCGAGCGGCGTGCGCTTCACCACCGTGCATGGCAGCAGGGCGGTGATGCAGGCCGCCGTCCAGGGGCGCGGCGCTTCCAACTTGCAGTTGCTTGCCGTGACCGTTCTCACCAGTTTCGATCAGGATGACCTGGCCGACCTCGGCTATCCCTGTCCGCTCTCGGATCTGGTCGCTCTCCGCGTGCGCAAAGCCTGCGAGGCCGGCATCGACGGCATCGTGTGCTCCCCGCTCGAAGTGGCGGCGGTGCGCGCCATCGCCGGGCCAAACGCCGTGCTCGTGACCCCTGGCGTGCGCTCCGCCGGGGCGGGGAAGGGCGATCAAAAACGCGTCGCGACGCCCGCCGAAGCGCTGGCCAACGGCGCCGACTACCTGGTCATCGGCCGCCAGATCACCCGCGCCCCCGATCCCGCCGCCGAAGCGCGCCGCATCCTCGCCGAGCTCCAGCGCTAACCATGTCACAATGAGTTTGTGACCGGCCACCAGATCCGCCAGCAGTTTCTCGATTTCTTCGCCGCGCGCGGCCACCGCATTGTGCGCAGCTCCTCGCTCGTGCCCGCCAACGATCCCACGCTCCTGTTCACCAACGCGGGCATGAACCAGTTCAAGGACGTCTTCCTGGGGGTGGAGAAGCGCGACTACCGGCGCGCCACCACCTCACAGAAGTGCGTCCGCGCCGGCGGCAAGCACAACGATCTGGAGAACGTCGGCTACACCCGCCGCCATCACACCTTTTTCGAGATGCTGGGTAACTTCTCCTTCGGGGACTACTTCAAGGCCGAGGCCATCGAATTCGCCTGGGACCTCATCACCCGCGATTTCGATATCCCCAAAGATCGCCTATACATCACCGTGTTTCGCGAAGACGACGAGGCCGAGGAGTTGTGGCAGAAGGTCGCCGGCGTGCCCAAGGACCGCATTTTCCGCCAGGACGAGAAGGACAACTTCTGGCAGATGGGCGAGACCGGCCCCTGTGGCCCCTGCTCCGAGTTGCATTTCGACCTGGGGCCGGGCACCGCGGAAATCCCTGTCGACAACGACCAGTTCCCCAGCGAATCCGGCCGCTTCGTCGAGATCTGGAACCTGGTGTTCATGCAATTCGACCGCGACACCAACGGGGTGCTGACGCCGCTGCCCCGGCCCTCCATCGACACCGGCATGGGCCTGGAGCGCCTCGCCGCGGTGATGCAGGGCAAGCTCTCGAACTACGACACCGACCTGCTGCGCCCCATCATCGAGCGGGCCGCCGCCATGCTCTCCGTAACGTGCGGCGAAGACGCCGCGGTGGATTCCGCGCTGCGCATCGTGGCCGATCACAGCCGGGCCGCCGAATTCCTGATCCACGACGGCGTCGTGCCCTCCAACGACGGCCGCGGCTACGTCCTGCGCAAGATCATGCGCCGCGCCATGCGCCACGCGCGCCGGATCGGCGTGCACGATCCGTTCCTGTATCAGCTCACCGGCTTCGTGGCCGAGCTGATGCGCCCCGCCTATCCCGAGTTGATGGAGAGCCTCGAGCGCGTGGCCCGCATCGTAAAGGACGAAGAGCACCGCTACGCCACCACCTTCGAGGTTGCCGAGCGCATCTTCCACGACGAGGCCAAGGGCGCCGCCCAGGGCGTTCTGCCCGGAGCCGTGGCCTTCAAGCTCTACGACAGCTACGGCCTGCCGCTCGAAGAGCAGGAGGAGATGGCCCGCGAGTACGGTCTCGCCATCGACCGCGACGGCTTCACCGCCGAAATGGACAAGCAGCGCCAGCGCGCGCGCGCCAGTTGGAAAGGCGGTGAGAGGGCCGTGATTGCTCCCGTCTACCAGGAGCTCCTCGCGGGAGCGCGCACGAAGTTTCTGGGCTACGAGAAGCTGGAAGCCCCCGCGCGTGTGGCGGGCCTGATCGTCGGCCAGCAAGCGGTCGAGAGCATCCCGGCGGGCCAGCGCGCCGAACTTGTTCTGGACCAAACGCCGTTCTACGCCGAGGCCGGCGGCCAGGTCGGCGATCGCGGCGCGCTCTACAGCCTGGAGACGGGCGACAAGCTGGCCCAGGTCGAGGATACCTACGTGCCCGTGCCCGGCCTCGCCGTGCACCGCATCCTGTCGCTCGCTCCGCTTCGCCTCGGTGACGAGATGCAAGCCCGGGTGGACGAGGGACCCCGCCGCTCCACCATGCGCAATCACACCGCGACGCATCTGCTCCACGCGGCCCTGCGCACGGTGCTCGGCCCCCACGTCAAGCAGGCCGGCAGCGTCGTGGACCCCGCGCGGCTGCGCTTCGATTTCACGCATTACGCCGCCCTGGACGACGCCGAGCTCGCCGAGGTCGAGCGGCTCGTGAATGCCCAGGTTCTCCGCGACAGCTCCGTTGTGACCGACCTCATGGAGCTCGACCAGGCGCTGGAGACTGGCGCCATGGCGCTGTTCGGCGAGAAGTACGGCGACCGTGTGCGCGTGGTCTCGGTTCCGGGCTTCAGCCGCGAGCTATGCGGCGGCACGCATGTGGGGCGCACCGGGGAGATCGGTCTCGCCAAGATCACCTATGAAGGCAGCATCTCCGCCGGTGTGCGCCGCATCGAAGCGGTGACTGGCGAAGGCGCGCTCGAGCGGCTCCGCGAGACCATGAGCGCCCTGCGCCAAATCGCCTCGCTGGTGCGCGCGCCCGAGCCGGAGCTGGTCGAGCAGGTCGAAAAGATGCTGGACCACCGCCGCGCGCTCGAGCGCCAGATCGAGCAGCTCAAAAGCAAAGTGGCGCAAGCCGCGGGCGGCGGCCTCGAACGCGTGAAGCGACAGGGTGTGTGGGTCGTCCGTGCCGTCGTGCCCGACATGGACCGTGCGCAGCTCCGGTCCCTGAGCGATTCTGAGCGGAGCAAGGGCGCGGACGTGGTCGTTCTCGGCACCAACACCGGGGAGGTGGTTTCCGCCGTGCGCAAGGATCTCAGCGGCAAAGTCCATGCCGGCAAACTCCTTCAGGCGATAGGCGTCCGGGGCGGTGGCCGGCCGGACCTGGCGGAGGGCCGCATCCAGGATCCCGCCGCGCTCGCGGCCGCTCTGGACCGAGTCTACGACGAGGTGGAGAAACTGCTATGAACTTCGACGCAGCGGTTGTGGGCGCCGGGCCGACCGGCCTGGCCTGCGCCATCGAGCTCCAGCAGCGCGGCATCTCCACCGCGGTCTTCGACAAAGGCTGCCTGCTGAACTCCATCTACAACTATCCGACCCACATGGTGTTCTTCACCACGCCGGAACTGCTCGAGATCGGCGGCATCCCCATGACTTCCATCCGCGACAAGCCCAACCGCACCGAGGCGCTGAAATACTACCGCCGCGTCGCCGAGCACTACCGGCTCAACGTGCATCAGTACGAGCGCGTCGAGCGCATCGAGGGGGACGATGGCGCCTTCATCCTGCGCACCATCGACCGCAACGCCTGCCCGCAATCCTACCAGGCGCGCAAGATCGTCCTCGCCACGGGCTACTATGACCTTCCGAACCGCCTCGGCGTGCCGGGCGAGGACCTCGACAAGGTCATCTACTACTACAAGGAGCCCCACCCCTATTACGGCATGGATGTGGCGGTGGTCGGGGGGAACAACTCCGCGGCCATCGCGGCCCTCGAGCTATTCCGCAGCGGCGCGCGGGTGACTCTGATTCACCGCGGCGAGGCCATCACCAGCAACGTGAAGTATTGGATCAAGCCCGATATCGAAAACCGCATCGAGTGCGGGGAAGTCCAGGCGCATTTCCGCTCCCGGCTCCTCGAGATCAGGCCGGATTCAATCCGCGTGGCAACGCCCCAGGGCGAGCTCGAGCTGAAGAACGATTTCGTGTTCGCGATGATCGGCTATCACCCCGACGTCGAGTTCCTGGCTCGCCATGGCATCGTCTTCGAGCCCGACACCCAGCGCCCTTACACCGACCCCGAAACGCTCGAGAGCCACCGCAAGGGGATCTACCTGGCGGGCGTCATCGTGGCCGGAATGCACACCAACGAAATCTTCATCGAGAACGGCCGCTTCCACGGCCACAAGATCGCCGAAGCCATCGCCCGCAGCCTCACCTGAGGCTTCTGCTCCACCGGCGGCGCGGGCATCCGCGCCTGCTCTCAGTCCAGCACTCCTCCCCGGCTGTCGCGGTGCCACGGCAGCTTGCCCCGCAGCACGTTACTGAAGCTACGGGTCGGATTCAGAATGCCCCGCGCCAACAGCCGCGGAACCGGATGCTTGGTCCAGCGCTCGATGCGCCGGACCAGGTAGCGGTCCAGGGCATCTTCCCCCACCATCCAGCCCAGTCCCAGTACCGGCGTGATCACGTGGTCCACGATGCCCGTTCCCTGCGGCGCCATCTGGACGTTCCCGATCGAGGCCTGGCTGATGGGGCCGATCTCGAACTGCTCGCTGTACAGCGCCGCGAATGCCGTGGCCCGCAAGCGGCTCACCCAATATGGTCGCGAGCGCCCAAACTCCAATCGCCGGAATCCCGGGTCGTTCTGCACGGCGATGAACCCGCAGGTCGCCCCCTCCATGGGATGGGCGATGTAGGCCACCGTGAAGGAGTCGCCGTCGCTCCAGCCGCGCAGCGACCGCGCCGAGGTGAAGTAGTCCCGCCAGAAGGGACCCTTCAGGCCTTCCCGCGTCTCTGGCTCGGCGGCAATCCGGACCGCGTGCTGAATCCCCAGGAACAGGCCGGCTTGCTGTAGCGCAGGCCCCCATTGGAACCCCTCTCGCGGTTCGGGGTTAGCCTCCGAATCCTGTGCCAGGGCCGGGGGCAAACAGAGCACGCAAAAAACCGAGGTCCACAAGAGATGAACGCGGATAGTCCGGAATCGTGTCATAGATCGCGCCACAGGCATCTACGCTAAAGACCGTCACGGTCGAGAGGCCGCTTTACGTCGCCGGTTCCGTGCGCGGGCCAGCTACCTCATCCCGAGCCCCACGCACGGCGACCCGCTCCGCTTTACCTCTCCAGGTTACTGATCGACCCCGCCGCGCGCAACCCCGCCCGCGCCACCCAGTTCGAGTTCGAGCGGCAGATCAACAAGATCGGGCACCCGGTGGACCGTTCGGAATGGAGCATGACTCCCCCCGCCGTGAACGCTTACTACGATCCCACCCAGAACAACATCAATTTCCCCGCCGGCATCTTGCAGCCGCCCTTCTATGACAACCGGGCCGATGATGCGGTGAACTTCGGCGGCATTGGAGCGGTGATCGGGCAGGAATTGACCCACGGATTCGACGACGAGGGCCGCCAGTTCGACGCCGATGGCAACCTGCGCGGCTGGTGGACCCCCCAGGACGCCAAGGCGTTCCAGCAGCGCTCCGCCTGTTTCGTCAACCAGTATTCCAGCTTCACCGCCGTCGACGATCTGAAGCTGAACGGAAAGCTGACCCTGGGCGAGAACACCGCCGACAACGGCGGCCTGCGCATCGCGCTGATGGCGCTGACGAACACCCTGGCCGGCAAACAGCCCCCCAAGATTGACGGCTTCACCCCTCAACAGCGGATGTTCCTGGGCTGGGGGCAGATCTGGTGCGAAAACTCGACCGCCGAGGCGCGCCGCCTGCTCGCGCAGACCGATCCGCACTCGCCAGGCCGCTACCGCATCAACGGTGTAGTCGAAAACATGCCCGAATTCCAGAAGGCGTTCGCCTGCCGCGCCCCGCAGCCCATGGTGCGCCAGCCCGTCTGCCGCGTCTGGTGGCCGCCGAACGGCGGGTCGCCCTCCAGTTCCGGGACGCCCCCCGATAACTACTTGAAAATCTGCGAAGAAAGCACTATCATGGGTTGATCCGTTCACGGAGACGAATGGACTTCCTCGGAAACTGCTTTCGGGATGAGCGCGGCCAGGACATAGTCGAGTACGCCTTGTTGCTGGCGTTCGTCGTGCTGACTTCCGCGGCCCTCTTTTACTCCGGGCGCGCCAACATCCAGACGATCTGGACGGCCACCAACAACAACCTCTCCGCTGCCGCCATCTCTGCGTTGCCTCACTGAGAACGCCCGGCTCGCGTAAAATGGAGACGATGCTTTCCGGGCGCGTAGCTCAGGTGGATAGAGCATCAGCCTTCTAAGCTGAGGGTCGCTGGTTCGAGTCCAGCCGCGCCTACCAGTACCACCATAAGACCCATGACCGTACACTCTGTCCCCCCGTGGACAGAGTGTACGGTCACGGGTTTTATGTCCCGTGGGAGTTGCGGCTATGATGGGCTGAGCAGGCTGGTACAGAGAGCGAGTTGACGACAATGCTTCCTGTGATCGCGCTGTTAGTGCTTGCGGGCGGCGCTCTGGCGCAGCCCCCCGCTCCGATTCAGAACCTCCCCGGGCGCAAGACCGTCAGTCTCAACGGCCCGTGGCAGACG
>Ga0187882_1001630_pt1 | contig 22208 bp, 15 predicted proteins | sample June2016WEW_19_1_3_FD_132991 | JGI IMG/M metagenome (GOLD analysis project Ga0187882, IMG submission 132991) | Peatland microbial communities from SPRUCE experiment site at the Marcell Experimental Forest, Minnesota, USA - June2016WEW_19_150 | ecosystem: Environmental > Terrestrial > Soil >... | reverse complement strand
TGAGATCATAGCGTCGTTTCCACCATCGATCATGAACAGACCTACAGAGGGGATGATCATCGTAGCTCAGGGCTTGTTAGGTGAGAACGAGGAGTTCCTAGTCTATCGATGGACCTTACCTGCTGATACTAAGGCAGGAACTGCCCCTGAGACACCTTTGCAAAGCTTCTTCAAGCCTGCTACTACTCCTACTACTACCAGTTCCCCACCAGTTACCCTTCCAGCTACTTCTGTTACACCACCAGTTACTACTTCAGCTACTAGTGGAACCACTTCAGTTACTAGTGGAACCCCTTCAGCTACTCCCACTACTCCTTTGGTTACTACTCCTGTTCCTACTGCACCACCAACTGCTACTGCCTTGATCTGTGATCAATGCAGTGCAGGTCCCTTTGAGAACCAGTTAGCACTAGTAGGTCACAAGACTACTACTCATGCAAAGAAGCCAGTCAAGAGATTCAAGAAGCCTGGAATAGCTAGTTACACACCAGTCAAGGCTCCAGCTACTACAGGAACACCTCCCGCTACCCCTGTGCAAGGACCAACTACTACTCCAGCTACTGCAGGAACACCTCCTGTTACACCTATGCAAGGACCAGTTACTACTCCAGCTACACCAACTACTACTCCAGGAACTCAAACCACTGCTCCAGGAACCCAAACCACTGAAACAACTACTCAGGGAACAGTGGGAACAGTGGGAACAGCAGCTCAGCCAAATACCACTGTGGCTCAGCCTCCCAGTACACCTGTAATTGAACCTGATTCTGGGGCTGTGAAAGCAGCTGAGCAAGGTGAGCAAGCTACACTACCAGTGGTTCCCGTTACCCTATCAGTGGTTCCAGTAGTTGAACAAGCGACCCAAGCACAGCCACCAGTGGTTCCAGTAACACCACCAGTTACTACTCCAGCTACTACCGTTACCCAGGGAACTCAATCAGGAATAAAGGAGGAACTCAAGGCAGTTGAAGGTGCTAGCTTACCTTCAGTCAAGTACGCAAGGATAGCTGGGCTCATAGCTAGGTCTTTGCAGGAGTTCAAGCTCCAGTTCGAAGCCTCATTCCCAAAGGATGACATGGCCAAGGCGATAGAAGCAGCTCACTGCACCATAGTAGACAACAAGGTAGTGTTTACTGGAGGGTAAACGAGGAGAGTAAACAATGACCCTTGAATCAAGGTTTGACAAGGTTTGAAGGAGCATGGATGCAATCAAGGATGAAAGGTTGGGCCAAGGTAAAGTCACGTAGAGCCTTCTTTCTATAGAAACAACCTTGATCTCTGCAGACTTGGTGTAAAGATTGACCCTTTGACCTGGTTTGATCCTTGAATCAATCTTAGTCAAACCTACCTGACTTTGATCTCCTAGTCTGACTATTTCGGCATGTTCAGGCGTAAAGTGCAGCTCAGCAGCAGTCTCGACTACTCTTCGAATGACCTTTGCCATAGACTCTCCAGGAGACTATGACTACTACTGGGACAAGGTAGCTGCACCCATCATCACAAGGAGGCTCTGTTCGGTTTATGGCTTGGCAAGTCCCCTCATGGCTGAGGCGATCACCGCTTACGGCCGTTATGTCCTGCAATCCACATGGGACATGGCCAAAGAGACGGGACTCAAGCCCAAGTATGGAGACACGGACTCCATCTTTCTAGGCAATCCAGTTGGAGAGGATGCGAAAAGATTCGTAGCGACGGTTAAGAATCGCTTCGGCTTGCAGCTGGCATACGACCGTGTCTATTCAATCTGCGTCCTAAATTCCGCCAAGAAAGCATACTTCGGCATTCTACCAAGCGGAGAATCTGAAATCAAAGGTCTAGCGATCGCAAAATCCAACTCCCCCACATTCTTCCAAGCAACTTTCCAAAACTGTCTCACCAAATTCTCCGAGGGACGACGCTCCCCCAGCGACTTTGAATTAGCCAAACGGCAAGTGTCTAAGGTTGTTAGAGAAGCTATCCGCGAACTTCGAGACGGAAGAATCCCCCTATCCGACCTAGAGTACCGCGTTGAGCTACGCGAGGATCCTCAAGAGAAATCAAGAGCGAAGATGCTGCCGCAACCCTACCAAGCAGCTTGGCTTCTGCTAAAAGAAGGAAAGAAAACCTCCAAAGGCGAAATTGTGGGTTTCATCAAAGTTCACCCATTCAGGTTTGAAGGAAGACAATTCACAGTCAAACCAACCGCGCAGGCCAACCCAAGAGAGATCAACGTGGACGAGTACGTTCGCAACCTTATCTCTTCACTGTCCCAAACCTTCGAGCCGATGGGCATCAACTTCGACACGGCTGAAGCTGATCTCTCAGAATTCATGTGACCATCCTATTTTCTCCACTCTAATAGTGTAGGAACTGGAGACGGCACATTATGGATCACTTCACTTGCCCATGGCCAGCCTTCTTCACGCTTCATTCCAGGCTCAAGTATTCATCACGAAGAAGGTGAAGGTTTTCTCTCGTTAAAGAAGAACCTGAGAAATCGCTTAGGCTGAGCCGGGGGGAATTTCAAACAGCTACCCAATCGCGTGCTATCAATTCGGCTTGCTCTAACACGGTTTGAGTTGCCTTCTCTTGTTTGTCTGGGGGATAACCGTATTTTCTCAAAATCTTCTTGACCTTCAGGCGAATTTCGGCTTGTACGCTGTCTCTTTGCGTCCAGTCTATCGTGACACTATTCCTTATCATTTGGGTCAGTTCTAAGGCAATTCTCCTCAGGGTCTCGTTTCCCAGGACTTGAACGGCGCTGTCATTCACTCCTAACGCATCATAGAATGCCAGTTCGTCCTCAGTCATGTTTTGTTGCTTTCCTCTGCTTTTCTCTTCCCTCACTTTCCTTGCAAGTTCTATCAGCTCTTCGATGACTTGAGCGGCTTCAACGCTTCTGTTGGTGTACCTCTTGATTGTCTTATCCAACATCTCCATGAAGGATTTTCCCTGTACGATGTTCTTCTTGGAGATGAATCTGATCTCATCGTTCAGCAGTTTCTTGAGAGCTTCGAACGCCAGATTCTTCTGAGGCATTTCCTTCACTTCAGCAAGAAAGCCCTCCGATAGAATGGATAGCTCGGGTTTCTGTATCCCCGCAGCTTCAAAGATGTCTATTATCCTGTCCGATATCACCGCTTTCGACAGAATCTGCTTTATTGCAGCATCAAACTTCTCCTCACTCTCCCCCTTCGTTTCCGTAGTCTTTGCTATTGCGGACTTTATTGCTTGGAACAGGCCGACCTCTTCCTTGATCTTCATTGCTTTCTCATTCGGAACAGCCAAGGAGAATGTCTTCAACAGTCCAGTGACTTCCCTCGCGAATCTCTCTTTTTTGCCCTGTTCCTTGAGGATGTGTTCCATTGCCTGAGGAACGAACGAGATTCTATCGCTCGGCTTGAGTTCGAAGAATTCCCCGTAGTTGAATCCATGGAACATGTCCTTAACGATCTCGTATTTTTCCTGCATCAGCATGACGGCTTTCTCCTGGTCGAAAGTGGGTTTGCCCTTTCCGCCGCTTGCTGTGTAGTTGATCAGGGCTTCTTTCAGTTCGGCTCCTACGCCCATGTAGTCAACTACAAGACCGCCTTCTTTTCCAGGATAGACGCGGTTCACTCTGGCTATTGCCTGCATCAAGGTGTGACCCTTTATCGGCTTGTCCAAGTACATCGTGTGAAGAGTAGGAGCGTCAAAACCTGTCAGAAACATGTCCCTTACGATAAGTAGCTTAAGCTCGTGACCGGGGTCCTTGAAGTTGTCACCTATCTTCCTTCTTCTGACCTTGTTCCTTATGTGCTCCTGCCATTCTTTGGGGTCTGATGCGGAGCCAGTCATTACGACCTTGACGATTCCTTTCTCGTCGTCCTTGTCATACCAGTTTGGCCTCAGCTTTGCAATCTGATTGTGAACGTCGACACAAATCCTCCTTGACATGCAAACGATCATACCCTTTCCTTCGAGAACTGATGTTCTCTCTTCAAAATGGCTAACAATGTCACGGGCTATTCTGTCGATCCTCGTTGGAGAGCCGGCGACTCTTTCCACTCTCGACCATTTGCTCTTCAGTTTCTCCTTCCCTTCTACCTCCTCGCCTTCCGTCACCTCCTCGAATTCCTTGTCTATCTTTGGCCTTTCTTCCGGCTTCAGCTCCAGTTTTGCCAATCTGCTCTCGTAGTAGATTCTCACAGTGGCTCCGTCGTCCACCGCCTGCTCGATGTCGTAGGTGTCGACGTATTTTCCAAAAACTGCAGGGGTAGATCGGTCTGCTTTTTCTATGGGGGTGCCTGTGAATCCGATGAAGGACGCGTTCGGCAGAGCATCTCTCAAGTACTTTGCATAGCCATAGGTTATCAGAGTCTTGTCTTTTCGATCCAAGATCTTTGCGGAAAATCCATACTGGCTTCTGTGAGCCTCGTCAGCGATAACAACGATGTTGTCTCTCTCCGACAAGAGGGGGTGCTTTTCCCTGTCCTCTTCCGGGAAGAATTTTTGTATTGTGGTGAATACTATTCCGCCTGAAGAAACCCTTAGCAATTCCTGCAACTGTTTTCTGGAATCGGCTTGGACCGGCTTTTGCCTCAGGATATCCTGACATCTTCCAAAAGTCCCGAACAGCTGGTCGTCCAGATCGTTTCTGTCAGTTAAGACAACAATAGTCGGGTTGTCCAATTCCCTTACGAGCTTGCCCGAGTAAAAAACCATCGTCAGTGATTTGCCTGATCCTTGGGTATGCCAGACTATTCCTGCCTTCTTGTTCCCTTTTCTTGCCGCTATCGTCGACTCCAGCGCCTTGTTTGTTGCCCAGTATTGATGATATGCAGCCAGTTTCTTCTTCGTATCCTTGTCTTTCTCAAAAACTATGAAATTCCTCGCAATATCAAGAAGCCTTCGTTTCTCGCACATTCCTCTCAGGAGCACTTCGATCTCGGTCAGTCCTCTCCTTGGTTTCTCTCCGTTGATTGTCTTCCACTGCATGAACCTCTCTCTTTCTGATGTTATGGTACCTGCCCTTGCCTCTATCCCGTCGCTGATTACCAGAATTTCGTTGTACCTGAACAGTGAAGGAAGCTGGTCTTCGTAGGTCTGGAATTGGTCATAGGCGGTCCAAATGGTGGCATCTTCATCAGCCGGATTCTTCAGTTCAAGAATTAGCAGCGGAACTCCATTTACAAATAGAATGACATCGGGCCTTCTCTCAACATTGTTCTCAACTACTGTAAACTGATTGACCGCCAGGAGATCGTTGTTCTCTGGATTTTCAAAATCAAACAGCCATACCTTCTGATAGCGTTCTCCACCTTCGGTTTGAATGGGAACATCTATCCCGTCAACCAGCATTCTATGGAAGCTCTCATTGTCTGCTATCAGCTTCTGGCTTTCGCTTCTCAGCACCTGCCTTACTGCCTGCTCCCTTGTCTCTTCAGCAATGGAAGGATTGATCCTTCTCAGTGATTCCCTTAGCCTTTCCACAAGAACAACATCTTTGTAATCAGCTCTTAGTGCCGAGCGTCCGCCAGGGAGATAGTCCTCATTGTCTCCCCTGATTATTTCATAGCCGAGACTTTCCAGAATAGCTAGAACGTTTTCTTCCACGTCTGACTCGTGTATGGCCTTTGGCATGTTCATCTGACCTTAACGGGAACTCTTATTCTCCCTGACATTAGCTTCGGAAGCAATGAGTCTCTGATGCTCGATAATGTTAGAGTTTGTAGCGTATTGTCTTCTATCTTCTTGTCGATCGAACCTACCGTATTCTGAAATCTGTTGATAATTTCTTTACTCGGGGCAAGAACCTTGATCTTCTCAAAATCGGCTTTACTCAGGGAACCAAAAACAGTTCCTTGAGCCTCAAAATGATCAAATGTTGGTTTGAGGGTCATCATAAGATAATATGTATAGGATGAATAATCCGATTTGTGTCTAATTGCGGCCAATCCTCTACCAATACAGCAATCCTGCAATGCCAGATTTGCATCGCCAACTGGTGCTCTTACACTAATCAGCGTGTCTCCTTTTTTGGCAAATCTAGTCGGTTCAGTGCAAAACATTCTGATTGAAGGAAATCTATGACCAAAATCAGTCCTTCCTTGGAAAAACACGACTCCTTCTCCGGTTTCATTGTATGAGCTACCTGGCGGAGATTGCCCCATGACCAAGTTGAATTCTTTGTTTACGTTGCTAATCTCCCAACCTTTCGGTATCTCTTTCTCCAATTCTTCATTGTAAACCATCTCTCCACCTGAGGATTTGTAGGGCCTGCCTTCCTCGTTCGGAAATTCAAAGTCGATGAACCAGTGCTTGAAGATTGCCTTTCCTATTGCTTCGAGAGTTTTGCACATCTGCTTGTTTAGTTCAATCTTGTCATCCAGCGTGCCAAGTGCCTCCGCAAGCATAATCTGTGTTGATGTCGGCTCCGGCGCTGGGTATGCAAGGAAATCACCTCGGCTCAGTCCGAGATTTGTAGTGCCTGTTGCGTGTGCTCGACAATAGGCTCGATATTGAGGCGTTCGTAGTAGCCAGTACAGGTAGTCAAGTGGCACATCTCGGCTCTTCGGTGCCAATCTGACCGTGTCCTGCGTCAGCCGACCAGCAGCGAATCCACTGGGTAGACGCGCAACAGCCCCTAGCAGGTCTGCAGACTGCGTAACATCCTTCAAAGAGACATAAAGTTCGCCTGGCTGAACGAGGAGCTTGGGAGGAGATTCTCCACCATAAGTTTGCAGCGAGTCTGAACGAAATCCACCATTCCTTTGGATTGTTAAGAGCCCAAGCAGAAGACGTCCCGGCTGCCCGAGCAGTTTGCTCTTGTAGGTCGTGCCCCTCTGAAGTGTGAAGTAGTCGCCAATCGTTTGGCGTTGCTTCTCATCCGTCATATCCGAATACCTTCAAGTTTGCGATGATGGTGGCGTCGAGCTTCGCGCTCTTCTCTTGCTGCTGACGTAGTGTTGCGGTCAGGCGCTTCATCTTTTCCTCGAATGCTTCTCCGTCATCTTCCTCTTCCTCTGCTCCTACGTACCTCCCAGGCGTTAGAATCCATCCCTGCTTCTGTATTTCTTCTAATGAAGCAGATTTGGAAAAGCCGGGAATGTCTTGGTATCTCTTGTCTTTGAGTTCTCCTCTCCAAGCATGATATGTCTCTGAAATTCTCCTGACATCTTCATCTGCTAGCTCTTTGTGCCTCCTATCCACCATCGTTCCAAGTTTGCTCGCATCAATGAAAAGCACATGCCCTCTGCGGTCCTTGAACTTGTGACTCTTCTTGTCACGTGAAACGAACCACAGGCAAGCAGGAATCATCGTGTTGTAGAATAATTGGGACGGCAGAGCCACCATGCAGTCAACCAAGTCGGATTCGATGATGTTCTTGCGGATCTCTCCCTCGTTTGAAGTGTTGGAAGACATGGAGCCGTTGGCCAAGACATAACCTGCAGTTCCAGTAGGCGAAAGATGATGGATGAAATGTTGTACCCAAGCAAAATTGGCGTTTCCTTTCGGAGGGGTTCCAGACTTCCATCTCACGTCATCCTGCAGAAGCTCTCCTCCCCAGTCGCTGTCATTGAACGGTGGATTGGCTAGGATGAAATCTGCCTTTAGATCCTTGAACTGGTCGTCTCGGAAAGAATCTCCCCATTCAATTCTTGCGTCAATGCCTCGGATGGCAATGTTCATCTTGCACAGGCGCCAGGTTGTCTGATTGCTCTCTTGCCCAAAGATAGAGACGTCTCCAATCCTTCCACCATGTGCTTCAACGAATTTCTCGCTCTGAACAAACATTCCCCCCGAACCGCAGCAGGGATCGAATATCCTTCCTCTGAATGGCTCCAGCATCTCAACTAGGAGCTTGACGATGCTTCTTGGAGTGTAGAACTGGCCTCCTTTCTTGCCTTCCGCATCTGCAAATTGTCCTAGGAAATATTCATAGACTCTCCCCAGGATATCCTTGCTTCTGTTTTGCTTGTCGCCCAAGCCAATCGTTCCGATGAGGTCGATTAGTTCTCCCAACCTCTGTTTATTCAGTCCCGGTCTTGCGTAATTCTTTAGGAGAACGCCTTTGAGGGAACGGTTGTCCTTCTCAATAACATCCAGCGCTTCATCGATCAGTTTTCCGATTTCTGGTTTCTTTGCATTCTTTGCTAGATAATCCCATCTTGCTTCTTTGGGGACCCAGAACACTCTTCTGGACATGTATTCATCGACATCTTCCGGGTCGGATGTCGGATCCTTCTTTAGCTCTTCATGCACTTCGCTGAAAGCGTCAGAAATATACTTCAAAAACAACAGTCCGAGTACGACATGTTTGTACTCAGCGGCATCCATGTTACTGCGTAATTTATCAGCGGCTTTCCAGAGTTTGTCTTCGAAACCGAGATTGGCTCCGTTGGATTCCTTGTCATTATTGGTCTTGCTCGCCATCAAATCATCCCGTGCTCAAGGGTTTCATGGCATCTCAGAACTCTACACTGAACAAGTGAGTAAGACATACTTGCTATTTTCCCCTGTGTCTCAAGAAGCTTGAAGGCACACACGTTGTTCTGATCTTCATCGCTAGGTAATTGCGAGAGGGACGGGGAGGAGCCTACCTAGTGATCCCCAGGGCCTTCTTCTCTTCATCCTCGATGAAGTGACGTCTCGCAGGCCACTCCGTGACCAACAAGGATGGGACTGTTCATCCAAGTATTCCGATACGAAGATCATTTATCCCGTCAACGTGACGTATGAACAGTCTGAGTTGCCTTGAGCAACCACAGCGAGCGCAAGAAACTTACGTTTCATAGTCTCGCAGAACAGACGCTTGAGAGGGTAAGACGACCGCTCACTCCATTCGAGATTTGGGAAGAGTCCAACGATTTGCGCCTATCACAAGACTTTCAGACTACGGGGAAAACCCCTTGGGACTCAATAAGTGCCCAGCTCTACGTTGACGTAAGGGATAATCCGAATAGTTCGTTCTACCAGTACAGCAAACGACCCAGTCGCTTCTACCTGAAGAAGTACGAACAGACGGCTTCTGTTGCCGAGAACGTAGAGGAGACGACGGACTCTACCAAGGAAGGGCTATTGCACCCTCTGCTTGTGCGTTTCATAGACGCTAATGAGAACTTCCGGGCAAAGGCACTGACTATCCACCATCAGGCCACGAAGTCCACGAGATCTCAGAAAGGGTGGAACGAGTGGCTCCATCCTGATATTGTGGCAGTACGTTTTCCCTACACAGAATACGGGAAAGAGGTCACTGAACTCCAGAAGGAAGCGAGCGCATCCTCGCTTAGATTATTCTCATTTGAAATGAAAGTGGATCTCAATTTTGGAAACGCGAGACAAGCATACTTCCAGGCAGTGAGCAACTCAAGTTGGGCGAACGAGGGGTATCTTGTTGCTATCAATATTGACCGCGGTCAGGACTTCATGGAAGAGACGCGGAGACTGAACAACGCATTCGGTATAGGCATTATCCAACTCAATGCGCAAGAAATCGACCAAAGCGAGATTCTATTCTCCGCGAGGACTAGAGAAGAGCTTGACTGGAACACCATCGACCGATTAAACGCAAATCCTGATTTCAAGAACTTTCTGGGGTACGTGAGTGAGGACATGCGACTCGGCAAGACGAAGAGTCCTTACGAAGAGGTTCTGAAGGGGCAGAAGTTCGAAGACTACATTAGAGAGAAATCTATCCTCGAGCTGAGTCGATAGCACAGATTCGCTCTGTCAGAGCGACGAGTTCTCCAGACGCTCATATTCCGGCCCGGACAGGCATGGAGGCTACGCCGTCACTCCGAGGGCTTTCTTCTCTTCGTCTTGCAGGAAGCTGCGTGTGCAGCGTCGGCAGCTGACCGCACGTATGACAAAGGTTACTTCGTATCGTAGCTGGGATTTTCACACACCTAATGGTTGTGCAGCGCTAACGACATTTACAAGTTGCGCACAACTGCACCGAAAGTAACAAATGCTCCTCCTCTGGTTACTCACACGGGGGACCTTGGCGAGCACTCCCGTACCTGCGACTTTTCAATACATGTGGGTGGTTAGAGGCACTGGAACCAGGTCAGTCGAGTACTCAATGTTGTCGCAGTTGCGCAGTTTTCCGCTTCTGCCGCTTCTTGAAGTCACTGACGTGAACTTCTTTCCGGCTTATGCGACACCTCTACGTAGATACTTCGGCACCTTGCTTGTGGACTTGCCGTACTACCTTCTGGACTACAGTAACAAACATCGCGATGATGTTGCGGCTTTGCATTCGCACTATCCCAACCCGGCGACGTTCTTCACTTCGTTTACCCAATGGATCAATATACCCGTCGCATCGGGTCGACTTTCTCCTGCGCCAGACTACTCGGTACAATTGAGGGTATTGCAACAGTTGCAAACACATTTTTCTCGTGTTGCTGCAAGGCTTCTTCTGCCACCAAGTGAAATAACCCAAATTCCTGTGTCGGACTCCAGCTACACAAATCTGATTGCTGGTATCCCGCGAGGATCTATCATCCTACTTGATGCCCCGTTTGTGTTGGGCAATGAGAATGTCGTCGCATTCAACGTTCGAGAAATGGCGAACAGGGCTATCCAGCGAGGACATGAGGTCTATATCTTGAACGCTTTTGACCCCGAAGCACGAGGACACAATTTCGGTCCTTATTTCTCCTTCCAGAATCATCTAAATGGGTTTGGCGATTTGGCTACGGAACATAGGTGGCCTGCTCCTGGCGGCGGAGGTGCTCCCACGGGCGTGATCAGGTACTACGACTTTGACAGGTTCACCATAAGTGTTTTCAGGGGGCCTGGTGGGTATGCCCAAGCCGTGACCAATCTGACGAGTTCCAGTCTTTGGCAGAATCATGCTGCCCATCGCCATAACTGCCGTGTGTGCACAGAAGTGGCATCGGCATTGCATTCCCTCTCTCCGGCGTACTGGAAACAGTTCCGAATAGAGCATTACGTGACAAGTATTTTCAATGAGACCCGGAGCCGATATGCGAACGTTCGGAGTGCGGAGGATCTGGATCCCGACGGCCATGACACTATTGTCAGACAGAGTCACATTCCGTAGTGGTGAACGAGATGTTAACGAAACAAGAGACCCTTCTGGAGTTACCCTTTGATTTCCTGCTCTCGTTTGCCTTTGAAGCGAAGCTGCTGAAAACAGTATGCGCCAGACATACGAAGAAAGACTTGGTGCACAATTTGGTGAGATTGCTGTCAGAGTCTCGATGCCAAATGCTGTGGGGCGAATACAATGAGACGAAACGCTGTGACAGGACTATTGGTAGCATTCGCTTTGACCGTCCTACTGCCAATGAGTTGCGAGATGCTTTCGTTTTCCAAGTTCTTCGTAATTCGCCAGGGATTATCGGGAAAGAGTTTCGTTTGAACGGTACAAGGGTGGACCTTGTTCAGTTCAATGGAAGCTCCTCAGCATACGAGATAAAGAGCAAACGAGACAAGATCTCCAGGCTATCAAGGCAACTGTCGTACTACTCTGAAGTCTTTGAATACGTTAGTGTGGTCTTGGACGGACAACCGCAAAGTGGACTCCCGGAACATGCTGGAATATTCGAGGTTGAACGCATCAACGGCGATTTGGCCTTCAGGGAAGTGAGAGAACCCGAACAAAACAGCGCAATGAATCCGATTAGACAGCTAAGTCTGTTGCGTCTGCGCGAGTTACACCAAGTGTACAGACAATTCGGGGGAAGAAAGAATGACTCTCGGAGTGACATGATAGGCTTTCTGACTTCGAGACTTAGCGCCGCGGAGATCAATGACGTGTACAAGCATGCTGTAGGAGAACGCATGTCGCAGGAGTCGCGAACCACCCATTTCTGCGAGCCTATGCTTGCTTCAAGAACAGCAATTCCTAGCTAGATTTCTCTCTTGGTTTTGTTAGCCGTCTTGAGTCATGTGTTCCCTGCGAGCTCAATAAGCTCATGCCCAACGCACGGGCACTAGCTGAACAACATGTGATAAAAAACTCAGGGAGATTCTCGTCCCGATATCAGACAGCGCTATGAACGGCGGAAAATGGACGCCGAGGGTGGGAGTCATTATGGGATTTCGTCGTTAATGTGCACGCAGTTTCTCCACGTCGATAGTGAATAACTTAGCGAGTTGGTACCTCACTCTTTCCGGTGGCCCGACGAAGACGTATTTCGCACCTTCCAGACTTCTTAGGCCCTTCAGGAATGCGAGGTCCTTACATGTGCTCGTTCCGTCAGATCGCAGCTCAGGCAGCTCGTCACAGATCGTGAAGACAGTTGGACAGAGATCCTCAAACCCCGTCACGTTGGAAAGCCTATTCTTGAGAGCTTCTCTTAACAAGACGGATCGCAGGTTCTCCTCGGTGCGCCTAAAGAGATTAAGGAGAATGGAGTATTCCACGCCTGTCTTTTCTATTGGCTGTGTTTTCGTTGAGGTCATATCTACAGTGAAGTCGAATCTCGCCTTCTTGTTCATCTCGTCGAGCTTAAGAGTCTCGTAGAAAACGCCGTTGATAGTATCATCATCCGCAGGCGTCATCGAGAACGAAGTGCCTTTTCGATCATACCAGACCATCGTTGTCTTGCCACCCGTTAGAAACTTGCCGAGGTTGAAACACACATGTCGTTCATCCAGGATTTCATGGTTGTTTCGCGCCCACTCTATCTCTATCAAGTGACGGTCATGCTGTACGGGCAATTTTGCGATCTTGTCTGCGTCAAGAAGATACCAGCGCTCGAAGCGTTTGATCGCCAGGAAGGCCCGATCAAGATGAAAGTCTTGTTGAAACTCTCTCACAGAGTTGACGAAGTGTTTTTGGATTTCTATTCTCTCTAGCATCTGAAATGAGTCATAGTATTTTACGTCGACACAGCATCGCTGTTCGTTGTGCTGAAAAATGAAGTCCTCTGGCTTACGTTGACCGTAGTATTTCCATAGAGCCTCGTATGGTGCGATTCTCACAACTTTTATGCCCTCGAACCCCATCCGCCGTGAGAACTCATATTCGCCGAGGGCCCACTTAGTCAGTCGAATGAAGTAGTTCTCAATCGTTTCCTGTCTCTTGGCTCCTATTTCCCTGTCTTCCAACACCTGCTGGGTCAGAGACAGGATGAGGCTGAATACCTCTTCGTATGCAAAGGGAGAATCATCAGGCAATCGTATTCGAACTCAGTATTCGAACTCTTGATATAAATAGTGGCAAGTCTTCCCGATCACCATATGTGTGACGACGATCGCTCAAATTTCGGCTCCCCCCCAACAGGCAAGGAGACTGCGATCGACACCATGGCAGGCTTTCTTCTCACTTTCGTCCAGGCAGCTTGTCTAGGCGAGGCGGTCAGAATGATGACTACTGCGCTCGCCCGGCAGCTCCTAGACCCCCAAGAGGCCGCTCTACCTGGTCGTGCTTAGGTCACGGGCCCCAGGGCTTTCTTTTCTCTGTCCTCGAGGTAGCTGTTCTCTGCCAACTGTTGTAGGAGCAGAACGCGGATGGTGTCTGATAGCGTGGGATCCTGCCTGTCGGTCTTGACTCGTTCGAGCAGGCTCCAAACTTTGGCCGGCAGGCTGATGCTTCTGCCTTCGAAGCCTTGGCAGACCGCGTTATCAGCCATTGCTAGTCGCTCACAAGTACGGTGTTGGGCTTCTTGACCATTCCCAACGTTTCGCACAAACACTTTTCCCCTCTGGCTGGTCACACAGACGCAATTCTCTTTTCGCGTTGCGCTCCCGCGGGTCGGGGTGAGTCACTCTGGTCTCCCTATGGTATCACAGAAAGAAGCTACTCGAAACAAAAACTGACAGCGCAAGCGCTGACAAGGTCCCGGTTCTCACGAGTGTCTTCTCTGTTTCATCGAAAGTCAAGATCGATGGATCCACCGAGGCCCCACAAGGACCCACCCGGCGGCGTTCCAGGAGCAAACGCGAGAAAGACAAAGCCCGCCAGGACACTCGAGACGAGCGAAAGCGACTCTTCTAGAAAGCATTCCACGACAACATCGACAGCATCGGCGAGGTCGATACGCTGACCGGGAGTGAGGCGCTAAGCATCGATCGAGGCAATGTCCTCCGGGATCCAAAAATTAGGGGCTACCGGCATCCAAATTCGACGCCGCGAAATCTCCGTCAACCTGTTGTCTTGGCCGAGGAAGGACTCGGTCAAAGTTTGTGGCGGGCTCGGTGGGATTCCCACCGGGGTCATTTGATCGTCTTACAGAGTAGCTATGTCGACAGTGAAGCTGCCTTTTCACGGGCTTGCCACACTACAGAGTAGGTATGCAAACTGGCAAAGAGGGCTGATGATTAGACCTAAGATGTGCTTCAACCGCAAGGTTTGAACCTGAACAGTCTCTGCCCGGTTCACTTGACAGGGGCACCATGTCAGGCTGACTTTCCCTATGATGAAAGCGATCGCAATGTGTGAAAGACGGTTTGCAGAAACCTCAAGGCGTTGGGGCTTCCTGAAATCGCCACACTGAGCATCGAGGTTGGATCAATGACAGCGGCGCAGTTGGCGGCGAGCTGGCTCTACGACAAGCTGAAGGGGCGAACGACGAAACTGACTATTGAGAGAACAGAAGTCCGAATGGAAAAAGGCGAAATAACACGCATCATACGAGAAAAGTTCGAGGAGTCTTAGCGCTAGAATCTGCTTGATTATCAAACCCGTTTTGTTTGACGTGTTCCTGAAGGGCCAGTAATGTTGTCTCAAGCACTCTTGGATTTGCAACCGAATGGCATTAGCTACTCTTTATGTGGTCTGACCCCCAAAGACCGAACTTGCTTGTCAGCATACCACTATGCCTAAGTGCGATCCGCGAGAGATATCAATCGACTAGGCTGTTGACTCATTCCGCCCAAGTCCGACACCTTGCGTTCCTGCGTATCATACTGACGTCGCTCTCGATAGTCTTCGTGTTCTGGGAAGTAGTAATGTTCTCGGCTGGAATGATTGTGATCCTAGTCCTCCTGTGGAGTCGCCTGAATCCTCTTGATCTATTTCTCGTGACTGCCGCGTTTCTGAGCGCGCCCATTGTTTGGTTGACAATCCGAGCTCTGAAAGAAGCCAATCCGTTGTCGACAGACCAGATAGACCGACTTGCGAAGATCGAGAAATCGATGGATTCGGTATTGAAAATGGGTTTTCCAATTCTGTCGATGCTTTCCGCTCTGACGTTCTTCTTGGCTTCTCAACAACGCCCAGACCTATTTCTTGGGGTTTCGTGGATTTTGGGACTGGTCTTTCTAATCGAATTGCTGAATGTGAGGCTCCTGTTTTGGATAGTGAAGACGTCGAAGCACTATTTCTTGAGTCTACTGCTCTTCTTTGCGCTCTCGCCTCTTCTCACGACGCCTTTTGCTGAGGGGTCGGCTCATCTCGTTTCCGAGTTCCTTCGCCTTCCGGCTTGGGTGGATCTGCCCATCGTTTCAACTGTTCCGTTGGCGGTTTGGTATTTCGGTCTTGCCTGCCTAGAGTATGTTAGGGTGAGCGATTCTTCTCTCGATGGGGGCTCGACCGAGCTGGCAGAATACGTCTCTTCGTACTCTAAGAGCGTAGACAGTCTAGACGCGGGTACCATAAGTGGAGCACAGTTGAAAGGCAGGCTCGAAGGTGTCACGAATTTCTTTCCGTTGACTGTGTTCAGAGACAAGGTTCTGCTTTCAGGCATTAAGGAAGATCAAACGCCATGGGTCTTTGATATCCTCGCAGATGAGAAGGTGGATATCGATCCAGAGCTTGACAGGATGATTACTTATCTGCGTAGCAGTCCAACCAGAAAGGGATCAGCCCTGCTCCGAGCGATGTACAGATTCTATGTTCTCCCCCGGCTAGCTGGTTACAGCGACATCGCTGAGAAGAGATTCATCAAGAGAAAATCGTCTGACTATCCAACTCAAGAAGCATACGACATTGACAGAGCTCTCTACCTCTCGGATCGAGAGTTTCAGTCGAAACGGTTGATGGTTCTCAATGCCGAGGAACTTGCCGCCGTGACAAGCGCCGTGTTCTGCAAGCACCCCAGCGATCGGACCTTTGCAGTCCTGAGGAAGAACCTGGTTAAGCTACGCTCTTGCCTGCAAGACTATTCTGCGTTCTTGGAGAGGAGAGCACAGATCTATGATGCTCATATCAAGTACAGGCGCATCAAATACCACAATCTCTGGGAGAGTCGAGTCGAGATCGAGCAGCAGATAGGCAAGTTAGATGAGAAGCTGTCGGAAGTCGTTGGACCTCAATAAGGTCTTCACAAGTGGAAGTGGGACTACGAGAGCCATCTGCGTCCACACATGGCACCCCCCCACCAAGAGAAAAGCACTCCTCACAGTGAGGGTTCAAAATACGACACCCACACCAAGGGACCCGCACCACGTTGATCATAGTTTCTTCCGTCGAACTCGGCCCTTGCACCTATGCTCGTGGGTTCAGTATCTCCTCATCCGCTCTGAGATCCATCTCGATGGTCTCATCTATTCTCTCAATACAATCATCTATGATCGCATTCAGTTCCCTGGGATTTGTATCCACGCGCATCTGCTGAAATAGGGTCCGTCTTGAGACGAGTTCAGGCGATGGTTCGCCGAGTGACGAATGCCACACGCCAGGAGGTAGGATCTTGCTGTGCAACAAGGATTCGATTTCCTTCACTTGTCCTCGAGATATGGCCTGCTCTCCGACCTTGTTGAAGACACAGAATGTGTCAGCGCTGAGGGGGAGAAACTCACACGCCATAAGAGCACTTGTTATGCTTCCTTTTTCAAGTTGCTTTTGCACATATCCTTCAGTATAGCGTTCTACCTCCGTAGTCTTGCAAACCTCTTGCATCAAAACTCGCGAATAGTGTCGCCAGACTGAATCTCGTTCATGCCAGCGTGCGATCGTCGTCATGAAAGTCTCATAATCAGCAAACGATCTCATCAATCGCCCAAGGAGCGGTATTCCTCCAAATGGTATGGGCTCGTACTCGGTCACACTCATTCCAATGGAGGTCTGAATTCGTGATTCCAAGAAGTTGGCAAGAATATCAATTCTTGGGCATGCGAACTCCAACAGATCCAGAGCCGGGTGGTCGAGTGCCGCCAGGTGCTCTAGTTTGTCGAGGAGATCGTGCTCAAGATACTCAACTGTTCTTGAGGAAAGAGACTTGATGTTCTTGCCTTTGTTCAAAATCAGCATGTGCAGATTGTTGACCATGGCATCCGACAGCTGCCTCTCCCTCGACAGTACCAAACGCAACAGCTTGACCACTAAGTAGACACTCTCGAGTTTCTCTGAAATCCAGGTGAGATAGAGAATTGCGGAAGATCTGATAGCTGAACTTCCTCTGGCTAGGAGAGCTGATAGCCATCCATAGAGAGTGAATGGGGTGACCGGGCCGCTTCGGAGTTTCATTCTGATGCGATCCAATAGAAGTAGAGTGTTCAACTTCAACAATGCAATCTTCTCAGATGTGCCCTCGTCGAGAGCCTTTGCGAGCTCAGAGTACATGGTGTCTTGATTGAGTGGGCGCCGGCTAAGCGAGGATAGAAAGGTCTCGACCTTCGTGATCTGTGTATCGGGCAGTTCCAAAAGGACTTCATGAGCTAATTCCAGAAAGGCCTTGTCGTCTATCTCAGCCAACGCCAGTCGAATCTCGCCCCTAAACCATTCCGGGACTTGCTGCCAAAGAGAACCGTCTTTTCGAATGGCGGAGAAAAGCAGGGGGTTAATCTTGACCCAACAGGTTGCTATCGGTGGGTGACTACGGCGCTCGAATACAAGCAGTGTTTGATCGAGTCGACATAGAAATTCTGCCACTTGTTGTGGAGAACCGTAGCTCTCGTTGAGACTTGCGACCAAGTCTTTGAATTTGTTCTCGGGCTCATCAAAATGACGCATATGGGTATGAACAAACCACTGCCACCTGCCCTCGGTAGGAGCGTTGTCCTTTAATTGAGCGAAATCTTCGACAACACACCTAGAGGAAGCATAGTAGCCGAACGCGATGTATTCCGTGCTGCGCGGCATAGTCTCAAGATAGTGTTCAACTTCATCAGTTCCCGGAGTGCGCTGGGCCCACCAGGTCAAGAAGAGCTGTTCTATCTTGTTCATCAACGCGAAGTTCAACTCGGGGCCTAACAATGCGCCAATCTTATTCACGACAAATTGTCGTTCCTCACGTATTGTTGCCGAAAGTGGCAAACTGGCCTCGTCAATCGATCCCATTCTCGGCGAACCTATTTCTTCAGCTACTGTGATTGCCGCAAGCTTCACTTCGAGCAGATCATGATCTATCATGCGCGTCAAGACTCTCAGTGCGTGTTCTCTCAACTTTCGTACTTCGGGAGTGTCTCTCAGACTCCTCTCGCCTATTGTTATGCTGAGTATTCCGGATTCCGTGTACTCGTGAGTGCCTGCAAGAACTTCGCACAAGGCGGCTGATACCAACTCGATTCTAGTCCGATCGGGCTCATCGAGCCACTGATTGATGATATTGAGTGTCTCCTCGATTGTTTGAATGCTGTTCTGCAAAGGAGATACGCAGAAGCGCACCAATGACTGCGGGTGGTAGTTGTTGTACCTTCCTCGAATGCTCATTGCGTGCATCGCAAGTATCGTTTCAGGGACGCGCTGTCTCAGAGTCGTGGTCCTAGCTAAGGCCGACATTGCAGGGCCATAATCATCAGTGGTGAGCTTCTCGGTGGAATTCAAGAACGCATCCAGCACGTCCAAGCATTGCTCGGGAATTACTGCGGCTAAGCTCTCGATGACACCCAATACTTCTTTGCGAGAGCGGAATGGCAGAATATCTCCTTTCACCCACGAACGAGTTATGTTTGACAGAGACTTTTCGACAGATAGGGCGTTGGCGAATCTCGCCGCCGAGGCGACATTGATCAACAGTTTTTCCGGGCACTTCTGCAACCATGTTTCTAACAGAGTCTGCAGTTTGCCCTCAGCGACATCAAGTTTCTCCGCTAGGTAGAGGTCTCCCCTCATGTCGGGATTGAATCGCACATTCCTGCCTACGACTCGTAGAAGCCCCGCCTCAACCAGTTTATCGATCTTCTCTCCAACGTGTTCTTCTTTCAGGACGGACGCCAATGTGGCAAAGGAATTGTTGCTCCCCAACGAAAGTGGAACCACAGAAGCAAGATTCACCAGGAGATTCTCACCTGGGGCGCCAAGGCACACCTGAGCCTCGCGATCCATGTAATCCACAAAATAGTGCTTGATACTGTCTAGAGGAACATCCGACTTGCCAGATATTCGCCTTCCAATCCAAACAATCAGGAAGGGGTTGGGGTAGTGAGCTACTATTGTTGATTCGCCCTCGACCTTTTCTCGCTTCGCTGCCGCTCGTAGGAGTGTAGTCAAATCGTCCCTGTTCCAATCCGAGATGCGTATTTCCTCGCAGGATGGACCAAGGTGTGTTTCTGTAACGTTTCTGACCACGCTCTCCCGTCCTGACGCTCGAAAAGCGAGAATGACCTTGATGGAATCGCTGCCTCGAAGGAGACTCAGAAGAGGCTTGATTTCGTCCGAGAATCTGTCAGCGTCATCGAAAACGAGGAGGTATCGTCGTCCTGCGACTATTTCATCTTGCATAGCATCTTGCATGGTTCGGACGCTTCCTTTTATCATCCAAACCTGAGTTCTGCGATCAATTTCGTCGGCAATCTGCGCGATGCTTCGAACGAGGTGAGACTTGCCGTACCCTCCGGGTGAACAGACTAGCAGGACGCTTGAAGTGGCAGATAGGAGAAATTCCTTTGCCTTGTTTACATAGCCTTCAAAGCTCCGTATCTTTGTGTCAGATATGGGGAGAAGATCCGGTTCGTATTCGGCGAAGTAGATGTTCCATGGCACGAGTTTCGGAAACTGCGGATCTCCGAAGAAAAAGTGCCTTAGGAAAGGCTGCAATTCTATTCTTCGAGTCAGCTCCTCTCTGTGCCAGACCAGCAAACTAATCGTGGTATCTTTGGCCATATCTTGCAGCATCAGAACTTGTTCAACCTTGAGTTCGGCGTTGGTTGCTATTCTCAGATGATTGACCTGTTTGGCGGCCGCGTTTTCCAGCTCTTTCTTGACCTCCGCTTTCAGATGGGGCATAGCGTCCTTGAATGACTTCGTTGTCCACTTCGACTGGATGGACCAGACGCCGTCTTTGCCCTCTTTGGAATAGTACCCTTTGTACCGCCCGTCCCAGCTTCCATCTGCTCCAATGTTCGGACTACTGGGGATGAATCCTGGAGAATCGCACTCCAGCGCAAACAGATGATTGACCAGGCGCTGGAATGTCTTGTCGTTCTCTATTTTGCTCCAATCGAGAATAGACCTTCACCTTTTCCCTTTCTGCTGTACTAGTTGGAGCCTCCGTTGGAGTTTTCGATAGACCTTGAACGACCGATCGTCTGCAGCATTCCTCCTTAGGTAGTGAAGGGTACTCTTCTTCATCTCAAGGTTGCGCGCCTCAGACATCGAGAACCCTAGGATTCTTCTTCCTAGTTCGTAGTCATCCGCTCTCACTAAATCAATAGATGGCTCTAAGAAATCAAGTCTACTAGTCCGACCGACAAGGTAGCGGCTCTAGGAGACTTGCCCAGGAAAGAACCTCCCCCAAAATGAGGCGATTGGAAACTAGCCCCACCGTCAATTACAATCAAGTCCCACCGGCCCCACCATATCATGGGATTAAGTGCCACTTTCATGCACCTTCCTGAAGTTGCAGATGATCCTGTTTAATTCTGGGCGACACAATACCACATAGCAACGAGGGAGTCAACGCTGAAAACCCCCAACCACCAAGGTCCAAACCGAAAATTCGACCTAGCAATCCATCAATTGCGGGTAAGCCCGATTTACCCACGAATTACCCAGAACGTACCGAAACAAGCCCAATCAAGTATGGAAGGGTGGTGCGGCCGCCGGGATTCGGACCCGGGTCGTTGGCTTTCTTCCCAGCAACGGATGGAAGGCCATTGGACGCTTTGCTATGTCCTAGACCAGGTTATCCGCATGTTCTCCGTCCGACCCAGACGATATCATGCTCTAGACTACGGCCGCGGCCGCAGACCTACAGCATCCAACGGGGGTAATTATGCCTTCGCTGGTTCTGTTAACTTGTCGGCGCATGGCTGACTTGTTAACTGCCTCGCATCGACTTTGCGGATTGCTGCACCCGCGCAGGTTCCGCTACCATTGCTTCACTTGTGAGGCCGACTACCCCGAACCTCAGGGTTCCCGCAGCTAGGATGTTCTTGGCTGCGTTCACATCACGGTCTACCGTATATCCGCAACTGGGACATCGTAGCATTCGGTTCTCTTCGGGTTTCATGCGTCTCCCACATATCGAAGACTTACTACTTGTCCCATAGGGATGCACGTAGATGACTGGCAAGCCTTCCCACTTGGCTTTGTATTCGATTTGGCGTTGCAGTTCCGCATACGACCATGAGTTCATGCGTCCACGATACCAGCGTCCCTGCCAATTCCCACGACGATACAGTCTACGAATACCAACGAGCTTCTCCATCGCGATTCCATACTGCTTCACCTTCGCTTCCTCCACAATCAACTTGGAAGCGTGATGGAGAATCTGCTTGACCTTGTCCTGTTGCTTCTGTCCGTACTTGCCGCTGATCTCATGGCGGATGCGAACATCGTTGCGCCTGAAATGTGACCCTACATCACGATACATGGCCCTTATTCGTGTGGCCTCTGAGAGGTCATGTTGCTGAACGGTTCCATCAGTTGCGGCAACGGTGACATTGTCAAGGTTTCGATCAATGCCGATGAAGCCTCGTGGCCGAAGCTGTCGGACCTGAATCGCATACGCTAGGGATAGCCTATCCTTCGTTAGCGTCACAGACCGAATTGTGTAGCCGTTGATTGTAGCCTGGACGTGTTGATTCAAGGAGATCTGAACATGCTCCTTCGCACGAATCGGCAGCGACAGTTCGCCGTCTCGAACCTTGAACCCATAGCAGGTGGTCAAACGCGGACGCCGCGCATACGGTTCCTTTACGCATGCATTCTTTCTCTTGGCTTTTCGATAGCTGTGCATGATGCCTGTGGCTGCGCTGATTGCACAGAGCTTATAGTAACTCGCCGCATCGTAGCGGCTGAGTTGCCCATACGCCTTCAACGACAATGACTTCAGACTAGTCACGTTCTCGGCGAGTCCGATGCCGATGCAATCGTTCAGCATCTGGCGGAACTGCTCAAGCAACCAACGAATCTCAGGCGTAGGCGTGTAATGTTGCCAGACAGACTT
>Ga0187882_1001626_pt1 | contig 22229 bp, 22 predicted proteins | sample June2016WEW_19_1_3_FD_132991 | JGI IMG/M metagenome (GOLD analysis project Ga0187882, IMG submission 132991) | Peatland microbial communities from SPRUCE experiment site at the Marcell Experimental Forest, Minnesota, USA - June2016WEW_19_150 | ecosystem: Environmental > Terrestrial > Soil >... | reverse complement strand
ATCACTTCTGAGGGCGATTGTTCAGGATTCAATCAGTTTCTCGGCTTGCCAAGTCGCCTATGATTTGAGCGCGGGTTGCATAGTGGCCTTTACAAGGGCTGGAGCAACTGCCCACAGAGTCTCGAAGTTCCGGTCATCCGTTCCAATAATTGCCTTGACCTACAAGCCACTAGTAATGAACCGCCTCTCACTCCTTTGGGGCGTGTACCCCCACCAGGTCAAGAAGCTGACAACAACCGCAGAAATCTTCGCCGCCGCCAAAGCCGCTGCCACTAAGACCAAAATCGTCCACGCAGGTGACAAGATAGTCGTAGTATGCGGCGACCCATCCACGTCGAGTGGAACCACAGACCTGCTCCGCGTCGAAACAGCCTAATCCTGAGGCTCGCAACGGCACAGACACACAGGCCCCCCATCGCACGGGTTACGTCCGCCCGTCGACTGTAATACAGTTCTGTGGCTGTGTCGGGCTCCGAACTCAGCCTAAGGATACATTTATGCCACAGCAAAATCGAAGAATCACCTGAGAAAAAGAATAGGATGGCCCAACACTACCTCCGCAATCCCAGGTGGCAGAATTGACCGTAGGCAAAGAAGCCACTCTATACCAACACCTCCCCGGCGGAAGAGTACGATGCACCGCATGCGCCCGCTACTGCAACATCCCCGAAGGGAAAATAGGGTTGTGCGGCGTCCGCGGCAACGTTGACGGCAAACTCCAACTATTCGTGTACGGCAAAATAATCGCCGGCCACGTCGACCCCATCGAAAAGAAACCCGTAACCCACTACATGCCCGGAACCAAGATCTTCTCAATCGCAACGAGTGGTTGTAATTGGCTCTGTTCCTATTGTCAGAACTACGATATCAGTCAGAGGCGGAAAATTGAGGGCATGGAGGTCACGCCGGAAAAAGTTGTAGAGATGACGAAACAGTACCGTTGCCAAGGGTTGGCTTACACTTACAACCAGCCGACCATATTCATGGAATTCGCGCATGACATCGGCGTTCAAGCTCGAAAAGAGGGGCTGATCAACATTTTCGTTTCAAACGGTTACGACACGCCCGAGACTGTTGGTTTGATGCGGGATTTCTTGGATTGCATTACTGTGGATTTCAAGGGGAATGGGGAAACCAGTTTTGTACGGAAATACATTGGTATTGCCAACGCTGAGCCCATCTTCGAAACTCTGCTAGGAATCCGCGACAAGACCAAGGTTCACGTCGAAATCACAGATCTGGTTGTGCCGGAGGTTGGGGATGACTTGGGGGCCGCGAAGAAGTTGTCGAGCTGGGTCTACGATAACCTGGGACCGGACACACCCATTCATTTTCTCAGGTTCCACCCCGACTACAAGATGATGCAATTTCCCGCAACCCCCGTTGAAACCCTCGAGAAACACCACGCCATTGCGAAAGAGGTGGGCCTGAACTACGTCTACCTAGGCAATGTTCCCGGACACCGTCTTGAACACACCTACTGCCCTGAATGCGGAGAAATAGTTGTGGAGAGAAATGGATTCGACATCGCCAGTTGGAACTTGGACAAACAGAACCGTTGCAAGCACTGCGGCAACGAAATCCCAATCGTAGGCCACTTAAGCAAGGCAATCAACGAAGAACGCTTCATCCCCATAATAACGTAAGAAGGCCATTCGGCAGGAGAATTGTCGGGTCCGAAGGGACCCACTGCGGCAACGTGGTGGGTCTTCACCAAATTCCGATTAAGTGAAGACAATCTTCTTCTGAACCCATTTCGATACACAATAGGCTCTGGTTCTCTTTAGCGTTTGCGTCTTAGCTGAGGCTTGCAAATTTCGTGGAACCAATTCCTTGAAGAGTTTTCTCTGTTCATTGAATTGGGCAATGCCGAAGGCTTTGTAAGCTCCTATATAGAACAACATGAAGTCCACTTTTGATAGCCTCTTTATCTCCTCAGGAATTCTGAGAGGCGGAATCCTTGATGGAAACGCTGTGTTCTTCTACAGGAACCTCCCCGCGAGAGTTGGCCACGGCTCATACACGATTGCCATCCCGTTTGGTGCCGGTCTCACGCCTCAATTCCAATTCGCCGCTAACCTGACTCAATTTCCGTCCTATGCGACCGGCCAGAATTTCGTTTTTTACTTGGACATCCCACTGACCTTCACGGTAATTAGTAGCTACCCGTCCTTCTCTGCTTCATTACCCTCTCCCATCCCTGAGCTTGGCCCGAAATGTTGTGGAGTTCAGGGAGGGTTGCAGGCATTGCCATACGTACTTGACGGAACTTCCGGTTTATTCGTCAGATACGAGAATTCTACAGAGGTCGACAGTTATCAAGCCTCTCAGAATTGGGAGTTCTTCTATCTGGGAGCTGGTATACCCATACTTCTTTCAAGCCTATTGGAATTTGTAAGGTATCAGTCAAGGAAGGATCAGAGCACGCACTAAGTTGACTGTGGGTCAGGTTTACGTGCGTGTTTTCTTCTTTCTGCGCCTGAAGGAAACCACCAAACCGACCCCCAGAACAATCACAACCGCTATCGTCAGGATAGCATCTCTGAGGGGCACACTCCGTTCTTCACTTCCTTGACTTTCGGTCCAAAGGAGCTGCTCCTGCAATGGTTGGGTTACATTTGAACCAGCGATGACTGTATCGCAGTGAAGGCATTTCCTAACTTGGTCTGTCCAAACTGTTCAGTCTCATGAGGATCATCGAGAAGTTGCAGGCCTCTGCTGCCAAGGCAAGTGCTTCCTGAGGTTGCGGAATAGCCGAAATATCATGCATGAAATAGTTACGTGCCTTTTTTTCAGCTTTTAGGGACTGCCCCTTCAAATCCTCCTTGAGCAACTTCGCTTGGATGAGGTTACCGGCCTTTTCTTCGCTGGTTTTACCCGGAAATTGCTCCCATGCGTAGAGTATGGATTTGCCTGCTAGCAACGCAGAAGCGAGATAGTGTGCTCCTTCGTATTCACTTATAGCGGCATTCACGTGAGTGTGCAGATGTCCGTTGAAATTTTCGAGAGAAGCGATCTGATGCCGTAACGATTCCAATTTGTCTTTTTCTGCAGTTGAGATTGGGCTTGAGAGTGTTTCGAGATAGCCAGTGGCAGTGGCGCATTCGACTGATAACTGCTGGAGCAATCCGACCTGCTGGTCGCCTACGCTGCTAGGCTGCAGATACCTGAGAACGACTGGTTCCGTCGTAACAGTGGCAAACATGTTTCTGCCCATTTCGTAACTTTCGACTAACCCTTTTGTTTGGACCGTGAGCGTATATGGGTCTAGGGAGCTAGCGGTTGACAAGACACGGCTAGCCATGTTGCTTATTTCATTGAAACGTCTGATCAGGGAATTGACTTTGGGTCCATTACTCAATCTGAACTTAAGCCCCTGTGACTCCTATACGACTCCAGAGATTTTAGACCTCTTGCCCCTTGCTTAGAGCGTGGTCAGTGTGTGTGGAATCAATGATGCGGGGGACTGAATTTGAACCGTCGTTCAGGCAGTTTTGTGTGTGTGTGGGTCTAGTGGTGCGCCGCCCCCGCCGCCGCCGCCTAGATAAAGCTTTAATTCATGGTATATAAGTAGAATAGTAGAAAAGTAGAATTAGGGAATTAGTTGAATTATCTAAATCTGTTTTATCCAGAGGCGGATCGCTTCTTCCAGAGCTTTCACCATAGCGCCTTTCCCTCCAAATTTCTCGACGGCCTTAACTCTAAACTTTCTCTCCAGATCGGCGTTGATCTCGCCGTAGACTACCGTAAGCTCCTCCTCCTCTTAACCAAGAGAAAGGGAAGTCATATTAAGCCATAACCGAGGCACCTAGTTAACTAGGTAACTCATCATGTGCGAATCCTGTAAAATGCTTCATCAGGTTCTATGCGGAATGCTCGGCTATGATAGTCCAATCAGTGATGTGATTCAATCAAGATTCTGCCAAGCCATGCACACCAAGACTCTGGAAGCCTTGACCATTGAATCCGTTACATCTTAGCGGCTTTGATGTCGATCTTCAAGCAAGCAACTACAGATCATCAAAAGACCTCTTGGTTAGGGATGGACGGCAAGAGAACCGCATAGGCGAGAGGTACATCTTTCAACCTAGACGAATGCCTTACGACTCAATAATTATTGAAGGCAAGAGCGGGCACATATCGCTCCAAGCGTTGCGTTGGCTTTCAGGCAACAATATTCCAGTATTCTTAATGGATTTCGACGGCTCTATAATTTCCAATATTCTACCACCCGTACCGATCAAAGCGGATTTACGTGCCGCACAATTTCAAGCCTCTAACGATCCACAAAGGAAGTTTACGATAGCTCATGCTCTTGTAGAATCTAAGCTCACTAGAACCTTACAGGTCTTAGACTGGTTAAAGGAGCATTATGATCTAACAAGAGAGGTAGAGAAGGCTAAGCATGAAGCCACTAAGCTAGGCAAAGCCATTACTGTAGGTCAACTTCGCACTGTTGAAGGACGCACAGCACTACGATATTGGCAAGCATTCCGTAAGGTTCTACCTGAAAGACTTCACTTTCATGGACGCATGACCACCACTCACCAGAACAACGCCACCGATCCGGTTAACGCTGCTTTGAACTATGGCTATGGATTTCTGAAGGTCGAGTGCAGGATGGCGATTAACACCGTAGGCCTAGAGTCGGCGGTAGGATTCCTTCATGAAGCTAGCGGCCAACAAACAAAAGAATCCTTAGTTTACGATCTGGAGGAGCCATTCAGATGGATCATAGATATGGCCGTCATCCATGCGTTTGAATCTGGAATCCTGAGTCTACCAGATTTCTCTTTCACTAGGGACGATTACCTTTACAGAATTGAAATGGAAGGTAAGAGGAGGTTTCTTGATCTTCTAAGATCACGATTCAATTCCGGCGTGACCTACAAGGGGCGAACCTTGAAATGGGATACGGTGATCCAAGAGAAGGCCGTTGAATTGGGAAGGTTCCTGATTGGTCGAAGTCCTAGCGTTGATTTCTCCTAATCCTCCTCCTCTTCCTTACGCAGGCGTTATGGTGTCATAGAAATCCCAAAACTCCTCAGGAGCTTCTGTAAACACATCAGAAACCTCCTCAAAGGTTCCGTAGAGAATATCAGAGGAAACCTCAATGAGTCCACGTAAACTAATCTCAACCAATGGTCCTCCTCCTCCTCTCCATACCGGCCTCCAATCGCAAATATCTCTCGTACCGGATTATGTCTCTTCCTTCTCTGTGGCATATTGGGCACGTTTCTGATATGTGGGTTGAATATGCGAGCGAATGCAAACTGCACCATTTCCAGTCGCATTGATATTGCCTGCTGAATCCATTGAAGGCCCTGATCCTAGAGTTTACCGGTTCAATATTTGCTTCAACAGTGCATGCCGTAAGGTTCGAACCTCCTCCTCCTCTAATTTGTTTCTCGCTCTCTCTCGGCGCCAATTCCTCAAGGCCTTGATGGGATTCAACATGAACTATCGCCTATCTCTCAACGCTTGCTTTTGTCCGTCAACGATCATGATTTTTTCCTCATCAGTCTCAGGGTTGCGCAAATAGTATTTTCTCAGAGCTTTACCTCCTCTGAAATCATATTCGACAAATCGAAGAATCCCAACTGCCTTAAACAATGACATGAGGATTTCCTCCCGTTTTCGATGTGACCGTTCTTTTCTGAGTACGTATGATACAATAGCGCTAGCGCTCCCAGTTTGTGCTTGAATTCGGGCCGAATTCGGGCCGAATCTACATTTTCCCAAGAATCTTCATTCTCCGTTCCCAACTCGACCGTGATCGCACGCTCATTCTGAAATATTTGTGGCCCTTCTTGATGTCTCCGATTGTCATAGTCATAGCGTCAATATTTTCGCCGATCCTTTCCATGAAAGTAAAGAGAACTCCAAGCGGAATTTCGCAAGCGAATTTGTCGTTAAGGTACATGTAGATTTTGCCGGTCACAATATTCTTCTTGAACTTCAACCCGCCATGATTCCAGAATGTCAACCATTCTCCGCTCTCCTTCTTTGGGATAGTGCGGGTTTCTTCTTGAAACCCGTTCGCTTTCAGTTGCGTTATCTGTCTTGCCTTGCCTAGGTCTTGGTCTATCGTTACGGTTGTGGATCGTGGGATTTTCTTGTCAACCCGAAACGGTTTCAGTTTCCTTTGATATCGTATTCCTCCTCTTGGCCCTACCTTCCCCTCACGTATGAGTTGTTTGAGGCCTTGGCCTCTCAGTGATTTCTTTTTCTTGAAGTAGCCTTTAGGGTAAAGGCGCTGAGTGCCTTTCGACATGGGTACAGTGCTGTGAGGAGATACGGTTCTCATGTTCTCACTCATTCGTAGTGCCTTAGTAAGCCTGCCACTTCTGAATGAGGCATAACGTGCAGTAATCCCATGAAGAGTTGATACGCTTCTTTGATGGTTAGGTAGTGGCTAACTTCATCGTCGGTCAGTAGTTCTATGCGCTTCTTTCGCTTGTCCCACCTTGACCATACTGTGCCTTTCCGTGGCCGGTCTATCATGCCTTGTAGCTCCATATGCCTCTTACATGGATGCCAAAACCATGTTCGATTCTTGCTTTATCGAGGTCCGTTAGATCGTCTAGTCGTAGTTTGACTTCTATGATGAATTGGCGGCCTTTGCTCTGGCCCTCTATGACTTACAAGGATCAGGTCAAGAGATATCTGTTTGCTAAGTTTACATTCATTGCGTTAGCTGACTTACTTCTCTATTACGATTGGATTCGGGAAGTGCTGAGTCGCATAGGCGCTTATGGATTAACTGCTTCCGTGCCTTACGTTCAAACGGATATGGTTCTCTACGAATCTGAGGGAATGGATCATAGTGCGCTGCTATGGATCGCCGAGCTTATCGGTGTAAGTAACCTCACTTAGTCTCAATAGACCTTATTCCACTTTTCTACTTTTACCATTATATCACCTAAATTAAAGCCTTATTATAGCGGCGGCGGCGGGGGCGGGGTCTAGTGGTGCGCACACGCACACACACAACTGAACGACGCTTGTCCGATTTTGAACGGTCGCGCCAATGTCAGGACGGATAAAATCGAGATACGAAATCGGAAGACAGAAATTCAAGCTACTTACGCTTCTCTGATATTGGACAAAAGACTTGCTGACAAATCTGTTTCCCCCCATCTTTGAACGGATACTACCAGATGGCGTTGAATTTGGCACCAATTTGCTTGTGGAATTTGAGTCAGACTCCGCATGGTACGAAGCTTCCCTAACGATAGCAGCCCAAGCACTAAGAAACGGCCACAAGGCACTCTACCACACATTCCTGCATCCTCTTGGCGACGTAGAACATGACTTGAAAAAGTTCGGATTAGATCTCACAAAACTCCAAAGCGATGGGCTCTTCCAAATCATAGACAGCTTCGCTGTACAGAGCGGAGGCCTGAATCCTGTTACCCAAGAGGACGCGATCGCTAAGTCGCTCAAGATTCCAGACCTTAGCATCTCAGTCGCTCAAGCCATTAAGAAAGGAAGAGAAGAAGGAATTCCTGAGAAAGAGAAGTGGTGGGTACACGTCGATGATAACACTGCTATTATTACAAGATACAATCCCGAGAACAGTGTGCTGGATTTTTGGCGAACGAGACATTTTCCGTCTGCAAGGCTCTTTCAGGAAATAACATTCTATTCAATGCTAAAGGGGACCGTGTCGGAAACGTTTCTCTCTCAACTTGAGGCGATTAGCGATGGAATTGTCGACTTCAAGTGTGAGGATAAAGAAGGGGAGCTGGCACAACTCGTCAGGGTGAGAAGAATGCGCGGCAAGAAATTCAACTCACGATGGCAACGGCTCAACATTTCAGAGACCGGCGAAGTAACGATAGTTCAGTAGAAATGTGTGTGTGGTATCAATGGTGCGCACACACACAAAACGACAAAATGAAACGCTAGGGTTTTTCCAGTCTCTAGCACCCCAAGTACCTAACGTGATAGCTGAGGCTGTCGCTGTCGTGAATCCTTCATTGGAATATCGGACGTTGTAACTTCCAGTTTCAGGTTTGTAGATTAGGCTATACGATTTGAAATTGGCTGGGATCTCAAAGGTTAGGTACCCTTGGACTGTCAGACCATTTAGAACATCGGTCACAGGAAGGCGGTCGTTCGAGTTCATGCAGGACAAGTAAATCGGATCATACTGACCGTCATCGACGGCCAGATGGAAGTAGTAGCCATAATTCAAACCTGAATGCGGGCCTGTCGGAGCCGTATCATACCCATTGTTCCAGAAACTTACCATCAGAATCAGGAAAACGTAGCCGGGTTTGGGATTGCATGATCCGAAGCTCGAATAGATCCATCCATGATAGGGTATGATAACACAAGGGAAGCCGAAGTTAAGACAAGAAGGTGGGTAGCCAGACGCGGTGGTGGTCGCGGTGATCTGAGTGAGCGACTCGCCTACGGGTGGAATAGGCGTGGTTGATGTGAGAGATTGCTTTGAGAAGTTCTGAAGCGCAATTTGCTGAACAACTACAACGGAAGCCAAAGTAACGATTGCTATGATGGCCAGTCCCGCAGCGAACAGCGTTCGAGTTGAAACCAATTGGAGGCTACAACCTCCATGATCAACCTACAGTCGCAACGAGAGTTTTACTGTTATGGGTTCAGTTTCTGTTTAGTCTCTGAACCGTACATCGTCCAAGGCGTTCAGGTTTTTCTGGGGGGTGGGTATGCTGGTGCGCACACACATGGTTTTCGGAAATGGTTCGTTCACTATTAGTTAACACGAGGCAGACGAACGCGCCTACTGTTAGAATTTGAACTGTGGGCTTGAGATGTTCAGATGATACTCAAGCGCGGTTGGGTTCTCGGCGAATTTGAGTACAACACGGTAGGAGATGACTGCGGGCTTTATTGGTCGTCTTGCAGGTTCTTGCGTCACCCACTCCATTCGCAGAACACCCCCCGGACTTAGCGTCGGGTTTGTAGGATTTTGCTTACCCAACGACCTGCGAGACTTCAATGTTGCCCCGTCATCAAATGTCAGACTCTCGAAAAACAATTCCACAAAGTCGACGCGAAGATCCTGTCCGACTTTGTTTCGAAGCTGAATGCCGACTTTGAATACGAAAAGTCTGGATGCCGCGTCCAAATTGCGTATTGAGACGAGACAGTAGTACTTCTGCAGAGGCACTGATAATATTGTTACATCGCCATTCCGAGAATTCACTTACCGAGCACACCTCTCAATAAAGCCAATTCTGCTTCCATCAATGCTGCTTTATCCGACATTGCAAGTCTTATGTAAATGGAACGAGCGTGGTCGATGACTCTAATGGCGTCAGCGCGCCTGTTTTGTTGTTTGTAGGTTAACCCAAGTTGCACCAGAGACCTCGCTTCCCCCACGAGATCTCCAAGTTCCCTTGAGAGTTCAATACTCTGCTGAAACAGCTTCTCGGCTTTGGCGCGAGGTAGTTCCAATGAAAGATATGTCATTCCGAGTTGATGGAGGATGGCCGAGAGCCCTATTGTGGCTTCATCTCTGATTCTTTGGAAGAGCTCCTGGCTTTGTTGGGCAAGTACTTTGGCAGAAATAAACTCTGAGGAGTCGTGCGCCACTTGCCCCAGGAGTTGTAACGAACGAGCCTTCAAGAAGTCGTCGTGTTGAGTGCCAGCTGCATTCAGACACGTGTCGAGGTGACCCTTTGCCTCAGAGAGGTGCATCTCTTGCTCAATCCTGCCCAGATTCAACAACATTCTGACGTCTTCGCTCTTCGAGCGGCTAAAGTGTTCTAAGAGATACTCTCTTGCCTTCGCAAGCTCTCCTATTGTTTCCATTATCTCAGAAGCTATCACGAGTTTCGTCCTTTCATCAATTTGTGTAAACCACTGGTCATGTAGAAATTTTCTCCACGTGTCTACACCATCCGGTTCGGTCACGTCCTCTTCACGAAAGAGCCTAGATCGTAGCGTCGTCAGCAATTGCTGGGTATTGCAACTGACCTGTAAACCACGAAAGTTTGCGAAAACTCCTCCGAGAGCGTGGGTTTCTGGAATTAGGTTACTTGTGTGTACGACGTGGTAAATTCGCGTCTCAGTGGCCATGGACCTGATCGCAGGGTTGATATCAAATTCGTCGCGAGCTGAATATCCCAAAACTAGGACGTCCTTTTGCAGTTTACCGAAGAATAGATTGAGGACATCTTTCCTAGCGGCTGATTTCTTGACTGTGGCAATGTCACGCAATGTAGATCTGATGCTCTGTAGGTCATCCGCCGTCCCATGCAACTTAACGACAGAAGGTTGAAGCAGATCCTTGGAGTCTAGATTCTCGAACTGCTCTTCACGACTGTAGACTTCGAAGTTGACATGATCTTGTTGAGTGAGCGCCCTCTCGATCAGCAAATCGAAATTCGTTGTCATGACTGCTTGCAAGTACCCATTAGCGATAAGTCGGGCGAGAAATAGGTGATTTCGGTTGGGTGTTGCTGAATGCAACAACTGCGCAAAAACAGGCAAGAACGTATCTGCGTTCCGTGCGATGATCTCGATCAGAAGTTCGAGCGGTAACTTTTCGAACTTGGCTTTGAATGAAGCACAATCCTTTGGTCCCAACAACCGCTCAAACATAAAAGCAGTCAATTCTGAGGCAAGTGGGAGATTCGACGGCGGAGATCTTGAGATGCCGGCACCACAGAACACAGCCAACTGTCCTGAACGTAAAAGGAATTCAATCTCATCTAACAGAGCATCTGGAATGGGCGTACTCATCTACCTGGCGACAAAATCAATGTCACAGATCGGTATTAGAAGATAGATGTGTGTGCGCACCAGCTACACCACACACACTTGCTAACAATCGGACGAACAGCAGCGAAACCCAGTTAAGTGGAATCTCCATAGAACACAATGATGAACATGGGAAGAAAGCTCATCCGTAAACTCACTCAATCAGACATTGAGTACTCACTCCTCAAAGTTTCCAGCAAGGAGAGTGAAATCTTTCCGGAAACTGAGTTCACCCTGCTTCTTGACGATGGAAGGGAATTGCGCACGACGTATGACAAACGAAATAACCGTCTCACTAGTCGAGGCGCAATTCAGAGATACTATACCGACAAAGGACTTCGACCAGGAGACACCCTGACAATTGAGGAACTAGAGAAGGGCAAGAAATACTCGCTAACCTCCGAAAAGTCTGTCGAGACACCTCTGATTCCGGAGACAGCCGAATCGGTCTCAGACTACGACGAAAAATACACGTCCTTCGCTCTAGAGGAGCACCTGAGAAGATACTTGGTTCGAAACCTAGAACACGTTGAGAAAGGACTTAGACTTTTTGAGGACAAGGACGGGAGAAATGGAGAAGAATACTCCACATCAGTAGGAAACATAGACATACTGTGCCTTGACGCGAATAGCGACTTTGTGGTTTTTGAGCTGAAGGTCAGTAGAGGATCGGATGCGACAGTGGGGCAATTGCTTAGGTACAAGGGGTGGGTCCAGAAGCATTTGGCCAGCGGCAAGAAAGTCCGTGGGATTATCGTCGCGAATGAAATAGATGAAAAACTGAAATACGCTTCCGCGGCAACTGCTGACTTAGTTCCCTACGAGTACGAGATTTCCTTTAGGTTGAACAAAGCCGCTCTCTAACAGAGACCCGTGTGTGGTATCAATGGTGCTCGCACCCGAATTGAGCAGTTGGTTTTCTCTCTGTGTGGGCATAGTGATGCGAGCAACTGAGTTTGAACTGAGTCTTTCTAGATTCCCATTAATCGCAAGCAAGACCAGGTTGCAGCGCTAAGATCGTTGCACATATAGATTGTTTCAGAAAGTCTGAATTCCGCAGAATAGATTTTTCTTGACGATTTTTCGATGTAGGGTGAATTGTTATATCCAGTCGAGTCCGGAATGATAATCGTGATTCTCATTTGAGTAGCCAAGAGTTGTTTAATGTGGGTTTACTGCTATTTTCAGTGACAGTCACGTTCTTCGTGATCGAAGCTGCGCATCGTTCTCTTCAGAGCGGTCGTACAAGCCGACTAAGGCCCGCGGGGACCCGCCTAGTCATGACATTCATTGTTACGATGATAGTCCTCATCGCTGCTCTGTACATTATTCTGTCTGGAAAATACAGTAGCTCTGCTGAGAACTTTGCCTATGGGGCAGCGGGCTCGATAATTGGCTACTGGTTAGGAAGAAGCTGATTCTGTTACGACAAGAACATGAACGACCAGAACATGCGCCAAGTAGAATCGCTGGTGACATTTGCACGGAAACAAATAGAAAGAGAAGGTGAGGGAAACTAGGTTTTTCGCCTAGCTAATCCCACGAGCTCAAGAGCCGGAGGTAGGGACAGGTGAGGTGTCATGCTCTTAGGTGCCCTGTTCAATTTAATAGCCGGTTTCCGGCAAATCAAAGTCTTGATTGGAATTGGGTGACGAAGGGCCCGTAGGACGGGGGCGAAATTTTCGTCGTAGGCCTCGTAGAGTGCTGGAAAGGTCCGAGGTATACCCGTCCAATGCTGCAGAGGAGCTTTTGTACGCTGGTCGAGTTAGCAAGAGAGTATTTCATTCTGGATATCGAGACCTTATTTTGCAGGCTAAGAATGCAAGAGACGGACAAGAACTCCAGAAAGTCAAGGACACTTGGCAGAGCATTGATAGGAAGCTATATGCGGCCCCTGCTTGGCGTTCTGAAGTTGAGAAATATCGACCGAAGCTGGCTGAGGCTATTCGGAAACGGTCTGATGAGCTTAGAAAGACTGGAAGTTCCCTGGAAGTAGGCGGAACAGCCAGCATTCCTGGGGTAGGTGGTGGGGGCGTTAAGGTCAAGAAAGCCACCACGCAAGAACCAGCTCTTGGCTAAGTTTCGTCCTCAAAATCCTTTACAATCAGGAATTCTATAGGTCCTAACGGAAGATCGAGTTACGTTTACGACCTGCACCTTCGACACCGTTGCGACAAGGATTGTAGTGACCAGAGCATTAGACAAATAGATTGCTGTTAAACGTACTCAAGACCAGGCTGATACTCAAAGCTGGAAACAATGGCGGACGAGCAAAACCACATTTTACTACGAATTGAGACAGGATTCCAAAAATAGCGAATTGAAACATTTCTTTAGTCTGCTTTTCTTTTCAGCTAAGCAGATATGAAAGGACGATGACTCAAGAGTGAATTGCTATGTCCCAGCCCGCAATCCTAGATCGCTTGCTCAACCTATTCAATGAGAGAAGAAGCTGGTACGAAGGAGCTATTCTACACATTGCTCTCACTCACGAGCAAGGGGCAGACAAACTTTGTTTCGGTAGGTTGGATTTCTCGGAAGGCCAGAAGAGATGTCGGGAAAGTGATTTTGATTATGACAGCTTGAGACTCATTCGCACTTGGCTTTCCTCAGATGAAGCTGTGTCGCTGGTGAAAGAACTTACACAAGACGATACCAGACTCAGGATCAAACAATTGGACCTACAAGTGAAAAGCAATCTCAGTCCACCCTCACTCCGCTACCTGCCGTCACTCCAAGCGTATGGAGCGATTCGACCGGACTGGCCATCGACACTCTACTACTTCCAGGTCCAAAGTAACCTTGCTGGGTATCCTCCCCAACATCCGCTTGTCAAATTCAACATTCCGTCTTATCCCGACGGAAATCAAGCAATCACCGAGTTTTGTGGACTTAGCGGTGGTTTCAGTCAGGGACAGATATTCGTCGTTATGCCTGACTTTCGAGCACGCCTAGAACAGCTCAGAGTCCGAGATGACAGGCTGTCTGTGAATGTGGAAACTTGGAAAGAAAGTCCAACAAACTTGCGGGTCAAGTTCTATGTGGAAAGTGACGGAAAGCCCTCACGATCGGACGACCTACCCATAGAAAACGGACGGGTAGAATTCATCTTTGGCGGGGCTATTCACTTTGCAATGGCTCATCTCGTATTGACCAAAACGGGTGAAGACATTGACAACCGAATATTCGCTCAGTACCACTCTCGTGAAGGTATTGTCATTGAGGCATCAGAGCTGAGAGTTAAGGAGTTGGCGAATGGCGGAGAGGGCTTACTTGTGGAATTTAAGGAAAGACTACCCCCCGACGAACACCATTTCCTAGACAGCGTAGTTGCCTTCGCTAACACAAGGGGAGGGACGATCTTGGTAGGTGTAGGCAATCACGGCGAGATTGTGGGAGTGGAGAGGAAGCCCGAGGAGATTCAGGAGACCATTACACATTGGATTTCAGAAAAATGTGACCCACGCCCTTCCTTCACAACAAAGCAGATTGATGTCAACGGAAAGACCGTAATTGTTGTGGACGTGGAAAGTGGACAATCTAAGCCTTACCAAGATTTGGACAGAGGGTTTTTTGTTAGAAAATCAGGTTCCAACCGACGAGCAAGAAGGTCAGAACTTGAGGAGATGTTTCGAACTCAACAAGTCGCCCGATTTGCCTAGCGATTTCACGGTCGTTTCAAAATGAAACGTTCCCGATTGGACGAATAGATTACTTCTAAATGAACTCAAGCCCACAAGGGGGCAGTTCAAGCAAAATCATCGCATGACGAAAGTATTTCTTAACCTCAGCTATTGCATTAGGCTGAGATGTCCGCTTGTCCGAAAACACGGCACTTACAACCATAAACCTAGCGCTGATAGTGCTCAACTCATGGCTGGCGTTCAAACAATATTTCGCTTCTAAGAGACAGTCTGAGTATGAGAGAAAACCGTCCGTCATTGTGGGGGTCCAGAACATAGGAAACAACATTGGATTTCGAATTGGGAATCAAGGAAGCATACCCGCAAACAAGCTTGCGCTAGCAGTAGAGGCAAACCTAGGGCAAGGGTACAACAAGGTGGGAACATTTTCGCTTGATTCCCTTAATCCGAATGAAGCAACAGAGCATGACATTTCAGAGGAGTTGTTCTCTCTTCTAGAGAAGAGAAAGATCATGGATTCATATCCTAGAGATAGACCATCGGGTGAGGAAGACGAATCCGGTGAGCCGATTCTAGAAGAGTACTTCGTGCATCATTTGTCAAGATCGCAGTTCAAGTATCAGCTGAGAGTAACTGGGAATCATGGTACTGACATAAATCCGCAACCGATTTTTGCTCTCGACTACAGATTCCAGATAATTCTCAGCCAACTTGATGATTCCGCTGGCCAGGACTACGAATGGGACGACGATTTTACGACAAAAGTAGTTCCGCAAAGTGGAGTTTGGGCAAGATCAGACGTCGGATCACCGCCTGAATCGACGTCTTGAGGAAGGTAAGCCGACCATAGCTAAGGGGTCTCTTGAGGAATTTTGTAGCGGATGATATCGGAGCGAATGACGGGCACCTGCGCAAGCGAGCCGTTGGCAATCGTTTTTGGTGGGTCGAGGATTGCAGCGACCAGAACATTCGACATATAGATTGCTGTTAAACGTACTCAAGACCAGGGTAGCTGTCAGCGCTATATGTCTAGACTATTCTACGTGAGTTATTACGACTAAATCGCAAAGTGCAAAATGAGCTTTTTGCGACCAAATTATAGCCTTATTTGGCTCGACCTAATATTCGCCACGATCATTCCTCTGCTCCCTAAAATCGGATGTCCTTGCGCATATGATTCTGTTACCCATTCAAAACTGGTTTCTGTGTCTAAGTGCCATGGCATCCCTTAGAAACAGAAAATGGGCTTGCAAAATTTGTGGCTACGATTTTTTCATGGATTTTTGGCAGCCATATTCTTGGCTATTGACCCACATGGGACATCACTGGATGATGGCCCATCCTGTCGACTGGCAACGACTCGAAGAATGTAAACCATTTGAGCTCTAAGCTGGACGAGGCCCTTCTATCCTATTGAATGACGATTAACTGGTACGATTTAGATCAAAAGCAATGGTTCTTCGTTCTAAATTGCTAGATGCGATTGGTCGAGGTAGGCCGATGTGAACACCCAGTGCCTTTTCTCTGTGGGGTATTTCATACTATTTTCTAGAACGCTTGCGAAGTTCCCTGACTACATAGACCGCTGTGATGCTACCTACGGCGATCAGAGCTGAGATAGGGCCCGCCTTGTAAGTGCTGACACCCCTCAAAGGTGCAGTTCCATTACTCTAGGTCACTTTTTATCAGAGTGATGCACATATTTTGTAGAAATAGCAGTTGGCCCAAACTCCAAAAGATGACGATGCTCTAGAAGAATGGAAAGCCTCCCGGGACGTCCTTGCGAAATTCGATGATCGGATACTCGATCTGCGAAAAATCGGTTTCTCTCTTCTAACAGCTCTTTTGGCTGCGCAGTCGCTTCTAATACCCAGCTTTTACGCTACGGCCGTTCTACCCCCGACAATCAAACTAACGGTTATAACGGCCACTCTGTTGCTAATTGTCACAGTGCGATTGATCGAGAAGAACTACCAGCTGTTCCAGGAGGCTGCGGCGACTAGAGCTGTGGTAATTGAGCGAAATCTGAACTTTGAGCTCACTGAAACGATTTCGGATAGATCCAAGAGTGACAGATTCTCGTCGTACGTAACCGGAGTCTATTTCCTTTTTGCGATAGTAGCTGGAATAGTGGGCTTTTTTGTCATTCTTCCGAACTATCAAATCTCTCAAATGCTGAATTTGATTCCTCAGCTCCTACGTACCCGCCTCCTTGTGTTAATGGTCCTCATCACGATCGTAATCCTGTTTTTGATAGATCGTGTCCCCCTAGGGTTTAGTCATTATTTGCAGAAAGACATACCTGTGGATTGGACGTTGGATAAAGTCAACTTCATGAGGGGAGAATTTGTAGGAATTACGTTGACCAACTGCAGCGAAAAGAGTAAAGATAAGATCCGGTTCAAGCGAAACAAATTGGTCTGGGAGATAATGAGAGAGGACTCCACTTCTATTCACAAGCAATACGGTAGTGACCGAATCGTAATCCCTCGACAAGGCAGCTACACTTGGTTTTGGGACACAAATGAGGATGAAGGTAAGGTTCACAAGGGGCCAGTCGTATACCGAGTATTCGTAGATGCTGTACCTGTTCCCGTTCCTACTTGGACCATGAACCTTTGGAAGATAACTGGAAAGAAGAGGCCCCACCTCGAGAGAGCAATGCTCAGGAGAGAGATTACAGTTTACCCGAAGAATTACGGCCATCGGCAGAGGACGCAGAATCTGCATGCACGACGTTAGGCTTTGAGCTGGGGAGTCGGGAATCCAAGTGGCGTTTCACGATGTCCAATTAGCGAAAGTGGTCGTGTTTTCCTCAGACATACCTCTCGAAGGACTGACACATTTTGATCAGTGTCGTTTTCAAACTATAGGGAAAGTTGGAAATCGTTTAGATTCTGACATGATGTTGAGGTTCCTTGACAAGGTGTTCTTCCAATCTCCTCGTCAATCCCACGATCTTAGCCCAGGAGGTGCATCTCTCAGACGGCAGCCCTGTGCTTAGAGGAAAACCAGTCAACAGGGTCCTGGAAGAGAGCTATGAATTCTGGTCTTTTCTCCAGTGCAACTGGTAGTACTCTATGGCCTCTCTGACATTGAACGGCCTCGTCGCATTCCCGATCCTAACGTAGAGCTGCACCTTTTCACCGTCAACAAAATACATCGGCTTGTCACTTTGATTAACTGCGACTTTGAGTATCGTTTTGTCATACACTCCCACGAATTTCGCTTTCGTGTACTCATAGCATTCTTTGCCGCAATGGTTGACAACTGTTTCGTAAAGCAATCTCTCAAGGCTATCCCGATCTCCGCCCGGGATGGTCTCGAGGTCGTTATCCAGTCCGACTACATCGCCTTCATTAGTGACGCCTATCAGAAGAGTTCCTCCGCCACTGTTCATGAAACCCGCAACCTCTCTCGCCACAGCTTTCCGAAGATCCGGGTTTATTCTATGTTCTTTCATATCCCATTGCAATGAAGCCTTGAACTCGATGAGTTCGGATTCGCCATGACCTATCAGTCGTTGTACCTCGGAAACCTCTGAGTCTTGACCGACTCCGAGTATGTTCAGAATCGTACCAAACAAGAACGTTAGGTTGTGCCAAGCGTCTTCGCCGAATTCCGCTCGGATCGGTCGTGTCTCCAAGAGATTCTTAGTTGCCGACACTGTGTCCTGAAGTTTCTCGAGAGAAACACCAGCTCTTTTGATGTCCGCTCTTAGTTTCAGAATCATCGGTTGGCTTCGCTTGACTTCGTGCAAGAAAACGCCAACGTCAGTGGCGTCCTCGTGAGTTGGGATATCGTACTTCCGCATAAGGATGTTGACAAAACTGGTCAGCAGCTGTGATGCGAAAGAGACTCTTTGCGCATTGTCTTTCAAGTCACTCAAGATTGCTCCCAGTCTCAGGAGCTCACTCAAGAGCTCTTTGTTGGAGGTGGAGTCTTTTTTCTGGGGACTCTTTCCATGCGCGCCTAAGGCTCTAGCGTCGAAATTGTCATTTTGGTGGAGCCGTGACTGCAACTCGTCTACGATGGTTGTAACACCGTCGTCCCATTCCAGATAGCGTTTTCCTCGCAATAGTTGATATTTCTCAAGCACCACGTTCTTGCTTCCGAGTATTAGTGGAAGTACAACGATTTCTCCTTTCTCATTCTCTCTACTCAATGCGCTTGACAGCTCGGCCTCGGGCCATGGGTGCCCGATGAAGTTCTCGGATAGAAAGATGATAACGAACCTGGAGATCCTCAATCCCGCATCGATCCTGTTTGAGATACGATCTCCCCATTTTACTTCCGCCTTGTCAAACCAATATGTAATGCCCCTCTTCTGGAGTTCGCCTATCACTGGTTCGACAAAATCTCTTTTGTCTGCTGACGTATGGCACAAAAACACGTCTCTGGACGGGGCATTCATGTATGTCCCTCCCTACCGTATTTCGTTCAAATCTCGAGAGGCCAGGAATTTTCTCGCTTCATCTTCTTTCTCGTTGCTCACTTTCAGGAGAATGAGGGCCTGGTTCGCCTTCTGAGGCATCGCCACATAACCATACTCAATGCTGATTGAATTAGCAGCAAGAACTTCTGTTACATCCTGCAAAGCACCAGGTTCGTGTGGAATTGCGACGGCGAATACCTTAGTTACTGTCAGACCAAAAGCGTACTTTTGCAACGAAGCTTTTGCTTTTTCCATATCACTGACGATTAACCTGACAATACCGTAAGGTCCTGCTTGCTCCAAACTGAAGGCAAGTAAATTGACTTCTGCCTCAGCCAGTGCCTTAAGAGCTCTGTTCACTTGGCCCGCTATATTCGGAACGTAGAGAGTAATTTCATCGATCAAGTCCGTCTCAACATGCATTCACGTGTGAATTTGTCCTTTAAGGTTTGGCAAGTCTGTGAAATGCGAGCACCCAAAATCGGCCCCACGAGCTTGCGCTTGGGCGATGAAATTGAAGCAATTGAGCTGATAGATTGCGCTTAAACGTACTCAAGACCAGGCTAGACTACGGCCGCTTTCACGTAAACCCAAGTCTAAGATGGCATTTGGTTGGCACGCTTCAAGTCTAGCAGAACGAGGATTGTTGTAGCGTATAATTAATCTGTCCAACTGACAGTTACTTCTGATAGTTGCTTCTGTAATTGCTTCCCAGAGAGTTTTCTGGGAAGTTTCACCACTAGAATTCAACTTCGATGAGTTTCTTTCCTTTGAGTTCATCTTCGAGAGTATCGAGATGAAGGCCAATCGCGTTCCGGATATTTCTTAAGGCCTCTTCCTCGGTTTTCCCTTGACTAAACACGCTCATCTCCAGGCATCTCGCGGCAAACAGCCCAGACTCCTTATCTTGCTCGACGTAAACGTGGAAGCGCCTGCTTGGCATGCGTTTCAACGACGTGCTCTCCGTAGAAATGGATTACGATGGTCTGTTAGGATGGTGGGGCCGAAGGGACTCATTGTCGAATGCTGGGGTTGCTTTTGAGTTCATGGGGTGTGCCGTAATACTGGGAAGATTTCCTGCGGTGAACTTTGGTTCGTTATGGGCAGTTGTCGGGTTTCTGGGTTACGTTTTGGATTGTGTATTTCCGGATGAGGTTGCGGATTGCTAGGTGGATTAGGTCGGTTCGGTGTACTTTGTAGGTCTTTGCGTATTGGGACAACTCCTCTGCGGCCTTGAGTCTCAAGGCTAGGTTGACCTTACGTTTCGTGCACATTTGGAAGTGCTGTTCTTTGGGCGGGTGGAGGAATTCTTCTATTGCAATGTTGACGAGGCTGCTTCGCGGCAGGCCTCCGTACGCCCGAACCAAGCCGTCTAATTCGTCCAGCTCGTACTTGCAGAAACGCAAAATGACGCTTACTCTACGCCGCCGCCTACCCACACCCACAACCCAACCTGCGGCGCCACCCCCGCCGAGCACATAATTTCCCAGCAGCGTCCCCCTGCCCCGGAGAGTGGGCAGTGAAAACCACCCCCAAAAACACGGCCAGAACAGCAGGCACACGCAAGAAACCAAGCAGCCCCCGAAAAAACGTGAGCACAAAACTACCGACCCCCCCACCCACCCCCACCAACCAACAATGATTGAAACCTTAATTGGCCTCTCGTCTCCATTACGCGTAAGGGCGAGAGGATTGGCGACGCTGACTGTAGACAAGTCCCAGCTTACGTTGGTAAGGGAGACCAAGGAACTTCTGGAGCAGTTACTAGAAACATTGGATGTGATGGCTGACAAGAGATTGCTTCGAGATATTGAGATCTCTCGCTCCCAAGCATCAAAAGGGCGCACGCGAAGTTTTCGTCGGCTGATGGCGGAATTAGACCTTGAACCCCAAGTACTCAGTCGTTCAAACACCAAAGTTCGAAAGAAACTTCCGAAAGCTTAGGTCCGAGCTACAGAGGAGAATAAGCGAGCAAATCCTAGCCCTGGAAAATCAACCACTTAGCGGAAAGCCTCTGCACGGTCAATTGAAAGGTTTGTTTTCGCTCAGGTTGGGGAGTAGAGTCGTCTACGAGATTCATGAGCAAAGGATTATCTTGCATACGGTGGGACACCGAAGATCCATATACGAAATCTAGGAATCAACTTTTGTTTAGTTGATTTGGTGGGGCCGAAGGAACCCACTGCGTATACGAAGTGGGTCTTGCTCAATTGACGTCGGTTACCTATGAGCAAGGCATCTCACTCCTGAGCGGTCATATACGCAGTCGTCCTCTTAGTGTTTGCGCGTTCAGAAATTCAAGGGGTAGCATCCCCATAGGAAAACTAACGGGACGAAGTCATTTTCGAACCTTTCGTAAGAGTCGCGTTTCAGGAGGTTACGGGGGTTGATTCGAACCCCCCGTAGCTGTTGTGCTTGAATGGATGAACACCGGACTTTTGTCAGTCTGCGGGGTTTTCTCGTCGGACAATTCGCTCACATCCACCCTAATGGCACATCTTCCACTAAACCGTTAGGGCGCTACTCAACAACATCGAGTTCAAATTGGCCTGCTCGCACCAGCTAACCCACACGCACACTAAAACGACGAACGAGCGACGGTCCGATGGTCCGGCGGCGGCACCAGTGATACTACACCATAAGCGCGGCTTCTATTTTGTTAGGCCACACTGTTTCCTGAGCTTCTCCACCAGTTCCAGGTGTCGGGGGTCGGTCCTTGCCTTGGCGAGGAGGGGCGAGTACATCAGCGCTGAGGCAACTTGTGCATGTGTTTCGAGTGCCTTGTTCATGTACTCGAAGTAGGAGTCTAGGTCTCCGAGGGCATGGTAGACGTACGCGATGAAGTTGAAGCCTACCGGCCCCATCTTGGCGTCCTCAATCTTCTTGATTGCGAGGAGCGCCTTCTCCCTGTCGCCCTCCATGGCCGCGATGACCCCGCCCATCCACGTGACCCGAGGACTGGTGGGATCGAGCTTCTCCATCTTCGCAAGGAGCTCCTTAGCCTTCTCAAGGTCCCCCTTGACTAGGTAGTACTCCGTCATACCCCTGTACGCGAACGCCGGGGCCAGCTGCTCACTCTTCTTCCAGAACTCCAGCGCTTCCTGCTCCCTCCCCGTATAGAAGTATGCCACGCCGACCCGGTTGATGAAGTCGGGTCTGATGGGGTCCAAGCGGTAAGCTGCCTCGATCTGTCTAACCATTCCCTCTGGGTCTCCTTTGACTGCCGCCAGCTCGGACAGGTTCCAGTAGGGGTCTGGGAGGTTAGGGTTGAGTTCCAGCGCCCTTCTCGCCTCCGCTTCCGAACCGACGACGTCGTCCTCGTTGAAGAGCACGTTCGAGAGCGCCGAGTGGGCCTCCGGAAGGTTCGGGTCGAGGTTGAGGGCGCGCCCCAGTAGTCGCCT
>Ga0187882_1001625_pt1 | contig 22234 bp, 20 predicted proteins | sample June2016WEW_19_1_3_FD_132991 | JGI IMG/M metagenome (GOLD analysis project Ga0187882, IMG submission 132991) | Peatland microbial communities from SPRUCE experiment site at the Marcell Experimental Forest, Minnesota, USA - June2016WEW_19_150 | ecosystem: Environmental > Terrestrial > Soil >... | reverse complement strand
CTTTCTGTATTGCCGCTATGCGCAATATCGCAAGTCAACTAGGCCTTGCACCTGTCGACGCGGCCCCGGACGCAGCCGCGGGTGGGTAGGGCGAATTTCTCACCAAGACATTGGAAGGGCGGGGCTTTAGAGGCTGCGGAGAAACTCTTGGGCGCTGTCATCCTGAGCGAAGCGAAGGACCTCGGCAGTTCGCCTGGGTGAGTGAAAAGGACAAACTGCGGGGGTTCTTCGCTTCGCTCAGAATGACAGGATCTACGAGTTTTTCCGCGGAGTGTGCGGCCCCGCCCCTCCAATTCCGTTCGGGCGGTTCACAACGTCACTTGTTGTAGGTAAGCCGGTACGGTGGCGTCCCAGCGGAGTTGTTGGGCAATCCGCTGGTGCAGCGCTTCGCTCGCCTTGGGTTCGCCGTGGACGATGAAGGTCTTCCCGGGCGGCTGCGGGAACCGTCCGAGCCAGGCAAGGATTTCCCCGTAATCCGCGTGGGCGCTCAGGTTCTCAATGGTCTCGATGCGCGCGCGCACCTGCACGTCGTGCCCGTACATCTTCACGGCCTCAGCGTCGGATTGAATCGCCTTCCCGCGCGTTCCCGCCGCCTGAAAACCCACAAACAGTATCGTGTTGCGATGATCGGGCAGGCAGCGTTCCAGGTGATGAAGCACGCGCCCGCCCGTCGCCATGCCGCTCGCCGAGATGATGACCATCGGGTAGTGCGCGTCGTTGAGCTGCTTTGAATCGTCCACGGTCTTGTCGAAGTGCAGATTGGGCGGCGAGAAGGGCTTGATTCCCTGCGCTTCCAGCGTCTCCAGTTCCAGGGAGTGATCCTCGGCGTGCTTCTCGTAAAGGTGCGTGACATCGATCGCCATAGGGCTGTCCACGTGGATGGGCAGCGAGTGCATCTTCTTCTCTTCGATCAATTCGCGAAACAGGAAGAGCAGTTCTTGCGTGCGCCCCACGGCGAAGGAGGGAATGACCACCGTCCCACCGTGGCTGGCCGTATCCTCCACAATCCCTGCCAGGCGCGCGCCAATGTCTTCCTTCGGGTGCAAGCGGTCGCCGTAGGTGGATTCCAGCAGCATGTAGTCGAACCCGTCTTCCGGGACGGCAGGCTCCGGAATGATCAGTTGCGGGAAGCGGCCCAGGTCGCCGGAAAAGAGCAGCTTCTTGCTTGTGCCGTTTTCCCGGACTGTCACCTCCAGCATCCGCGCCCCCAGGATGTGTCCGGCGAAGAAGCAGCGCAGCGAAAAATGCGCCGAGATCTCCTGCGGGTTCATCCCCTCCACGGCGCGAAAGGATTCGAGCGACTTGACGGCTTCCTCAGAGGTGTAAAGGGGCAGGGCCGGGGCGTGTTTGCTGAAACCCTTCTTGTTCGCGAAGGCCGCGTCTTCTTCCTGTAGATGTCCGGAATCCGGCAGCACGATCTTGGCGAGATCCACGGTGGCCGAAGACGCCAGGATCTGTCCTCGAAAACCGTCTTTCACCAGGCGCGGGATGTATCCGACATGGTCGAGATGGGCGTGCGTCAGCACCAGCCATTGTATGCTCGCGGGCGCGACCGGCAGCGGGTTCCAGTTGCGCAGCCGCAGATCCTTATCGCCCTGGAACAGCCCGCAGTCGATCATCAAACGCTCGCCACCGGCTTCCAGCAGATACTTCGAACCGGTTACCGTACCGGTCGCGCCGAGAAAAGTTAGAGTGGGCATGAATTGTCCTTTGCGATCAGAGAGCGCCTCGGGGCCTGGAATCCGACGCAAGCCTTTTCCAGAATTAGGGAGCCTCACTCATAATGTTCAAACCCGGGATATCCTCAAAGTGGCGACGATTGTGAGTGACCAGGGGAATCCCGTGCCTCGCGGCGCAGGCGGCGATCCAAAGGTCGTTATCGCCGATAACTCGGGGAGAGCCGGTTGGGTTCTTTAGCCCTGACTTGAGCCTTGCATAAACCCTGCAAATCTCGACGTCGTAAGGGACAATAATTGCTGTTGTTATTCTTTCTTCGAAGAACTTGATCCTCGCTGGTCCCCACTTTCTCCGTTCGGCCCAATAGTAAAGCTCCCCAACCGTAATGAAGGAAATCACGACAGTCCGATGTCGAACGTGGGACCGGTAAAGGCTAGCTCGCGTGTCGTCTGGGCGCAAGAGATAGGAGAAAACGTTTGTGTCGAGGAGGACTTCGTTCATAGCGTGGGCTGTTTAGGGCTCCCGGAGCCGGTATATCTCGTTAATCATCTCATCCACATCCTCGTCTTCAGGGATGCCCCCGGCAAAGACGCTGATGTCCTCGACGGGGCCGACGCCCTGCTCACGGGCCAATTCGGCCAGCGATTTCCCCGAAAAGAAGTCGCGGTTCCCCGCGAGAGGGTTGTTAACCTCCAACCGGGCGTCGAGTTGTCGCGCCTCGGCGACCGCCTCCTCAGGAGTCCTACCCCAGTCAGTTTCGACCATCACAAATGCAGTACCCATAGGAATCAATTGCCCCCCTCATCGACGACCAAAAGCGTACTCACTAACGAGAGCGGTTCGGAACCCTCTATCTCCTGTCGCAATTCGAGCGCATAGTTTCCAGGCCGCTTGAATAAACTTGTAGTGAGCGCCCAAATTGATTGGACAGGACCAAGCTGCGAGAATGAATCGCGCCAATTCCCAGGGATTTCGCTATTGGACCGGTCGAGGTCAAAAACCCTCAATCTAATTGCGCATGGCTCTCTAACAACAATCTTATAATAAACGAAGAAGAGCTTATCATCCCTGGGAGTCCGCGGTGCGATGATCCGGTCGAACAGACCATGCAGGATTACCTTCCCATCGTGGCCTCTAGTCGCATTCTCGCACAGCAGGAACGCCAGTACCTTGCATTTCGCCATAGGGGAACCATAACAGATGAGGGGCGTGGTATCAAACCACCACCGACTCCTGATACTCGCCGAAGACTCGACGCAGGGCATCGGAGATCTCCCCCACGGTGGCGTAGGCCCTGACGGCGTCGAGGATAGGCGGCAGCAGGTTGCGATCGGTGCGTGCGGTCTCTTCGACGGCACGGAGCGTCGCTTCCACGCGCGCGGCGTCGCGGCGGGCCCGCAGCTTGGCCAGGCGCTCCACCTGGGTGCGCTCGATTTCCGGGTCGATGCGCAGCAGGGGCGGGGAGGCGACGGTTTCATCCACGTATTGGTTCACGCCCACTACCACGCGCTCGCCGGCTTCGATGGATTTTTGGTATTCATAGGCGGACTGCTGAATTTCGTGTTGCACGTAGCCCGACTCGATGGCGCGCACCATGCCCCCCATGGCGTCGATCTTGCGCAAGTATTCCCCGGCTTGGCCTTCGATCTCGTTCGTCAGCTTCTCGATGACGTACGACCCCGCCAGCGGGTCGATCGTATTGGCCACGCCGCTCTCCTCGGCCAGGATCTGCTGGGTGCGCAAAGCCAGAAGCGCAGAAGCCTCGGTGGGCAGAGCCAGTGCTTCGTCGCGTGAGTTCGTATGTAAGGATTGGGTTCCCCCCAGCACGGCTGCCAGCGCCTCGAGCGTCACGCGCGCCAGGTTCACGTTGGGCTGTTGCGCGGTGAGCGTCGAACCCGCCGTTTGCGTGTGGAAGCGGAACATCCAGGAGCGTGGGTCCTGCGCTTGGAAGCGCTCGCGCATGAGGCGCGCCCACAGCCGCCGCGCGGCGCGAAACTTGGCGACTTCCTCCAGCAGATCGTTGTGCGCGTTCAAGAAGAAGGAGAGACGGGGCGCAAAGTCGTCCACGGCCAAGCCACGGGCGCGCGCGTTGTCCACGTAGGCGATGGCGTCACCCAGCGTGAAAGCTATTTCCTGCACGGCGGTTGAACCCGCCTCGCGAATGTGGTAGCCGCTGATGGATATCGTGTTCCATTCGGGAGCGCGCTCGCGGCAGAATTCGAAAATGTCCATCACCAGGCGCAGCGCGGGGGCAAGGGGATAAATGTAAGTGCCGCGCGCGATGTGCTCCTTCAAAATGTCGTTCTGCACGGTTCCGGAAAGCCGCCGCGGTTCAACGCCCTGCTTTTCCGCCACGGCCAGGTACAGCGCCAGCAAGATCGCGGCGGTGGCATTGATGGTCATCGACGTCGAGACGCGCTCCAGAGGGATTCCCTCCAGGAGCATTTCCATGTCTTCGAGCGAATCGATAGCCACCCCCACACGCCCCACCTCGCCGTGCGCCAGGGGATGGTCGGAGTCGAGCCCGATCTGGGTGGGGAGATCGAGCGCCACGGAGAGGCCCGTCTGCCCTTGCGAAAGTAGATATCGGTAGCGCGCGTTTGATTCCCGCGCCGCGCCGAAGCCCGCATATTGGCGCATGGTCCAGAGGCGGCTGCGGTAAAGCGTGGGGTAGACCCCGCGCGTGTAAGGATACTCGCCGGGATAGCCCAGCTCGTGCTCGTAGGCCCAGTCGGCCTGGTCCCCGGGCGTGTAGAACCTCTTGAGCTCCAGACCCGAGTCGGTCGTGAATTTCGGTTTCAGTTCCTTGCCGTCCTCTGAAGCCATCGCAAGCGACCTCGACGGCCTGCCGCCGAGACGTCCTGGGATATGAAAAGGCCCAGCCGCCGTGGCGGGGAAGAACCCCAACCCTGCCTGCCCGGGCGCCATGTCAGTGCACGTTTCGGGCTTTTGCAAAAGAGTAAAGGCAGAAGATGGCCAGCAGTATGGTGAATCCTCCCACCAGGCTGAAGCGGAGCAGACCCACGTCCGGAGCCTTCCGGTAGAACTCCCATTCCGAAAAAGCCACCGCCGCGCCGGCCACGGTCAAGAACATAAAGGCCAGCCCGACGAGCATGTGGAACAACCGCTGCGCGTTGAGAAACCAATGTTTAAGAAGATTGCCGAGTCGACTCAAAGCCTTCCTTTCCTGCACCGCGAAGGTGCCGGATGACCAGGGGCCATCCTGTGCGCTAGGGGCTGGATCGAGCAGCGCTTGCCTCGCCGTTGAGGCAATTCATGCATGACCTTTCGAAGCCGAATGGTCGCCCGCCCTTCATCTCCAGAGACCTTTGCCCGCCCTCGCCCCCCGCCGGGCGCATTCCACCCTCTGGTAGGTTATCGTAAGGACAAACGCCAGCGCAGTCAAATTTTGGTAGTGGGTCAGTTTGCTGTAGCGGCGCTCGGCGCCTGCCCCGCGCCCTGCGGGGAGCGCCGGAATCTATTGAATCAAAAGCCGGCGGTCGCTTTCTGCGTCAGCGCAGGCTCCGACCGCCGCTACAAAAAACCAAAGTGACCCACTACCCCGGCGGGTTCCACCTTGACAGCCTTTCGCGGCCAACCCTAGAATGATATTCGTGGGCGGGCCTCGAACGGCCGGGTGAACCTTGGAGCTCGACGAGAATTTCAAACGCCTGATCAAAGAATTAGGCGACGCCATCAACGAATGCCTCTCCGATTCCGAAAAAATCGCCGAGGTGATGTCGCGCATTCGCAGCGCCGGGTATGACCTCTTCTTGGTGCTGGAAGTCACCATTGGCTTCAACAAGCGCGGCGAGGTTAACGTGGTGCATCACCAGAAACTGAGCGCCGATGGGCACCCCGACCCCGAATTCCGCCTGACTTCGCAAGACACGCAATTCCTCCGCGCCCTGAAAATCACTGTGGATGAAGACCTCGACGCCTAGCCACCACTTGCAGCCCGTCAGCCGCGTCTCACGGTGAACCCTGCGAACGGTAGGGGCGGACGCTGCCCCCCGAGCGGAACCTCATCCACGCCCGCCGTTTGCGGGTGTATACTCCCCCCGCTGGCGGGCCTTCCAAGCGGAAAGCCCTGCCAGTTTTGCCCGTGAGTCGTTCTCGCAGAAGGACCGAAAGACAAGAGCCTGCGTGCGGAGGAGCCGATGAAGAAGATCCTCAATGAGCCTTTTGCCTACGTCGACGAGATGCTGGAAGGGCTGTGTCTGGCTCATCCCCAGTATTACAAACAAACCGGGCCGGCGGGCCGGGTCATCGTGCGCGCGGACGCCCCCGTAAGAGGGAAGGTCGGAATCGTCTCCGGGGGCGGGTCCGGGCACCTGCCGGTCTTTACAGGCTACGTCGGCAAGGGATTGCTGGATGCCTGTGCGATCGGCGACGTGTTCTCCTCGCCCGCGGTGGACCAGGTGGCGGAAGCCATCCGCGCCGCGCACGGCGGCGCCGGAGTGCTGTGCCTGTACGGCAACTACGGCGGCGACAACATGAACTTTGATATGGCCAGGGAGATGGTGGAAATGGAAGACATCCGCACCACCGCGGTGCGCGTGGCGGACGACGTGGCCAGCGCCCCGCTCGCCGAACGCGCCAAGCGCCGGGGCGTCGCGGGGCTGGTGTACGCTTACAAGCTTGCCGGAGCCAAGGCGGCCCAGTTCGCCACGCTCGAGGAGGTGACCGCCAGCGCCCAGAAAGCCGTGGATGCCTGCCGGTCCGTAGGCGTCGCTCTCACACCCTGCACGGTCCCCGCCGTGGGACGGCCGACTTTCACCATCAGCGAGTCAGAAATGGAAATCGGCATGGGCATTCACGGCGAGCCGGGAGTGCGCCGCGGGCCCTTGAAACCTGCCGATGCCATCGCGGAGGAAATGCTGGCTTACCTGCTGGCTGACCTGCCGCTCCAACGCCGGGACCGGGTTTCCATATTGGTTAACAGCCTGGGCGCGACGCCCCCGGAAGAGCTTTACATCGTTTACCGCTGCGTGGCACGCAAACTCGCGGGCTTGGGTGTGGAGATCGTCATGCCGCTGGTGGGCCGCTATGCGACATCCATGGAAATGGCCGGGATGTCGCTGACTTTCTGCCGGCTCGATGCGGAGCTGGAAGCCCTGCTCAAAGCTCCGTGCGATTGCCCTTTTCTGAGGATTTGAAATGTCCCCGGGGCTCACCACTGCCGTCTGGCGCGAAGCCCTCCAGCGTGTGGCCGCGAAGCTGGAAGCCTGCGCGGACGAGTTGAACGTGCTTGACGCCCAGCTCGGCGACGGCGACTTGGGCGTAACCATGGTGCGAGGGGGGCGGGCGGTGCTGGCGGAATTGCCCGGCTTGCCCGCCGACCTGGGTATGGCGCTCGTGAAATGTGCGCAGGCTTTCACGAAGCTATCCGGCTCCACCTACGGCACGCTGCTGGCTACGGGGCTCATGCGCGTAGCCAAGGCCACGAAAGGCCGGACGGAGGTTCCGTGGTCGGAGGTCTCCTCGTTGCTGGGCGATGCCCTGGCGGCGATGGCGCAGCGCAGCGGTGGGCAGCTCGGGGAGAAAACGGTGCTCGACGCTTTGGAGGCTGTCCGCGCCGCTACGCAAGGACTCGATGACCCTGCCGCGCTCCTCGCAGCGGCTGACCGCGCCATGGCCGAGTGCCTGGAGCGGTTCCGTGGCCAGCCCGCACGCCAGGGCCGCGCCCGGATTTTTGGCGACAAGAGTATTGGAAAAGATGATCCCGGGATGGTGGCCCTGCAGCGGATGATCGAGGCGCTGACGTAACCCCGGGCGCCGTAGTGCGGAAGCCGCAGACCTCGGAGAAGCGGGAGGCTGTCTCAAAACTCGGCGTCGCCCGCTGTAGCGCCGCTCTATGAGCGGCGAAGTTGCTGAGAATTCGAAGCTGCCCGTCGCTTCCTGCGTCAGCGCAGGCTCCGACCGGCGCCTGGTTAAGGATCTGGAAGGAAGGTTGTATTGGCAAGAACCAGAAACGGGCAGAAAATAACGGCAGGTGGCGGAGAGACCGCGCGTCGATATCTCCGCCACCCGTCTGCTAAGCAACTGCCGGGAGTTGGAGTTCTCCTGTCAGGGCCATGCGCGACTTCGCGTCGACGGTGGCAATTTGATAAGTGTGAGCAGCCGTGTCGCGGACGGCATCGGCAAACTCGAACGGCTTCTTGCTGGTCTGCGGCTGGTGCGCCACCTGATCGAGCTTCTGGTGATCCCGCCAGATCTCATAGTGTGAGATCGGTTCGTCGCCGGCAAAGGCCGTCTGCCACTTCAGGCTGACCACGCGTTTCCCCTCGCCCATTCCCTGCTCTGCCGAGGCTTCCCGGGGAGGCGTCAGTTCCTGCTTGGGAAGTTGGAAATAGTTCGTCTTGCCATCCTTCGCCGCGCCGGCCATTTTTTCGATGGCCAGCCGGTCGGAGGCGCTGAGCCCCTGCGGCGCGATTTGCGCCGCGGAGAGATTCTGCTGCAGTTGGCAAGCCTTGGGATCTTCGGAGATTTGCCCCGTACCGATGATGAGCGTACCAATGCCGGGCGTCGACAACGTGTATTCCACTAACCGCCGGCTGGGCAGCGAGTCGCTGCCTACGGTGCGGACGACGTGTTCGGGCATGCGCGACCAGTTGGCTTCCTTCGTATACATGGCGCCATCCGCAAACACCTTCATGGCGATCAGGCCCATGCCTTTGGCCACCGCGACCGGAATGATGTTGTACTGCATGTTGAAGTTCAGCCGGTAGTTGGCGTTGATGGCCACCAGCATGCCATCGAGAATGTTGCGCTCGTCCCGTTGAATCATTTCGAGCATCACCGGGGGAGAGTGATGGCCGGAAAATCCCACGTGGCGAATCAGCTTTTCCTCTTGGGGATTGAGTCCCGTGCGATTAGTGCCATCGCGATAATCCAGCAGCGCCGCCAGCGCCCCGATGTTTTCGGCGCCAGGGTCCGGCTTGTCCAAACCCTCGTAGACCGCCTCGACTTCCGCCATAGTGGTCACATTATGGATAAGAATCATATCCAGATATGAACCGGACGGATAGGACCCGCTTCCGTCACCGAAGATTTGCGTCAGGGTGCGTTTCAGGTCATCTACGGCGTGAGAAGCTGGCGCGCCGTTGCTGAAGCTTCTCAAGCCTTCTTTCGTCCAGCTCCCCTTTGCCCAACGCAGCATCGTCTTGCTGGTCAGGAAGATCTCGCGGCGGCGTTCGTCATATCCCGCCTCGCCGGGGATCAAATGGAGCTCCCGAAAGGCTTTCCCATAATTTGCCTGACTGGGGCCGTACGCGTTCGAGGTATCAAAGTAGTTGATACCCACATCGAAGGCCTTCAAAATGATTTTGACCGGATCGACGCCTGCAGGCGTCCATTGCAGCGAAGCTTGTCCACCCAGGCCGAGCGTGGTTGCCTCAAAATGCAGCCGCCCCATGTCGCGCCGTAGGGGCTTGGTGACGGTGGTTTTGCCGAACCCCCAGTAGGGTCCCAGAGCCAGGCCCGCCGAAGCCGCGCCGGCAGCCTGCATGAACCGGCGGCGGGAGATCTTAGGATTCGTAGTCATGGCCGTAATCCTCCGCAGTAGGGTAGGGCTCCTTCCAAGCGAGAAAAGTTCCGTCGGGGAGCGGAGCGTCCGAGGACTCTATTTAAGCGAGATTCGAGCGCGGATGCAAGGCCTCTGACAGGTTGGGGACTTCGAGTCACGTGTCGGGGCGGACGGGCCGCCTGGGAGCTGTGCGGTGATTGTACGTCATCCCAGGGCCGCGTGTTGTAAGGCAAATCAGGTTCCGATACAATCCACGCCAGTCAACGGGCGGGGTGCAGAGCGTTTAAGAGGCCTCCGCTCGTCTCGAACTTTTCCGAAAGGGCGCAACTGCGCGGAGGAGTCCTGCCATGAAAATCCTTGGGAAGATGCTCCTGATCCTGGTGGCACTGGTTTCGACCGCCTATGAGGCTGGCGCCGGGCAGCCCGCGAACGGCGGGCGCGACCTGCTGCAGGCGGGCACAGGCAGTTATGGATGCTCCGCGCCGGACATTGCCCACTACGTGGCGCGCCGGGCGGCGGGGCCGATCACCATTGATGGGCGGCTGGATGAGCCTTCCTGGCAGATGGCCGAGAAGTCTCCGCGCTTTGTGGACATGGTCACGGGCGCACCGGGGTTTTACGACACGCGCGCAGCCGTGTTGTGGGACGACGAAAACCTTTACGTCGGCCTTTGGCTGGAAGAGCCATACGTGGAAGCTCACCAAGCCCGGACCGGTTCGCTGATTTTTCTCGAGAGTGACGCCGAGGTCTTCATCGACGGTGGCGACGCCTACTCGGAATTTGAGATCAATGCGCTGGGTACGACCTACCAGGTCTTCTTCATCTGGCGAGACGCTTACAAAAAGGGTGGCGCGTTCGACGCACCGGAGTTCGACGTGATGAAGCACCAGGCCCTAACCTTCGGCGGTGACTACGATCGGACGGACAAGTCTTTCTGGAGTGGAACTCACCCGCGCGGGCTCCGCTGGGCGTTCCTCGACTGGGGTGTTCCAGGCCTGCGTCATGCCGTCCACGTGGATGGCACGATTAACGACAGCTCCGCAGCCGACAAAGGCTGGACTGTGGAACTGGCTTTCCCCTGGAAAGGCCTGAAGGATCTGGCCGCGGGGCGCCCCCTGCCTCCACACGACGGAGACGTCTGGAGAATCTTCTTCGGCCGTTTCGAATCCCTCAAACCGGGCGGCGTGGAACTGAACCCACACCCAGCGTGGGTCATGAGTCGCCACGCTGTGTACGACACGCACATCCCCGAGTGCTTCCCGTATATCGAGATGTCCAGCAAGACCGTCGAGAAGTAGGGAGATTCGGCAGTTCCACTCTTCCTTGAACGAATGCCAGCCCGAACAGGCTGCGGAAGAACGCTTCACTGCTGTCATTCTGAGCGGAGCGAAGAACCTCTGCATTTTTGGAATCAGGCAAATGCAGAGGTCCTTCCTTCGCTGTGCTCAGGACCGCCTGCGGCTCCTCAGGATGACAGCCTTGGCGAGTTTCTCTGCAGCCTGTGAAGGCGGCCACTACGTTTGCAGGCCGGGAACTACCGCGCCGCGGAAGTGAGGCTGGCGGGAGCGTCGGGGCGGCGTTTTTTGGGGATGCCTTTGGTGTGGCAGTCGAGGCACTTCACGAAATGGATGTTGTGCGGGCTCTGGGTGGACTTGAACGTGGTATCCATTGTCTCCACGTCCAGACCGCAGTTGGAGAGGCGAGGATGGCAAGTCGAGCATGAGGCGCGGGTGCGCTCGCCGTGCTTCTCGTGGCAGGCAAAGCAACTGAGGCCTTCGTGAACGCCGGTCGGAGTGCGGTCGTCGGCCGAGCGCACCTGGCGGGTGGCGAGTGGCGCGTGGCACTGGTAACAAAGCGCCTGGCGCGAATCGTGGCTGATCTTCACCACTCGTTCCCCTTCGCGCATCTCGGGCAAGGAAAGACTGGCCACGGCGACCGAGTCCAAATCTCTGCGGTCGAACAGCGCCAGCGAAGCTGTGTTCACATCCTGGTTCCTGGACGTGGCGGGCTTCGCGGCCGGGCGCGCCAGGGGAACGCCGTGGCGATGCATCTGGTGGCAGGTTAAGCAGACAATGGCGGGACGGTTTGCAAGCGCCGGGTCGCGCAGCTTCCACGGGCCCGTCGCATTGACCGGCGTCACCAGGTCACGAATGCCGCCGTCATAGTGCATGCCATGGCAGCGCAGGCAATCGTCCATCAGCAGGCGCTGATGATTGTGCTTGGGATCAAGGAAGATCTCCGTGTAGGTGGCGCTGTGCGTGCCCGACGCCCAATCGGCCCACTCCTGCCGGTGGCAGCTTTGGCAACGCTCCGCGACGCGGAAAACATCACGCGTTTTCAGCCGCACTTGCTCCGGCACGGCGCCGCTCAGGTGGTTCGCGACCCGCCGCATGTTATTGATGTGAAACCCTGCATCCAGCGTGAAGAGGTCGCCGTGGCACGAGCCACACGGGATGTTGCGGTGCGCCGAGGTGTGCCAGTCCGTGTAGGGCTGCCAGATTTCGTGGCAGCGCGCGCAGGCCTGGCCGCCGGAATACTCGTAGTAGAGACTCGAGCCCGGCAGGGCAAGAATGGCGACCGCGAGCGCCATCAGCAGGATTCGCAGGCGGCGTGAATTGGGGCGTGGCGTGGACATGGGTGATTCGTTGTCGCCGGCTGTAGCGCCGCTCTATGAGCGGCGAGGTTGTTGAGAATTCGAAGCCGCCGGTCGCTTCCTGCGTCAGCGCAGGCTCCGACCGGCGCTACAACTGAGATCTTGAGGCAGCCTCCCGAGGCAGAGGGTTGCGGATGCAGTCTGAGGCGGGGTGCAGTTGATTCTTAACCTCTGCTGCCGCCTTCGTATTAACCGCGCATCCCGGTTCCCTTCCAGGTTTGGACCATATGATCTGAGGCCATATACGCGATGGCCATGATGGTCAGCACCGGGTTGAATCCACCATTCGTGACGTGCACGCTTCCATCGACCACAAACAGGTTCGCCACGTCATGCACCCGGCAATAGCGGTCGACCACCGATGCCTTGGGGTCGTTGCCCATGCGGCAGGTTCCCGCCTGGTGCTGCCCGCCACTCAGGCCCTTGCCGGGAAGTTTCGGCCAAGTGGAGGTGGCCCCGGCTTCCTTCAGCCAAGCTGCGGCTTTTTCGGAAATGTAGTTGGCTACTTCGAGGTCGTGCGGGTGCCTGACCCCGGAAAGGCGCGCGACGGGAATTCCCCAGGCGTCCACCACCCGCGGGTCGAGCTGGAGGCGCGCTTCGAACACCGGCATCTCCTGCACCGGACCGTGCACGGCCATGCAGCGATTAAAGAGCTTCCGCATGAAAGCCTTGTGCACAGCGCCCCACGCAGGCACGCCGGGGGGGCGGAGCATGGCGGCGTGAATGGGCAGGCGGATAAACTCGTTGCAAAGCATCCCGCCGCCCACCAGGCCCGGGTTACCGTGGTTGTAATCGCAGATGGCGATGGAAGCGCCCGGCCCCAGATCATCGTAGGTGTCGGTTTCCATCAACCCGTAGGCGCCGGCGTAGGCGTGGCCCTGCAAGTTGCGTCCCACCCAGTCGTAGCGATTGCCGAGGCCGTTCGGAAAAGGGCGGCTGGTGGAATTGAGCAGCAGGCGCGGCGTTTCGGTGGCCGAGGCAGCGACCACCACGAGGTCAGCGGGCTGCTCCTCCAGCCGGCCGCGTTCGTTGAAGTAGGCGACGCCCGTCACCCGGCCCTGCTCGTTCGTGAGGACTTCCTTCGCCACGCATTCCGTGCGCAGCGTGCAGTTGCCGGTCGCGAGCGCCCGCGGGATCACGGTGTTGTGCGTGCCGGTCCTGGCATTGACCTCGCAAGCGAATCCCACGCACCAGCGGCAGCGCATGCAGGCGGGCCGGCCATTATAGGGTACCGTATTGCGCAGCATGGGAATATCAAAGGGATGAAGCTTCAGCCGCTCGGCGGCGGCTTTCAGAATCAGGTGCTCGCGGCTGGGGGGAAGGGGCGGCAGGGGGAGCGGCCGGCTGCGCGGTCCCTTGAAAATATTGTTGGTGTCGTCGCCGGAAACGCCCAGCTCCCATTCGGCTTTGGTGTAGTAAAGCTCCAAGTCCTGATAGCTGATGGGCCAGTCATCCAGAGTGCTGCCGGCCACGGCGCCGTAAGTCGAGCGCAGGCGGAAGTCCTTTTCCAGATAGCGCCAGGCCATGGCCCCGTAGCTGAACGTGCCGCCGCCCACGCAGGCGGCGGTGTTGCTGTAGGCGCCGTCGCTGGGCGCCACGATGCGCTGCTTCCCGTCGGGATCAACCACCACGCGGCGATGGCGTTCGTCATCCGGCCCGAACGCGCAGCCCAACACCGAGGTCCGCTGGTTGCGCAGGTCGTCTTTGCGGCAGTCAAACGCCGTGTACCATTTGCCGCGCTCGAGCAGCACCACCGTCAGGCCCGCTTCGGCAAGTTGGGAGGCGACAATGCCTCCGCCGGCCCCTGCTCCCACAATCACCGCGTTCACTCGCGCCAGTGCCATTCGCTCCAACCCAGGTTCCCGTTGCGTGCCGGTGGGCACGCCGCCATGACCCGTGTGCTACGACGTCTTCGTCAGATCGTACGCCTGCCGCCCGCGCACAGGAGGAAAGGGCAGGCGCAGCATCTTCCAGCTTGCCCGCTCGCGATTTCCGCCGTGCCGCGGATCCCCGTAAAACCCCTGCATGGTGTGGCTCACCACCAGGTCGAAGAATTGCTTCGCGGAGGTCTGCTTCCAGGTTTCACCCGGCGCCTGATCTTTCTCGAGCGCGCGCAGCACTTCGTCCCGCTGCTCCGGCGTAAGCGCCGTAAAGCGCTTGCCGAACATCGCAACACTTGTCTCGTGGGTGCCCGTGAGGCCCAGGCGGTAGGTTTTCTGAAGTTTCCGGTACGGGCCCACCAGTTGCCGGTCGATGAAATTGACCGCTCCAGCCCAGAGTGCCCCGGGGTCCTGGTCGGCGGGGATTATCCGGTCCGCAAGGGCTTCGAGCGTGCGGGCTTCGTCCTCACTCAGACAGCGCCAGGGGTTGCTGGTGCCAATACACGACACCATGGGCCCTGCCGCCGTGGCGACCACGGCCATCTGCATGAATTTCCGCCGGCTGAACCTCGCACTATGGCCCATAAGGGAGAAGGCTGTGCAAACGAGAGACCATCCAAATGGGGGAGAAGATATTGAAGAGCAGACAAACTGTCACTATCAGGAAATGCTTTGGTCAGATGGCGCGCTCTTCCCTGAGACTTTCCACGCCCCTCAATTCCAGCGGGGTTTGGATGGGCGCCCGCGAGAGGCTGGAGAAAAGACCCGCCGGACACTCCCGCTTGAAGCTGCTTATTGAGTGGGCTTCGGCGCGGTAACCCTATGCCCAGGAGCGGTCTCGCTCGATCCCTTTCGCGAGCATTTCCTGAACCGTCGAGACATTGTCCCGCACCTGCCAGTCGAACATTCCGACGGCCAGAAAATCGGCTCCACTCTTGAAAGCGAGTTGGAACCCTTCCTGGGGTTTCACTCTCCCCGCCCCCAAGACCTTAAAGGCAATCCAGGGCTTCTTGATCGACCTCATGAAGATGCCAACTTCGGCCGCTTCGCTGCAGTAGTAATTCACCCGGTTGATCGTCATCATGAAGAAGTCCGGATCGAGCCTGGCCTGCGTACAAGCGCGCGCGGTATCCAACAAGTGGGCGCCAATGCCAGCCAGGATTCCCGTCTTCTTGAAACCTTCCACGATCTGACCGATCTCTTCCACCTTGCCCGCCTTAACGAGGCTATCAGCAACCCCACCATGAAGATACATGGCAATAGCGCCGTTGTCGCGGGCGCGCTTGGAGTTTTCCACAGGGTCACCCTGCTCGGGGGCGGAGGTAGCAATCCACTGGAGCTTCCCGCCGCGCTCCTTGTTGTGAATTGTGACATGCTTGATGATGCGGTCATCAGCCCGCATCAGCAGGGTGTTGATACCGTTTTGCTCCGCCCGCGCCAGAGTTTCCAGGATCTTGTCGGTGTTGAAGTATTGCAGCATGAAATCCGCTTGATAGACAAGTTCGCCAGCATGGGCAATGCCCGAGATCGGGTCGCCGCCGATAATGAGCCGCGAGACCTCATATTTGCCAAGCTTTCCCCGTTGCAGGCTCTTGACGGGTTCCTCCGGCTTGGCGGGCGCTGAGGTGTCAGCCAGTCGAGCCATCAGGGCCCTATGCTCATAGCTGACACCTCCCAGCAGAGCACCAGAAATCCCCAGCGAATTCCGCAACATTTCACGGCGTCCGATTCTGCCCATTTGCGAGTCCTCCTGCACCATTTACCGAAAAGGGTGGTGGTCCGCCCACAGTGTGCGCGGCAGAGACAAATCTACCGCACTTCATGTGCCAACCTTCATCTCGGTTGTCGCCCGCCCTCGCCACGAAGTTCTGCCCGCGTCGCCGCCGCAGCGAGCAGCGCTCGCCGCCTTCTACCTACTGCCTACTGCCCTCTGCCCGCCCCAGTCGCTTCCTTCTGCAATCAAGAATAGTTGATAACAACCTTTATTATCATCAACATAATGGAGAGGCAACTATAACTCGCGTATTTTCATGAACATAGTGGAGGACCAACAAACTGACATTTTTACTACATGTGTTTTCAACAACATAATGGAACTTACCTTCATTTTTGCCCCCCGCATTTTTTTAGCTCTACCGCAACGCAATGTGCTTAACTGGTTTACTTTCATTGACTTGCTGATTTTGCAAAGACATGATGAATATCGCTAAGTGCCTTTATTATCATCAACATAATGGAGGAGCAGGACACTTTCGCAATTCTCATGCTCGCGGGCTTGGCGTTCAACAATCAGCCTTCAGCGTTCAGCAGCCAGCAGTCAGGAGCTAGAAGTCAGGAGTAAGGAGTCAGCGTTCTGCCTACTGCTTTCTGCCTTCTGCCTACTGCCCACTTCGTGGATGGCAGGGGGAAGGCTATTTCCCGAGTAGCTCCTACCGAGCCGGGGCGCTAGGTACTCACGGTATTATAACTCACAGGTTAACTCTGTCAAGCAAAAAATCCTCCCCTCAGGCAGAAACTTGCGGAAGCGGGCGAGAGAAGCACGGGGGCCTCATAGCATTGGGAGGCACGCAAGAGAAAATGTAGCGCAAGGCTCGCTCTCCAGCCTTGCGGCTTTTCCACCGCGCCGTGGTTTTGACGGTGCGGCCAAGATGTTTGCGGAACGGTGTTTCGGACGCGGGCAAAGGAAATTCGGATTCCCTTGTTTGCGACGCGGCCCCCACCCGCGCCGCTGGAATAGCCGCAGGGCCGGAGGGCGGGCCCTGCGCTACCTGCTGGCCGAGCGGCTGAAACAAGAGGAAGCAACACAAGTGAGGACCCTTCGCCCCGCTCAGAGCTTGCCCTGAGCGCAGCGAATGGGGCAGGCTCTGAAGGCCGAGGGTGAGAGGTTGGTCTGGCGCACCCATATCGCAAGAAACGCGACGTGTGCGCCACGCGCGGAACGCCGGCGCCAGGAAGTGGAAATCGGCGTCTCGCAATTCGCTGCGCCGCTTGAGCAAGCGCACCGTGACGAACAAAAATCGATCGGGAAGAAAAGGGCGATCCCGCAACGCAGGCCGACACGGCGCTAGAATACAGCACCGAAGACGTGATGGACAGAGAAGCTTAACGACCAGACTACTCGCCTTCCACTGGGCGTCAACCAGTGCGTGCGGGTACGCCGCCTTTCCCTTTTCCGAGGTATCGGAGCTTAAGTACGGCACGGTATGCTCGGACGGCAAACACACTTGAATACTGACACCAATCCCTAGTGTAAAAGATGACGCGCCGACCGAGATTGTGAGCAAGACCGCGGCAGCAGGCGGCAATCATGGAATCGGCACTATGAAAGTCTCTTCCGTTCAGGACGGCAGCGTCTTCCAAGAGGTCTCTGGCATTCAGCAAGTCCTTTTGATTAATCTTTAGGACCCTTAATAACCCACGCCCAATATCGTTCTCAAACATGGCACGCATCTTATGAAAGTCGGCCACGCTCAGCTCATGCTTTCGGTAGACCTTTGCAAGTGCGCTCGACATCTCAATAATCGACAGCTCACATATAAAGAACTGAGAGTTCTTCGTGGCGAGAATACGATTTATCCGACGTGTGAATCGTCCCGAAAAGTAGCGGGGAACCAGAGCCGATGTGTCAAAGAAGTAGGCGCGCAAGGAAATTAACCGTTTTTCTTGAGGTGCTGTTTCAGACGGCCAGCCGCGTCGGCGGCATCTTCTGGTTTAGATTCTCTCGCTTCCTGCACTTTCTTCGCCCAATCCCGCCAATCTATTTCTTTGTTAGCTAGCAAGTGGGCGACGGCTTCTCGCAGTTCCTTGTTGCGCACGGGCTTGTGAAGGTACAGGTCTACCTCCACCTTATCCTTAATCAATCCTCTAACCGACTCCTCGCTCAAGTTCCGATCGATCTGAGCGGATATCAAAATCGACTTAACCAGTGGACGTTTCTTCCTGATCGCATTTAGAACTTCGACGCCCGTATCCGGCCCAAGAATAAAATCAACAACAACGATGTCAACCGGCTCATCAACTGCAATCTCAATTGCTGCCTTTGCCGTTCGCGCGAGCAGAAGTTTATGACCGGTCGGTCGCAGGGCCTTAGCCCAACCGTTGAGAACATCTTCTTCATCATCTATTAAAAGGATACTGGCCGGCATTAGTCACCCGTTGACATCGCGGAGGTGGACGGCGAAGGTCGTGCCCGTGCCCTCTTCCGTTTCGAATGTAATCTTACCACCGTGGGCCTTGATAATCGTCTGCGAATGCGATAGCCCGTATCCGCGTCCGCCAGTCTTCTTCGTCGCGAAGGTCGTAAAAATCCTTGGCTGCAGTTCCTTGGGTATCCCACCTCCGTTGTCTGTCACGGTAACCACGTGCTCGGTTACCTCTCGAACAAGTCTCACAAGTATCTCGCCCTCGCCGTAGTCGTGTATCTGCTCAATGGCTTCGAGCCCGTTCTTCAGAATGTTGACTAGGACGCGTTCAACCATATTCTTGTTCGTCGTCACCATCTGCGAAGCCGGGACGCTGGTGCTTAACGTTATTCCCTGTGTCTTTGCTTGTGCGGAGAGGAGCCTGCAAGTCTTCCTGACAACCTCGGCAAGATCAAAAGTCGCGATCAAGTCGAGGTCTCCCTTTGCAAACTCTTGTATGAATGTAAGCGTTTCGTCGATCCGCCGGACACCATCATCTATTGTTGCCAGGGATTCCAGTATTTGGGAGTCTTGAATCTGCAGGTCATCTAACCGGTCCTCGATGGCACCTGCCTCCGAGATGATCGATTGCAGCGGTTGTCGGATCTCGTGGCTGATGCCTACAGAAAGGTCCCCGAGTGTCTGAACCTTTGATTGTTCGATCTTGATCGACTGTTCTCTTCCAGTTTCCTTCCATCTCGGTTTGCTTATTTGTTCTAGAATGGCCTTCGTCAAATCAGCGGTTTGTTCTTTAAGTATGGTAATCATCTGATGGAAATCTTCTGTCTCCATCAACCCTTGTCTGCTTGTGATGTCGCGTATTCCAGGCTGGTGAAGACGCGATACCTCGACAAAGCCGAAGAGGCGTGACGGAACTAGAGGCGCGTGCCCAGCCCGCTTCGCCCGTGTCTCGGTAAGGCGAAGCCACGGCTCCAGCGGGGAACCGAAAGGCTGAAGTCGGAAGCCATCGCGATAGACTTGGATACCCCAAGGGAGGCCCTTGACGTTCTTGCGCGGGTGGCTAATGTAATAGAGGAGCTTGCCGCGCAACCCACCTAGTCTGGCGAGATTAGCGTCGGTTGTGATGGGCGACCAACCACGTTCCTTCGACGTCGGCGTGCTGAACCTGCGGTAAAGAAACTTCCCGTCCTCAGAGACCTTGAATCTTAAGTCGTAGTCTTGATTCTCTGGAGGCTTCTGCTGAACGGGGCCGGAGAGTTCGGGCATACCGGCAACCGTGAACTCGATATTAAAGTCATCTGGTCTATTAAATGGATTTAGTAAGGCCGCAATTGAATCCCGGGTCGACCTGGCCTTGGCTCGACTCCAGATTGTGCGAAGGCCATTTATTAGGAGAATGGTGCCCGAGGTCTCCTTTGGAAGGTCAGCTCTGCGAACGTGCTCATAAGGGATCTCGATGTCACTAAAGCGTTTCTTCTTATTTCGGAATGCCGTCCAGTTAAACCTGACCCTCAGGGCATCGACCTCACCTGATTTCTTCGTCGTTAACTCCAGCTTGCTCCCAAGACGATCTGCGGCGAACCGACCAATGCCTTTTTCACCAGTTGGAACTCGGGTTGCCGTGGCGGCCTCCTCGTCACGTTCGCTATACCCTGCAAACATGAAAATGCGGTTGAATTCCTCGAGGGACATTCCGGGCCCGTCGTCTCTAATCTCTATGTATGCAGGCTCGCGCGCGGTCTCAGGCTGGACTGTTATGTTGACGCTTCTCGCGCCGGAATCATAGGCGTTCTTCACCAACTCGATCACAGCCATTTCCTCGTTGGTGACGAGTTCTTCACCGACGAGTTTCTGTAAGTTGGCCGAAACGTCAAATCGAAGACGCTGGTTCTTGTTCGCCATGGGGCCTTCTCAATACAAGAAGAGATTCCCGGAGAAAGTGATTACCAGTCAGCCGCCTCCGCAACGACCGGGCTACAGAAATCCTCTCGACCACAAAACCAATTGAACGGGCCAACATTGCGATGAGAAGGTCGGTCGCAATGATGTATGGCGCGTATTTGCCGCCATGCAGCGAGTTCCCCACAATGATGAAGGCATGCCCGTTCGGCTTAAGCGCTCTGTAATATTGCTCCAGCGCGGATTTTGTATCAGAAAAGTAGCCGACGAATAACCGGCGGCGCCATGTTTCATTCTTGGCGTCTAATTTTGAGAGGATCGGTTCAAATGCCTGGCTCAGCGGTTGCGCTGTAATTTCCTTCACAAAAGTCTCTTCTGATATCGACAGGTCACTCGTGGGGTGACTTCGGAAGGTCGCTTTGCGTAAGTCCAAAAACGAGTTCGAATCTTGGATAAAGCCAAGCAGCCAAAGCTCCAACTTGTAGACTTCTGAGTAATCAATGTTGTTCGGATAAGGGGGTGACGTGATTATGAGGTCCACGGATCCAGGTTGAACGCCATGTGCCAGCGGTTTTCTTCCGTCCCCGGCGATGACCTTAGCGGAATTCCTGTAAGGCTGCGAAGTCCTCATTGAAGAAACATCCGCTGCCATTGCCTCCCACTTGTTTTGCAGGACCGCTGACACTATTTGCCTGGGGCGCTCGACAAGGCGCAGGGCTCGCCCGTCTTTCCTCGTGTGGCTCAGTGGTTCTACCGCTGCTGCAAGCCCCAGCAAGAGTGCCCTATGGGTGGGCGAATCACCTTCCGCCCTGATGGCGTCTCGGATTCCAATCAGTCGCCTTGCTATATGAATGCTCATACAACGTCCCGTTTGGAATCCCGACAAATCTGGAAGCTCTTCCCTTGCCGCTGCTGTGGCCCTCACAACCGCGGCCCCCAATGCGACGAGCTTCGCTGGGTCCACAAGAGGCCAATCCAACTTGGTACATGCCACAAATCTTACAAACGGATTGTATTCAATCCCAGTTGCGCTTATCGATTGGGTAGAAATCGTCTGTGCCGAAAGCAGTGTTGTTCCAACTCCGCAGTAAGGATCGAGCAAGGAAAATGCCTGCCCCTCAGGATCGTACTTTTCAAGCAACGCCGGAACTAGACCTGCCGAGTACGCCTCCTTGAATCTAAACCATCGATGAACGGCCAGTTGCTCATTCCCACTCGACACTACAAGGGCCCCGAAGCGCGAGTCTTCTACGATCGGCAATTCTCGCTCTAGTATCCGGTAGTCTCGGAGTTCAGGCAGTTGATTGTCAGAGATCATCGGATTGGGGGCCGTGTGATCTTGGAGGCGTAACGCTTAATCCGAACAAGGTCCCGTGCGGTAAAGAATCGCCACCCGTTCCGATCTCGCGCGACCTCACGCACTTTCTGTGAAAGGAGCCATCTTCTCAACGTGATGGGCGCAACGCCAATGAGTTTTGCTGCATCCCGGAGGCTGTACTTCATTACCTTTGTTGGCCGTTTCATTGGTCTTCACATTCCCAAGTCATCTCGATATATATCAACCTATGTCCAAACAATGTCAAGCAATATTTCAGCCGGCCGCCGGTCAGATATACGGCAGCATGTTCTTAGAGTTTGTTTCCGCTGCCACCCCGCAAGAGGGTAAGCGCGGAGTTGTCATTTAACTCCGCGGCTCTTTGCTTTCCCCATAATGGACCGCAGACTTCAAAGACAAGCTACAACCTGCGACCTCAGACCCAAAGGATTTTGAGGGCAGTCCCCACGCGCCCAAAGTCCTTGTCACTCGTGACCAAGGTTGCCTTCCTGGCTTGGGCGAGGGCGGCGGCGAAGCAGTCGGCGTAGGGAAGCAGGTGTAGCGCAGACCTCCGCCGGTGAGGTCTGCGGCTTTTCCTGAAGAAGAACCGCGGACCCCAAGATCGGGGGTCCGCGCTACCCGCCTTGAGGCTGGCGGCCAGCTTGGCCAGTTCCATGTCCACGTCGAAGACCTGGATAGGAAGCTGGGCGACCTCGTGCAGTTTGGCGGCGGCCGCCTTCTCTCCGCGCGCGCGCCAGACCGCGTCTGGACAGGTGGTTTCCCACCCGAAAGTAACTCCCCGGGGTCCAATACAGAGCGACATAACTTGTAGCGGCGCTCTATGAGCGCCGACCGGCGGTCATAGACCGCCGCTACAGGGCAATGCGCAAAACTTTATGTCGCTCGGAACAGCAGGCGACTGGCGGGCGGAAGAGAAGAATTCCCCGCGCGTTCCACTGCAAGTTGCTGCCACCCAGGCAGTTCCGGTGCGTGTTCAGGATTCCGCATGAAAAGTCTTAAGTCTTAGAGCTGTATCGGAAGCGCGCCGACTGTACTCAGCTTAGGACTAGCAGATACTTCGCCCGGCGCGCTTTCGATACAGCGACTTGAACGAAGCCGCCCGTGTTTGCGGCGGACGCG
>Ga0187882_1001617_pt1 | contig 22336 bp, 14 predicted proteins | sample June2016WEW_19_1_3_FD_132991 | JGI IMG/M metagenome (GOLD analysis project Ga0187882, IMG submission 132991) | Peatland microbial communities from SPRUCE experiment site at the Marcell Experimental Forest, Minnesota, USA - June2016WEW_19_150 | ecosystem: Environmental > Terrestrial > Soil >... | reverse complement strand
GAAGTGATGGTCAACGTGCTGGATTTCGGCATGAACGTGCAAGACGCGGTGAACTGGCCGCGCTTCCATCACCAGTGGATGCCGGACGAGCTGCGCATCGAGCCGGGCTACTCGCCGGACACCATCGCGCTGCTCGAAAGACGCGGCTACACAGTGAAGCCGGTGGGCGCGCAGGGCGAGGTGGCGGCCATACGATTCCTCAACGGGTGGCTGGAAGGCGCGCCCGATCCGCGCACCGAGGGCACGGCGGAAGGATACTGACCACGACATGAACCACGCACTCTCCACGCACCTGTTCGTCAATCATCGTCTGACCGTCGCGCTGCTGAGCCGGATCGAGCAGGCGGGCATCCCCGCCGTCGAGATCTTCTGCGCGCGCCAGCACCTGGACTACCGCGACAAGGCGCAGGTGGCGGAACTGGGCTACTGGTTTCGAGACTCCGAGATCAAGCTGCACTCGTTGCACGCGCCCATGTACACCGACGAAATCTGGGGCCGCTCCGGCCCGCACGCAGTGGTGAGCATCACCGAGCCGGTTAAGGGGCGGCGCCTGGAGATGGTGGATGAGATCAAGCGCGCGCTGGATATCGCCGAAGTGGTTCCCTTCCGCTACCTGATCCAGCACATCGGCGTTGTCGGAGAGGAGTTCGACGAGCGCAAGTTCGACGCGGCCTTCGCCGCGCTCGAGGAGCTGAACCTCTTCGCCCGGCAGCGCGGGGTGGAGATCCTGCTGGAGAACACCCCCAGCGAGCTGGCCAGCGCCGCGCGGCTTCTGCAATTCCAGGAGCTGACCCACGTCGGGTTGAACTACGCCTTCGACGTGGGCCACGCGCACATGAACGAAGGAATCGAGAAGGCCTTCAACCTCATGCAAGACCGCATCCGTTCCACGCACGTGCACGACAACGACGGAAACGAGGACAGCCACCTCTTTCCCTTCCTGTCGGAAGGCGGCGCCATCGACTGGAAGAACGCCATGCGCCTGCTGCGCAGCCGCGAAGCGCAGTATCCGCTGCTGCTGGAGCTTAAAGAGCAGCCCGGGATCGCGCATCCGCTCGACAGCGTGAAGGAAGTGTTCGACCGGCTGGAAAACCAATGAACACCATCCCGCGAATCACCATCGCCGAAGCCGCTCAACACACCGGCGAAAGCGTCCGGATAGCCGGCTGGCTGTACAACCTGCGCCGCTCCGGAAAGATCGCGTTCCCGATCCTCCGCGACGGCTACGGCCTGATGCAATGCGTGGCCGTGAAGGCCGCCCTGCCGGAGGAATTGTTCGAGACCGTCAAGAACCTGACCCAGGAATCCTCCATCATCGTCACCGGCAAGATCCGCGCCGACGAGCGCGCGCCCGGCGGCTTCGAGATGGACCTCGAGAACCTGGAAGTGGTGCAGCGCGTGCCGGAATCGGACCCGTATCCCATCACGCCCAAGGAGCATGGCACCGACTTCCTGATGGACCATCGCCATCTGTGGCTGCGCAGCCAGCGCCAGCACGCCATCATCCGCGTGCGCCACGAAGTGATCAAAGCGGTGCGCGACTATTTCGACTCGCACGGCTTCACCCTGGTGGACACCCCCATCTTCACGCCGGCGGCGTGCGAGGGAACCACCACGCTGTTCCAAGTGGACTACTTCGAGGACGACAAGGCCTTCCTCACGCAGTCCGGCCAGCTCTATAACGAAGCTACCGCCATGGCCTTCGGCAAGGTCTACTGCTTTGGACCGACCTTCCGCGCCGAAAAATCCAAGACGCGGCGCCACCTCACCGAGTTCTGGATGGTGGAGCCCGAGATGGCCTACGCCACGCTCGAGGACGTGAAGCGCGTGGCGGAGGAGCTGATCGTCTTCATCGTCGGGCGCGTGCTCGAAAACCGGCGCGAGGAGTTGAAGCGGCTGGAGCGCGACGTCGCCAAACTGGAAGCCATCCAGGCGCCGTTTCCGCGGATGAGCTACGACGAGGCCATCCGGATTCTGCAATCGAAGGGCAGCGAAATCCAGTGGGGCGGCGATTTCGGCGGCGCCGATGAGACGCTGCTCACCGAAGACCGCCAGCGGCCCATCATGGTGGACCGCTTCCCGGCTTCGTTCAAAGCGTTCTATTTCCAGCCGGACGCCGAGCGGCCGGACCTGGTGCTGGGCGTGGACGTGCTCGCGCCCGAGGGCTACGGGGAAATCATCGGCGGCGGCCAGCGCATCCACGACCCGGACCTGCTGCTCCGGCGCATCCAGGAGCACAACCTGCCGCGGGAAGCCTTCGAGTGGTACATCGATCTGCGCAAGTACGGCACCGTGCCGCACGGCGGCTTCGGGATGGGCATCGAGCGGTGCGTGGCCTGGATCTGCGGCCTGGAACACATCCGCGAAACCATCGCCTTTCCGCGCATGCTCTACCGGCTCCACCCCTGAAAAGGGGTCAGACGCATTTTCTGCCCGTTTTCGAGACCGTCTTGCAGGCCGTCCCGGTCCGCAGCCCGGGCTTCCTTACGAAAAATGCGTCTGACCCCTTTTCCTACTGGAGAAGCGGCAGGATGACCCGGTCCAGCTCCTCGTCAGTGAGGGTCGAAAGCCGCACATTCCGATGCAGGCTCCAGTGCTCGGTATGTTCCACGGCTCGAGTCGGAAGCACTTTGGTCAGCGGGCTGAGAGTCTCGATTTCGAGAAACTCATCATTCGTGAAGGTCTCGAACGAGCAGCCGAAGTCGGGATATGGGCTGCCGGCGCCGGCGCGCGCCTGCTTGACGAATGCTTCTCCGTTCAGCACGTAGGCCACCCAGGTATTGGGGTTGAAAAGGCCCAGTTTCTGGGCGTCCGCAATCTTGGGGTCTTGACGAAGCAGCATGTACTTCTTGGTGAATTTCCAGCGATTGTCGGAAAGATCGGTGTAAGCCCACATCACCAGCGGATTGGTGGCTTCGAGGTTGATGGGATGTCTTCCCCGCGGCGGAAATCCCGTGATGGCCATGCCGCCTTGCGCCATCATCGACATGGCCCACGCCGCGAACTCGAGTGGGAAGAGCGATTGGTTGGCGATGCGATGCACCACCTCCACCTCGGTGCCGGAGGGCGCCATGCGGACGGCGATTTCCTTCTGCAGTTTCGTCAGAGGCTCGACGGGCGCGCGCGCCACCAGACCGTCGGGCCTGATCTCGATCCGAACCGGAACATTGTCGGGGGCCCACGTGGCAACCGGATCTTCGGGCGCCTTCCAGACGCGGTGCCCGCCGCGCAACTGGAACTGCTCCTCGCCCTTCCCGCCGAGCTGTTCCGGAAACTCCTTGAAGAGGTTCTGGCCGCCCACAAACCCGAAACGAATCACTCGCGGGCCCACGTCGGAGGTGACCACCAGCTCCACCTCGCCGTTGCTGACGCGGTAGCAGTTGGGCCAGCCTTTGTATTCCACTTTCTCGACTTTGACGGCAGCGTGTATCGCCATGAAAACCCCCAAGAAAAAAGCCAGGATTTTCATCATGCCGTTTTCACCTGCGGAATCCGCGCCGCTGCCGGCGGCAGCGCGGGGAAATCGGTGTAGGGCGCCGATTGATACCAGTAGGCGGTGGAAAAGAAATTGTCGCCGCGGTTGTTGGCGTGACCGTGCTCCATGGTGTGCTTGAGATAGCGCTCGAACGCGACCGGGTTGTCGCCGTGCCAGCGATAGCAGCAGTAGCGTCCGCCGGTGCGTTCCGCGTTGACGATCAGCGGCGCCCCGTACATGGAGTGGGCGAAGGGCTGCGCGCCATCGCGCCCGCCGAAGTCCCAGCTTCCCAGGAAATAGTCTTCCGAACCGGTGCCGTTGATGGCGGGCTTGGATTCATCGTCGATGAAAATCATGTCGTCCCCCTCGCCCCACCATCCATTCGCGTTTTCGAGCACTCCCAGCGTCACGCCCATCAGGTGTCCCCGGCCGCGCGTCTCCACGTAGACGTAGTTGAGCCGGCCGTCCAAATTGAGCCTGGCCGCGTCGCCCGTCACCGGGACGCACGGCGCGCTCTGGCGGTACTGCGCGTGGAAGTACATGGCGTCGTCCGGCAGCCTGGGCACGGTCATGTAATCGATGTTGGAATAGAACGAGCCGATATCCTGGCTGCCTTCGTTGGCGACCGCGAAGCGCGCGGATTGGCGGTACGGCATGGCGAAGTAGCAGTTGAGCGACTTGCCCGGCGAGCAGGCCAGATACGCCGACTCGTAGACCTGATAGACGCCCAGGTTAAGGCCGAAAAAGTCGCCGATGGGCGCTTCCACGCTGGGCTTCGCGTTGCCGTCCCAGTAGCCGCGCAGCACGATCTCCTTGAGATGATCGGCGCTGCGGGCGGCGATGGTGAACCAGATGTGGGTGATGACCCCGGGTCCGCCGGCGCGGAAAACTTCCTGGACGCCGCCGGCGGGGATGGCCCAGGCGTCGCGGTTGCCGCCGGTGCGGTCGAAACTCGATTGCTTGAGCGATTTGTGGTTCTGCGCCCGCGCATACTGGGGCAGAAAGGGAAAGTCCGGGCGGCCCTCGTTGCGATTCTCGGTTTGAGCGGCCGCGGGCGATGCCGCGGCCAGGCCGGCGCCGGCAGCCATGCGATTGAGAAAACTGCGGCGATCGTTGGTCGGTGAATTCATGGGTCCTCCTCAACAATAGTCCACGGCGGTTTCCGCCAGAATCTCGGCCAGCTTCACCACCGATTCCAGGTCCACCCATTCTACGTCGGAATGAGCGCCGGCGCCGGCCGCGCCGCAGACCACCGTCTCGACACCGGCCGCCTGGAGCAGCGCCGCGTCCATCCAGGGTGTGTCGCCGATGTGGCGGGCGGGCCGTCCGAGGACGGCGGCGGCGGCGCGGTCCACGGCGCGAACGATGGGCGCAGTGCGAGCCACCTCGAACGGGTGGCGGACGAAGAAAGGCCGCACCGCGGCGCGAAAGTCCGGATCTTCGGCGGCCAGCCGGTCCACGATGTTTTGAATCTCGGCCGCGGCCTGCGCTTCGGTTTCTCCGGGCACCGTGCGGCGCTCGATCTTCACGGTGGAAGAGGGCGCATAGGTGCTGAGGCCGGTCCCGCCGCTGAGCAGGGCCGCGTGCAGCGAAGGCGGGCCGACCAGAGGGTGGGGCGGCCGCGCGCGCAGCTCGCGTTCCAACACACTGAGCCGCGAGAGGAAGTGGCCCATCTTCATGTTGGCGTCGATGCCCAGCTCGAACTTGCTGCCGTGCGCGGCGCGTCCGGCGATCTCGACCTCAATCCAGAGATACCCCTTGTGCGCCAGGCAGACTTCGAGGCCCGTCGGTTCGGTGACAATCGCCCCGTCCACCTTCACGCGTTGGATGAGGCCGCTGGTGCCGAGGCTGCCGTATTCCTCGTCGGCGACGGCCGCCACCAGCACATCGCCGCGCAGCCGCGCGCCGGCGTCCACCAGCGCTTTGACCGCGGCCATGCACGCGGCCAGGCCGCCTTTCATGTCGTAGGCGCCGCGCCCGTAGACCTTGCCATCGCGGATGGCGCCGGAGAAGGGCTCGGCCATGCCGCCGGCGTCCACGGTGTCGCAGTGCGCGTTCAGCATCAGGCTGCGCCCGCCGCCGCTGCCCGCCAGCTTGCCGAGGACGCTGGTCCTTCCGGGCGCCGGCTCGAAGATCTCCGCGCTCAGCCCCACGGCCCGCAGCGATCCCGCAATCCACTCCGCGATCTGGCGCTCGCCCGGCGCCCCCGGTGCCAGCGCCGGATTGACGGAGTTCGTCCGGACGAGGCGAACCAGCGTCTCGCGCGCGTAGTCATGGTCGATCTTCATGGCTGAGTGGGTTCCTTCCGTAAACGGCTTCCAATTACTAAATTACAATCATCCTGCCCCGCGGAGGGCAGGCCGGCGTTCCTGGGGGACCGGGCGGCGTGCTGGAGCGGGAAGTTGCGGAACGAAGCCAATTTGAGGGCGGGACGCGCGGCAGAGAGCAAGACCGGGGGGGTTGCGACAGTTTGTGCATGCGGAGGGGACTTCTTCGGGAATTCGTTGCGGCGGCCGGGAGTTCATTACCACCTCAGTTGCAACGCTTCGTGGCCACGAAGACAACCGTTGGGTTGGGCGAGTGGTGCGCACAACCCTCTTCCAATTTCAGAATAACATTGGGGGGAACAGGGGCGAGGCATCTTGCTTCGGTAAGTGGCTTAGAATCAGCAAAAGAAAACTCTCATTTCTTGTGAATGAAAAAGGTTTGCTCCATTTCGCGGCGCTCGGACTCACCTGCTACTCGGCATTTCTGGGCCGCGAAACGGAGCAAACCTTTTTCATTCCCCGGAGGGCGCGCCGCGTGCGACGCAAGATGCCTCCTGAGCTCAACTTGACCGGAGACGGGCGAAGGATATGCCAGGAGCATTTCGAAGGTTGCAGGCCTGGCGCGTGCCGCCATCGCCCGCCGCCGCGGAACGGATCGTGACCCGTCTCTTACTGCCCAGGGCCGATGGCGATGCAGGTGCCGGCCTCATCATCTCCCCCATCGTCATTACTTTTTTTGTCTTTTTTACTAGTTGTGCCACTAAACCCAGTCTCGAAGCAGGTCATTCCGTGCGGGATCAGGTCCTTAAAGTCGAACGTTACCCCGTTTACTTTGAAGGGCTTGCTGGAGGTCAACTGAGCCGAAATAGGGAGCGCGCCCGACATTCCGCCATCGGTGCTCTGGAAGATTCCCGCTTTCCTGTCAAACGTGGCCACGGGTGTTCCCCAGGTGGTCCGCTTGGTCAAGTCCGTCCAGTTACGAAGGCGGGGCACGTCGGTGAAATAGATGGTGGCCGTTCCAGCGGGAACCAACTGGAGCGTTAACAGCCCTTTGGAGGACGGCGGCAGCAAGAACGGCGTTTGCGGTAAGGATTCGAAGTCTGACACCCAGATGAGGTAAGCATGTTCCTTGTCGACGGCCGGGGCACCATCCACGAACTGGAACAAGTACTCCATGTTGAGATCCCCAACGAGCAGGGGGTACCAGATGCAGATACCCGTCGTATCCGAGGTATAAGCCGACCCGCCGGTGAAAGCCAGAACGATTTGGGAAGCGCCAGCGGGGTTGGCGGCCTGCATTGAGGCGAGTGACCCCAGGAGCAGGATTCCCAGCAGTACGATAGTTGCGAGTTTCATAAGTCTTCTCCTTTCATGTACCGAGGGCGTCGCCCTCGCGAGGACCCGGAAACCGCGGGACAGTCCCCGGCATGCGATGGCCTGAATTGTATCGCCCGGTTATCCGGTGTTTCCGGGTCCATCTGGAAAGACGGAAAGCGGCGGATAAAACAATAAGGAGATCTGAAATACGGTCCGATGCTATACTGATACCGGCCAAGTCATGAGCTTGGCTGGGTTTCCATGGCTGCGGATGCGACCACTCTGTTGCTGGCCTGGAGGCAGGGTGATGAAGCGGCGCTGGGCGAGCTGATCTCCCTTGTTTACCAGGAATTGCGCCGTATGGCGCACCGTTATCTGGCCGGTCAACGCCCCGGTCACACTCTGCAAGCCACCGCCCTGGTCCACGAGACGTATCTGCAATTGGTGGACTACCGGCGAGTGCGCTGGCAGGACCGGACCCATTTTCTGGCCGTCACCGCCAAGCTGATGCGGAGAATCCTGGTGGATTACGCCCGGTCGCGCAACGCAAACAAGCGAGGCGGTTCCGTCCGGCCTGTCTGGCTCGAGGACAGCCTGGACTTCGCTCTGCCAAGAAGGGCCGATCTGGTGGCGCTGGACGACTCTCTCGAAGCGCTCGCAGCGATCGATCCCCGCAAGAGCAAGGTCGTGGAGTTGAAGTTCTTCGGCGGGCTGGAGACCGGGGAGATCGCCGAGGCGCTCGGGGTGTCCGAGCCGACGGTGCTGCGGGACTGGAAGCTGGCCAAGTTGTGGTTGCTGCGCGAGCTGACCCGAGCATGATGAACCCCGAACGCTGGCGGCAGATCGAAGAGTTGTGCCACGCGGCCCTGGAGCGCGAGCAGAGCTTGCGGCCAGACTTCCTCGCCAAGGCCTGCGACGGGGATCCGGAACTGCGCCGCGAAGTCGAGTCGCTGCTTGCTTTGGAGAACCAGGCCGACGCTTTTCTGGAAAAGCGGGCCCTGGAGGTGGCTGCCCGGGCGTTCGCGCACGATCAGGCGCGCCCGGCGGAGGAACCGTTCACCGGGCGGATCGTGTCGCATTATCGGATCCTCGAGAAACTCGGCGAGGGCGGCATGGGGGCCGTGTACCGCGCCTACGACGCGCAACTCCGCCGTCCGGTGGCGCTCAAGGTGCTTCCGCCGGAGTACGCCTCCGACCCCGAGCGGCGGTCGCGCCTGCTGCGTGAAGCCCGCGCCGCTTCGGCCCTGAGTCACCCCAACATTGTGGGCATTCACGAGGTGGGCTCCGACAACGGCGTAGACTTCATCGCCATGGAGTTCATCGAGGGGAAGTCCCTGGGTGACATGATCCCTGCCAAGGGCTTGCCGCTGGGGAAGGCCCTGGACTACGCCGTGCAGATCGCCGGCGGGCTGGCCAACGCTAACGCGGCCGGAGTGGTGCATCGCGATCTCAAGCCGGGCAACATCATGGTGACCGGGCCCGCAAGCGGGCACCCCGGGGTGGTGAAGCTGCTGGATTTCGGCCTGGCCCGGCGCGTGGAACCGGGCCCGGGGCACGACGCCACCCTAACGGTGGAAGGCAGGATCCTGGGCACGCCCGCGTACATGTCTCCGGAGCAGGCGCAGGGCAAGCCGGCGGATGCCCGCTCGGACGTGTTCAGCTTCGGCTCGGTGCTGTACCAGATGGTTACGGGACGCCGGGCATTTGAGAAGGACTCGCAGATTCCCACCCTGGCGGCGGTGGTCGAACAGGAACCCCGGCCGCTGCCCGCCGGCGTGCCCCGCGATCTGGAAAGAATCATCGCACGCTGCCTGCGCAAAGACCCCGCGCGGCGCTTCCAGCACATGGACGATGTGAAGGTCGAACTGGAGGAACTGAAGGCGGAATCGGACTCGGGTACGCTCCACGGCGCCGCCATGCCCGGGCCGAAGCTCCGGCGGCGCTGGATATGGGCCGCCGGCCTGTTGCCGATGGCGGCGGCGGCTCTGGGATACCTGGCCTTCCGCCGCGCGCCCGAGGCGGCGCGTCCCGTCCAGTTCAGTATCATGGCTCCCGAAAACACCACTCTGCTGGACCCGAGGGTATCGCCCGACGGCGAGCGCATCGCCTTCAGCGTCGTGCCGGCCGGCGGGAGACGCCAGATTTACGTTCGCAGGCTGAACTCTTCCGCACTGGTGGCGGTCCCTGGGACGGAGGGTGGGTCGGACGTATTCTGGTCTCCGGATAGCCGCAACATCGGGTTCTTTGTCGACGGACGCCTCAAACGAGTGGACCTCGCCGGAGGACAGCCCCAGACACTCGCGGTTTTAGCCGATGTAACCTACGCGGACTGGAACCGGGACGACGTAATCCTGCTCGGAGGAAGGCGCAGGGGTCTAATGCGCGTGCCCGCGCAAGGCGGGGTACCCGAATTGGCGACCACGCTCGACGCGCGGAAGCGGGAAGTGGACCATTTCGGCCCGGTGTTCCTGCCCGATGGGAAGGACTTCGTCTACGTCGCTCGCCAGGCGCAGGGTCAATTGCAGGCAAGATGGGGTTCCCTTGACGGCAAGGAGTCGGGTGAACTGCCGATTCAATCCGCGTTGCTTCAGTTCGCGCCGCCCGGTTACCTGCTGTTTCCCCGCGAGGGCGCGGTGTTCGCGCAGAAACTGGATCTGAGAAGCATGAAACTCGCCGGCGCGCCCTGGATGGCCGGTGGACCGATGCGCGAGAATTTCAGCCAGATCTACCAGTTTTCGGCTTCCGGCAACGGCGTGCTGGCATGGATTACAGTGGCCACCCAGACCGTTTCGGAGCTGGTTTGGTTGGATGCCTCCGGCCGGCGCGCCGGAGCGGTGGGACCGCCGGCCGATTACGGCAGTTCGGCCCTGGCGCCCGATGGCAGCCGATTAGCCGTTGACATTTATGATCCGTCCACGAAGACGCGGGACATCTGGATCCTCGACCTGAACCGCGGCTCGCGGACGCGCTTCACCTTCGATCCGGGCGACGACATGGACCCCGTCTGGTCGCCGGATGGCAGCCGGGTCGCTTGGACCTCGGACCGCAAAGGTGTGAGGGATCTCTACGTCAAATCGGCCAGTGGCGTGGGTGAGGACGAGCCCCTCTTGGTTTCCTCCCTGCCGAAGGGGGCGGAGGACTGGTCCAAAGATGGCGGGCACCTGATCTTCAATCAGCCCGTGGAGCGCGGTCCCGTACTCTCGATCTTCGCCCTTCCGATGGGCCCCGGAGCGGAACGCAGGTCCTTCCCGGTCGTCGCAACAGAGTTCGTCCAGCGGCAGGGCCAGTTGTCACCCAATTCAAAACTCCTCGCCTACACTTCGAACGCATCCGGCAGGCAGCCCCAGGTTTACGTTCAGCCATTTCCACCCACCGGCGGCAGATGGCAGGTGTCGCCTTCCAGCGGAACGGAGCCCCAATGGAAGGCCGACGGCAAAGAGCTGTACTACGTTTCCGCCAACAAGCTCATGGCGGTCTCCGTGAAAGCGGACAGTGCGGGCTTCGAGGCCGGTGTCCCGCGCGTCTTGTTCGAGGCTCGCTTCGCCCCCCTCGAAACGCGGCGGAATCGGTACGTGGCCGCGCGCGACGGCCGTTTTCTGGTGAACACGCTGCCGGAACAAACTCAACCCGAGCGCTCCTCCATCAGCGTTCTGGTGAACTGGCAGGCCTCGGGCGGGAAGTAGCGCCGGATCACGTGCTCGGAAACTGTGCCAATGGTTGATCAACGTTAGGACTTAGTTTTCGTGAAATCGATATTCTGCATGGATTGTGGGGCGGGCAATTCTGCCCGCAAGCCGGCCTTCCGGCCAGCTGGACCCGCTGGAAAGCGGGTCCGCAGGCTGAAAAGCCTGCCCCACAAGTTTCGTCGGATTTGCGGTTTCCGAAAACTAAGTGGCATTGGGCACGAGTGCCTGCGCCACGGGGCCAAGTAGCCAAATGTGAAGTTATTTTTGCGTGGTCCCTTATCGGAAGTGCCGCCCGCAGGAATGGCATGAGATCGCGAAGTTCCAAGGCGGCACTTCCGATGAGTCCTAACGTTTGGGGCCAGTTTCCGAAAACCCCTCACCAGGACCTTGGGCCGAACCCGACAGCGGGCGCCAGGCTTCCGGAGAGTGACGCAACGCAGGTCCGCTACAAGAAGACGAAAAACAGACACAGGAGCCGCACGGGCTGGGCATGCCCGACCCTACAGGGTTTTTAGCGCCGCCGCGCGCTTCCCGCGGCGCTCGGCACCTACCTAGCCACGTAGAGCTGAAGGTCCAGCGTCCGTGGTTCGCCCTTTTCGATTTTGACGACCTTCGCTTCGGCGAGGTCCATCTCCTCGGACTCCGGGTCCTGATAATCGAAAGTGCTCAGGACCCTGTAGTAGCCGGGGGCGCGGCCCGTGAACTCGTAGTTGCCGTAAACGTCCGCCCGGACGGTGCGCAGGTCCACCGTCCTGGCTCGGGTATCGGGGTCGTAGCCCTCCAGATAGACGGGAGCCGCTGAGGCTCTGTCCTGCCCTGCCAACACCACGCCGCGAAGGGAACCGGGGCTGGCACCCAAGAGAAAAACCGCGAAGCCGCCACTACCGGTGCCCGGGGCCACAAAAATCTCATTCCACCCATCCACACGCCTGCGCTGCTGCACGCCGGCGGCGGACCCATTGAAACCGGCGACGAACAAGTCCGGCAAAGGGCTGAACATCAGTTCCCAGCGGCCGGCCGCTAGGTTTACCTGGTTCCCGGCGGCCGTCATTCCCAGGGACACCGGCTCGCCGTGACCCCCCAGATCCCTGCGCCGCGCCATCACCTGCACCGGGACTGGCTTGATCTCGCTTCCCGCGACGCTCCGGAATGTGAAGCTCACGTCGCGGACCAGAGTCAACGGCAGCGATATGTCCGCGCGGTCGCGATCGAGAGTGAGCGCCAGATATGCGCCGTAGTGATCCGGAGAACGGGGAGAACGGGGCGGCGGCGGTGGAGCCTCCGCCTCAGCATACAGCTCGCACGGTCCGGGCGCCTGCGGAGTGAACCGGAATGGGCCGGTGGTGACCACTGTCTCCCTCCCGGCCTCGGTAACCAGCGTGAGAGTGACAGGCACGAGCGGGGTCACGACAACCCTGCCTGCCACTTGAAAGAGGCGGCCGGGCTGGGGCACAACATCGGCGTAGCCGGTCTCCCGATCTAACTCGGCATCAACCATCCGGGCCTGATCTATGAGGCTCGCCTGCCTTGAGTATGTGGGAACGTAGCCTTCGTCATCGACTTGCCTAGGGAGCGAACGCACGAGGTAATGACCCGGCGCCAGGGAGCCAATGCGGTAGACGCCGCGCTCGTCGGACTTCCCCTTGGCGACGTATTGAGGGGGCCGCGTGTTTCGGAACACCGCAACCTCGAAATCCGGAATACCAACCTCGTTTTCATCGAGGACGGCACCAGAGATGGCCCCGAAGCGCGGCAAGCGCAACCTCAGAGCGATTGACGCGTTTTCCTCCACCAACACGGGCGCTCCGGCGCCACGGAACGTCTTCTGGCCATACTGCGTGGTCACAAAGCCGCGGCGGGATGCGCTCAGAAGATACGCGCCACCGGGCAGCGCCGAGAACTCGAACGTGCCGTAAACGGTGGTGAACACCGAGGCATACTTCGCCCCAGTGCCCTTCACCGGCTGGGCAACGACAAGCGTGCGCGCCAGCGGCCGTCCGCTCTGGTTCTCCACCACGTCGCCGCGAATGATAGCGGCCCGAAGGCCGCCGGCCGACAGGGCCAGTACCAGCAGAGTCCGCATGATCGTCTGAGGAAATGACGCCGGCTGAAGGCAAATCGTGCAGGTCTTCCCTCTCGCAGCAGGCGTCTTGGCAATCCGCGGTTTGGGTTCCACGAACCCGCACACACGTCAGATCAGGGCATGGTAAAGCGGGATTCTCGGACAGGCCCGCAAGTGCGCCTCCCCACGGGCATTGAAGCCCACACAGGCGACGCGAACGGTGTCATTTGGGCTGGCCAGCGCGCTGGAGCGAACGGCGGTAGCGGCAGCCGCGGTACTCATGAGGAAGTATCTGCGGTTCACGGGAACCTCCGTGCGGGAGGGCAGGCGAGCACCGCCTGCCCCACAGATCAGAACAGGACCTTCAATGCCACTTGGCCGATGCGTGGATCGGCCGAGCCGCTGATGCTGCCGAACCCACCGGAGCTCACGGTGGTGGTCGGGTTGTTGAAATTCGCGCGGTTGCACAGATTGAAGAACTCGCCGCGCAATTGAACGGTCAGCCGCTCACGGAACGAGAAGCTGCGGAACATCCCTACATCCCAGGTCATTGCTCCCGGACCGGTGATCGATCCTTTGCCGACGTTCCCAAAGCTCGCGATGTAGGCGGAACCCGTGCCGGCCTTCGGCGGCGCTCCGAAAGAGCTCTTGAGCAGATAGTCTTTGCAGGGCGCCGATGTGCAAGCTCCGGAGCCCAACGCCGGGCCGAGCAGCACAGCCCTGTCTACCCCAAGCCCGGTCAGCGACATGTCCTGTCCATAAGTTACAGTCAACGGCTGTCCGGTTTGGGCCTGGAAAACGCCCGAGAGCTGCCATCCGCCCACGGCAGTGCGGACCGCCTTCCCAGCCCCGCTGGAAGTCGGCAGTTGCCACACCCACGAAAAGACGATCCGGTGTTGGCGGTCGAAATCCGAACGGCCGATGTCCAGCGCGTCGGCCTTGGGGAAATACCAGGGGTAAGCGGTTCCCGAAGCATTCGGTCCCGGCCCGGTCACGCTCTGGTTAAACGGCAGGTTGTCGAGGGACTTCGACCACGTGTAGTTCGTCAGGATGGTGAAGCCGTGTGACATGCGTTTCTCGAAACCCGTCTGGAGGGAATGGTAGTGGCCGTTCACCGCCTGGCTGTCCAGAGTGATGCCGGAGAACGACTGGAAACTCCGTCTTGCATCGGTACCGAGCGAGCTGCCGGGGATGTACACCGCCGGATTTTCCTGGAGACTGGTGGCCAGGTGGCTGGTATGCGAGCCGACATAAGAGGCGTGCACCATCCAATCCTTCGCGATCTGCCGCTCCAACGTCAGGTTCCAGTTGTAGATCGCCGGGACCTTGTAGTCGCCTGACGGGTCTAAGGTGACCACCACAACGGGAAGCGGGAACGCCACATTTTTGGGAATGGGAACGGGTGTCGGGAATGGGTTGGTGATCCCTAGATAGGGATTACTGAACGGTCCCTGCGGAGTGGTGATGGTGACGGTGGGACTGAACGGCGTATTGGTAGTGACGGCGTTCATGAAACCGGCCATCATGCGCGAATCGTAAAACATGCCGAAGCCGGCCCGCAGGCTGGTCTTGCCATCTCCGGTCACGTCCCAGGCGAAGCCGACGCGAGGCTCGAAGTCGCGATAGTTGGCATTAACCCCGTTTTCGGGGACGCCGGAATCTCCGGGAAACAGGAGACCGGGAGGGGCATTGGTGTAGACAGTTGAGATTCGGTTGGCGTAGTAGGCGGTGGGATTGAACTGCGTCATGCGGTGTTTCATTTCCTTCCACGGGAAGAACGGCTCCCACCGCAGGCCGTAATTCAAAGTGAGCCGCTTGGTGACGCGGTAGCTGTCGGTCGCGTAAAGGCCCAGGAACTCATTACGGTTATTAAAGAACTGTCCGGAGCCCTGGGTCAGGGTCCGCAGATAGCCGAGCTCGAAGCTGGCGACGGCGGAGGTAGTGGTATCCGCGGTGAAGGTGAAAGCGCCAGGCTCCTGGTACTGGCTGTCGATATCCATGCGGCTGATTTCGGCGTGGACGCCAAAAGCCAGAGTGTGGTTCCCTCGCACCCAATGGAGGTCGTTGTTCAGGGTCCAGTTGTTGCGCGTGAACCGGGCTTTCGGATTATCGCCGATGGTGAAGAATCCGCTGACGGAGATGCTCTGCAAGGCCTTGTCCGGCGGCTGCCAAATATTCACGCCAAAATCGGCTACCGAGGGCGAACCCAGGGGCGCGCCGCGCTGGTCGGCCTCGCGCGCGAAGTTGAGCGTAAAGACATTGACCACGGCAGGGCTGAAGGTATGGGTTTCGGAGGCCAATATGTTCTGCACCAGGTTCTTCGCCTCATCGGTAAAGGTCAGCAGGTTAGTGGTATCGAGAATCCCGACGTTATAGAACCTGTCTCTGTAGTAGCGGGCCGTCAGGCGGTCGTTAGCGCCGATTTGGTGATCGATACGTGCGACCTCCTCGTTGTAGTTCTGCCGGACGGGTTTCTGGTAGAAAATCTGGCCGTTTGCCGCCGCGGCCGCGGTGGGCAGATCCTTCACAAACGCCATAGACGCGGGATCGAGGCGGGTAAGCGGAATCGTGTTATTGGGGAATGGCGTGCCCGTCTTGGGATCGATAACGGTGCTCGAGAAGATTCCCTGAACATTCGCCGGCGAGGGAACGAAGGCGCTTTGGGCGCCCGCCATGTTGCGCAGGATGGTGCCTTGGTAACCAAAAAAGAAGAACGTCTTGTCACGTCCTTTGTACAGGCCGGGGATGGTTACGGGAGCTCCCAGGGTTGCGCCGAACTGGTTGCGCTTCATCGGGTCGGCAACTTTGGCGAAAAAGTTCCGGGCGTTCATTTCGCGGTTACGCAGATATTCGAAGGCATCGCCGTGCACGTCATTGGTCCCCGACTTGGTGACCACGTTCACCACACCACCCGCATTCTGTCCGTACTGGGCGCTATAGTTGCTGGTCTCCACGCTGAATTCCTGCAACGCATCGGGGAAGGGGAACGGAAGGTTCACATTGGTATATTCGTCGACGTTGTTGCCGCCGTCGAGCATATAATTGGTCACGTTGGCGCGCGACCCGTTGGCCGAAACCGTGACCACCACCGGAAACGTCTTGGTCTGGCCTTGGTCTGACGAGTCGTTGGGCGCCGAAACCACACCGGCTACCAGGACCGTGAGTTGCGCGGCGTTGCGGCCGTTCAGAGGCAGATCGGCGACCCGCCCGGTATCCACCACCTGGCCCAGCGTGCTGGTGGCCGTGTCCACCTGGGTCGCGTCGGCGATCACGGTTATCTTGTCGGTCGCCGACCCCAGTTGCAGCGCGGCGTTGACGGTGACGGCTTGGTCCGCCCGTAGAGTAATGCCCGACTGGGTGAAAGTCCGGAACCCGTCGGCAGTGACGGTGAAGTTGTACTCTGTGGGACGCAGAGCCGGCACCGTGTACAGCCCATCCTGACTGGCTGTGGTGCTAGTCTGCAGGCCCGTGGCGGCTTCGGTAACCGTTACCTTCGCCCCCGGAACGCCTAATCCTTGTGGGTCCGTCACGGCGCCCACGATTTTGCCGAACCCCTGGCCATCCAGGGGAAGACCCGCCCAAATGGCGAGTGAACAAACCGCTAGTAGCGCTCTGGTGAATCGCATGCCAACCTCCTTCAGCTTGGAACAAGCCCTGTTCCCGCACAATTTAAGCACAGGCTGGCACGAAAGTCTTTTCCAAACCTTGAAAAAGTCTTGACGAACTTGTGATAGCATGATGTACAGAGTCCAGGGGGCGGCCCCGTATGCGCCGGTCAAACCAGCACTTATACGAATTTGGTCCTTTCCGGCTGGATACTCAAGAGCGAATGCTGTTACGGGAGGGTCAGTACGTTCCTCTCACGCCCAAGGTGCTGGAAACCTTGCTCGTCCTGGTGGAACACGGCGGACGAATCGTAGAAAAGGAAGAGCTCCACAGGCAGGTATGGCCGGACACGGTGGTGGAGGACGTGAGTCTGGCGAAGAACGTCTCCACTTTGCGGAAAACCCTAGGGGAATCGGAGAGCCAACGGTACATCGAGACAGTAGCCAGACGAGGGTACCGCTTTGTGGCGGAAATCCACATATTGGAACTGAGGGATGCGGGCCCGCTTCCCGACCAGAGTCCGGCCGACGCGCGGGGTTCTATCCCAGGGCATGAACCCGGGGCAAATGGAGCGGGCGCCGAGCGAACGAGGACCCGCTTTCCGGCGGTTCGCCGGTGGTGGCTGTTAGCGCTGTTGGTGGCGGCGACCGCCGGCTTGGCCTATTGGCTGTTGGCTCCGGGCGCTCATCGCCTCCAGCATTTGCCTTCTCTCAACACAGCACCGCTCACCAGTTTCCCGGGCCACCAGGACCAGGTGGCATTCTCGCCGGATGGGAGCCAGATTGCTTTTGTTTGGGATGGCCCCCAGCATGATAACGTCCACGTCTACGTGAAGATGATCGGCAGTGAAACCCTGCTGCCGGTGACCAGTGGCGCCGCCACCGAATCCAAACCGGCATGGTCACCGGATGGCCGGTCCCTCGCATTCCTGCGGACGTCCGGCGACCGGCGCGGCTGGTACCTGATTTCGGCGTTGGGAGGCGCAGAACGCAAGTTGACCGACGTTTCCCCGTATTTTGATCTGGGAGACGGAAACAGCCCCTATTATTCGCCGGACGGCAAGTACCTGGCAATTGTCGATAGGAATTCGCCAGCCGAGCCCGCCAGCATCTTTCGGCTTTCCGTGGCGGACACGGAGAGGCGGCAACTGACCTCGCCCCCGGCGGGCACCACGGGGGATTACTACCCGGCGTTTTCGCCGGACGGGAAGCAGTTGGCGTTCGCGCGAGCGGACAGTTTTTCGGCAACGGACCTTTACGTCCTGCCACTTTCCGGAAAGGGTGAGCCGCGCCGCCTCACTTTCGACGGGCTGACGATTGCGGGATTAACATGGACTCCCGATAGCCGGGAGATCATATTCTCATCGAGGCGAGGCGGCAGCGTCTACTCCTTGTGGCGCATCGCCGCAACGGGGGGCGTTCCGAAACAGGTCTCCGCGCTGGGCGAAGATTTGGTCAGCCCGGCGATGGCCCGCAACTCGAACCGTTTGGCGTACACCCGAGCGCTGGATGACATGAACATCTGGAGCATCGCCCTGGATGCCTCCGGGCGCGCGACGTCGCAGGCGCCTTTGATCACTTCCACATTCCGGGATTCCGATCCGGACTATTCGCCGGATGGGCGTAAGATCGCCTTCACCTCCGGCCGCGCGGGCGGTTTTGGCATCTGGGTTTCGAACAGCGACGGCAGCAATCCACAGCTTCTGTTCGATGGCGGGCCGTATGTCACCGGGAGTCCGCGCTGGTCTCCGAACGGGCGCCGGATTGCTTTCGATTCGCGGTCGAACGATCCTGCCAACGCCGGCAAACCGAACATCTGGGTGATCAGTGCGGAAGGGGGCCAGTTGCAGCGCTTGACCACGGACCCGGCGGGAGGTGTGGCGCCAAGCTGGTCGCAGGATGGACGGTGGGTCTACTTCGCCTCCGCCCGCAGCCGGAACCTGGAGGTCTGGAAGGTGCCGGCGGGCGGAGGGTCTGCCGTCGAGGTCACCAGGAAGGGTGGTTTTGAGGGATTCGAAACGGCCGATGGCCAGTACCTCTACTATCTGAAGGGCCGCGGGATTCCGGGCATCTGGCGGGTTCCCACGGCGGGCGGCGAAGAGGTTCCGGTGACGGATCGCGACCAGGCGGGGTTGTGGCGGTGTTGGCGACTGGCTGGCGGCGGGATCTACTTCGGGACTGCGGCGCCGCCGGAGGGCGCCCGACTCGAGTTTCTGGACCTGGCGACGGGACGCATCCGGGAGATTTTGCGGACTGGCAGAGCTCCCGATCTGACGATTCCGAGCCTGGCGGTTGCACCCGATGGACGGCACCTGCTCTACGCCCAGTACGACCGGAGCGGCAGCAACATCATGATGGTCGAGGACTTCCGGTAGCAATTCTTTCCGATTGGTGTTACACCGGTCACTACAGGTATGAAGCGCACTATTCCATCTGTCTGTTTCCTGCTGGCGGCGGCCGCCCGGCTCTGCTACGGGGCCGCGCCAAGCAGAATCACGTGGGGCGACCAGGGCAACGGTCGTTACCGCAACCCGATTCTCAAAGCGGATTACTCGGATCCGGACGTCATTCAGGTGGGCGGTGACTTTTACCTGGTGGCATCTGATTTTCACTTCGTGGGCATTCAAGTGCTCCATTCCATGGACCTGGTGAACTGGAAGGTGGTGGGGCAAGTCTTCCACCGCCTGGCCATGGATCCCAAATACGACCAGATGAAAGGCTATGCGGAAGGTACTTGGGCGCCTTCACTGCGCTATCACAACGGCGAGTTCTACCTCTACGTTTGCACGCCTAAGGACGGCCTCTTTATGTGGCACACCAAGGATCCGGCGGGAAGATGGTCGGACATGGTTACGGTGAAGGCGGTCCCCGGATGGGAGGACCCCTGTCCTTTTTGGGACGACGACGGGCAGACGTATCTGGTGCACGGCAAGGTGGGAGCGGGGCCGCTGATCCTGCACAAGATGAGCGCCGATGGAACGCACTTACTGGATGAGGGCGTGACCATCTACACCGGGCCGGTGGCGGAAGGTCCGAAGATGTTCAAGCGGAAGGGATATTACTACATTTCCCATCCCGAAGGAGGAGTTGGAACAGGTTGGCAGACGATGGAGCGTTCGACGAAGGCTTACGGGCCTTATGAACGCAAGATCGTGCTCTCGGACGGTCCCCATCAAGGCGGCATGGTGGAACTCGCCGGCGGCGAAGCGTGGTTCATCGGCTTCAAATCGACCGGCTGGCTGGGGCGTATCTGCTACCTGGAACCGGTCATGTGGGGCGACGACGGTTGGCCGGTATTCGGCGACCATGGTCGTCCGGTACAAGAATGGAAAAAGCCCGACGTGGGGCACGCATATCCGGCCAGCCGGCCGGAGACCAGCGACCAGTTCGGCGGGAAGAGCTTGAGCCCCATCTGGCAATGGAATCACAACCCGGTCAATGAAGCGTGGTCGCTGGACCAGCGCCGTGGTTTCTTGCGACTCAAAGCACTGCCCGCCGATGACGTGAATCACGCTCGCAACACGCTCACCCAAAAGTTGTGGGATGAGTACGGGACTATCGACATCAAGCTGGATCTCGCGGGGATGGCGGACGGCCAGCGAGCGGGGCTGACCTTCCTCAGCGGGACTACCTTCGACTGGGTGGCGGTGGAGAGAACGAACGGCATTTGCCGCGTGGCCTGGCAGGGCGGGGCGGGAGTGGAACTCAAGGCCAGCCGTGGGTTGTGGCTGCGGGGCGTGTACCGGCAGGACAAAGCGGAGCTCTGGTACAGCCTGGACGGAAAGAACTGGTCCGACAGCGGGCAGCGGGTCACGCTGAAATTCGCCTCCTGGAAAGGGGCGCGATTCGGGGTCTTTTGCTACGGGGCAAACGGCGGTTTCGTGGACCTTGACTACGTTCGTTACCGGTACGGATCATCCAGCGGGCAGGTGCGATGAAAGCTCGGGCGAATGGATGGTAGTGCCGGCTGGACTCGAACCAGCGACCCCTGCTTAGAAGGCCGCTGCTAGCCCTGAGCTACGGGCCCACACATAGACCCGCTGCCACCCATCAAGCTGAGGCTGGTGCGCGTGGTTGGTACGACCGTTGCAGTGGAAGTTTCCTCCTGGACCATCGATGAGGCGCCGGACCTCTCGGTCCTGATGGTCGCTGACCGACCGGCCTTTCGAGTCGATCGAGCCGGTGCTCGTAGTGTCGATCGACGTTGGAGAGACGTTGGGACGCCTTGGCTTCTGCGTAATGTAGATCGCTGCCTCGTCCGTTATGCCCTGCCACCACGGCCATATAGATAGCGATCAGTTGCCCAGTGTGGAGTTGTCTCGTAAAGAATCTCCCAGTTGGCGAGTCACGGGCCACTCAGAAACTGGCGCCACGGGGCAGATAAACGTTTATCGTAAAGTGACCCCGGGCCGCAAGATAAGCTCCCGCTCCAACTTCATCGCGCCGGAGCGTTTCCGATACAGCTCTAAGACTTTCGAGGAAGTAGCCTCAGTTGGGTGTCTGCGGCGGTTGGTAAACACTGTGGCCTCGGGGCGCGGTAAAGTCCCAAGCGAGCGCATCCGAACACGGCCGGTCGGGGACTCAAGTTCCGGATAGCGCGTGATCCATTCGCTACCCGCCCCTCCACGGGCAGGCCGGTTATTAACGGATGCCCACTCTGTCGCTACACGCCACTCAACTCGTGCTGGAGCCATGCTTTGGCGAACTGCCAGTCCCGCCTCACCGTTCGCGGAGAACTCCTCAACACTTCGGCGGTCTCATCCTCGCTCATACCCCCGAAATAACGCAACTCAACTACCTTAGCCTGGCGAGGCGCGATTCGGGAGAAGGCAGTGAGGGCGTCATCCAGCGCCAGGATGAAGGCATCGGGCTCGGGTGACAGCAGAGGTGCGTCGTCCACGTTGACTTTCACCACTTCACCGCCCCGCTTGTGGGTCCCCCGCGCGCGCGCCGCATCCACCAGGATGTTCCGCATGATCTGGGCGGAGATGGCAAAGAACTGCGCCCGGTGCTGCCAGTCCACGTTCTTCACGTCCACCAGCCGTAGGTAGGCCTCGTTCACCAGGGCGGTGGTCTGGAGCGTGTCGCCGGGGCGCTCGTTGCGCATATACCGCCGTGCGAGGCGGTGCAATTCGCCATATACCAAGGATGTCAATCGGTCCAGCGCCGCCTGGTCGCCGCTGCTCCAAGCCTTTAACAAACCAGTGACTTCCGCCGATTTCGCCAGCTCCATGGCATTGCCCACAAAAAGCCTAACACGGCGATGGCCGCTTTCCCCACCCTTTTTCCGCCTGCACCGGCGGAGGAAGAAACGCAATGAAGCTCTTCGGTGCGGTGGCGGTGGCAATGGTGGCGGGATCAGGCGTGTGGGCGAGCGATGGCGTGCAGACGTCCAAACGGCTCGTGACGGCGTGCATGAATCCGGGCGGGAATGCGAGCATGATGTATCGGGGGCAGGCAATCGCGGCCCAGATCCTGAAGCAGGCGGGCGTCCGGCTGGAGTGGCGCGGCGACGAGAGCGCCTGCGCCGGAGGCAACGGCCTCGTGGTCACCGTCTCCCGCGAGACCCCGGCGAATCAGCATCCGGGCGCGTTGGCCTATGCCCTGCCCTTCGAGCGCACCCACGTGGTGCTGTTCTATGATCGCGTGCTGACTACAGCCAGTCCCGCCGTGACGCCATACCTCCTGGGACACGTGCTGGCGCACGAGATCGTCCACATGTTGCAGGGTGTCAACGTGCACTCCGCCAGCGGCGTCATGAAGGCGCGCTGGGACAACCGCGACTATGCCGACATGCAGCGTGGGGGTCTGAAGTTGACGAAGGACGACATCGAACTGATCGACCATGACATGGAACGGCGGGCTTCCAAGACGGTTCCGGCCGAGTGACCGGACGCTGTATGATGGTGTGGGCAGGGATGGCG
>Ga0187882_1001614_pt1 | contig 22416 bp, 21 predicted proteins | sample June2016WEW_19_1_3_FD_132991 | JGI IMG/M metagenome (GOLD analysis project Ga0187882, IMG submission 132991) | Peatland microbial communities from SPRUCE experiment site at the Marcell Experimental Forest, Minnesota, USA - June2016WEW_19_150 | ecosystem: Environmental > Terrestrial > Soil >... | reverse complement strand
GCGGCGTGGGCTATTACACCGCGATCATGGCCACAGTGGTTGGACCGGGCGGCAGCGTGGTTGCCAGTGAAGTGAGCCCCGACCTGGTCGCGCGCGCGCGAGAAAATCTTGCGGCCTATGCGAATGTGGCGGTGCACGCCGTCGATGGCGCCGCGCTCGATCCGGGTGAATGTGATGCCATGCTGATCAACGCGGGAGTCACGCATCCGCATCCGATGTGGCTTGACCGGCTGCGCGAGGGCGGCCGCATGGTCGTGCCCATTACCATGTCGATGAACCAGACTCTGGGCGCGGGCCTGATGCTGAGAATCGTGCGCGAGCGTGCCGGCTTCTCCGTCCAGCCGATCTCGCCGGTGGGAATCTTTTCCTGTACCAGCGTGCGTGATCCGGAAATGGAAGCACTTGTGCGCAAAGCGGTCACGACACAGGCCCTGCTGAAAGTGAAGTCGCTCCGGCGCGATGCGCATGAGCAAACGGAGACATGCCTGGTGCACGGACCCGGCATGTGCCTGAGCCGGGCTGATTCAACGTCTGTCGCCACTCCGTAATCGCCGCCGACGTGATGGTGCGATTTGTGAGATGTCGGAGCGCATTCGCCAAACCTGGCGCGCTTACTTGTCGAACGGCTTCTCAGTCACCATCGCCTGCCAGGCGCGAGCGACGCGCTCGGTGGGCAACCAGGCGGTAGGAGAGTTCGGCGAGCCTGTGGCGCTGGCCGATTGGAATGTCTTCGCCTTGAGATCGCCAAGAAACCCGTCCTTTTCGGCGATGGGTCGGAGCGGTGTTCCAAGACGAAGCGGCAGTACATCCTCGAAGAATATCAAGGCCACGTCGCGCGACCGGCCGACGATGTGCGCGGCAGCGGGTTCCTCCGCGAGCGCCCAGAGCGCGCCGCCACGGCGATTGACCGCAAAGAGCCCCACGATCGTGTTCGTGCGGAACTCCAGATCTTTCCCGCCGACGAAGAGAATCCCGGGTACATTTCTCGCCGCATGCGAGGCGAGCGCCGTGTAGTAGATGCCGCCCTTGTTGACGACGAAGGCGATGACGCGCTCGGGTTTCCAGGCGACGAACTCGTAGTTGAACTCACCGACGGCCGACATGCCCCAGAGCAGAAGCGGCGCGGTGGCGAGTTCGGGATGCTTGGAGCGCCCGGCGAATGCGGTGAGTGCATCGAGAAGCGCCTGCCCGCTGCCCTTGGATACGTTCACGTATTCCTCGATGAAATTCTGCTCGTGCGGTTTATCGGTGAGCCGGCAACCGACCAGCGCCAGTTTGTGCCGCGTCGCGAAGTCCTGCCAGACCGGATCGTCGACCTCGGCCCGTCCATCACCGTTCGAGCCAGGCACGAGCACGGCGACGGCTTGCAGCGGCCCGGCATCCGTCGGATACCACATCTTGAATTCGGCCTTATCGTAGTTGTTGCCCGGCGCAACCGTCTCTTCGAGCGTTGCACCCGCGGTTACCTGGGCTTTAGGCGCCTGAAATGCCGCGCCGGCGACTGCCAGCGCCGCGGTGGTAAGAACGATTTGACAGAAGCGGTTGAGTGTCATCGGAGCGCTCCTTCACATGTTTGATCACGTCCCGCACTTCCTGAAAGCAGGACAGTAGACTTACAGGCGTTTCTATCCGCCTGTGCCAGAACAAATGGCGACAGCATTGCAATCACGGATAGACGGGCGCTCTTACGACGCACGCCAAATCGGCTACGATCGCGTCAATCAAAGCTGTTTCCCGATCGATTGCCTTGGCCACAGGCGCGATCTCTGCCCCGGCGGCTGTATGCCGCTGTTAGAGTGCGTTACTTCTCTTTTCCAATTTCGGGAACGGACAAATTCCTACAGATCTAACGCACAAGCACATTTGAGATCTCGGAGTGGCGCGGGACTGCTTCGACGGCACCTGTATCTTGATTGCACCACAGCGAGTGGCCTCCACCTTCTCGCTTAAGGTGACAGCCGTGTTTTCTCAAGTGCTGGAGCAAAGTGCTTCGCTTCACTTGACCGTCACGATCTCAAGTTCGGCTTCCGGAGGAATTCCGCGGAGGGCATCTTGCCGCCTATCTTCCAGGATAAGGGAGATTGCCGCCGCCAGACTCGTGCGAGCTTCCTCCTTGGTCTTTCCCTGCCCGTTTGCCCCTGGTATCTCAGGGCAGTAGGCAATGTACCATTGCTCGTCGCGCTCGAAAACGGCGGTGAATTCGTTCGTCATCGATCCTCCTGGCAAGGGCGCTCATTTATGCTCATTATGCCGCAACACGATGGAGGGCAGCTACCTTCGCTCTCGAACGCCCGGCATCAGCCACGGCGCGCTCTTGACTCCGGCGGTTGGCTGCCGTCCGGCTGGCGGTCGGCTATGGCTTCCTTTTCCGAAACTGCACACCAGGAATATCTTTAAAATCCTCCTCCTGCGTCCATAAGGTGGCCTCGTAGGCCCAAGCCGTCGCCAGAATAATGCTGTCCGCCATGGGGAGTTTGTTCTTGAAGCTGATGCGCGCTGCGTCCAGGGCAATTCGTGCGTCAAGGTCGACAACCGTACCCTGCTGCATCACGGCCACCGCCTGTAAAGCGTGCCCTTCATCGGCCTGCTGGAGAATCCGCTTGAAGACCTCGTAGAGCGTCAAGGAAGGAACGAGAAGATCATCGATCTGTTCTATTGTCGGCGCAAAAAATGACGCATTGGGCCCATTCGCGAAGTACTCGAGCCATGCACTGGAGTCAGCGACTTTCATATCCGATCGCCCTCGCGCTCGATAGTGGTATCCATGCCTTTGAGAAAGCCGCGCATATCTTTGATTGGTCGGACCGGTATGAGCTCGATCCGATTGTTGTACAGGATCGCCTGGATCTTTTGTCCGGGTGAAAGACGGAGTTTGTCCCGGATCGGTTTGGGAATGACGACCTGAAATTTGGGCGAGATTGTCAGCGTACCCATGAAACCTCCATCGATACATAATCGGTATTACGATTATAATATCGATGGGAAGAGCCGGTGTCAAACTTTGAGATGGGTGTTGAAGTTGCTCTGGGGTCGGACCCAATGCCGTCAACTTAAGGCCGACGTTGTGCACCTGAGCGAAAAAGCTTGCCAGGGATTTCACAGATTCAAAATCCAAAAAGCCCAGGTGGTGAAAAAGAATATTCAGAAAAATCTGTGTGATCTGTGGCAAGTTCTTCAAATTGTGCTTAAGTTACCGGCATTAGGTCTGACCTCACTAACGGCGCCGCCTTCTGATAAGATGGGGGCGTCGAGGACGAGGGAATGCGGAGAACTTTCAGGTTTGGGTTTGTCTTATGTGCCGTACTCGCTGCCTATGGCGGGCAAGGGCCGGCGGCAGGCGAGCGTGCCGCGGCATTGCGCGACCCGAGAAATTCTCTATGGGGCCGGCCGGCGCCGGACGTCTATCGTGTCCAGCTCGACACCACCAAAGGGAAGATTATCCTCGAGGTTACACGCGTACTCGCGCCGCGTGGTGCGGATCGGTTTTATCACCTGGTGGAGACCGGATTCTATGATGACTCGCGCTTCTTTCGCGTGATCAAAGGACGGTTCGCCCAATTCGGGATTGCCGGTAACCCGAGGATTGCCGCCGTATGGCAGAACGAGCATTTCCCCGATGATCCGGTGCGCGCAAGCAACGTATGCGGCAGTTTCGCCTATGCGATGACCGGTCCGGATGCGCGCACGACGCAGATCTACATCAACACTGGCGACCAAACGCGCCAGGATGCCCAAGGGTTTGCTCCTTTCGGCACAGTGGTCGAAGGCATGGAGGTAGTTAACGACCTTTATTCCGAATACGGTGAGAACTCGGGTGGAGGCATGCGCGCGGGACGGCAGGCAAAGCTTTTCGAGGAGGGTAATACTTATTTGGATCGCGAATTTCCCCTCCTGGACAAGCTCATCAAGGCTTCGATTGTCATAGGGAATTTCAGGGACAAGCGCCATAACCCCGAAATTCTCGGTGGCTGATCTTCGAAAGCATGCGAAGCACGACCGGTCCTCGAGTCGGGACAAAGTGTCAGGATCCCCTGCCAACTGGGTTTATCGATGCAACTTCCCAGCATGAATCAGTGGACGGAAGCTGTCTTCTGTATATCTTCCAAGGTTCGCAGGATTTCTGATCGCGACATCCTGTGCGAGACATTGATGATCGTCAAAGCGCCGGGATGGCGTTTCTCGACGTAGCACCCTTCCCAAAGCGTCTCGTTCCAGAGCGTCGAGTAGAACTCGCGCGGGTTGAGGTGGTCAAATCCCACTAGAAAGATCCTGAGAGCGGCCAGGGCATACAGCACCTCAGCCACCTTTGCGGCGCTCTGCCGCTCGTCCAATTTCTCAGGCTGGGGCAAGTCCAGCCCATGCTCCTGCAATCCCTCGAACAGGCTAGCTCCCGACCCGACTGATTCAAACGCGAGGACATCTTCCAGGCTGGATTGCCGGATATCAGCAGGGAAATCCGGATGTGACCAGAAGACCGCATCGCCTTCGCTCAGACGTCTCAGGCGTTCTTCCAGCTCCTCGATTCGATCGGCCTGATCTTGATTGGACATCGGCCGCATCCCGGGGCTCCTCAATTCATCCCGGCCCCGCCTTTCCCTTCTCTCCCAAGTCTCTCTCGATCTGCGTCCCATGGCACTCCAGTTCCAAAGGGCCGGGCTACCTGAGGTGTCATTGCGACCCTCCTCCCATATAGAACGGTCGAGTTAGGAAATGAGCGAAAAAATCTCATCCGTGGTGAGTTTTTTCGGCAAAGAGCATGGGGCGCTTGACCTGGCAACTGGAGCAGAAACTCCTGGTGCGGCACGAAATCGCATTCACGGACAAATGGCGCATGCAAGGCGCACCAAGTCACTAAAATCCCTTGACGGATATGCATCAAGCATGCATATTGATGCATATGCGATCGACATTGATTATCGACGACGACCTGATCAAGAGGGCCGCGAAGCTCACAGGCGTTTCGGAAAAAACGGCACTGGTGCGCATGGGGCTGAATGCTCTTATTGCCAGGGAAAGCGCGCGCCGCCTTGCTGATTTGGGCGGGACGGAGCCAAAACTGTCCCGCATCCGTAGAAGGCGATCGATCAAATCATGATCCTGGTTGACACCTCTGTTTGGATCGACCACTTTCGCGTCGGAAATCCAAGATTGAAAGGTCTGCTACTCGAGACTGCAGTCTTGACTCACCCCTTCATTGTCGGTGAATTGGCCTGTGGCTCCTTGAAAAATCGGCAGGCGATCATGAGCCTGCTGCGCACGCTTCCGGAAGCTGATAGCGCAGGTCACGACGAAGTCCTGGACCTCCTAGAAATCGAGCATTTGTATGGATGCGGCATCGGCTGGATTGACGCCCACTTGCTCGCATCTGCGCGGCTTTCTCGTGCCGGCATTTGGACGTTGGATCGATGTTTAGCGCGCATCGCATCGGGACTGGGCATTTCCGCCTGATCTCCGCCTGCTGGAATCCGGTACCTGGTTATGCTGTCCCCCACCAACGAATGTGCAAATGTGCAGGGACAGGATAACCAGGCACCAATAATCCTTGCGAATCGTAGCTGCCCACCTTTATGGAGGTCCCTCGGCGGTTCCGGAAAACATTGCACTACATGAATTGCTGATTAAAACTTTGACTTTTAATCCGCAAGCAGATAACTTGGACTCATGCTGACGCGCACAATGGAAGACACACTGCGGCGCGCGGTTCGAACCTTCCCGGCAATCCTGGTTACGGGACCCAGGCAATCCGGAAAAACGACCTTGCTCAAGATGGCCTGGGGCCGCACCCACCGCTTTGTGCCGCTGGAGAATCCCGATATCCGCGCCAGGGTCATCGCCGATCCGGTCGGCTTTCTACGGGAAAATCACCCTCCTGTAATTCTGGACGAAATTCAGTATGTTCCAGAGTTGCTCCCCTACATCAAGACTGCCATTGACGAGAACCGCTCGCCCGGGATGTGGCTCCTGACCGGTTCACAGAGTTTTTCGTTGATGCAGGGCATAAGTGAATCTCTGGCCGGCCGCGTGGCGGTTGTGACCCTATTGCCGCTTTCGGTGGGCGAAGCTGCGGGCATGGGAGGCAAGTCTCCATCGCTGGCGGGCCTGCTATCGAGGCTGCGGGCAGGTGATGAGGCAACCGCGCACCCGAGTTTCGACATGGCCGATTGGCTGTTGCGCGGAACGTACCCGGAGGTACGCGCCAATCCCGAAGTGGACCGGGACCTTTGGTGCGCGGGCTACGTACAAACATATCTCGAGCGGGATGTCCGGCAGGTGGTCAATGTTGGCGATCTCAACGCCTTTCACCGCTTCCTGCGGCTACTTGCGGCAAGAACCGGTCAGGTGGTCAATTACTCTGATCTGGCTCGCGATGTGGGCGTTTCTGCGCCAACGGCCAGGAAGTGGGTGTCCGTTCTCGAAGCAAGCGGACAAGTCTATCTCCTGCCGCCATATTTCCGCAATTTCGGCAAAAGGCTGATCAAGAGTCCCAAGGCATATTGGCTGGACACGTCGATTGCTGCATTCCTGATGGGACTGCATGCGCGTGAGCCCCTCCTGCATGGCCCGTTTCTCGGTCCCCTGTTCGAGACCGCCGTCGTTTCGGGGTGGGTCAAGGCTTTTCACAACCGGGGGATTCCGCCGGCCCTGTATTTCTGGCGCTCGCGCGACGGAATCGAGGTGGACCTGCTGGTCGATTATAACGGAAAGCTCCACCCCATCGAGATCAAGGCCACATCAACCGTGATTCCTCAGCACGCCGCTGCGCTGAACAAATGGGGCGGCCTCGCCGGCACGAGCGTTGAGCCGGCAGTCATCGTGGCAGACATACCAGGCGCCCTATCCGTCTCGCCCGGAGTCCGCGCCGTTCCGTGGTGGTGGTTATGAAGGGTTCTGCGGGAAACCGGGTTGCGTCCCCGGTTTCCATCCTCATTCTTTCGGGGTACCGGTACCGGCAGGATTCGTTGCTTGGGATATGGCATAGAACGAAAAAAGTGGGGCAAGAATCGAACGCAAGGCCGAATCTTAGGCCCTCCATGAAGCTCATCCTGTCAGATTCAAAAGACTCCGCCTGATCCGGAACCAATCCCCACCGAACCCTTCTCAAACCTCCTTGCAACTTCCCGCAATCAAGAATCGATCTTATGCGCCGGTACGATAATTTCGTATTACCACCAACGCGATCGATGCTATTCTGCTGCTACCGTTAAAAAGCGAAGGACAATCTCTGAGGCAGGAATGGATCCAAAAACCACGATCAGCCGGGCCTATCTCAGCTTTCGTGCATGTCGGAAAAGTCTGATATGGGGAATTTTGGTAGGCTCTACCGCCGTTTTCTTGTGGCTTTCTATTGTTTCACATTCGGTGCTGCCCAAACTGAGGCAAGAGGTTTCCAATTTGGCGCAGTGGCCTAGTCACGGAACAGCGTTGGCGGCAGTGATTTTTTTGGCTTTCTTGGTACTCGCGTTAGGCTGGCTCCTCCCCAAATTGCGCAAGTTGATTTCATCATTTGCCCTTTGTCTTCCTGAACTTACATTTGCCCTGGGCCTCGTCATATCGATTGTTGTTTGTTCCTCATGGTCCAGCGGTTTTTGGCTGTTAGGGATCGTGGAGTTTGGAGCGGGCATTGCCCTGTCCCTTGCGCTGTCAGTTGCTGCCTTTCGAAAGGCTCAGTCCAACCCTCTGAGTTTCTTGCAAGGGGCAGATAGACCAATTCGAATGATAGAAGAGGATCTTCTAAACCGCAAGCCCACTGTGGGCCTGCTTGCGGATGTTCTGACTCGTGATGACACGCCGATAATTTCACTTGAGGCTCCATTCGGCGATGGCAAATCGTCGATTCTCAATCTGCTCGACAACCAATGCAAATCCGAGGGATCAATTATAGTCCGCATCACATCCTGGCTCCCCGGAAACGAGCAGTCGTTCGTGGCTCTCTTCTTTGCCAGCATCCGTTCGCAAATCGCGAAGTATTACGTATCACGCGACATTTCGCTAGCTCTGATGAAATCCGCCAAGGTCCTGTCGGAACTAATTCCGAAAGTTGGTGCCTCGCTGCGAGCGTCACTACCAGAGACGTCCATATCCGATGACATCGATAGATTGAAGCTGCAGATTGAGCGCATACCAACACGGCTTATAGTGCTTATCGATGATGTGGACCGGATGCATGGATCTGAGCTGGAGGTTCTGTTCAAGCTGCTGCGCGGGGTTACTGAGATGCGTAATGTCGGTTATGTATGTGCATTCGACCGAACTGCGCTCGTGAAATTATTGGCAGCCGCAAGAGACATCGACGATGAGCTTGCAGAGCAGTACCTCGAGAAGTTCTTTCCCTTGCGCGTTGTTGTTCCGAGCATCGACCCTGACATTCTCACGGCTTACATTGAACGCAAACTCAGCCAAATCATCAGTGAAGGGACACTCCTCAGTGACTCCGTCGAAAAGAAGGAATTCGATGATATTTTCTGGCAACATTGGAATTGCGATCTAAAAACCCAGATCTCCAATCTCCGCAAAATCAATAGTCTGTGCACAAGAATATCGATTACGATCAAGCACATTAAAACCGAAGTCAATTTTTTGGACTTTGTCCTGTTGGAAGTAATAAGAAGTCTCTCGCCACGATTTTGCGAGACATTATTTAGAAACAGACGCTACTTCTATGACACCCGGGAGTCTTTTTCAACATGGAGTGAGGGGCTCTTGGCCAATGATGAAGACGTGAGGGCCGAACGCAAGCAAGCACTTGATCAAATAATCGGTCAAGTGCCAGAGGAACTCCGGGATACGTTGAAGTCATTGCTTTGGGAACTGTTTCCGATTGTTGCCAAAGCCTACGGACAAAAGAACTTTTCAGTGAGAAGCGACGAGAGAACAGGACGGAGGATATGCCACCCGAGTTTCTTCCCGCGCTATTTTATATTTGAAGTGCAGTCCACTGAATATGGTGAGCGTGCCCTTCTATCATTTATCGACTCCATGAACTCGACCGAGGCAGTCGATGCCAGCGCCGCGCTTTTTGTTGAGCACTACCGGAGTTATGAGGACAATAGCTATAAGCAGTACCACTTTTGCTGCCGAGTCGGTGGCGCGATCGACAGATTCAACGATGTGCCTGCGAATGGCATTGTGCTTGGCATCTGCAAAATGAGTGAGCTTCTCGCCAAAGGAGATTTGACCTGGTCCGTTCTTATCAAGATTATCACTGATGTTGGGCGCAGAATCAAAACAGTTTCTGAAATGGAGAAATACTACTCGAACATTATCGAAAAGGCGAGTTCAGAGTCCCTGGCAGTCAGGATCTTTTCGATGACAGAATCAGAAAAACCCGGGGAGGAGGGGGATGCAGTGATGTCGGTAAAACACTCTGACTTGCTTAGAACCGCCTTTCGAAAGCGGATGGCGCAAGAGTATCGCGCGGGAGAACGGCAGTTTGGCACTGATATGCCCTCCTGGCAATCGTGGTCTTTGTGGGCTAAATGTGGGGTCAAGGGAACCGAGGAGGTACAGTCGTACCTGGTCATTCAGTTCAGACTTAACATAAGGAACTATGTCTCGTTCGCTTCGTCGCTGTACGAATTGAACAAGTACAACATCGGGTCTCCATTAGAGCTTATAAAGATCTTATGCAGGCAGAGCGACCTAAGGGAATTCGACGAATCCCTGATACACTGCACAGAGGCCGAAAGAGAGGCCCTTAGCTATCTTAAAAATACGATGGCTGCCCAGCAAGGACAGCAGACGACAAATGATGACGCGACAAGGAGCGCGCAGGCACAATAATCCCCAGTCTCAGGCTGACGGCCTGCCAGGCACCCAAAAAGCCGGCAAATTATCAAGCGAAAGATCCCTCTGTGGAAATCCAGGCTAGCGGATATCCAGCTCGGCGATGGCGGCGCCGTTGCCTGACGTCTGCTCGCTCAGGACTACGAACTTGAGGTAACGGGCGCGCGCCGGCTGGGTTAGGCGGATCGTTTGTTGCAGCGGCTCCGCGGCCAGTGTGCCTTTGGCGGCCGGTTGTCCCCAATCCTTGCCATCCACGCTCAGATAGATTTCGTAGTCTTTGACGCGGCCGGAGAGATCCTGCGCCCGGGCCGTGTAGAGAACCTCGGCGACATTCAGCTCGCTCCCGAAATCGAGCACAATGTTGTGCGGTGGCTGTGTCACGTCATTGCGCGGACGCGCGCGCCAGGCGGTCTCTGCAGACCCATCGATGATGTTGGCGGGATCGCCGTCGCCACGCAACGTGCTGCTCGCCGAGACGACCTTCCAGGCCAGGCGCTTATCGTAGGGACCGAGGGCGATCGCTCCATCGAACGATCGGCGATTTTCGGCAGCGGCACGGAGCGAGACCACGCCCGCCTGCTTGAATTCAAATGGCGCGACATAGGGCAGCCAGGAGGCGCCGTCCACGGAGTATTCCACCCGGGCGCCGGGAGTTGCGCACGCGAGAGTCACCATTCCGTAATTGTCGCGCCGACCGAGGACAGGCTTCACGTCGTTTTCCGGCACGGCAAGCCGTGCAACCGTGGAGAGGTCGCGCTCGCCGCGAGGAATCAAACGCAGGGTGTAATCAAACGCCACCGGATCCGACCACGTGATGTATTGCTCAAGCGGACGCGGCCCGCAACTGGCACTTCCTACGCCCAGAGTCCTCGCGCTGAGCGTGACCACCGTGGCGGTGCTTGCCGGCAAATCGACGGAATACTCGGGAGGCGCGAGCTGTTCATCGGTGTAGGGGAGCGCCGAAACCTGCATCGGGCTGCCGTCGCTGGAAGCGATCAAGCCGGGAAGATTGGCTCCCTGGAGCGCGGCCCAGCGCACGTCCTCGTGGTTGCCGCATTCCATGGGCTTGGCATAGGGCGTGAGTTGTTGGCGCACGGTGCTGGAGTAGAGGCCGACGTCAGAGCCCCGCTTGCGGTCCGCGTAATTCTCCATCGGTCCGCGGCCGAGATATGTGAACTGGTCGAAGCGCGGATCCAGCTGAAGCCGGACTCCCAGACGTGCGAGCACGATGCGGCGTCCCTGCGGGGCAATCGCATTCGCGACGACGATCGAGCCGTCGCCATAGACCGTATAGATTGCAGAGTGTGTTGCAGACCAGCCCATGCGGCCATCGGCGTTGATGACCGATTCCACGCGCACGGCCGAGGGACCAGCCTGCTCCGCCTTGAAGCTGACGGTCTTCGGCTGCAGAGAGTCGATGCCGTTTGCTATCCAATCCTTCTCCGCCCATTCATCGTCTATGCGATGCGTCGCGCGATAGAAGTAGATCTTCGGGCCACCGCCGGGCTCGATCATCGCGACTCCGTCGCGCACGATCTGCGCGATGCCGCCTTCGGATTTGTCAAAGACCACGCGAAAGCCATCCCCGTCGACGGTAACCGTGTTGGCATCCTGGGCAAGCCTTACCGGCTTCATCTGGGATGAGTTGGGTGTGGCCGCCGGCGCCGCGAAGGGCAGCTTGAATTGCGCCTCGGCAATATCGAATCCAGACTTGGCCCAACGTTCATCTATCGCCAGCGCGAATGACATTTCGAGGAAATACTCGGCGCCGGGTTTGGGGATGATCTTCTTAAAAGTCGCGTTGACCAGCGCGGTCGCTCCCGGCGCCAGATCCAATTGGCCCAGGGTGCCGCGATCGATGACCTTACCGTCCTCGCTGACGGTCCAGCTACCCACGAACCCCTTCAGATTCAGGAATGCATACTTATTACGAATTTTGATCCTGCCTGAGGCAAGGTCCTCCGGCTCGAAGCCAATCCACTGGTATGCGCGTTTGACTTCCGGATAATGGGGCTTGGGCGTGCGGTCTGAGAAGACGACGCCCTTGTGGATGAAGTAGTGATCGTTCGGCACTTCACCGAACCCGCCGCCATACGCGAGGTATTGGCGCTTGGGATCGCGCCTGTTCCAAAGTCCCTGGTCCTCCCACTCCCAGATCGCGCCCCCCATCAGGTTGGGGTACTTGTCGAACAGGTCGTTGTACTCGCCGACCGCACCCATCGAGTTGTTCATCGCATGGGCGTACTCGCAGAGATAGAAAGGCTTGGTCCGGTTCGCATCCTTGCCGGCATTCTCCACGCGGTCGACGGCGGTGTACATCTGGCTGTCGATGTCCGCGGGATTGTTCGGCCCAATGCCGAAACCTTCGTAATGAACGGGCCGGGTGGAATCGATGCCCTTTACGGTCTTGAGCGCGGTGACGAAATTACGGCCGCCGCCGTTTTCGTTGCCGAGCGACCAGATGATCACCGAAGCGTGATTCTTGAAATTCTCCACATTGGCCGTGTTCCGATCCACGATGGCTTTTTCCCAGCGCGGTTCGCGGTCGAGCACTCCCATATAGCCGTGGCATTCGACGTTGGCTTCGGCCACCAGGTAGATGCCGTACTCATCGCACAGTTCATACCAGCGGGGATCATCGGAGTAATGCGAAGTGCGCACGTGGTTGGCATTGACCTGTTTGAGAAGCTCCAGGTCGCGGATCATCTGCTGCTCGGACACGTAGTGGCCCGTGTCGGGCCACATCTCGTGACGGTTAGCGCCCTTCAGCTTCACGGCAACGCCGTTGACCATGAATATGGGGCCTTTGATTTCGATTTTGCGGAACCCCGTGCGCGTCGAGATGATCTCCTCTTCAGCGGAATTTCGTCCGCTCAAGGTAAGCACGGTTGTGTAGAGATTCGGTGTTTCCGCGGTCCATTTCGCGGGGTTGCCCACGGGAATCGCAACGGAAACGTTCTGCTCCTCGCCCGGGTTGAGCGCGGGCACGTCGGCGGTCGCGGTCGAGCCCGCAATCGGTCGGCCCTCACGTGTGAACAGATCGATCTTCAATTTTCGCGCGGCGGCAGGCTGGTCCGAATAGTTGTGCACCTTGGCGACAACGGCCAGAGTGGCATCGCGGCATTGCGCGTCCAGATCGGTTCGGATCAAGAAGTCGCGCATGTGGACCGGAGGAGCGCTCCACAGGGTCACATTGCGGAAGATGCCGCTGAGACGCCACATGTCCTGATCTTCGAGATAGGTGCCCGCGCTGAAGCGATAGACCTCCACCGCGATCATGTTTTTCCCCGGTTTGACGTAGCGTGTGATATCGAACTCAGCGGCATTGCGGCTGTTGACGCTGAACCCGGCGTCATTACCATTGATCCAGAGAAAAAAAGCCGAATCAACACCATCGAAGGTGATAAAGATGCGACGGCCGCTCCAGTTGGCGGGCACGTCGAATTCGCGGCGATAGCTGCCGACGGGGTTGCGCTCCTCGTAGGCGGTCCAATTCTTCGGCGGCTCGCTCATCACTCTGGGCCAGTCCTTCTTGATCACATAGCCGTTGTTCTTGTAGTAGGGAGTGCCATAGCCGAGCACCTGCCAGTTCGATGGAACGGGAATCTCCTTCCAGGAACTTATGTCGAAATCGGGTTTATAAAACGCCACGGGGCGCAATTCGGGACGGGGCACCCAGTTGAACTTCCATGGTCCATTGAGGCTGTGGCTCCAGGAGGAAGCATGCCGATCCGCGGCGAGCGCCTCAGCCATGTTCGCGTACGGCATGAGCGTGGCGTGATACGGCAGCTTATTGATGCCGAGCATCTGCTCGTTTTCGATCTCGGCAGGAATCGGAGCATCGGGTGCGGGCAAGGTTGCCGCCAGCATTAGAAAAGCAAGGGCAGAGGCTAAAATCGAAAGCGAGCGTCGCATGACTGGACTCCCAATGAATTGCGCGTAAACTGGTGACAACACCCTATTGAAGGCATCATCACGCGTCGCTGCGGCACCGGCACGTAAATAAAGGTGCCGCTGCATTTCGCATGTTTCAATCAATGGCGGCATTGTATGATTCTGGTGACAGGCTACGCAACTCCCGAATGGCAAGAATGCGCGCAGTCGGCGGAGTGAGTTCGGGAGTTGCGTAGCCTGTCCCCCGATTGTGAGACATACGGAGCGATGACATGAATACCAGTAAGCAGACCACCGATACGAAAGACAGAAAAGTGGTACTCTCGACATTGTGGATATTTGTAACGTTGAATTATCTCTATGGGGACTTGGCCATGATGATCTTCCGTCCCGCGGCATACGAAAGGATAGCCGCGAGAATGACTGAGGGGCTTGTGTTGGGGGCCGCAGCATTAATGGAGGTCCCAATTGCCATGATCCTCTTGTCCCGGGTACTAAAGTTCGGAGTGAACCGCTGGACGAACATCGTCGCAGGCGTTGTAATGACAGCGTTCGATTCGTTGACACTGCTCGGGGGAAGGCCGCCAGCTTTCTACCTATTCCTCTCGACTATAGAAATCGCCTGTACCTTGTTCATCGTATGGTATGCGTGGACGTGGCCTAACCTCTCGCTCAACTCGGACCCGGCCGCTTGCGGCCGGGCCGGTTAGCTTCTTCCGTTGGGTCCCAAACGAAATACGACGATCACGAAACTGGGTTCGGTCACGACCGCCAGTCAAGGGATCCAGGAAATGATTCGGGGGACAGGTTACGCAACTTCCGAATGGCAAGAATGCGCGCACTCAGCGGAGTGAATTCGGGAGTTGCGTAGCCTGTCTCCCGAATTAGAGGCTGCCTCGATGATTACGAGAGGACAGTTAGATGGCTTCTGCCGTCCCGCGTGTTGCCGCTTTCTGGGCCTTATCTTCGCTTTTGCCTGTGCTGCGATTACTTTGGCCAGCCAGGACGCGCCGCCATTGCAGAGGCTGAGCGCTCACGTGAACGGTCACACCTTTGCGATTTGGGCGCGTGTTCCCCCGGCGCCACGCTGCGCGATTCTGCTCCTGCATGGACGCACCTGGAGCAGCCTTCCCGACTTCGATTTGCAGGCTCCCGGTCCAAATCGCTCGGTGCTCCGGTCGCTCGCCGCGAAAGGGTTCGCGGCTTATGCGCTGGATCAGCGAGGATACGGAGAGACGCCGCGCGACAAGACAGGCTGGATTACGCCGCGCCAGGCGGCGGCGGATGCATCCGGCATACTTGACTGGGTGGCAGCCCGGCATCCAGCGCTTCCGCGCCCGGCGCTATTTGGCTGGTCTCTGGGCGCCGCGACCGCGCATCTGGCGGCTGCAACGTCGCCGGCGAAGCTGTCCGCTCTTATCCTTTGCGGCTATGCGCCGGATCCCGGGGCCACTATCGCAAACATTCAAGAACCCGCCAAGCCGCCGCGCGCGCCAAACGTTCGCGAGGCAGCCGCCAGCGACTTCATCTCCCCAGATGCGACGGACCCGGCAGTGGTGAAGGCTTTCGTCGAGACGGCGATGCGCACCGATCCGGTTCATGCGGATTGGAAGAACGAGGAACAGTTCCTGTGCGACTCATCCAAGATCACTGTTCCGACGCTGCTGCTCTTTGGCGAGCGCGATCCCAATGTCGAAGGACAGGATGCCATTCGATTCTTCGATCGTTTAGGGACAAAGGAAAAGCAGATCATTTCGTTTCCGGGCGCCGATCACTGCGTCCTTCTCGAAAACACTCATGGTGCCTGGATCGTGGCCATTGCGAACTTCCTCAACCGTCTCGGCGTGGTTGGGCGTATGCGGGCAAACCTCTGAATGGAACGGAGACTGCCGCGAGAGAGGACCATCCTGACCCGCTGGCCTTTTCAAATTCGATCACGGGTAACTACTTCACCAATCTCCAGGCTGCAATTGCAAAAGACGTTTCGTGATGCAATTGGTGAAATGGTTGTCACCGAATTATCGAGCGGCGCCGTTTCCTTGAACTCCACCGAGTAGTCCGGCTGCCGGGATTCGATGATCGCGATGACCTTGCTCTTGTTGATTTTCACGTAAGGCGTGCCCCAGGGTGCGCGGCCAAGTCGTCAGAAAGCCGGCCGTTCTTTGTTTCGCATATCTGCGTGCCCTTCTCTCTCCGCTATCGGCTTGCGTTCGCCGCGCCCCTGGTCCGGGACGTTCTGCAGATATTTGTGCGCGCCGTCTTTGCCTCGATCCGCCGACGGGCGGGTGTTCCTGCATCTAAGGGGCAGGCCCGGTGCGGCGCCGTCAGCTTCGTGCAACGCTTCGGCGACGCGCTCAGGCTCAATGTCCATTTCCACACCATGGCCCCTATGTCGCTGGCGACATAGGGGCCAAGTCCTGCTGAAAGACGCAGCAGATGCCAGGTACGTCTCCACTGGACATCTGGTATTCATGAGGCGGGGCACGCTCATGGCAGTGCGATTTGATTTGGCCAGGCTGGAAGTCATCGGCCAACCGTCTCCCCTCGTAGAGAACGTCATGCAGAGCTTTGCCCCAAACGTATTCCACAACTCGGGGGCCGGCCAGTTCAGCGTCTCTGACTCGGGGGCACTAATCTATGCAGCGGGCGGCCTGCTTCCGGACCCGAAAAATTCGCTCGTCTGGGTAGATCAAAACGGGATGGAGCAGGCCATACCATCCTCGCCATTGCCGTTCGCTTATCCGCGTCTTTCGCCGGACGGCCAACGAATTACATACGTAACTGTGGGGCGAGAATTGGGCAAAAACTTTTCTATCGATCGGGATATCAAGAAGATCAAGTTTGGGCCGTGGACGTTCGAATGGACGGCGAATTCGAGCCCAGCAAGCCGCGCCTGCTTTTTGAGCAGCCCGGATATGGCTTTTCGGGCCCCTTACGCAGCTATGATCTGTCCAAGGATGGACAGCGATTTCTCATGGTCAAGATGCAACAAAGGAAGCCTACGCCTGTCACCGAATTGATCCTCGTCCAGAACTGGTTCGAGGAACTCAAGCGCCTCGTCCCCACCGGCAAGAAGTAATCGCAAGATCGGTGTCAGGCAACTGTTTCACCATTTTCGTGGACCGCCTGACGGTTCGATTATGGTCTTGGATTTGGTGCAATAGTTGCCTGACAGCAATTATCCTTTTGCCACATCCCACTGGCATAATCGATTCATTGTATATACAATTGGTCTAGAGTATATATACACAGGAGGAGGCAATGATGGCGGCAACTATGACATCCATCAGGCTGGATACCCGCTTGGCCGATGAGGCGGCGAAACTGCTCGGGGTGAAAAGCAGGACGGAAGCGGTGCATGCGGCCCTGCGGGAAGTCGTGGCGCTGAAGAGATTCCAGGCGTTGATGGCTAAGCATGGCGGCAAGCTGCGCTTTGAGGCCCACGGTGAGTAACCTGATCGTCATCGACACGTCGGTATTCATCGACCATTTGCGCACCGGTTGCCACCAGGAGCGGATCGATGCCCTGGCCGGACTTGTCAGATCGTCGTCCGTGGTAATGGCAGAACTTTGGCGCGGAGCGACAACACCATTGGAGCACGCGTTTCTCCGGAATCTGGAGAAGAACTCGCCGATTCTGACTCCGACGGAAAAGAACTGGCTCGAGTCGGGGAGGCTGCTCGCGAAGATCCGCCATGACATGGGGTTTTCACCGGACAAACTGCGCGACCTGCACTTCGATGTGTTAATCGCCCTTACGGCAAGCAGCTACGGCGCCCTACTGATTACCTCCAATGGGAACGATTTCGAGTTGATCCGGAAGTACCGGAGATTCGATCTGGTGATCTGGTAGCAAGCACACTAAGAAAGGTGTGTCGATTCTCGCCCTCTTTCCCCCACCCGATTCTCGTGAGCTTTCCCCCACCCCTTTCAGCTCGACATTGTCTTAACTGTTTTTTGCACGGATAGCAATCTTTTGGTCCCCTTTTTCGAGTTTCGGATTTCCTTTCATTGAACGCAGAATCCAGGATGTACGGTCAACATCATCCCGTCTTTCGACTGTTAGCTGGATCTGTATGTCCTGCACTCATGGCGGACTGGCTGATGTCGTGAGCTTCGTTTTTTTCCGTCCGCTCGGCATGGAGCCTGGCCAGGTTCTCCACCTGCTGGCGCATGTATTCCCGATATCCCGGCGGGAACGGCCGCTCCTGAACCTCCTCGATGATCATCTCGAAGTAATGAAGACTTGCGATCGGCGCCGAAGGCCCACTGTTGAGCCAGGAGACATATTTGCGGCAGGCTCCGACCATCATGGCGTCTTCTATCACCTCGAGAGGGATCCCTTTCCGCTCGAAGTCTCCTGCCAGCCGCTCCTCTGCCGTACCAAAGTGCCCGGTGGTACAACCCAGGGCCGTGAACAGCTTCCTGACTGAGTCGACATACGACTCACCGCCGTCTGGTCCGGAACCGTTTTAGGCTGTCACGAATGGCCAGTATTCCTCGGTGATACGGATCGTGCTGCCCACATATGGGATGCGGCTTCCAACGACCGTGCAGAGTCCCTTTGCCCTCAGTTCGGCGAGGTAGGCTTCAACCGTGTGCCTCGACTTGCAGATCCCTGCCGCCAACCGTTGGTAGCTCGACTGACAGCTCGCGGTCTGCCGGTCCGCGTTCAGGCAGAGGAAGACAAACAGCTTGAACGGACCATCCGGCAGAACGGTGATCGCCTTGAGGAAGCCGTCGCCGGCAGGAAACCAGCCGGTGGCCTTCTTGAGTCGCGGTTTTGAATTCGTCTTGTCTGTCACTGGGCTTTCCTCCTTTCCGCCGGGGATGAACTCGAGCGCATGGCCGCGGACTGTCGGGCACGATACGACTCGCCTTCGATGACGAGCTGATGAGCCCGGTGACAGAAGCGGTCGAGCGCACTCTGGGCCAGCATCGGTTCTTCGAAAAAAAAACGTGGACACCCATAAGAATGTGGACATCCATCAAACATGCAAAAAACAGTGGGTGTCCACGTTTTCCCGTTTCAGAAGATCTTTGTCGGAGATTCGCCGCCGCGTCTTGGCAACGTAAAAACTGAAAAGGCCGCCCCGAAGAGCGGCCCTTTTGAAATGTCACAGGCGCAAAAAAACGCTAATTCCCCCGCCGCCACGCAAGCAATCCGAGAGCGCCAAGGGCGACGCAGAGGAGCAGAAATTCGGAGGGTTCGGGGACTGTTGTGCCCTGAATCGAAAAGGTCTCGGAACGGACTGACTTAGTTGTATAGGTGCTATAGTAAAGATCATATTTCATCTGAGATGCAGACGACGGTCCGTCGTTTTGGTCCCAATACATTGGAAAGGAACCCGGTGCGGTTCCCCCATCATGCAGCACAAGCCAATACATGCCTGCCGGCAGTGCGAGATTCGGGATTGAGAAAGACTCAGTGTAGGCGTCCCAACCCGGATAGGTTTTGTTGGTCTCGATAAACGTGCCGGCCAAGGAGGCAGTACCAGAGTCATAGGAGAATCCGAAAAAGGGCGTGTCTGTGATCTCCCAAGCGATGGTGGCCCCGGTGTCGCCCTGGGGAACCCAGGCGGCAAACGAAGCGCCGGTGAGCCTTGAAGGCTGAGAAATCCGGCAAAGACCCTGAGAGAAGGGTTGAGGCTCCCCAGCGTCACCCTGCAATGAACGTCAGCCCAAGGCCGATTCCATCCGCTCTCCGATGCCACAGAGCCTTCGCATCCCAAGGCACAGCCGTGCACTGTTTCCGGCTGGAGAGCAACCTCAGGACATGTTCATCCCGCACCTGCCGTGATGATCTGGCCGCGACTGTCTGGACATCCCACGCTGATGCGTGGAATGCCAATTCCTCATCCGCCGAGCCGAATGGAGCAGCCCACCCCCCCCGGATTGGCATCAGAGGAATTCAGCGGATACCCCCTCTTTTGTACGCGCCCCAAAAATTGGGCATTTCAGGCTCACCGTCCTTATGCTTGCTGACAAATCGAAGTTTACATAAGACCCCATCTCAAAACTGGGTAGTGCTCTGTTGGCGTGTTGCGAACAAAATATTAACGTTTTTTAATGGTTGGTGGATACCAGAGAAGACATGGGAACCGTTTTGCTTGACGCGTTAATCAAGATAGACGTAGGCTGGGCTTATGCTACGCGGCAGAGGCAAATTCCTGTTTGCAACTGGAACGGCGATTTTAGGCTTTATTATGGATAGAATTTTATCCAATCTGCCTGCATGGATTTCATTGAGCCTTTTTGCTGTTGCTCTGACTCTTTATGCGGGAGGGCTATGGGATTGGTCCGGGAAATTTAATGCAATGTCAAAACCGAACCGTCGCAAGGAAACCATAAAGCTACGGTTGCTGCTAGTAGGATTGTTCGTTTTTGCTGGTGTGCTGTTTCTTATAACCATACGGGGCTTGATGCCTCAACCTACGCTTAACGCCGAACAACTTGCCATGCTTGATAGATATAGGAGATTTTATCTTAATTCGGACGCCCCCAACAAGACTACCCTCATAGAGATGACAAATCGCGAATTGAAAATACGGGGAACCAATCTCTACACACGGATTAAAGCTATGAATGCCCACTATTCTCAAGTAGCGAGAAATCGCGAGGCTCGCCACGCCAGTAAAGAGATAGATGATATTGAAAATGGCAGACTTTGGCGAGAAGAGATGGCTCAGGCGGGTGAAGAATACGACCGCAACTATAGGACAGAAGCACGAATGGTGCTACTAGAATTACGGAATCGCACACCATATCAGGCTAGGAAACACATATTGGGCATGCCGAGTATAAACCCTGCAGATAACCGTGCGGGACAAGTAAGCCTTTACGACGTTTTCCCGGCGGAATTTTCTGTTGGATTTTCGGATTTATTAGCACGCGAAATTGAAGAGTTGGTCAAATTACTTCCCGATCAGTAAGCATCAAACTACTATTAGCTCCGAAAGCGTCCACACATGATCCGTGATTCCAGCTTCCATGGCTGGAGTGACGCGCAGGCTCTTGTGAACGCGGCACAGATTGTAAAAAGCAAAATGCAGGGCAATGGCATGCTTCAGATTTTCCAGCTTCTTGGAGAAGCCCAGGGACAGCCGAGTCGGTCGCCGAATAAGCGTCCCAGTTGGCTACAATCTGAACGATAACCTTAAAGACTTCTAATCAATCGATTTTCTGCCGATTGTTCGCCGTCATTGTCCCAGAATCCTACAGTTTCCGCACCTGTTGCTTTTCTGAAATCCGAGATCGGGATGGCCGCTGTTTACTGGTTTTGCAAGATATGGCGTGATTATATCGGAGATTCGGAAGTACGGCGCGGTTATTGCATTAAATCAAGTGCGGAGGCCAGTATTTGTGCCTCATAGTCCCTCTGACAATTCCCGACTGCTCTGATCACCTGACCTCCGAGAAAAATCAGCTGTCGAAATGGAGGCAACAATGATTGTAAAAATGGGAAATAAGACGTTACTACTCATGGCCATCATGCTTTCTTGCAGTTTCGCGCACGCCGACATTATGACTGGAACAAGGCAAGGCAACGCCGAGGCTGTGATCTGGGCTCCCAGCTGGGGTGACCCCAACGGCGTAATTTTCGCCGTGAGCGACAATGACATCACCGACCTTTGGATTTATGGCAGCTCAGGCTGGGGGGGAGGGGTGAACGACTGGGGAATCGCGACCGGCGTGACTAATGTTGGCCAGATCACGGATGCCTCGATTTACCCGCTCAATTCCGGCAATGGATTCTTCCAGTTGGGCGACTTCGCCGTCGCTAGAGGAAGCACCGGCTATTGGGCCGTCCTGACAATCACTAACATCTCGTACGACCCTGTGGGGCAACACTATAACGCCGGATTACAATGGTGGTACCAAGACAACGGCACAGCCGACTTCTCTTCAGTCCCTGAACCCTCCTTCTTCCTCCTCCTCTTCATCGCCCTTGGCGCTGTCGGATTGATTGCGTGGCGGCGGGGGAAGTTAGCGTCTTCTCTGCGCCTGTGACATTTCACAGGGGCCGCTCTCCGGGGCGGCCTTTTCCATTTCCGTCTCGCCCCCACCCCCCCGGATTGCCCACTCGCCATCAGAACGCATACCCCGCCGGATATTCGCGCAATAAAAATTCAGAGTCTTTTTGCGGTTACAAACCCGTGCCTCGTCAATGTACTTTGTTGCACAGACCGTTGCTGCTCCTTGGAGCCTAGGGGCAGGTCTGAACCCCTCACAAACCTACCTGCTTCGACACTTCGGACTTGGGCAATAATATACTCGCGAAATCAGATCGCTTGGAGCATGATGTCCCACAGATCGGAGGCGTCAGGCGAAATGCCTTCCTCTTTAAGGATCGGTCAAATGTAATGGCCGTAGTAACTCTGAAGCTGTATGGGGACGAAAGCGCGGACGAAACCAAAGACCGAGTCTTTGCTGTCGCCGCCGTTATTGGAACCGAACGCGAGTGGCTTTTAGCTGAGCGGGACTGGAATCACCGAACTAAAGGAAAACCATTTCACGCTAATAAATGCGAATGGGAATTCTCCGCAGATCGTGATTCACAAAAGCATAACAACAATCTAGAACTCTACAGGGATTTAACGACGATTCTGGCGGGCAGTTACTAATCAGTTCATAAGTAACCGGACATATGATATACTTGCGGCATGACGCCAAATGATGCGCGCAAGCTGGATCACAAGACCCTTGAAGCCATTCGAATTCGAGCCGTCGAGCAGGTTC
>Ga0187882_1001613_pt1 | contig 22428 bp, 26 predicted proteins | sample June2016WEW_19_1_3_FD_132991 | JGI IMG/M metagenome (GOLD analysis project Ga0187882, IMG submission 132991) | Peatland microbial communities from SPRUCE experiment site at the Marcell Experimental Forest, Minnesota, USA - June2016WEW_19_150 | ecosystem: Environmental > Terrestrial > Soil >... | reverse complement strand
TCGTCCTTCAGCTCTTCCAAGATTCGTGCGTGGAGGTGGGTTGTCATTCCGAATCCGGCCTTACCGAGATAAATATTTTGCCAAAGGCCATTACCTTCGTATCGACCCCAGAGGTAAAAACCCTGTTGGGGAGCAATGCCAGCGCATATTTCTCCTGCTTTTGATCCATAGCGCCAATGCTCTGGTGATCCAGATTTAAGTCCTTTATGATCGGGATCTGACTTAATGAATTCGTAAAGGGGCCGAAGAGATACTATATCGCTCTGCAATTTGGCATTCTCCTATATCCAAGTGGTGCGCTGGGAACATTGACACTTTTGCCCGGGAAAACCAGAAAGAACATGCCGCTGGAGTCGGTTCGGAGGGATTCGAGACTGTCCTGGCCCGAACACTCGGCGACATTATCATGACGTTCTGCGATGGCGGTTTGTCCCAAGTGGCAGCAAAATCCACGACGATCATGAAGTATGGGCAGTCAGGGTGATTGAAGGTGCCAAGGGCATCATGAAGCCGGCCTGTGTCGAGGGGTTCCTCGATCTCGTGGCGCATCATGCCAGGCTTGATGGCGGCGAAGTCGTTCAGGCATTGCTCAACCCAGCCGACGTAATCCTCGGTTGACGTGATCGCCGAGGTAGCGGACGCGGTAGCGAGCACCGCGACAATCCCTATCAGTCTGTATGCGCTTTTCAAAGATGCTTCCCGGTCCGAGAAAACGAAATCTCGTTCAATGCTGGTCCTGCCATCACAGGCGAGGTCGCGATTGGCATAAGTGTGAGACGCAAAAACACCGTGGCCAGGCTCAGCGCCTGACCTACCTCGAGGCTCTAGGGGGATTACTGCGGGTATTCTACGCCTGATGTATCAACGCGAGAAGAGGATTATTGAATCGGCGCTGCGCGTTGCTGGACGCCGACGCCCTTGACGAGCTGCACTTCGGAGATGGTTTGACCCTGCGCAACCTGACGCATCCCAGAGGAATCCAGATTACGGCCGATGCCGATTCTCATAGCGAATCTAGACGATCAACCCTTCGGGCGCTTGAAGTAGAAAGTGTTCGTGTACGATCTGGCTCCGAGCGATTCTGCACCTTCAAAAACCAATTCCCAGCCATCCTGTCCCAGTTTCGAAAAAGTCTTCGCTAGGCTATCGTAGTTTTTGCCACCCGGCACCTCTATCGATTCCCGCTTCTCCCCTTCGTCTGTGAAATAGACGATGGTTGCAGTCAAAGGTCCCTCCACCCCCTGGACTGACGAGGGCGTTCTATTAACATCGGTGACCACACAGTATTCATATTTCTGTGCCAAGGCTTGTTTGGCCTGGGCGGGATTTGATTGCCCTCCCGCATGTGCTGAGAGCATCAGGATCAGCATCGTGGCAACGACAACGGCAACTGTCACCAGAGTCAATCTCTTGATCATCATGGCGAGTCTCCTCAGAGAAAGAGGTGGGAAGCATTGATAACGTCGAAGGATCACTTCATTAGATCGCCCAGGCGGCGCTGGGGTTCAGAGACTTGGCTACATGCCGGCTGGGGCCCGGACAATCTCCCTCTGGCCCGCAGTTGTTATAGTAGAGCTGACCGTTGGCTGCAATTGAACAGACGGTGATGCAGATGACCAGTTTTGTCAGGATTTTCATGAGTCTCATTTTGCCATAATCGCATTGCAGTGCAGAATCACTGCCCCTGACGTCGGCGCTCCTCGGCCGGCCTAATAACTCTCACATCAACGATGAATCGTGCCATGTGGGCCAGGGTGCTCACAGTTTCAGTCAAATCCCGGTTTGTGGGCTTTTCAAAATCGAAGATGACCGGCACAAGATCCCGTCGAGGTCGGCATTCTCAAGCCAGTTTATTACTAGAGTGGCCATGCTGAGATCCGCCCCGCTGAGATCCGCTCTACTCAGATCTGCACTACGGAGGCCTGCCTCGCTGAGTTTCATCCCCGTCAGGTCTGGCCTGATATCGCGATTCTCCTCTCGCCACAAGTTCCAATCCGCAACGTCGTTTCTCTCAATAGCATCTTTCAACCGAGCAAGATGTTCTTCGTTCGCCATGACGATCTCCTCAGGATGACCGTTCCCGCGCATTATCGACCTGTGGCGCATTATTTTTGAAATAAAATCCCGACTTGCGAAACATTACGTGTGCGGAGGCTGCTTTGCGACAGATCGCCTGGCTCGAGCTTTACAAAGGACACTGGATGCTTGCTCACCGATGTGAAAGGCGAGTCTCCCAGCAGGCGCTGGGCTGACGAAAGAACTGCCCTGAAAGAGCTCGCTGAGGAAGGGTGAACAGTGGCGGGGCCGTATCCTAAGACGCTCGATTTGACACTGCCGCCGAGGCAGCGGTTTTACGGGTATGCCTTGATGCGAGCCGTTCATTGAGGCGAGGTGGGGAGCAGCAGGAGGCGAATGACTCATCCGTAGGATGACGAACTCGATTCGGCCAGCCGGGACCGACAGCCGGCGGTCTGACGCGGACAGCCGCGGAGAATGTACGAGCTCGACCTCACGCGGCGACGCTGTCCCCCCCTGGAGCGACCAACACGAATCGGCTGCCCTGACCGGGAGCGCTCTCCACCTCCATGTGGCCGCCCAGATAGCTCAAGCGCTCCCGTATGCTGAACAAGCCAAAGCCGCCAGTGCCGCTTTGGTAATCAATCCGTTCTGGCGCAAATCCAACTCCGGAGTCCGTCACCGTCACCTGGATCTTGCCTTCGTCAATGCGTGCAACCTCGACACGCGCTTGATCGACACCGGCATGCTTGACCACGTTGAAAAGCAGCTCGCAGACAGCCTCGAACAAAAACACACGCAAGAAATCGTCGGCGATCTCGAGGGTGTTCTCGATCTGAATGTCGACATTCAAGCCGTGCCGTTGTTTCACCTCGCGCTGCAACCATTGCAAGCCGGCGCCGAGACCTTGTTCGCGAAGCGCTGGCGGGCTGAGCTCGGACGTCAGCGTGCGGGAGGCTTGGATGGCCTCGTCCAGGGCCTCAACGATGTGACCAATAACCTGCTGCGATTCTTCCCAGGACTTGCGAGCCAAAACCGCCACGCCAAGTTTAGCGCCAACCAGCAACTGCTGAATGTGATCGTGAAGCACTTTGGCGAGCCTTTGGCGCTCTCGTTGCTCGGCTTTGACGAGCTCGGCGGCGAGGGCGCGCAACTGACCAGCTCGGTGCTCCGCATCCCGGCGGGCGCGGTCTCGGTCCACGTGGGCTCGCAAGGCAGTGATGCCAAACGCGAGGTCATCCGCAAATTCCGAAAGCAGGGAGGTCTGCGCCGCGCTAAAAGCATCGGGCTTGTCGGCGTAAATCGTGAGTGCGCCCAGAGCGTGGTTGCCCGATACCAAAGGCAAAGCGATGGACGATTGAAAGCCGTGTCTTGCAGCCTCTTCCCGCCAGGGAGCCAACTCCGGATCCGTGAGATAATTCCGGCCGAAACACACGGTGCGCAGGCGAATGCTGGTGCCGGTTGGTCCCCGGCCGCGCTCTTCGTCGGCCCACGTGATGCGGGCGCGCTCCAAGTATCGGCCTTCGCACCCAGCCGCACCCGCGAGACGAATCGTCTTGGCAGGATCACTTTCGGCGTAACCAACCCACGCCATGCGGTATCCGCCCAAATCGCAAATAATTCGACAAATCTCGTCGACGAGCTCCCGCTCGGTGGCGGCACGCACCAGCACTTGGTTGCATTCACTGGTCATCCGCAAGGTTTGATTTGCCTGCACAAGCTCGTGCTCAGCCTGACGCCGCGCGACCATACCTGCGAGCGCATTGGCAACCGCCAGCAGCAGTTCCTCCTCTTCGGCGCGGCGCTCATGCCCAGCTGCGAGATAGGTGCAGATCACGCCGATAGTCTCGCCTTCGAAGACGATCGGGACGCAATAGTGACCATGGTCCTTGATCTCCGAGTAGCGCGTGTCGTGGCAATCGTCAACGTGTGCACTAAATACCAGAGACTTCGACGCCGCGGCGCGGCCACACAAGCATTGTCCGAAAGGCACCGTTGCGCATGATCTGCGCACGGCATCGGTGAGGTTGCGTGCGGCCTTCATGCCCAGACGACTGCGGCTTTTTTCGACGAGAAAGACTGCGCCCTTGCTCTCGAGCGACAGCCACGGGATGGAGAGAATGCCATCCAGAGCTTTGTCCAATACTCGATCGAGAGGGACATCGAGGAGCGACATTTCGAGGGTTGACGCGATTACCTGCAGTGCGTCGCGCTTGCGTTTGATCTCGTCGTCGGTACGTTTGCGCTCCGTGATGTCCTTCACTACGTGCACGAAGGCTTCCATCTGTCGGTTCGGGCCGACGATGGGCCAGGCGGCAAGCTCAAAGGTGCGGCCATCCTGTTCATGGACTATGGTGGCGGGCTTGAGGGCTAGCGCCGCCTGCGTGCAGGGGCATTCCGCGATGGGGACGCTGCTTCGATGCACGAGCTCGAAGCACTTCCGGCCGATGATCATCTCCCTCGGCATTCCCATTGCCACGCAGCCGGGCCTATTGATCTCGACGAACTCGTGGCTCTTCGAGATTACGCAGACGATGTCCGAGATCGCGTCGAAGGTGGCACTCCACCGGGCGGCCGAGAGGCGAAGTGCTTCCTCCGCCCGGGAGTGTTCCGCCTGCGTCTCGATGCGCCGCAGGGCGAACGCGATGTCGTCAGCCACTTCCCGGATCAGGTCGATCTCTTGGGAGTCCGAAGCCGCACCTCTCGGGAGCGACGCGAGCAACACGCCGTACACGGTCCCCTCGCTATCGAGCCGGATGGCCACTGTGTCTCGAGCCGCGGCGTAGTCCTCGTTGACCGGGCAGCCGCGGCAGGACTCGACGGCGTTCTCCCGCACGACTATATCGTGCTCAACGATGGCGCGGTGCATGCAGTCCGGAAGGTAACCGCTCTGCAGTATTTTCCGCAGCGAGCGTAGCTTGACTGAAGCGCCCGCATCCGCCGCATGCTTCACCTGGTCGCCATCGCAGATCACAATGCAGCAGGTGTCGAATCCCCGTGCCTCGACGAGCAACTCACAGGCCCTCCGGATGAGCAGCTGCGGGTCCCGCTCGCATGTGATGAGATGGTTGACGTTGTGGATTCCTCGCAGCACGGCGTTGAGATGGCCGACCCGTGCCTCGGCACGCTTGCGCGCGGTGATGTCCATCGAGAGGATCGTCACCCCTTCGGGAACGGGCTCGAACCTGAGCTCGAACCATGCCTTCGATCCGTCCGCGAGCGTACAATCATTCTCCATCTGCTGAGGCGACCGCTCCTCCATGCATTTTCGGAGGACGGAAAACATCGGCGTGTCCTCGATGCCAGGGTAGGCGTCCATCATGGTCCGGCCGAGGAGCTGTCCTCTAGTCGCACGCCCGTGGGAAGCTGCCGCATCATTGATGAATAGATAACGATAGTCGGGACCGACGACTTGGCAGCCCTCCAGGAGGTTGTCCAGTACGCTGCGCAGAAGCGTTTCCGGCGCTGTCGGTTGCGATCCGCTCATTCCTTCCCTCCTTTCTCCTAAAATGCCTGACCGACACGGTCATTCGCTTCATCGCGGCTCACTCACCCTGGGAGAGTCCGAACAAGCTGCGATTCCTGGGATCGAAGGATTGCGCCGGGGGTTGGGTCGGCTTCCGATATGGGGGTCTTATGTTAACTTCGGCCCGTCTGCCAAAATCCAAGGTCGGCCCAATTGATCACAAATGGGATTTTATACCCAAATGATGCTGCCGGGTATGAAGTTTTCAAACACGTCTCGTACCAGCACGGCGTAGATGGCCGTGCGGATGGCCTTGATCGTTGTGAGCATGACGAGCTGATGCTACCACCGGGTTGGTGATTGGGTCCAGCCATGGCGGGTCTTGCAAGCGAAAGGTGGCTGCTGCTTGCTTCTTTTCCGAGGCGATATCGACGGCGCTGAGTCTTGGATCGGACGTACAGCCTGGTGCGGTTCCTGCAATGAGGCGAGCGGGCGGAACCAACAGACCGTCACATTGGGGGCTGCGCGGCTGCAGCCTCTTCTTCCTGTTGATGCCGCCTTGCTTGAATCACTGCGGCCTGGTTTCCTGCCACCTCGGCGGTGGCCATGGTCATCAGGCCACGTCCATATCCTTTGAGCTGGTTATGCCAGCGGATCTGCCCAGTACTTGTGTCGATGCAATATATTTCACCGCGCGTGGAAGCATAGATACTCCCGCCGGCCACGACCACGTTGACGAAGTCACCGCCAGTGAGATGTGTGTGCCAGGACAGGTTGCCTGTCGCTTGCTCGATTGCCACAACGCTTCCTTGGATTCCCGCAAAAATCAGACCTTTGGGGGACCCCTTGGGTTCAGAACCTGCCTGGCGCTGCTCTTGCCTAGCCTGGATGCCGGCCGGAACAGCGAGCAGACTGCCTAACGCAATGATCCTCCGCAGAAACGGCCGTCTTCCACGTAGGCTTCCATCTGGTTGCATGATTGTCTCCTCAGAAAAACGTCTAACAATCATGATGTGCCGGGCCACTGACTTGGTTCATTTTTCCAAGCCTGACCGCAGCCAAATGGGCGGCGGCACGGGTGCGGGGGCTGGCCGATGAGCATGATGTTATCGCCAGTTCAAATCTGCCTCGGCCTGCCTTCAAGAGCGCCTCCGATTGCCTCGTCAATGCCAGACAGGGACGATCCTTGCGTTTGGTAAGCAGGAACATCAAGCACCCGACTCACCTAGAAGTGTGCCGACATCTTGTATCCTGCACCATCGTAATGCCTTATAATCCGCGCCAGATCTGGGTCCGAAGCTCGAAGTTATCATGACACCCGATATCGGAAGCCGAAGAACGATCCCCAGGTGGGCTTGGTGGGTCGCAGAGGCAGCTTGTTTCGACTATCCGTCACATGATGGGGGGACCTGTGCAAAATTGAACATCTTTCATGGCGGAAATGGAGGATCATAAAGATATGACAGATACAGGTGAAAGACGAGAGATCACTGCACGCGCGAATGCGAAGGAAGCGGAAACCGTTCGGCAGACTCAGAAGCTGGTGTCGAAAACTAAACAGCTCTCCGCAAGCAAGCATGCGAAAAGACAGGTGCGAAGAGCCAGAGCACTGAAGGGCCGGTCTCGCGAACGAACAGTGTGATGCCCGGTTTGGTCGGGCGAAGGTGAAGAACCGCGCGAAACTGAATAGCACTGTCGCGACCAATACGCCCCATCCGACTGTTGGGGAAACTCATCTTATGATGTGCCATTGTTTGGCACTTGATTCTGATGTTCTGGGGAGGGGTCCATGGCGAAACGTAAATTGCGGAATGACGAGGCTAAGATCAATGAACTTGAAGGCTATTCGGAGGAAATAGCTTCTGACAGCGCCGGGCAATCGGGTGATGACCAGGGGCTTTCGCAAATTGCGCAGGTTGACGAGGAGAGCGTCAGAGAACTCGTCGAGACGGACCAGGCATACGAGGCTGAGGCCGTGGAGGGTGTCGAGGATGCTGGCAACCACCCCGAGAGGCCCGTACACACGCATGAGGACAAGGGCCGGTAGCTGACATTCCGCCTGAGCGAGAATCGGAATTCGTGCTATGGCCTGACTCGGCCGACCCGGAGGTCCGATTATAGCAGTGCAAATCGCATTCCGTCAGCCGGCCAGTTTGCGCAAGGCAACACCGGCGGGCCCTCCGCGAGGCTCCAGGAGCAGCGCCGGTCCCCGCAACCAAGTAGTTTCCCAACTGGCAGTCTCACTTCAGAAACTTTCTGTCGAAGATTCCCCGCCTGTGCCGGTTGTCACAGGACGTGCCACAGACAGGACGGGGGATTTGTCTGCCCTGCAATTCCTGTCTGGGCACAGAATCCTACCGAAGAAACTCACATCAGTGATTTAAGGGCGGGGCAGTTAACAGAGGGCCCGGATTGTAGACGAGCAGACGCCTTGGCGCGGACCTTGGTCGAATGCGCGGCGAGTCAGTACTAGCAACCATCGGCACAGTGCCGTTTTCCAAGAATCTAAGATCGAGGCGTTCCGGCGCTGTGGAAGATATTCCTTGGTGGGCATTATTCGTGAGGTCATTAACTGGAATGGGGTTGGCGTTTTTGTGCGTCGCGCAAGGAACGGAATACATACTCCTTGGTGAAGCCGCAGGGTAAGGAATTCTTACATTACAGAGAAATTACTTTTTGGATTCGATGCGGGTGGTGATTGTCCCGGATATCGGGATAGACATGGTTCCCCCCGGCCCGCCATCCGCCTGGATCGTGCCCGAAATCTGCTGTGTATATTGTCCACCAACGGTCCACCCGCTTGCTTCATCGATTTCCAGTTGTCCCTTGCTTTCACCAGAGAGGGCATAGCTCATCGTCATCGGGCCAAGCTGCATGGGTTTGCCCGCCGGATTGGTGCTGATCTTCGACACGACCTCGATCACCGCGATGCCGGCTTTGCGATCCTTGAGGGTGAGTGTGCTCTCCAGACTCAGGGGATAAGGACGGGCGACTGTCATCTTCTTGACCCAGGAGTCACCGATATCCACGGGGCCATCCGGAAATTTTGCTCCGATGGCCTGTTCCATAGCTTCCCTGAGGGCATCGGCTCCGAACTGCTCCTTGAGCTGCTGCTCCACGGTCCCCCGCATCGACTCGTCCGGCACTTCGAGATTTTTGATGATCTTTTCATAGATCGCTTCGACACCTTGAACATCCGAGACATGGCCCGTCGGGCTGACTCGCATTGAGAAACTCTGGCCCACCAGACCCGCAAAGTGCTTGACCAGCGGAGAAAGGGTGGTCGAAGGCTTGGTTGAGTCATAATCCATGCTGAAACCTTGCATAGACATCGTCATTTTCACGGTGTTGTAGGTGACTTTGCAGGTCGCGGTGCCATCATCGCCGACCTGCTGAACTTCGAAGGTGTATCCCAATCCGTTAGTCGCAAGGGTGCTCATCTCCTGGCCCATAATCGTCTGTGTGAGATTCGATTCGATGGTGGTCAAGAGATTGAAAGTCTGCCCCGTCTTGAAGTGCAATCCAAGTGTTATCTTGTCTGGAACGGCGGCAGGCATGGCCATGCCGACTTGTAGTAACGATGCTGCAACGACCAGCGCGATGTGTCCGCCCACAATCCACTTGTGCCTTGCCATGACAAGCCTCCCCTGAAAATTCCGCGTGATATTGATGGTCCCAACCGATCCGCGATTCGAGCGATCCGTTTATTCTAATGGATGAGCCCTGGTTTGACAGGAGAATAATTGCGTCGGTGTTCGTGCCCGGTCATGGGCACGCCTCCATTCGAATGACGGGAAATCGCGTCTGAGGCTGGGTGAAGCATAGCATTGGCGGAGCTTGGAGTTGAGTTGAAATCTCCGGGCGACAGGGGCCAGCAGCAAGGGAAGACATCGACGGAGGGCAGCACATGGGAAGGCAGGCTTAGGTGCCAAGGATCAGAGCCAGGCAGGTCACAGCTTGGTGTGCGAGGACCAGCAAAGGTTTGGTTCCGGGTTGACCCGGGATCCCGCCTCCTGCAAATCTCAACTGACGAGTGAGGGTGTGAGAATTCGGTCTTGGAACTGGGGCACCTGGGAGTTACGTGAGGAGAGAGGAGATTGCAGGTTTATCCGAACGGCCTCAGCGTCACACGATGCCTGCTTTATGTGACTTCCCCGCCAGAGTATCGGCGTCAATCGCGCTAATCTGTTCATTGGGGGCCGGAATCGTGGCCGGCTTGCTGTACTACGGGCGCTTGGTTGGGGCGTTGATTGGTGTGTGGCTGCGGTCTTTGGGGGCTGCGCTCGTTGGTACCGGTGTGCGAAATTGCCGATCCCTGTAGGTTCGCGGCGCGGCGAAACGGGGCCAGCCGGACCGGAACGAGGCCCGGTCAACCCGGGGGTGGGAGGTGGGAGTACAACGCTGTACGAATGCTGCCCCCCATGGGCAGGAACCCGGAGGAAACCACACGCCAGTGAAGATATCACACAGATGGCGGGGCACTTCCCCGCATGTTAGCGTTTCCCGAGCATCCATGCCAGGCCTCCCACGATGAGTGACACAACTGCGAACTGCACCATCAGCATCCCGACGTCAACGGATCCAAGCGCCGGCGGGGTCCAGATCGGCTGGTATCCGACCGCTCTGGTTATCATCACCGTCCCGCCACTGTAATCAGGACTGGGAAACATCTGTGTCCAGGGAGGGACCAGAATCATGAAGATAGCTATGACGATACCAGGCCGCACTGAACTCGTGGCCCTGGGCACAACGCCATTGCAGTTTCTGATCTTTGTTGACGTAGCTTGTGGAAAGCAACTTCCCGCCCTTGGACTGAGCGAGCGCCCGCAATTCGCCGATGTCGGTCCGGCGGGATTCTGCGTTCTTTTCAATCCCACACACGGGACACCAGGCCTGATGGTTTCTGATGTGCTTGAGGGGTGCCTCCCAGACATGACCCCGTTCGCACTGCCACTGAAGGCTGGTGTTGGTATTCTCATAGCGATCTGACAGGCACTTCCCGCCTCGCTCTTCAGCGGCTGCTCTCGCTACTTCAATCGTCAACTTCTGCGTCTTCATATTCTCCCTTTCTCAACGTGTTCTTTGGAACTGCAACTCAGACTATCGACTCTGACCTCGCAATCACTGGTGGCGCTCGCTGCATCAGGTCCCTCCTTTGTGCCGGATCAATTGCTCACAGACCAATGGAGAGTGCTTCATCACGCTCTCGTCTTGACTGATGGTGGCGATCTCGAGACGCATCCCCCTGATGTTGTGATGAAATCTGTGCGCATCCAACGTCTCCTTTGCCGTAGTTCCCTACCCTGACGACGACCGTGTTAAGTGGTGCCAAGCTCGTGGTGGAGGGCGCGGTTCTTGGTGCGAACCTGCCTTCCTCATTGTGTTGTTCCTCATTTCGATCACCTCATCCACTTTTGATTTATATACTGCAAGGCTTGCTGTTGTCAATAAGAATCTGGGTGTTTCGATCCAGAAACAGTTGACCCGGCATCAAGCCTTGCTGTATCCTCATGCGCATGCAGAAATGTCCACACTGCGGGAAACGCATTCCCGATGAAGTAGTGACGGCGTGGTCCGGAAGGATTGGCGGGAAGAAGACTGCCCGGCGGGGACCGGATTATTTCCGCAAGATCGCGGGTATGCGAAAGACGCGAGGAGGAGGAAGGCCTCGAAAGAAAGAGCCCATTGAGGACTGATCGCTAATTAATGCAGACGACATGGCATTAGACAGGAGGTCGTTGCGGATGCTGAAGGCAGAGGAATCTAGGCAATGCCTCATTCTCAATCCACCATCGCTCCTGTCGAACATCATGGTGTCGCCACTACGTAGCTTTTAATGGCGGATAGTGCGGATACAGCGTATACCGAGTCTAATTAAGTCAATGAGTTGTGCTAGCTCAATGACATGTGGTGTTTCGATTCCCGCCACCTCCACCATATGGCCAGCATCGGACTGCATGCCGGCAATCCGGTGGCAGGGGAAAACGGGCAGGTCGGTTACACGCCGGAAAACCCGGAATCCTGCCACGACCGGTCCAATAGCGACGCAGGCACTCCAGTCTCCATTCCAACTCCCTTTTTCTATAGACACAGTGGCTTCGCAAGTCTCATAACATGATCGAACCTAATGCTGTTAACTTAAGGGGAGATTCATCCTCGAGCAGAAATCAGACAGCCACGAATTTCACGAATTCCACGAAAATGCCCTAAAGAGCCGGCTGACAGATGGAAGATTTCGTGAAATTCGTGAAATTCGTGGCGGCTTCTTGAATGTTCGCCTAAGTTAGCAGCAATGGGTTGGACTCGGATTTGTGGATCATTTCAGGAGGCAGGATGGCTCCGGATTCAATGCCGAAGATTCTCATTGCCGATGATCAGCCCGACGTGATCACGGCGTTGCGCATGCTGCTCAAAGGGGAAGGCTACCAATCCGAGAGCGCGACCTCGCCGGCCGGCGTGTTGCAGGCGATCGAGGCGCGTGATTTCGACGTTCTTCTCATGGACCTGAACTACGCTCGCGACACCACATCCGGCGGCGAGGGCCTCGACCTCCTTTCGCGCATTCAACAACTGGACGGCGGACTTCCCGTCGTGGTCATGACCGCATGGGGCAGCGTCGAGCTGGCCGTGGAAGCCATGCGCCGGGGAGCCCGGGATTTCGTGCAGAAACCCTGGGATAATTCCCGGCTGCTGGCGATCCTGAGGAATCAGATCGAGCTCGGACAGGCGCTACGCAAGGGGCAGCGGCTCGAAGCCGAAAACCGCCTGCTGCGCAATGAATCACGTCCAAAGCTGATTGCGGGTTCCGTGGTCATGAAGCCGATCCTGGAGTTGATCGCGCGCGTGGGTCCCTCGGATGCCAATGTGCTCATCACCGGAGAGCACGGCACAGGCAAGGCGGTCGTAGCTCAGGCCCTACACTTGGTGTCCCGGCGCTCGGGAAAACCTGTCGTCACGATTAACGCCGCGGGACTTTCGGAAGGAGTCTTCGAAAGCGAGCTTTTCGGCCACGTGCGCGGCGCCTTCACCGACGCCAAGGCTGACCGTGTCGGCAGATTCGAGCTCGCCGAAGGCAGCACTCTGTTCCTCGACGAGATCGCAAACATGCCGCTGAGCCTTCAGGCCAAACTCCTGCGTGTCCTCGAACTAGGGGAGTATGAGCGTGTCGGATCCTCCAAAACGAGGAGGGCCGATGTGAGAATCCTGAGTGCCACCAACGCGGACCTGAATGAGGAAGTTCAGACAGGGAGGTTCCGGCAGGACTTGCTCTATCGCCTGAATACGATTGAGATCCACCTTCCTCCTCTAAGGGAGCGAGGAAACGACATCCTGCTTTTGGCCGAACATTTCCTGCGCCAGCACGCCGCCCGCTACCGGAAGGCCCTCAGCGGATTCGATGAGGCGGCCCGGGAAATGCTCTCCAGACACCCTTGGCCCGGAAATGTACGCGAACTCGATCATGTCGTGGAGCGGAGCGTGCTGATGGCCGAAGGCAACCTCGTGCGCTCCACTCATCTCTGGCTCAAACCCGAATCGCCGGGCACAGCCCGCATCGAAGACATGAGCCTTGAGGATGTCGAGTGCTTCCTGATCCGCAAAGCTCTGGCGCGCTACGGCGGCAATGTCAGCCGCGCGGCTGATGCCCTGGGTCTGAGTCGCAGCGCGCTGTATCGCAGGCTCCAACGGTACGGCCTTTGAAGGACGCAGCCACGTCGATGACTCAGTCATTGAACAACCTCGCCTCCGCTTCATCGGGCGACGAGCGCGAACGCAATTCTGGCGGAAGTCGGTCTGAGGCTCGACCAGAGTCCGGATCGCCGAGGCGCCGCCTCCACATGAGGCACGATGCGAGAATTGTCATCATGGCACTGGCAGCCGGGATTCCAGCCGTGGTTGCAGCCATGCTTTTTCTGTGGTTCGGAGATCACACCTCCAAGGTCCAGTGGACACTCACCATCCTGATTCTCAGCTTCTGGTTTGGATTCTCGTTCGCGTTACGCACACGTGTGGTGCGGCCGCTGCAGACCATCTCGAACCTGCTGGCTGCAGTGAGGGAAGGTGATTTCTCAATTCGTGCCCGAGGATATGACCGGGCCGACACACTCGGAGATGTGATGGCGGAGGTCAACGCGCTCGGCGCGACCCTCCAGGAACAACGCTTTGGCGCCGTGGAGGCAACAGCCCTCCTCGGCAAAGTCGTCGAGGAGATCGACGTCGCCCTGTTCACCTTCGATAGCAACAGAAACCTGCGGCTCGTCAACCGCGCCGGGGAACGACTGCTGGCTCAGCCATCGGAAAGACTTGTCGGACACAGCGCCGCCGATTTGGGTCTGGCAGATTGCCTGGAAGCAGAGGAGTCCAGGCTGCTGGATCTTTCTTTCCCGGGAGGCAGTGGCCGCTGGGAGTTGCGCCGCACCACCTTCCGGCAGGACGGCTTGCCTCATCAACTGCTGGTGCTGTCGGATCTGACCCGTGCCCTGCGTGAGGAGGAAAGACAGGTCTGGAAGCGTTTGATTCGTGTACTCGGCCATGAACTCAATAATTCTCTCGCGCCGATCCGCTCGATTGCCGCCAGCCTCGACAGCCTTCTGGCACGCAACCCGCGCCCGGAGGACTGGCAGGAGGACATGCACAGGGGGCTGGCGATCATCACCAACCGCGGGGAAGCCCTTAGCCGCTTCATGGATGGGTACTCACGCCTCACCCGGTTACCTCAGCCATCACGCCAGCCCTTGGATGTGCGCACGTGGGTTCGGCGCGTTGCCGGATTGGAAACGCGCATAGCAGTGACCCTCGCGGAAGGCCCCGAAATCGTAATTGATGCGGACGGGGACCAACTGGATCAGCTCCTCATCAATCTTGTACGCAATGGCGCAGATTCTGCCCTGGCAGTGGCGGGCGGTGTGACCGTAGGATGGCGCCGGTCGGGCGATCAGCTCGAAGTCTGGGTGGAAGATGAAGGCCAGGGCCTTCCGGATACCGGAAACCTTTTCGTTCCTTTTTTTACTACAAAGCCGCAGGGTTCTGGCATCGGACTCGTTTTGAGCCGTCAGATCGCCGAGGCTCATGGCGGCTCCCTCACGTTATTCAACCGGCAAGGCGCGCGCGGCTGCCGTGCCGAGTTGCGTTTACCCATTCCTGCAACCTCTGCCCCTCTGAAGCAGCCAGGGCTTTAACCCCGAAGGGATTCAGCAGCTGGAGCCCAGCGCGCGAGCCCATAAGCGATAATTCAAGCCGCTCCCCCCACGTGGACCTGGACCTAGACTTGAGTGTTACTGTGCTCGACACATTTTCGAGGGCTTCAAGCTCGCGAGGATTTACGTCGGGTCTAGCCTGTGACTCCTGGTGTCAAACCAGATGCCTGAGAGCCTGCGCAAAGACGTCTTCCACGGAGATGTTGTCCATGCAGGTGTGCAAAGCAACTCCATTGTCTGCGCGCTCGCACGGAAGACATCCAAGGTTGTTCCAGAGGACGCTGACGTGGGCTCCAAGCGGCGCCCAGTGCCGCGGCGCCGTCGGACCGAACAAGACGACGCTGTGGATGGTCATCGCAGCTGCAAGGTGGGCTATGCCGGAGTCGTTCCCTATATAAACCCGCGCCTGCCGCAGCACCGCCGCAAGCAATCGCAACGGAAGAGATACCAGAATCGCGCCAGGAGACAATTCCGCCGCGAGGGCTCGTCCCAACCCGGGTTCAGCAGGACCTTCCAAGACCAGCAGCGTGCCGTAAGGGAGCAGGCATCGAGCCAACTCCAGAAACTTCTTCTGGGGCCAGCGCTTCTGGATGCTGCCCGCACCCGGGTGCAGAGCGATAAGGGGGATGCCTTCCCTCCAGCCTTGCCGGTGAAGCCATTCGTCTGCCGTCCGGCAATCGTCAGGATCGACCACGATTTCCGCCACCGGCAAGGACTTGGGGGTTTGGAACCAGGAATCAAGACTATCGGCAAAAATTCGTGACACATGGCGGCACTCGTCCGGGCCGGGCTTCCAGGGCGCCACGATCACGGTTGGATGGAGCGTCGAGAGCTTCGTCGCATATGATTCGCACGCATGTCCCGTCCATGAAAGGATGCGATCATAAGAAAGCCAGAGCTTCTTTTCCTCATCGGAAAGAGTGGCCGAGGTATAAAGACGATAAATAGGAAGGGTCGACAGGGATCGAATCTGGGAGACGTACGCGGACGCGACTGCCGAAGCAAAATCTGTATTGGCAGCGAGTGTGATGCCGGCGCCGCGGAATCGATCGCGCAGGATTTTCATCGCCGGCAGCGACAGGATGATGTCTCCCAGAGCGCCGGGGTGCAGAACCAGGATTTCCACTACTCGATGATCATGGCATTTAAGCTGTTCTGATTTGCGATGCTGACCTGAGCCGCGACGTTGGCTGCAATCGCGCCGAATGCCCTCCCCGCGGGCGATCCTGGATCCGCCAGCACAATCGGCTTGCCTTTGTCTCCGCCCTCACGGATGCCCATGGACAGCGGCACCTCTCCCAGGAACGGAACGTCGTATTTCCGCGCCGTAACCTCGCCCCCGCCGTGATTGAAGATGTGCGTGCGCGTCGCGCATTTTGGGCACTCGAAATACGACATGTTTTCCACGATGCCCAAGATCTCCACCCGCACCTGGCGGAACATCACGATCGCCTTCCTGGCATCCTGCAGCGCCACGTCTTGAGGAGTAGTGACGACTACGGCACCCATCAGGGGGACGGTCTGCGTCAGCGACAATTGAACGTCCCCTGTGCCCGGCGGCAAATCGACCAGCAGATAGTCGAGTTCACCCCAATCCACCTGGCGGACGAATTGCTGGATGACACTGTGAAGCATAGGCCCTCGCCAGATCATGGGAGTGTCCTCTCCCGCGAGAAAACCCATCGACATGACTTTGACGCCAAAACTGGAGAGCGGCTGTATGCGATCCTTCACCGCATACGGCTGGCCGGTGATGCCGATCATCATTGGGATGTTCGGGCCGTAAACATCTGCGTCCAGGAGACCCACTCTTGCACCTGCATTGGCCAGGGCCACTGCCAGGTTGACCGTGACCGTGCTCTTCCCCACCCCACCCTTGCCGCTGCCGACAGCAACGATGTTCTTGACTCCTTCGATGTTCTGTTTGCCGGCAGGCCGCTTGCTCGCTGTGACGCTCGACGACATGCGGATCTCAACATCTCGAATGCCAGGGACCGTCAGCACCGCATCGCGCGCCTGCTGCTCCATCTGCTCTTTAACCGGGCAGGCAGGCGTTGTCAGTTCAATGGTAAAAGAGGCTCGTCCCTTGTCAATCTTCAGATCTTTTACGAACTCCAGAGCGACGATGTCCTTGTGCAAATCCGGATCTTTGACGTTGCGTAGCGCGTCAAGAACCGACTGTTCGAGAGGCGCGAGATTCCGATGTTCTGATTGATCTTTCATAGCCGTGAAAATATAGGCTGCGCGGGCCGCTCTGTCAACCGAGGGACAAAATCAGATGACTGTAGAGGAGGGACCTGTGGAGGTGTCTCAAAACCGAGAATCACCGTGCGCCGTCAAGTGGGTTCGGGCTTTAGCCCGGACACGCAGCAGTAAGCAGACACCATTGGCTGTACCTCTGCATTACTGATCGATAATCAGTTGTGGGCATTATTCGCATTCTTCGAATAACCTCCGCGTCCGGGCTGAAGCCCGGACCCACATGAAGGCAACGCATCGATGACCCGCAGTTTTGAGAAAGCCGCCTGTGCCCGCCCGTTTTTCTCGTCGGGTATCCTAACGGGCGCCCACAGCTGGCGCCCCTTTGGCAAGGGTAAACGAAGACATCCTTCGCAACCTGTTGCGATCTACTTTTTGATGAGATAGAGAATCAACGTAAGGACGAGACTGATCAGAATGCAGGTCACGATGGGAAAGTAGAACTGAAAACTGCCCCGCTTAATCAGTATGTCCCCCGGCAGGTGGCTAAGTCTGAGCCAGGAGAAAAAGTCCGAATAGCTGACGACCAGTCCAAGAACAACGAGCGCGACTCCGATGACGATAAGAAGACGTCCCATCGTAACCATTCTCGAACTAGGTTAGGGCCTGGGCGTAAGGCCTCTGGCCGTCCCTTCCAAGTTTCACTAGGGGAAGTCTCGGAGAGGACGCCGGAAGCCCGAACGCCCTTGGGAATGGTCCGCACGAACTCAATTGCAGGTCTCGAGCCGGTTAAAGAAATACCCGGTCTCAAAGGCGGCCGTATCCGGAGCGTCGGAACCATGAGTCGTGTTGCGCTCGATCGAGATGCCAAACTCCTTGCGAAGTGTTCCCGAAGCGGCTTTGGCGGGATCGGTCGCGCCCATGAGCTCACGCCATCGTCCGATCGCCCCTTCACCCGACAAGACCATCAGAACGACCGGACCTTCGGACATGAACGTAGTCAGGCCGTCGAAAAACGGCCTGGCCGAGTGCACGGCGTAGAACCCCTCTGCCTGCTTCTTGGACAGGTGCATCATCTTCAATGCCTTGACAGTCAACCCATGTTGCTCGACGCGCCGGATGATCTCGCCAATCAGGTTGCGGGCGACCCCGTCCGGTTTAATAATCGCCAGGGTCTGTTCGATCATCTGCTCTCCTTCAGCGCATTCGCGACAGCCTCGCCGATGTCCGCGGGACTGGTCACCACATGAATACCCGCGCTCTTCATGGCGGCCATTTTTTCGGCCGCTGTACCCTTGCCGCCCGAAATGATGGCGCCGGCATGTCCCATCCTGCGTCCCGGAGGCGCGGTTTGACCTGCGATGAATCCGACCACCGGCTTTTTCATGTGCTGCTTGATATAGCCGGCCGCCTCTTCTTCCGCTGCGCCGCCGATTTCGCCGACCATGACGACTGCATGCGTGTCCGGGTCGGCGTTGAACAGTTTGATAGCATCGATAAAGTTGGTACCTATGATCGGATCCCCTCCGATCCCGATACACGTCGACTGGCCGAGCCCCCGGCCCGTCAGCTGTCCGACTCCTTCATAGGTCAAGGTCCCGCTGCGGGAGACAAGGCCGACATTCCCTTCTTTGAAGATCCTGCCGGGCATGATGCCGATCTTGCATTTGCCAGGGCTGATAATCCCTGGACAATTAGGCCCGATCAACCTGCTCTTGGAACGCGCGAGCATTGCCGAGACGCGCACCATGTCCAGAGTAGGAATCCCCTCGGTGATGCAAACGATCAGAGGAACTTCGGCGGCGATGGATTCCATAATCGCGTCCGCGGCGAATGGAGGCGGAACGAAGATCACGGACGCATTGGCGCCCTCTTTCGCGACCGCATCCGCCACCGAATTGAATACTGGAGTATTCTCATGCGTCGTGCCGCCCTTGCCGGGGGTCACGCCTGCAACTACTTTGGTGCCATAGGCAATGCACTGCTGGGTATGAAATGATCCTTCGCGCCCCGTAATGCCCTGCACTGCCAAACGAGTGTTCTTATCAACAAGTATAGACAAGGCAATCCTCCTTATTTAGCCAATGCAACGACTTTTTGCGCAGCGTCCTTCATGCCTTCGGCAACCGTGAACTTGAGCCCGGAGGTCTTGAGAATCTCCTGCCCGCGTTCGACGTTCGTTCCTTCCAGCCGAACCACGATCGGAACCGTGATACCCATGGAGCGAGCTGCTTCCACGACACCACTGGCGACGATGTCGCAGCGCATGATGCCGCCGAATATGTTGATGAGGACTGCTTTGACGTTCTTGTCGCCCAGCAGAATCTGGAAAGCATTGCGAATCATTTCGGTCGTGGCACTTCCACCGACGTCCAGGAAATTGGCAGGACTGCCGCCCGAGAGCTTTATGATGTCCATCGTGGCCATGGCCAGGCCCGCGCCGTTCACCATGCAAGCGATGTTCCCATCGAGGCGGATGTAATTGATGCCGTAACGAGACGCCTGGATTTCCAACGCATCCTCTTCGTTATAATCGCGCAGCTCCAGCAACTCCTTGTGCCGATAGAGGGCGTTATCGTCGAAGTTGATCTTGGCATCCAGCGCGAGCAGTCTGCCGTCCTCTGTGAGCAGGAACGGATTGATTTCAACCAGCGAGGCATCCGTGGCCTCAAACGCCTTGTAAAGCGCTGCCATGATTTTGGTCGCCGGCCCGAGCAACTCGCCGGTCAGGCCGAGTCCGAACGCCAGGCGGCGCGCATTGTAGGGCTGAAAACCCACTGCAGGATCGATGTATTCTTTGTGGATCAGGTGGGGCGTTTCCGCGGCGACCTTTTCGATGTCCATGCCTCCTTCGGTCGATGTCATAAAAACGGGGCGGTGGCTGGCCCGATCGATGACGATGCCGAGGTAATATTCCTTCTTGATGCGCATACCCTCTTCGATCAGTACCCTCCTGACCTTGCGGCCTTCGGGTCCGGTCTGATGAGTCACCAGGGTCATGCCGATAATCTCGTGAGCAAGCTTCTCGGCTTCCGCCGGGTTCGCGGCAAGCTTGACGCCGCCGCCTTTACCCCGGCCCCCCGCGTGGATCTGCGCCTTTACAACGACCGTTCCGCCCAGGCGGCCGGCAATGTCGTAGACCTCGTAAGGATTGGACGCAACCTCGCCGCGGGGAATCGGAACGCCGAACTGAGCCAGTATCTTCTTTGCTTGGTATTCGTGTATCTTCACGTGACTTCCCCTTCCCCGAACTTCCCTACGATGCCCAGGGATTCATCAGTGGATAAATGAAGAGTGCATTCGATGGAGCCCGTAGGGTGGCCCCAGGAAAACTGATTATTCTATTTCACGATTATGTGCCAGGCAATGGAAAACCATTAACGGCCGGCAATCAGCTCGCAGATCATGGGATTCGCGACAGAGGCATAACGCAACCGGGAAACGAATACTGCTGGCGTCACCCTTCTATGGGCAACCAAGTCTTCGATCAAAAATATCCGCGGACAAGTGAGGGTTTGTTCTGCTTGGATGTAAATCGCCACGTGATTCTCCGGCCGGGGCACGGGAGAATCTGCACGTAACTCCCAGCGACGAAACTTCGAGAGCACAGGAGCAAGCCGCTCGCAGGTATAGCTCATCAGGTGGTGGCTCTGCTCTGCTGTGACATGCCGACGAGTCAACGGATATCCTGAGGAGCGGCCAAGATCTCTTCTGCTGCCTGTTTCAGTTCTGGCAAACTGTGCTCTACGGCTGTCCAGACGATTTCGAGATTCACACCAAAGTACTCGTGAATCATCTTGTCTCGCATTGCCGCAATCTCCCTCCACTGAATATCGACCCGCGTGGCCTTCGCGGCCGGCGACAGCTGCTTTACGGCCTCGCCGATCACCTCGAGCTTCCTGATGACTGCATCCTGCCGCATACGCTCGCAGATGAAGGCTGCGTACCCGGAAGCGGTATATTTCTCAATATCCTCGATCGCTTCCACGATATGGCGCAGGTAGATCCGATCATCTTTCACAAGGGCCTCGCCTCAGTCAGAATCGTTTCTCGCAAATGAGGATTGACTCCGCCCTCGGTCAGGAGGTCAACCTTGCGGCCGAGGAGCTCCTCCAGATCAAGCCAGAGGCCAACGACATCCAGCAGGCTGCGTCCGGATTCGACGTCCACGAGGAGGTCGATATCGCTATCCGCTCTAGCTTCGCCCCGAGCGACCGAACCAAACACGCGCACATTGCGCGCGCCTCTGGATGCCGCCAATCGCAAAATCTCATCTCGCTTTTCCGCGAGTAATCGTTCGATGGTCATGAAATCTCTCGGGTCATTACCAGTTCATTCTACTTCATAAACGACGCGACAGGCGCCACATTTCCGGATTCCTTGGCTTCGCGGTTTTCAAACATCAGCGAGACGCATAAAGCGGAGGCGATCGAAAAGCTATCTCAGGGAACAGGGGCAGACGTAGAAACTGGCGAAGTCGTGGAATCTGTTTGCCATTGGGTAAGCGTCCGCACGAAACCCAGGAAAACTCCACACCCATTTCCACATCTGCGATTTTGGAGAAACCTGTAAGGCTTGGTAGCGCTACAGGGATTCGAACCCTGGTTTGATGGCTGAGAACCACCCGTCCTAGTCCCCTAGACGATAGCGCCTTATCGGGTTTGCGCATACTACCAAACGGCGCCGCCGCGCGTCAACTTGAAGTGAGTCGCTGCCTCCGCTTCGATAAATCCCCTGCACCAAATGCCGGCACCCTCAAAATTGGGGACTGTAGCATTTTTCACCATCGCTTCGTGAAGCCCGGGATTCTCCCGGCGAAAAAGTGACTGTCTTCAGTTTCCGAAGGTCCGTGGTAGCATCCATGTCTGGAAAGGGTTCATGTTTGAATAGATACTCCGCGCTGCTCGTGATTCTGGGCTCGGTACTCTGGGGAACCGACGCGGTGTTCCGCCGTTCCCTGACCGCTTCGCTCTCTCCCATAACCATCGTCTTTCTGGAACACTGCGTTCTGGCCCTGGTAACAATCCCGGTAGTACTTAAATTCCGAAGCCAATTCGCGCTCCTTGGAAAGCGAGACTATGCTGCGCTGCTCGTGATCGCCATAGGCGGGTCGGTCGTCGCGAGTGTCCTTTTCACATTCGCCATCAAGTACGGCAATCCGACCGCAGTGATCCTGTTGCAAAAAACGCAACCGCTTTTTACGGTACTTCTTGCGTACGTCGTCCTGGGAGAACGGCCCGCCCGCTGGTTCTGGCCTTGGTTTGCCGTCGCCATGGCCGGCGCAACTCTGATTTCACTCCCGGACTTGCATTCGGGCTTTCCCACGATGCATGGACTCCCGGCGGCCTCGTTCTGCGCGATGGGCGCCGCCATACTCTGGGGCAGCGCGACGGTCTGCGGGCGTTACATCGTGCCCATAATATCCACGCCATTCCTCACTTCGCTGCGCTTTATCCTCGCCCTTCCTGCTTTGGCAACTCTCTATTTCCTGCAAGCGCCGCAAGCGCGCCGCCTTCCAACCGATCTGTACTCCACTTTGGTCGTCGTCGAGAT
>Ga0187882_1001609_pt1 | contig 22475 bp, 27 predicted proteins | sample June2016WEW_19_1_3_FD_132991 | JGI IMG/M metagenome (GOLD analysis project Ga0187882, IMG submission 132991) | Peatland microbial communities from SPRUCE experiment site at the Marcell Experimental Forest, Minnesota, USA - June2016WEW_19_150 | ecosystem: Environmental > Terrestrial > Soil >... | reverse complement strand
CCGCCGGCGAGGCCTTCGACAAGGTGGCCAAGCTGCTGGGTTTCAGCTACCCCGGCGGCCCGGTCATCGACGGGCTCGCGCCCTACGGCGACCCGGCGGCCGTACGGTTCACGCTGGCGCGGATGAGGGGCAATGCGCTGGATTTTAGCTTCAGCGGCCTGAAGACGGCGGTGCTGCGCTGGGTCCAGCAGCACGACATGGACGCGGAGATCGAGGTGCGGCGCGAGTTGCTGCACGTCCATCGGCAGCCCTCGCTGGAACAGTGGCTGGCGCTGACGCCGCAGACCACGCTGGACCTGCTGGCATCCTTCCAGCACACGGTGATCGAGGAACTGCTGAGGCGTGCGGCCACGGCGGCCGAGGAGATCGAAGCCCGCTCGGTGATTGTCTCAGGCGGCGTGGCGTGCAATTCAGGACTGCGCGCGGCAGCGCAAGCCGCGCGGCTTCCCTGCCCCGTGCACTTCCCCGCCCCGGCGCTCTCGACCGACAATGCCGCCATGATCGCCGCCGCCGCGTTTCCAAAATTCCAGCGCGGCGACTTCGCCGATTTCTCGCTGGCGGCGCGCGCCAACCTGGCGCTGGCGGAATGAGGGCAGACGGCTCCCTTGCGGTCGCGGCTCGGTTACGGTCGCGGCTCGGAAGAAGCGGCCGGAATGGTCCACAGGAACAGCGTGCTGTGGTCGGCCTGGATTTGTTTCTCCGGCTTCCAGTCGCCCATGTCGAATGCGTGCGAGACGACGCGCGTGCCGGGCTTGAGGTCCTTGAGCAGCTTGGGGCGCAGCTTGAGATTCACGTCCGGAAGCAGGTACAGCGTGACCACGGTGGCGGCGTGGATATCGGCGTCGAAGAGGTTGCCTTCGATGAACTTCACGCGATCGGCGACGCCGGCCTTGCGCGCGTTCTCATTGGCTTCCTTGACGCGCTCGGGATTGAGATCGACGCCCACGCCGCGCGCGCCGAACTTCTCGGCCGCCATGATCACGATCCGGCCGTCGCCGCAGCCGAGGTCGTAGACCGTATCGGTCTTCTTGACGTCCGCGAGCTTGAGCATCTGCTCGACCAGCTCCGGCCGGGTGGGGACATAGGGGACGTCCAGCGACGGGGTGATGTCTTCCTGCTGAGCGGGCGCGGCCGCCAGTAGAGACCATCCCCAGATGCCGCTCCACAGCAGGATGGGCGCAGCAAGCAGTCTGTATCGCATGATCGGTTCTCCTCCCACTCTCAGTCAGTTAAAGCTTATCGGGAATGCGCGGCGGGGTGCAACCGCGCGAGAATCTCAGTATGGGTACAGTGGGGAACTTACCGCCGGGGCGGATACGCATCGGGGTGATCGGCGCCGGGGCCGTCGGTTCGACCATCGCCTATGTGGCGATGATAAGAGGCATCGCGCACGAGCTGGTGCTGGTGGATGCCCTGCCGCACAAAGCGGAAGCCGAAGCCAGGGACCTGATGCACGGCTCGATGTTCATTCCCGCGGTGACGGTGACCTCCGGCACGGTGGAGGATTGCGCGGGAGCGGCGATCGTGGTGATCACCGCCGGCGCCAAGCAGAAACCCGGGCAAAGCCGCCTGCAACTGGTGGAGACGAACGTCGCCACCTTTCGCAAGCTGATTCCGCGGGTGCTGGCAGCGGCGCCCAACGCGATCCTGCTGATCGTCTCGAACCCCGTGGACGTGCTGACGTACGTGTCCCTGAAGCTGTCCGGCCTGCCCAGTTCCCGGGTCTTCGGATCGGGAACCGTGCTGGACACTTCGCGCTTTCGCTTCCTGCTGGCGCAACGGCTGAACGTGGCGGCCGCGAACGTGCACGCCTACATCGTCGGAGAACACGGAGACAGCGAGGTGCCGCTGTGGTCGAGCGTTCACATCGCTGCCACCGCACTGGAGCTTTTCTCCTCGCCGAACGTGCCGCCGCTCACCGAAAGCGACCGCGAGGAGATCTTCCGCAATGTGCGCGACGCGGCGGCGCAGGTGATTGCGGCCAAGGGTGCGACGAACTGGGCCGTGGGACTGGCCGTGGAGCGCATCCTGGAGGTCATCCTGCGCGACGAGCAGGCCATTCTCACCGTGAGCAGCCTGCTTCAGGAGTATCACGGCATCAGCGACGTGTGCGTCTCGGTGCCATCCATCGTGGGGCGCGGCGGGGTGCGGGAGACGCTGCCGCTGCACATCAGCGACGACGAGCTGGCTTTGCTGCGCCGTTCCGCCGGCATCCTGCGGGATATCGCCGGTCGATTGGGATTCTGAGTGGGGAGCCAGTTCACCTGACCCGGAGCGCGCGTGGCGTGGACCAGCGGCCCGGGGCGCCATTGGCGTCGTTCCCGCGCACGCGCCACCACACCGTTCCGTACGGTAGCGGGGCGATGGCGAGGCGTGAAGAGGGAACTGTCCGGCTGGCGGCCAGCGGCCCGGCGAAGCTGCCGGTGCGGTCTACCTCGATGGTATAGCTTGCCGCCCCCATCACAGCGAGCCAGGCGAATTCAACTGGCCCGTCGTACGCCACGCTAGCGCCTTCCTCCGGAAGCAGTTGGAAGGGCGCCGGCAGCAACTCCGTGCTAGCAGCGCCGGTGAGGCTCACGGTCGCCGTTCTGACGGTGTCTTCCAGGGAGGCCGTGATGATCACGCTGCCGGATGTGGTCCCGTGCGCCGTTTGAACCGGGAAGTCCGCCGTCGTGGCGCCGGCCGGGATCCTGACCGCGCTAGGCAAGGACACTCGCGAGGCGTCGCTGCTAGCAAGCTGGACCGTGGTTGCCGAAGGCGCCAGGCCCGCCAGTGTCACAATGCCTTGCGCCCGGTCGCCGGCCGTGAGGATGGCGGGGTTGACGGCGACCGCCGCAAGCGGCGCGCGCGAACGCCCCGACCGAAGCGTCAGTGTGGCCTCCTTCGTCTCACTCTTTGAGGCGGCGAAGATGCGGACCGGAGTGTCCCCGGTCACCGGCACGGTGGCGATGGAGAACGACACCGCGGTCTTACCCGCTGCAAACAGGATTCCGGCCGGCATGGTCACCTTGGTGGCGTCGCCGCTCGAGAGCAGCACGGTCGCGCCGCCTGCCGGGGCGGCCTGCTCGAGAGTCACCAGCCCCTCACTGGACTCGCCCCCAGGCACGCTGACGGGAGTCAGCATCAACCCCAGCACGGATGCTGCCAGCGGCGGTTGCAGGATGTCCAGTTTGCGGGGAGCGGACCACGGGCCAGGCGTGCCTTGCGAATCCATGGCTCGCACGCGCCACCACAGCGGCCCGGTCACAGACAGGTCGACGTGGTAGAACGGCTCGCCGGCCTTGGCGTCGACCACCAACGGCCCGCGGAACCTCTCTCCGCCGGCGATCTGGATGGCGTAGGCCACCGCCCCGGGCACGGGGGACCACCGGAAGGTGACCGAATAGGGCACGCGCGCATCGGGGGCCGGGCTGATGAGGCTGGGCGCACGGCCCGGCCGGATAGCCGGCCTTCAACCGGGGGCAGCCGCCTCGGCAAGTTTCAGCGGCCGGCCGCCGAGCAGGGCCTCCAGATCCGCCTCGGTGAGCTGCTGGAGGCTGGTGATGCCACGCACCTGCCCCTTTGCGTCCACCAGGACCGTCTGCGGGACCGAATCGACTCCGTACGCCTTGAACGTCGCTCCGGCCGGATCGAGCGCGATCCATCCGGCCATCGGCCGCTGCGTGAGGAACGTGGCGATCAGCTCCGGATCTTCGTAGCCGATGGCGATGAACTGGATCGGACGGCTCTTGAACTTCTCCGCCAGCGCGTTCCAATGGGGGATCTGCTCGACACAGGGAGCGCACCAGGTGGTCCAGAACTCCAACACCACCGCCTTCCCCTTCAGCGACTGCCAGTTGGCGGCCGTCCCCTGGGGCGCCTGCAGGAGTTGCTCCACCGTCAACGGCGGTGCAGGCTCGCCGACGTTCACGACGGCCGCGGCTAGCAGCAGTGCCAACATACTGTAAAACGATACACCGGCCCGCTGGCAAGGACAAGATCCGGTTCTGTGTGTATGACGCGAAAAGCCGTTCGCGCGTGCACCCGATCTCGCAGAAGGGCCCCGGCTCGGCGGTGGCGGGACTGAAGAGGTACTTGCAGAATTCCTGGAAACCGCTCCCTCGCGGTCGCGGCTCGGAAACGGGGCACTGATTCTCAACGGGTTACAGAGCCGCGCGCGTCAGCAAGCGGACGTTCTACGAATTCTGCAAGTACCTCTGAAGTCCCGCGCGGACTGAACTCCGCCCCCCATCAGTATTGGGGTTAAGGGAGGCGGCGGATCTTGAGGTTGCGGAACCAGACCGTGTCGCCGTGGTTCTGGAGGCCGATGGGGCAGTCGCGTCGGGGGCGCTTGGTGAGCAGGTCGTACACCGCCGGCGCGGCTTTCCAACGTTTCGCGATGTTCTCGGTCACTTCCTCGGAATCCAGGCTGGCGTCGACGACTTTGACGCCGTTCAGCCAGTGCTGGATGCGATTGCCGCGCACCACGAGGCGCGAGTGGTTGAACTCACCCACCGGCCGGGCGGCCGCCTGCGTTGGCGCGACCATGCCGTAGAGCGACCCGGTCTGGTACTTCGCGCCGCGCCTGGCGTCGGGGTGCCGGTCGTTGTCCACCAACTGATACTCGAAGCTGACGACGTACTCCTCGGCGCGCGAATTCGCACCCAGCTTGGAGCGATCCGCAAGGTGGTGTTCCATTTCGTAGCCGACGGTTTCTTCGAAGCTCCTGGCGCCCGGCTTCAGCTTGTCGTGATCCAGGAAGACCGTTCTCTGGATGAGGTACTTCAGGCCGCTGTTGGAGCCCGACGCGATGCGCCAGTCGAAGACCATCTCGAAATCGCGGAAAGCGGCGGTGGTCATGAGGTCCTCGCGGATGCGCGGTCCGGCCACGGCCTTGACGCAGCCGTCTTCGATGGTCCAGGAATCGCCTGGCGGCGTGCGCGACGCGGGGTCGTCCCAGCCGGCCAGCGTCTTGCCATCGAAGAGCAGTTGCCAGCCGGCGGCACGCTCGGCGGGCGTGAGGGCGTTGGGGGGCGCCTCCTGCGCAGAACAAACCGGACCGAGGGCGAGCAGAAGAGCAATCGCGAGTCTCATATGCAACCTTTCAGGCCAGCGGCCAGGAGACCAGGATCTGGGCCAGGATGATCTTGGCGATGGTGGCGACCGGATACATGCCCGCGTAGGCGATATTGGGAGCATCGGAGCGGGTATGGCTGGTGGCGAAGGCCAGGCAGGCGGACTGCGTCTGCACGCCGGAGACGATTCCGGTGAGCGCGTCGAAGGGGATCTTCAGGAGCTTGTAGCCGATCAGCATCGTGGCGAGCGTCACGGAGAACGTGAGGACCGCGCCGGCGAGCAGCAACTGAGGGCCGCTGGAGCGGAGCGTCTGGACGAAGTCGAAGCCCGCGCGGGTGCCCACGCCCGCCAGGAACAGCAGCAGCCCGATCTGGCGCAAAGTGAAGTTGGCGCTGATCGGGATAGCCCAGGTGATCCTTCCGGTACGCTCGAGCTTGCCGAGCGCCAGGGCCATCAGCAACGGCCCGCCGGCCAGGCCCAGCCGGATGCTGTTGCCGCCCGGCATTGGAATCGGCAACATGCCGAAGAGCACGCCCAGCACCATGCCGATGGCCACCGATCCGAAATCCGTCTCGGACATGCCCCGGACGGAGTCGCCGAAGAATTTCGAGACCTCGGCGAAGCGGTCGCGGCTGGTGAGCACGCGGATCTGGTCGCCGTACTCGAGCCGGGTGTCCGGCGCGGGCACGATGTCGACGTCGCCGCGGCGCAGGCGCGTAATGGTGGCGTGGAGGCGGTTCTGGAGGTCGAGATCGCGAATGCGCGTGCCGACCACCTCTTTGGCCGAGACGTAGACCCTCCGGTGATCGAGCTGGGAGCGGTCGAACTCGATGTGAGCCGAGGAAGGCTCGCCGAAGATCTGCACGGCGCGCTCGAGCGCTTCCTCGTCACCCACCACGGCCACCACATCGCCGAACTCCAAACGCGAGTCGGAGGTGGCGATTTCGATCTTGCCGTCGTGCTGGATGCGGCTCACCACGAAGCCGTAGTCCTTGTGCACCCGCAGGACCTCCCCGATGCTGCGGCCCGCCACCCCCGGGTTTCGGACCACGAAATTGCGCACGACGATTTCGGGCGCTTCCTCCAGCGGCTGGGTTTCCTTGCGCCAAAACCGGCCGAACAACTGGAAGCAGAGGATGACGCCGATCACGCCGAGAGGATAGGAGATGCTGTAGGATGCCACCGGTTGGTCGGCCTCCGCCCGCGCACGCTCCTCCGGAAACCCTCTGCGCACCGCCACGTCATGCACGGTTTCCCGCGCGGCGGCGAGCGCCGGGGTGCTGGTGAGGGCGCCGCAAAACAGCCCGGCGGCGCGGGGGCCGGGGATGGAGAACGAATACGACAGCGCAACGGTGAGCACGGCACCGAATATGAGCACTCCAAGCGCGAGCAGGGCGTGACGGTAGCCGCGGTCACGGAACACCGCCGCGAGCGCCGGGCCGGATTGGATGCCGATGGTGTAAACGAAGATGATCAGCCCGAGGGTTGGAATCACTTCGGGCAGCGCAACCGAGCGATCCAGCGCACCGATGGCCAGGCCCACAAACAGCACGCCGGCGACCCCGAAGCGGAATCCGAAAATGCTGGCCTCGCCGACCAGGTATCCCAGGCCGATGGCGAGAAAGAGAGTGAGGATGGGGTAGTGCGCGAGAAGAGTGACCAATGACTGCCGCATGAAAACCGCCGACCGCCCACGGCCAAGAGCGTTCCAAATCGGCGTGGGCCGCCGGCTCTTAGAACGTGAAGGCCAGGCCCGCCGAAACCACGAGTTGGTGCAACAGCCCGCTCGGGCTGATCCCAAAATCCGGCTTGCCCGTGGTGTAGTCCCGAAGGTCCAGCCGGATCATGAACGATTCGCTCACCTTCGCCTTGATTCCGGCGCCGTAGTTGTAGCCGAACTTGGTAATGCCGCTGCCCTGCATTATCGATCCGCCGGGCGGAACGAACGTGCTGAAGTGCGCGCCGCCGGCGGCAAACGGCCGCACCTTGGCGCCCTCCTTGGTGGCGTAGACCAGGAAGTCGTAGAAACCCTGGTGAATGGGCATGCTGTAGTTGGTTGAGCTGAACGTAAAAGACGCGCGGTTGTAAGCGTAGCCGAACTCATGTCCGAAGAACCGGCTATTGTTGAGCGTCATGCGCAGCGCCATGTGGAAACTGGCGTCGAACGGGACGTCCACGCCCCCGCTGGTCCCCAGGGAATTGTTCCGCAGCATGGACTTGCCGAAACTGAGGGACACCTCTCCCATTTGCGCGAAGGCCGTCAGCGCCGAAGCCACGAATAGCAGAGTCAGAATCGAGCGTTTCATCGTGAGACTCCTCTACACTACGATAACGTGAATTTCACCGGGGCCGTGAACGCCGCGAACCAGGATCTGCTCGATATCCGCGGTGCGGCTGGGGCCGGTGATCAGCAGCATCGAACTGCTACGTTCGGCGGGCAAGGGCTCCCGGGCCAGCAGCTCATCGAGGCCGGTGAGGACCTTCCCGCTCGGAACAATGGCAATGTGCACGGGCGGCAGCAGCGAGATCATCCGCGCTTCCTGCTGTGAGGAGAACAGCACCAGCGTGCCGGTGTCGGCGAGCGCATAATCGGCGCTGGTGATGCCGAACTCCGCATCGGCGCAGAGCGCACGCAGTTCCTCCTGGCTGGTGATACCGCTCCGGACCGAGGGCAGGTCCGTGATTCCGCACTCCCGCAGAAACGGGGCGTTGGAGGCGACGGCGGACCGTTCGCCGATGAGCGCGGCGACGTAGGCCCGCGCATCGGCCGGCGAAGAGGCGCGGTGCGTCTTGCCGGCCAGGTTGCGGACATTGGCAAACAGGCTGGCGACGCGGGCCTCCAGATCCGTTTCGGGGATGCGCAGACGCGCCGGCGGCGCCGGGTCGGGCGGCTGTCCAATGCTGCGCCCGAGGGCGGTCCGGGTCCGGTGAAGAACGTACTCGCGAGGCATCAGTTCTCTCCCGCCTTCCTGCGCGCGCGCCACAACTGGCGGAAACTCCGGGCCGGCAGGCGCGGCAGGTCCCGCTGGCTGAGCCAGGCGGCCAGCGGCCCATGGTTGAGCAGCTTGGGCACACGGCGGATCCAGCCCTCCCCGCCACCCAACAGCGCCGAACCCATGAACCCGAGCATCTCGTAGATCCGCGGGCGCCGCATGGCCCAGGCCCAGGCGCGGAAGCCCAGGCGCTCGAGCCTGCTTTGTCCCTCGCGGGCCTTGACTTTGATCACTTCCGAACGCAGCGCCAGCAGCAGCTTGGGAATCTCGATCTTCACGGGGCAGACTTCCTCGCAGGCGCCGCACAGGCTCGAGGCGAAGGGGAGCCAGGGATCGTGCGTCACGCCGAGATACTGGGGCGTGATGATCGCGCCGATCGGCCCTCCGTAGACCCAGGGATAGCTGTGACCGCCCACCTTGCGGTACACCGGGCAGTGGTTGAGGCAGGCGCCGCAGCGGATGCAGTACAGCGACTGGCGCTTCTCCCGGTCGGCCAGCAGGCGCGTGCGGCCGTTGTCCAGCAGCACCACGTAGAACTCCTCCGGCCCGTCGATCTCGCCTTCGCGCCGCGGACCCGCGAGAAACGACGTGTAGACGGTGAGCGGCTGGCCGGTGGCGCTGCGGCCCAGCAGTTTCAGGAACACTGCCAGGTCTTGGGCGCGCGGAATCACTTTTTCGATTCCGGCGACCGCGACGTGGACGCGCGGCAGCGTGGTGGTCATCCGGCCGTTGCCTTCGTTGGTGACCACCACGACCGCGCCGGAATCCGCCACCAGGAAGTTGGCTCCGGAGATGCCGATGTCGGCGGCGAGGAATTTCTGGCGCAGCACCGAGCGCGCGATCTTGGTCTGCTTCTCGATCTCGGTTTCCCGCTCGACGCCGAGCTTCTGGCTGAACAGATCGGCGACGTCGTAGCGGGTCTTGTGCAGGGCGGGGGCGACGATGTGGTACGGCCGCTCGCGCGCCAGTTGCACAATATACTCGCCCAGGTCGGTCTCGACCGGCTCGACGCCGTGGCGCTCGAGCCGCTCGTTCAGATCGATCTCCTCGGTGGTCATGGATTTCGACTTGACCATGAGCCGGGCACCCATCTTCTTGGCCAGGTCGAGCAAAAACTCGACCACTTCGCCGCCATCGCGCGCGTAGATCACCTTGCCGCCGCGCGCCACCACCTGGGACTCGAACTGCTCCAGGTAGTGGTCCAGGTTCTCGATAGCGTGTTGCTTGACGAGATGGGCCTGGGTGCGCAGTTCCTGGTAGTCCGGCAGCACCTCCGGAGCGACCACGGCCTGGCGGTGGGACATGAGGCGGCCGGTGGCGGAGTAGATGGCCAACTGGAGATTGGCGTCGTCCAACGTTTGCCGGATTTTCTCTTGTTGTGGGCCGGTCATAGGCGTCAACTAACGGCAGGCAAGCACTTCGGCGAGGTGCATGGTCCCCACCGGCAGGCCGGCCCGCGAGAGCGCGCCTTGAATCTGGAGCAGGCAGCTCGCGTCGATGCCGACCACCAGGTCCGCGCCGGTCCGTTGAATGGAATCGATCTTGGTTCGGGCCATTCCGCCGGAGATCTCGGGAAACTTCACCGAGAAGGTGCCCCCGAATCCGCAGCACTCCTCGGCGGCATCCATCTCGCGGAGGCTGAGCCCGCGGACGCGGGCGAGCAGGCGCCGCGGCCCTTCCTTGATGCCCAGGTCACGCAGGCCGTGGCAACTATCGTGAAAGGTGGCGACGCGCTCCAAGCGCGCGCCGACGTCCTCGACCCGGGCCACTTCCAGCAAGAACTTCGAGAACTCCCAGATCCTGGGTTCGAGCCGGTGGGCGAGGGCCAGCCACTCAGGCTCGCTCTGGAAGAGCTCGGCGTAGTGATGCGCGATCATCGAGGCGCAGGAACCGGAGGGCACTACGATGTACTCGGCATCGCGAAATACCGTGAGGAAGTGCCGGGCCACCGTGCGCGCCTCGTCGCGATAGCCGGTGTTCAAGGCGGGCTGGCCGCAGCAGGTCTGCTGTTCGGGAAAGTCCACCTGCCAGCCGACGCGCTCGAGCACGTCCACCATCGCCATTCCCACCTTGGGGAAGAGTTGATCGACAATGCAGGTCACGAATATGGAAGCGCGCGGCACGAAACCGAATTGTAGCAGCTTGGCCGCCGGCGATGACGGCGCGGGGTGCAGCCGGCGAGCAGCCGGTACAATGGAGTCGATGAACTGGAGATTCCTGTCTGTAGTTGCCGCGGTGTGCTTGTGCTTCGCGCAGAGTGAAGCCGCTACGCTGCGGGGAAAGCTCGTCGAGCCGGGGGACCGGCAACCCGCCATCGAGACCGCCGCGCACCAGCGGGTCGCTCTCGACGGCGACCCGCAGACGCTGGCCGTGCTGGGAGACGCGCGGCTGGTGGGAGCGGACCTGGAACTGCTCGGCCAGTTCAAAACGCCGGCCCTGTTTGTCGTCGGCCCTTTCTACACTTCGAAATCCATGTTCGTGCACAAGGACGGGAAGAAGTATACGATCAGCTATTGGTGTCCCGTATGCTCGATTCGGAGCTACACTCCCGGCAGGTGCGTGTGCTGCCAGGAGGAAACCCATCTGGATCTCGAAGAAGTCCACTGAGGAGGCTGGCCTGCGCCGTGCTGCTCGCGACCGCCATGTCCAACGCACAAACCTATTCCGCTCGGAAGACCACCGTCGATTCGATTGAGGTGGTCCGGCTCACGGATTCGGCCCGCAGGACGGAGGTCTCGATTGTGCCGTCGATCGGGAACATGGCCTACGAGATGAAGGTGAACGGCAAGAACCTGTTCTGGCTGCCCTACGCCACTCTGGCCGAGTTTCAGGCCCAGCCGGTGCAGGCGGGGAATCCGTTCCTGGCTCCCTGGGCCAACCGCCTGGACCAGGACGCGTTCTGGGCCAACGGGAAGAAGTACCTGCTGAACGCGGGCCTGGGCAATTTCCGGCGCGACGGGAATCGGAAGCCGATTCATGGGCTGGTGACCTTCTCCGCAGCATGGGAGGTAACCGGCCTGAAATCTGACGACCGGCACGCGGAGGTCACCAGCCGGCTGGAGTTCTGGAGGCATCCCGACTGGATGGCGCAGTTTCCGTTCGCACACACCATCGAGATGACCTACCGTTTGCAGGATGGCGCGCTGGAGGTGGCGACGCGCATCGAGAACCACTCGGTGGAGCCGATGCCAGTGGCGGTGGGCTACCACCCCTATTTCCGCGTACACGATGCTCCGCGCGACCAGTGGACGGTGCACCTGGCGGCCCGGGATCACATGGTGCTCTCGGACCAGTTGATCCCCACGGGCGGGCGCAAGCCGGCCAATTTCCCCGACCCGATGCCGCTGGCCGGCACCGAGCTTGACGACGTGTTCTCGAACCTGGTGCGGAATGCGAACGGACGCGCGGAGTTCTGGGTTCAGGGCCAGCGCGAGAAGATCTCGGTGATTTACGGACCGAAGTACACGGTGGCGGTGGCGTGGGCGCCCGCCGGCCGCGACTTCATCTGCTTCGAGCCGATGTCGGCGATCACCAACGCCTTCAATCTGGCGCACGCGGGACTCTACCAGGGGCTCGAATCGATTCCCCCGAGCGGAAGCTGGCAGGAGAGCTACTGGATCCGGCCGAGCGGGTTCTGATGCGAGGCGCAAGCCTGAGGGGCGTCAGCCGGCCGGCTCTTCCCGCCACAGGCGGGCCGGGACGAATGCTCTGAGCGCGTCGTCCAGGCTTGGCCCGCTGAGGCTCCGCGTCTCCTTCGGGTTCAAGGTGAAGACGTGAACCTCGACCAGGTTGTTGTTGCGCTGCTGGAGAAGGTGGTAGGTGCGGCGGTCCTTCTTGGTGTGGACCAGGAGGCCGCGAACGGCCTCGATGGGCACAACCTCGGAGCGCTCCCTCAGGAAGAGCGGCTTGATGAGCCACTCGCCTAGCATGCCACCGCCGAACAGGTTGCCGATGAAGGAGACCTTCCAATGGCCGCTCAAGGAGATGGCGTTTTCCTCCAGTCCGAGCGTCCCGCGCCGTTGGCGGAGCGCGCTGGGCTCCCAAAGCGAAGCCTTCTCGTTGTCGGCCAGTTTCACGAGGGCTTTCGGGACGAACAAGATCGGAAATTCCGCCGGACTCACTTGCGTCTCTCCACCCGGATGGTTCTGCGTTCCAGCCAGACCCCCACCGGAATCAGAGCGATGAATGCCAGGATGGCGCCAACCCAATAAGCGCCACTGTCCTCCCTGGTCGAGTATGCCAGATAGAAGAACGTGGCGAACAGCAGGCCTTCGATCAGGATCACGGTTGCCAGCGCGACCGCGCCGCGCCGGCTCGGCAGATCGCCCCAGGGTCCGGCGCCGGGTGGTGCAGCGGCGGCACTGGGGCCGAAAAACGCGGCGGGGAGGGCCTGCCCGCACAGAGGACACCCGAGCGCGCCCTTGACCTTGACCACCTTGCCACAAGCATCGCACCGGATCTTCACCGCCGCGTTCCTCCTTCCGGAGAAGTATACATCAACGCCTCAATGACCGATTGCCGCCAGCAGTTGCCGGAGCGCCTGGCCGCGGTGGCTCACCAGGAGCTTGCGCTCGCCGCCGACCTCGCCGAAGGAGCAGCCGAAGGGCGGGTAGAAGAACAAGGGGTCGTAGCCGAAGCCGTTCGGGCCGCGCGGCTCGTGGAGGATCTCCCCCTCCACCACTCCGCGGAAGGTCGCGAGCCAGGCGCCGTTTTCCGCCAGCGCGATGAGGCACACGAAGCGCGCCGTGCGCCGTTCCATGCCGCGCAGTTTCTCGACCAGGAGCAGGTTGTTGGCCTCGTCGGTGGCGCCGGGCCCGGCAAATCGCGCGCTGCGGACGCCGGGCTCGCCGCCCAACGCGTCGACCTCCAGCCCCGAGTCGTCGGCAAACAGCGGCCCCGGGGCGTACGCGCTGTAATAGACCGCCTTGCGGACGGCGTTCTCCTCGAAAGTGTCCCCGGTCTCCTCGACCGGATCGATGGAGGAGAGATTCGGGAGCGTCGCGATCTCGATGTTGCGCCCCAGCCGCTCGGCCGCCAGGCGAAACTCGCGCAGCTTGCCGGGGTTGGTGGTGGCGCAGTAGAGCGTCACGATTCCAGGGCCTTGCGCTGAATATCGATCAACCCGCGGACGCCCTCGCGCGCCAGCGCCAGCAAGCGGTCCAACTGGGTATCGTCAAACGGGACGTGCTCGGCGGTCGCCTGCACCTCGACGAACTTCCCGCCGCCGGTCATAACCACGTTCATGTCCACCTCGGCCCTGGAATCCTCCTCATAAGCCAGGTCGATCGCGGGCTGGCCGTCTACAATCCCTACGCTCACGGCAGCCACGCAATCTTTGATCGGAGTGCTGCGGAGCCTGCCGAACTCGATCAGTTGGCGGACCGCCATGGAGAGCGCGACGAAGGCTCCGGTGATGGCGGCGGTGCGGGTTCCCCCATCGGCTTGCAAAACGTCGCAGTCGAGGATGATGGTACGTTCGCCGAGGCCCGCGAGGTCGACCACCGACCGCAACGAGCGGCCGATCAGCCGCTGGATCTCGTGGGTGCGGCCGGAGGGGTGCCCGCGCGTGACCTCGCGCGGCGTCCGGCTCACGGTGGCGCGAGGCAGCATGGAGTACTCGGCGGTGATCCAGCCTCTGCCGCTGCCGCGCAGGAACTGCGGAACCGTCTCTTCGATACTGGCCGCGCAAAGTACCCGCGTGTTGCCAACATCGATCAGCGCCGACCCCTCGGCCGTCAGCAGGTATCCGGTTTGGATCCGGACCAGGCGCATCTGGTCCGCCAGCCGTCCATCAGTTCGCATAGATTCATCTCGGTTTCAAGATCGAATAGAAGAGCAGCATCAGCAGCGCCATGGCGGAGACCAGAAATACGATGCATGGGATGGCCCCGCGCGCATTTGGGACCTTGCGCTTCTTTCGGGACGCGGCCGCCCTAAACTTCGCCATAGCAATAAGGCTAGCAACAATCCAGCCAGGGCGGGCCAGCCGGCAAGCCGTATTTTTCGTAGGCGCGGAACAGGCCTTCGGTGGTTCAGCTAGAATTGAAGGCAAACTGGGACAGTACCTGCTGATGGACTACCTGAACCGAAAAACGCGCACCATTCACTCACTGAAGCCGGGGCGGGGCCGGCTGGGGTATACTTGCAGCTTCCCGGAGTGATGGAGGCGAAAGATGCCAAGGTTTGAGTTGAAGAAGTCGATTGAGGTCAACAAGCTCAACAAGAGGACGGGATTCCCGACGGGCGATCTCCCGACCACGATCCCGTTCGGCGCCATCATTGACGATCCGGAGCTGGCCTGGGATTACGGGAAGTTCACATTCCAGGGGCAGCTCTACCGCTGCGCGAGCGATGTCCTCCAAGCGGCAATGGAGAAGGAGCCGGTGGCGGTTGCGACACCCGCGCCGGCCGCAGCGGCGGCTCCGGCTGCTCCAGCGGCGGCCGAACCCGCGGAGCCGGCTCCCAGCGTCCCTGAGGCACCCGGGCTCAAGTGGGAGACACTCAGGTCCAACCCCGCGGCTCTACGCGCCAAGGTCCCGGGCGGGTGGCTGGTGACGGTTTACAGTTCGGTCGCCTTCTACCCGGACCCGGACCACGTGTGGGATGGGACTTCCCTGCCCTAGGCGCGGATTAGCGATACCAGCCAGTAGATCACCGGCAGCGTGAACAGGCTGCTATCGACGCGGTCCAGCCAACCGCCGTGGCCAGGCAGCATGGCGCCGCTATCCTTGACGCCCGCGCCGCGCTTCATGGCGGACTCGGCGAGATCGCCGATCTGTCCGGCCAGGTTGCCCGCGGCCGCCAGCGCGATGCTCTGGATCGGGCTGACCGACGGAATCAGCCGCGTGAGGTAGAAGAAACCGAAGACGAGCGAGGCGGCGAACGACGCGATGGCGCCCTCCCAGGTTTTGGCCGGGCTGATTCGCGGCGCCAGTTTGTGCCGGCCGAACGCTTTGCCCGCATACAACGCGGCGACGTCGCCTATCCAGTTCAGCGCTAGCGCGAAGAGCAACCAGTGGGGATTCAACGCGCGCAGGGGAATGGCCCAGCGCCAGAGGCCGAAGGTATACAGAACGCCGAGCAGCAGCGCGGCGGCGCGCGGCAGGCCCTTGGGCAGATCGTTCCGCGCGAGGCTGAGCGCCAGCGCCGCCAGGGTGATCAGAGCGAGCGCCAGCGCCAAGGACCCGTCCTGCGGGACCAGCAACAGCACCAGGCCGGCGGCGTAACCGACCGGCCCGGGGCGGTCGATGCCGTAGCCGGAGACGATGCCCGAGTACTCGTGGAAGCAGAGCAGCGCCACCGCCGCGAGCACCGCCAGGAATACGAGGTGCGGCGCCCAGAGCACGACGTAGACGATGAAGGGGGCCAGGACAACGGCGGTCAAAGCGCGCTTCATCGAGTGGGAACACCGAGCTTGGCGACGGCGGGCTGGCCGGAGCGGTGTGGCGGAGACTCCGGCGCGTTCAAGCCTCCAAAGCGCCGGTCACGCCTCTGATATTCCAGCAGGGCGCGCAGCAGTTCGCCGCGCGTAAAGTCGGGCCAGAGCGTCGGGGTAACGTACAGCTCCGAATACGCGATCTGCCAAAGCAGGAAGTTGCTGATCCTCATCTCGCCGGAGGTTCGAATCAGCAGGTCGGGATCGGGCAGCCCGGCGGTGTAAAGGTGGGAGGCGATATCGTCCTCGGTGACGCTCAGCCGGTCTAGGCCGCCGTTGGCACGGGTCTGTGCCAGCATCGCGTTGAAGGCGTCGGCCAGTTCCGCGCGCCCGCTGTAGTTGATGGCCAGGTTGACCTGCAACCCGCGGTTTGCGGCGGTGGCATCGACCACCTCCAGCAGTTCCCGCCGCGCGGGCCCGGGCAGCGCGTCAAGCCGTCCGATGGCCACGAGGCGCACACCGTTGCGCATGAGGTTGGCAAGTTCCCGCCGCAAATAGACCCTCAGCAGCCGCCACAGCGTATCCACTTCGCTGCGTGGACGCTTCCAGTTCTCGACCGAGAAAGCATAGAGCGTGAGGTGCTGAATGCCCAGCCGCGCGCAGGTTTCCACCGTCACACGCACCGGCTCGACGCCCGCCTTGTGCCCGGCTACCCGAGGCAGATGGCGCTGCCGCGCCCAGCGCCCGTTCCCGTCCATGATGACCGCAACGTGTTTGGGCAGCCGGCCGGCGTCCAGGGACTGCGCGAGCGCCCGATCCGGATCGGCCGGGTCGAGGATCTCGAGTAGGGCGTTCATGAGGTGGCTACTTTCTCATGGTACACGACTGCAACCCGCACTCACAGGAACGAAAAACCATCTCCCGCGGCGCAGATTTCCGATACACTATGCTGGCCAAGACCGGGACCCACGCCCGCGCGGGCATCGCCAAGGCGGCGCTCACGCCCAGCGATCTAGTGGCCGGGCGGCTGCGGCTCGGACCCAAACAATCGGAGGAGATCCGGCGCAGCCTGCGCCAGAGCCGCATCCCGGCTACGGAGCGAGCTTCAGCAGCCAGGTGAAGAACTGGTCCTTCAAGAGGGCGAAGACGAGCGCGGCCGCGCCCAGAAAGGTCCCGAAGGGCAGTTCGTAAGTGGAGGCGTCTTTGCGGGCCGCGAAGATGTAGATCAGTCCCAGAACGGAACCGAGCAACGAGCCCAGGATCAGCGCCAGCAGCGCCCCTTGCAGACCCAGAAAGGCGCCGATCATGGCGGCCATCTTCACGTCGCCGAATCCCAGCCCCTCGCGTTCGCGCCACCAGTGGTACGCCCTTCCAACGACCCATAGAATCCCGCTGGCCACAGCCGCGCTCAGCACTGCGTCGATCACCGACAGCCAAACGCGCCCCCAGCTCTGCGGGAGAAGCAGCGTGAACAGGCTGTATTCGGTGGGCGCCACGGCCGCGAACAGGATGCCCAAAGCCGTGCCGCCCAGAGTGAACTCATCCGGCAGGATGCGTTCCTGGAGGTCCGAGAACACCAGCCCGACGATGAGCGCGGCGAAGGCGCACAGCTTGAGCGAAATCGCCGAGAGTCCGTGCGAGAAAACGATGGCGAAGAACAGCAGCCCGGTGAGCGCCTCGACCAGGGGATAGCGCAGCGAAATCGGCTTGGCGCAGTGCCGGCAGCGGCCCCGCAGTACCAGGAAGCTGAGCAGGGGGACATTGTCGTACCAGGCCACCGTGCGCTCGCAGGCGGGGCAGAACGAGCGCGGCGAAACCACCGACAGGTCTCGCGGCAGCCGGTAGATGCAGACGTTCAGGAAGCTGCCGATCAACAGGCCAACCGCGAGCGCCAGGATTGCCTCTAGCATGACAATACCCGATGGTACACCCGTCTGGGAAGCTTGTGGCTTGTGGCCTGTGGCCTGTGGGTCCAACCGCGGTGCCCGAGCTTCGCCGCATAGGGGGCGCGGCCGGTGCGGCAGCGGGTGCGCCGCTGGGGATCACAGGCCACAGGCCACAAGCCACAAGCTATGAGGTCATGTTTCTGGCTTTCGCGTATTTCAGGAACGTGTAGGTGGCGGCCATGTAGGCGATGGTCAGCCCTTCCAGGCCATCCAGAAACCCTAGCTGAATGAAGTAAGTCCGCAAGAAAGTCCAGGTGGGCTCGAAGATCAGGTTCGGCCAGGCGACCTTCTGTTTGTGGGAGACGACTTCCTCCGCCGCCAGCGTCGTGTAGCGGTCGAGCGACCTCAGGTGTTCGGATATCGACTCGCAGGTGTAGTGAAGCAGGTTGGACTTCAGGTGCCCGACGGTTCCATTCACCTGGACACTTTCGTGCACAAAGTCCCCAACCCAGGCCGCTTTCCGCCGATCGTAGAGCCGCGGCTTCCGGTCGGGATACCAACCCGAGTGCAGAATCCAGCGGCCCATATACTGCGCCATGCGCGGCATGGTGTAGGCATCGAATTGCGGGCCGTTTTTCTTCAACTGCCAGATCTCGGCCTCGAGGGCCTCGCTGACAACCTCGTCGGCATCCAGCGAGAAGATCCAATCGTGGGAGGCCTTGGCCGCGGCCAGGTTTTTCTGTTTGGCGTAACCCTGCCAGGGACTGTCGAGCACGCGGGCGCCGAGCTTTGTGGCGATCTCGACGGTACGGTCCACCGAGCCGCTATCCAGCACCAGGATCTCATCGCAGCAGCGCAAGCTCTCGATGGCGCGCGCGATGTTGCGCTCCTCGTCGCAAGCGATGATGGTGGCGGAGATCTTCATGGCGTTCACGAACTGATCGGCGCTGGCATGAAGCACAGCAGGAAGATGGCCAGGGCCAGCCAGCCCAGCCGCTTGCGGCCGGAATCCAGTACGGTGGAATCGAAGATCGCCGGATGCCGCAATCCGATGAACAGCAGCAGCACCGCCCAGAGCAGCCAGGCCGGGTCGCGGTAGAAGACGGCGATGGGAATCAGCGCGGTCACGAAGATCCTGGAGAGCCACTTGTGCCACTCACCAGCCATCGAGTACAGGATGTGGCCGCCGTCGAGCTGGCCGATCGGCAGGAGGTTCAGCGCCGTGGCGAAGATTCCCACCCAGGCGGCGCGCGCCACCGGGTGCAGGTAAATGTCGGAGCTGGGAACGCCCGGAAAAATGGCCTTCTCCATCAACCACAGCAGCGGAGGCACGCCGAAGACGAAATCGCCGCCGTGCGCGATGCCCGGCAGCACCTTGGAATATGCCAGCCCGATCGACAGCGCCGGCAGCAGAAAAACAAAGCCGGCAAGCGGCCCGGCGATGCCGACATCAAACAGCACCTGCTTGGAGTAAATCGGCGAGCGGATGCGAATGAAAGCGCCGAACGTGCCGATCAGCGGCGGGCCTGGAATGAAATAGGGCAGGCTGGCATTCACGCGGTAGTGGCGGCAGGTCAGGTAGTGGCCGAGTTCGTGCGCCAGCAGGATCGCTAGCAGGGTGAGGGAAAAAGGCAAGCCGGCGAGCCAGGAAGCCGGGTGCGACCAAGTCCGAAACACCGCTAAGATGTCCCCGATGCTGAATGCCGGGCGGTTCCACCGGAAGTTCTCGAGCATCCGGGCGCCGACAGCGGAGGTCGAGAAAAGGGTGACGGCGAGCAGCAGCAGGTGCAGCCAGTAACGCGGGCGCCCCGAACGACGCCGCCAGAAGGGCAGAACGCCGGCCCCGGTTCCGTTGGTCGGCGCAGGAAGGTCCGGGCCGGTTGTGAAACCCTGAGAAGACACAGATTCAGACTACTGTAGCGACTGTAGCTCCTTGCCGGGCTTGAACCGCACGGCCTTGCCCGGTGGAATGGAAACCTCGGCGCCGGTGCGAGGATTGCGGCCGATTCCGGTCTTGCGGGGCCTCACGTTGAAGATGCCGAATCCCCTCAGTTCGATCCGCTCACCCTGCCCCAAGGCCTTCTTCATGCTCTCGAAAACGGTCTCCACCGCCATCTCGGCCTTGGTTTTGGTGATTCCGGTTCGATTGACCACTTCGTTGATGATATCCAGCTTGATCAAGCCAGCCTCCTTGGTTATGAGCCGCACGGCCCGGGTCAGGTGCTCCGTCGAACGGCAAACCACATGATAGGATTAGGTTTAATCTGTTGTCAAGCCGCCTCGGTGAGAGCCTTCACCGCCCCGAGCGCAAGCTCGTAGTTCGGATGCTCCCCAACTTCCTTCACGTATTCGATGTACCGGATGACGTTATTCCGATCGAGCACGAAAATCGCCCGGCTCTCAATGCGCAATTCCTTGATCAGCGTGCCGTAATTGACGCCGAAGGAAACATCGCGGTGATCCGAGAGCATTTTCAGGTTGTCGATGCCGAAGGTGTTGCAGTACCGCTTTTGCCCAAAGGGAAGATCCACGCTGACGGTGTAGATGTCCACGCCCGTCAGCTTGCCGGCCGCATCGTTGAAGCGCTTGGTCTGCGCGTCGCACACCGGCGTGTCGAGCGACGGCACGACACTGAAGATCCGCACGTTGTTCCCGGTCCCTGCCAGGGTCACGGGTTTCAGGGTATTGTCCACGCACTCGAAATCCGGCGCCGTGTCGCCCACTTTCAGTTCCGGACCGATCAGAGTCAGCGGATTGCCCCGCAGAGTCACCGCACCTTTCCGTTCCATGGATCCCTCCAAGATGAAGTCAGTCATTGCCATTATCCCAATAATCGAATCAGCTCTTGGGGGTTGCTGGCGCGCAGCCGGCAAGTGTAGCCCTCGCAAACGTAGGCCGTGGCCGCCCCGTTCACCGGTTGCATGGCGGCGATCGCGGGCGAGTAGGCGGAAAGAAAACGGCGGGCGGCCTCGCCGTCCACGAGCAACACTACCTGGTTCGGCGAGAAACGCCGGCGCAGGACCCGCAGGAGCAGGCGCGTGTCTTCGGCGTCCTTCGCGCCCGCCAGCACGATTTGCCGCGACCGGGCGACGCTCGAGGCCAGGCTGGCCAGCATTCGCGGCGCAGCCGTCGGAGCGACCGCCAGAAACGCCGAAAACGCGCGCAGCGCGCTCTCCGCCGTTTCGCGATACGATGAGCGGCCGGTGATTCCCTCCAGGCGCAGCAGGTTCAGGATCGCGATGGAGTTCCCCGACGGCTCGGCGCCGTCGTAGTCGTCTTTCATCCGCGGCGCCAGGCTGCTGTCGCCCGCGAGCGTGGTGTAGAACCCGCCGCGCTCACGGTCCTCGAACCGCGCAAGTTGGGTTTCCGTGAGCTTCACCGCCACCTCCAGGTAGCGCGTGTCGAACGCGGTTTCGTAAAGGTCCAGCAGGCCCTGCACGAAAAACGCGTAGTCGTCGAGGAAGCCTGGAATCGCGGCCTCGCCGTCGCGGTACCGCCGCAGCAACGTTGCCTCCTCCCGGTTATACAAGCGGCTCAACAGGAATTCGGCGGCGCGGCGGGCGGCCTCGAGGTACCGGCCGTCATCCAGGACCTGCGCGCCTTTGGCGAAGGCCGAGAGCATGAGGCCGTTCCAGGCGGTCAGAATCTTGTCATCGCGGTGCGGACGCACCCGGCCCGAGCGCACTTCAAGGAGCCGATTCCTCAATGCTTCGAGGCCCGCCCGGGCGCCGGTCTCGAACAGAATGTTGAGCCCTTCGAATTCGCCGCGCGGGTCGTTGCGCACATTGCCGGGTTGCTCAACGCCGTAGTGCCGGCAGAATCGCTCGGCGTCAGACGGGCCGAGCGCGCGCTCGATCTCCTCGCGGCTCCAAAGATAAAACGCACCCTCGCGTCCTTCGCTGTCGGCGTCCTCGGCGGAGTAGAAGCCGCCCTCGGCATCCGTCATGTCGCGCAGGACGTAATCGAGGATGTCGCGCCCCACTGCGGCGTAATGCTCGTCGCCGGAGACCTGATAGCCTTCCAGGTACGCGACGGCAAGCTGCGCCTGGTCGTACAGCATCTTCTCAAAGTGCGGCACGCGCCAGCGCTCATCGACCGCATAGCGATGAAAGCCGCCGCCGAGGTGGTCGTGGATTCCGCCGCGAGCCATCGCATTCAGCGTAGCCAGCACGATTTCGCGCGCTTCGGCGTTCCCCGTGCGCTCCCAGTAGCCCAGCAGGAAGCCGTAGACCGCGGGACGCGGGAACTTCGGCGCGCCGCCAAAGCCGCCATGCCGGGGGTCGAATTCGCGACGGAAGGCGTGGAAACCGGCGTCGAGCGCGGAGATGTCCGGCGGGGCTGCGCTGGCCGCCACCTCTGCCGCTTCGGCGAGCTGCTGCATCACGTGACGGCTCGACGCCAGGATTCCTTCGCAGTCTCGCCGCCACGCCTCGGCAACGCGCTCCAGCACCTGGCGGAAGCCGCTCGGCGGGAAGTACGTGCCGCCGAAGAACGGTTTCAGGCCGGGAGTGAGAAACACCGACATCGGCCATCCGCCCGAACCCGTGGACGCCTGGACAAAGGTCATGTAGATGCGGTCGACGTCGGGCCGCTCCTCGCGATCCACCTTGATGGGAACGAACCAGCGGTTGAGCAGCTCGGCGATCTCCTGGCTCTCGAACGACTCGCGCTCCATCACGTGGCACCAGTGACAGGTGGAGTAGCCGACCGATAGAAAGATCGGCTTGTCCTCGTCGCGCGCCTGCCGGAAGGCCTCCTCGCCCCAGGGCTGCCAGTCGACCGGATTGTGCGCGTGCTGGAGGAGATAAGGACTCTTCTCGCGGATCAGTGCGTTGGTGTGCATCGGCCCCTCACTTCCATTTAACCGCATGCTCTGGTATTCGTACAGCATGGACAAACTCCAAGAGATCGCGAAACGCCGGAAAGCTGCACATGCCAAGCTGCTGGCCCTGGATTCGAAAGTCTATCGGGCGTTCCTGAACCTGCAAGAAGCCGCCTTCTCCGACGGCGCGCTGCCCAAGAAGACCAAGGAACTGATCGCCCTCGGCATCTCCGTGGTGGAGAATTGCGAATCCTGCATGCAGTGGCACATCGAGCAGGCCGCCCAGGCGGGCGCTTCGATGCGGGAGGTGCTGGAAGCGGTCGAGGTGGCCATCGAGATGGCTG
>Ga0187882_1001603_pt1 | contig 22523 bp, 22 predicted proteins | sample June2016WEW_19_1_3_FD_132991 | JGI IMG/M metagenome (GOLD analysis project Ga0187882, IMG submission 132991) | Peatland microbial communities from SPRUCE experiment site at the Marcell Experimental Forest, Minnesota, USA - June2016WEW_19_150 | ecosystem: Environmental > Terrestrial > Soil >... | reverse complement strand
CCGGGGGCGACAAACAGCAGCAACCCGTCCACTTGTTTGGAACGGAACACCATGAGGTACCGCGACTGCTCCTCCCGCTTGTCGTAGGTGTTGCCCAGGATGAGCGAGTAGCCGGACTGCTTGAGCACGTCTTCCACGCCGTGGACCACGTCGGCGTAGAACGGGCTGGCGATGTTGGGGATCAGCATCCCGACGGTCTTGGTCTTGCGGGTCTGGAGGCTGCGGGCGAGGTCGTTGACGGTGTAGTCCAGTTCGCGCACGGCCTGCTCGACGCGCAGGGTCAGTTCGGGGCTGACGTATGCGGAGCGGTTGAGCACCGCCGAAACGGTGTAGGTCGACACCCCGGCCCGTTTCGCTACATCGTAGATGGTGGCCACGTCAACACGATAGACCGGAAACGGCGGCGGCGCAAGAGGGCCGGTATCCCTAGTACTCGTGCGAGAGCAGGTGGCGGTTGCCGATCCGGACGTTCTTGAGGCCGGCGGACCGGGCCGCGGCCTCCGCTTCCTCGGCGTGACGAACCGAGGTGCGCGGCAGATCGCTCATCCGGAACTGCGGCGCGAACCCGAGCAGCGCGTACGGAATCTCCGGGTTCAGCGCGGCAATGAACCGCGCCACCCGCTGCACCTCCTCCGCGTCGACGTACCCGGGAACCAGCAAGGTGCTGGCCACCACCAGGGGTGGATCCGGGCGTTCCGCGAACCGCCTGGCGGCACGCGCGAAGTTTTCCAGGGTCCTGCGATTGGAAGCGCCCGTCAGGACCGTGTGCAGAGCTTCGTCGAAGGCCTTCAGATCGAACTTGATGCAACCTCCCGTGCGGAGGGAGAGATCGACGGCGTGGTCCAGCAGCTTCGAGTTCGACGTGCCGGCCGTCTCCCAGCACACCGCCACGCCGGCGTCCGCGAGCCGGCGGCCGGCCACGAGTGCGTGCGGCATCTGTGAGGCCGGGTCTCCCCCGAAGAAGCAGACGCAGAAGGTGCGCGAGTTGGCGGCGCCGGCCAGTTCGGCGGCGCTCACGAGACGGCTGCGCTCGGGCGCGGCTTCGCGGAAATGCCAGTTCTGGCAGAACAAGCAGTCCAGCGTGCAGCTCTCATAGAAAACCGCGAGGTTGTGACGGCCGATCTGCTTGCTGCCGGCGCAGACCCAGTCGGCGACGCAGTTGGTTGGCAGCGGGTCGCGGTACCACTCCAGCATGCCCGTGGCGGCGGCGCCGGCCAGATGCACGAGGCGGCCGCCCCGCGCCGTGCGCATCCCGCAAAACCCGCGCTCGCCTTCACCCATCGAGCATCCTCGTCCGCACAGCGGGCACGGCACGCCGCCTCCGGCACGGGGAGGCTCGGCCGGCAATCCGAACCTTCGCCGCGCGAGGCCGTGGGCGGCCTGGGCGATGGCGAGGGCGCTCGCGGGGTCCCTGCGGACGCACTCGATGCACACGCCGAGCGCTTCACTCACCAGGGCCGGAAACCGCCCGCAGATGCTGCACGTCTTCGCTCGATCGCGCACTACCGGGATTATAGCGAGCAACCGGGATCATCGCGGGCAACCGGGATTATAGCGAGCCTGTTCCCGAAACTTAGCTACAATCTTGGGTGACGCGATGCCCCTACGCGTGTCGCTTGCCTGGTGTCTGGTGCTGAGTGCCGCGCTGACTGCGCAAGAGCCCATTCGTGTGCCCTTTCAGTGCACCGAGGAGGACATCCGGGCTCTCGGATTGACGTGCCCGGTCCGGCAGCCCTGCCCGGTGTACCTGGAACTGGCGGCACTGGGATCCTCGGCCAGCAGGATCTTCCTCACCGGCAATCTCCACACCGAGAGCGCCACCCTATTCTCGATCCTGCTGGCGAGCCAGGACGACGGCAAGACCTGGGAGGAGCCGCACCCGCGCATCCGCTCGGCGGGGCTCGACCAGATCCAGTTCTTCGATCTGGAGAGCGGCTGGATCGGGGGCCAGCAACTGGGCGCCGTCCCGCGCGATCCGTTCCTGCTGCTCACGCGCGACGGGGGCAAGCTGTGGCGCGCGGCGCCGGTATATGAAGAGAGCCGCGCCGGCGCCATCGAATACTTCCGCTTCGATTCGACGACCCACGGATTGCTGTGGATCGATCGGACGCAATCGGGTGAGACCGAGAACCGCTACGAGCTGCTCGAATCCCAGACGGGCGGCGAGAGCTGGATGCTACGCGAGGCGAGCGACCGCCCAATCGCGGGCAAGCCGCGCGCCACGCCGCCAGGTGCGGGCTTCCGTCTTCGGCCGGACGCGGCCAGCAAGTCGTACCGAGTGGAAAGCCAGGCCGGCGAGCGCTGGCAGCCGCTGGCCAGCTTCCTGGTGCGGGTGGGCGAGTGCAAGGAGCCGGAGGCGATCCTCGAGCCCGAGCCCCCGACGATGGAGACCGCTCCTACTCCGTGCCGTAGCGGATCTCCATCCGGCGAATGCACAGGCTCGCCAGAACCATCACCGCGACCGTCAGGCACAGCAGGCCCGGCACGGCCAAGTAAGCCGGAGTGGGATCGGCGCTGATGGCGAACATCGCGCCGCCACCGTGGAACGGCACCTTCACCGGGCAGAGCGATTCCAGGTAGAAGATCACGCTGAACTTCTTCAGGATCGAGGGCAGAAACACGAGGATCGATTCCCAGATCAGGACTCCCACCGTGGGGAAGATCGGGTTGCGGAACAGCAACCCCAGGATCAGGAAGACCGCGCCGTAGCCGACGCACGCCAGAACAGTCACGCCGAGGTAGGCGGGAAGCTCGGCCATCGCCGGGCCGGCCAGCGCGTGGCTTTTCGTCTGGCTGAGGTGGCTCAGCAGCATCAGGTAGGACAGCGCCGTACTCACTCCGAACAGCACGCAGGTCACCAACAGCGCCGAGAGGTACTTCCCGACCACCAGCACCTCGCGGCGCACGGGCGCGAGGAAGTAGTAGTGGAGGCTTTTCTCGAGCACCTCGCCGCGGAACAGGTTCATGAAGACCGCCACCGCGCTGAAGAAAATGGCCAGGCGGAGCACGAACAACTGGAACACGCGGGCGAAATCGGTGAGGTCCTCGTGGCCGGTGCACTGGTTCCAGCCGCGCGCGTAACCGATCGAGTGCGCGGCGTAGAGCGCGAGCGGCGAGGCGGCCAGCAGATACACCGGGATGGCGCGCTTTCTGGCGAAGTTCTTCTTCAGCTCGAGCCGCAGGATCGCCAGAACCTGCGCCCGCCACAAACCCCAGGGCAGTTTCGCCTTCATGCCGCGCCTCCCTCCGTGCCGATCAAGTATTCGTAGACCGAGTGGACGTCGTCGTCGGCCGGAGCGACCGAGGAGACCTCGACTGTGCCCTCGAGCACCAACTGGTTGAGCAGTTCGTAGAACAGGTCGGGATCGCGCGTGGAGACGAGCAGGCCCTGGCGGTCGTTGTGCATCTTGACCTCGGCTACGTGGTCCTGGGCGAACAAGCGGGCCGCCAGCAGGCCGGGCTGGGTGCACCGCACCAGGATTTGCAGCGGGTGCTCCTGGTGCATTTCGCCGCGGACGGCCTGGATCTGGCCCTCGGCGACTACGTAGCCGTTGCTTAGCAGCACCACCTGGTCGGAGATGCGGTCGACCTCGTGCAGGATATGGCTGGAAATGATCACGTGCAAGCCCTCGCCCGCCAGCGCGCGGAATAGCGCGATGGCCTCGGCGCGCGCCATCGGGTCGAGCCCGTTCAGCGGTTCGTCCAGCACCAGCACGGAGGGTTGATGGCAGATGGCCTGGGCCAGCTTGATGCGCTGGCGCATGCCCTTGCTGTAGCTGGCGATGCGGCGGCCCGCGGCTTCCGTCATGCTCACGCGCTCGAGGGCGTTCATGGCGAGCTGGTGCGCCTCGGCGCGCCCCTTGGCATGCAGCCGCAAGGTGGTATAGAGAAAGTCGTAGCCGGTGAGCCCCTTGGGAAACGAATCGAACTGCGTGCAGTAGCCGAGCACGCGGAACAGCCGCTCCGGCTCGTTGGGCGACATCCCGAGGACGCGGATGCGGCCGCGCGTGGGCCGGACCAGCCCGGTCATGAGGTTCATGAGGGTGGTCTTGCCGGAGCCGTTGGGGCCGACCAGCGTGGTGATGCCGGGCGGAATCGAGAGGTGAACCCGGTTCACTCCCAGCACTTCGCCGTAGAACTTGGAGACGTCCTCGAAGACGATCTGGTTGTCGCCGCTCATGAGCGCTCCACCTCGTACGCGCGGATCTTGCGGGAGAGCAGATACAGGCACAGGCCCGAGACCGCAACTAGCGCGCCCACGGCGCTCTCGAAGGCAAGCCCGGTGTTGTTGGTCAGCCGGAAGAGCGAGAACCAGACGGCATCCATATCCTTGAGGATGTTGATCAGGCCGCCGGATTCGGTGTGCAGCATGTTGGCCATCGCCTCGCCAAACCCGGCGGTGACGAAGACGCTGGCCACGATCAGGGCGCCGGCCGCCAGCTTCCACTTCACCCAGGCCGACATGGCCAGGGCCAGCAGCGAGAGCAGCACAATCCAGATCCAGGAGCCCAGAAAGAGCGCGCTGCCTATGTAGAAGTTCTCCCGGAACCAGGTGAAGCCCTCGAGGTACGACTGGAAGGCGAACAGCAGCAGGCCCGGGATCCAGGTGATGGCCGAGAGCAGGATGGCCAGCACCGACATCTTCCCCACTACGTATTCGGCGCGGGAGAAGGGACGGCAGAAGTAGAGCGGCAGGGCGTTGTTGGCCAGGTCCGCCGAGATCAGGCCGGGGCCGAGAAAGGCCGTCAGCACGAACGCCAGGAAGCCCTGGGTGGCGATGAAGTGATAGAAGAAGCTGGCGTCGATGGAGAGCAGTTTCCGGATGTTGAAGATCTGGAGGGCGCCCGCGTTGTGCGGCAGGTAGATGAGCACCGCGTAGACCGCCGGAGGCACGAAGCTGAGCACCAGGAAGGTGATCATGAGCTTGGAATCGAGGACTCTGCGGTAGGCCTGCCGGGCGATCACCAGGAAACGCGACCACTCCGGAGTGAGCTTCCCCTGGTATCCCTCATAGCCGCGTTTATAGACTGCCATTGCCGTTCTCCATGGCTTTGAGGAAGATGTCCTCGAGGCTGTCGCGCTTGTAGTTGAGCTTGCGGATCCGGGTGGCGTGCGCGGCCGCCAGCCGGTACAGGTCGCGGATCTGGACGCCGTCGGTGAGAACCATCTTGATGCGGCGTTCGCCGGCTAGCGCGCACTCGCAGCCGAGCTTCTGCACGGCTTGAGCGAACGGCGCGCCGTCGGTGTCGGTCTCGAGTTCGAGGAACTTCCGGTTCGAGCGGCGCTCCTCCTCGAGGTTCGAGTAGTGGACGATGCGGCCCTGCTTGAGGATCAGCACCTCCTCGCAGCACTCCTCGACGTCGCGCAGCAGGTGCGAGCACAGGATCAGGTGCAGGTCGCCGCGCTCGCGGATGTCGCGAATGAGGCGGATCATGCGCTGCCGGGCGGGCGGGTCGAGGCCGTTGGTGGGCTCGTCCAGGAACAGCAGTTTGGGGCCGTGCGCGATGGCCTGGGCCAGCTTGGCAAGCTGCTTCATGCCCAGCGAGTATTCCTCGAGTTTGCGGTAGCGCGCCTCGCCCAGGCCGACGTAGAACAGCGCTTCGTGCGCCCGCTCCAGCGCCGCGGCCGAGGGCAGCCCGGAAAGCTCGCCCATGTAGCGGACAAAGGCGACCGCGCTCATGCCGGCGATGAACGATTCGTTTTCGGGCATGTAGCCGATCAGGTTGCGGACGCGGCGCAGATCGGTGCGGATGTCGCGCCCGAAGATCCGCGCGGTTCCGCGGAAGGGCGGGTAGAAACCCATCAGCGTGTTGATGAGCGTGGACTTGCCCGCCCCGTTCGGCCCCAGAAGCCCGATGGCGCGTCCGGAGAGCGAGCCATGGAGGTTGTCGAGGATGGTCCGGCGCCCGAAGCGGACCTCCAGTCCCTGAAGCTCGATGACGGGTGTCGCGTCGCTGGCCATCGTTCAGGAAAACGAGGATTGGGGGGGATTGGTTCCGGGAAAGAAAGCGTCCGCGGATTCAGTTCCACGGTGTAGAGTAGCGCCCGTCGAGATCAACGAGGCGTTGAAGCGGTGCGCAACCACGCCATGGCAACCTGATCCTGCCACTTGATAGAATGTCCACGTGACGGCAGAGGAAATTCGAGCTGGAGAAATCGTTCTCGACGCTGCCGCGCCGTTCGTGGTCGGAGTGTTCACCAAGCGCAGTCCCGAGCAACCGGACTGGCAATTCGCCACAGGCACGGCCATTGAGTTCAAGGGGCAGAAACTGGTGCTGACGACCGCCCACGTGTTAAGTGAGAAGCCCGGCGACCAGCCGACCGATCTGGTCTTTCTGCCCATGCCCCGTGGAGGGTTCAAGATCTCCAAGTCGCTGGAAGGCGGCATCTATCCCCGGAGCCAACGCTGGGATACTTCCCAAGTTGTCGGCGACAGACACACGGACCTCGCAGCGATACTGTTCCGGACGCCGCCGCAGATTGCGTTCTTTGCCGTTAAGGACGAACTGACGCCGCACCCGGTGCCGGGGAGCCGTGTGGCAATATGCGGATACCCAAAAGCTAAGTCGAAGACGGTGCAAGTCGGTGTCGTCGTCACCGATTTAGCCTTGGCTGATTTTCAGGGGGCCAGCGTTCTTGACGGCAGTTCGGTGACTGGGATGCACCCCTTTCAATTCGCTATCGACTATCCGAACATGGCGGGTATCGTGCTGCCCGGAGGGTACTCTGGCGCCATGGTTTGGTGCGACGAGGCGAACTGCGGAACCGTAGACCAACTCCAGCAGAACCTCATTCTGGGTGCGGCCGGCATCGTCACCGACCATAATTTGGAGCATGACGCCCTGTTGTGCACCGGAGCCAGCGCAATCGTCGGATTCCTCCGGCGAATTTCTTGATCGGCTGCGAATCGGCCTGCGCTGCACGCGCACCTTGGCTACCGCCCGGTTTCCAATGCCAGATGGAGTCAACCGAGAACTACGTGTCCCTGCTCGATTATCTCTACGTTCATTTACTTGCCCAAAGTACAATCGGCAACTTGCCCAGATCGACAGCGGGCCGTCGCATGGTAACATCCGGTCATGCCCATGAAGGTGCGCGAGGTGGTCCAGTTGCTCGAAAGGTGCGGCTGGAAGGAAATGCGGTCCAGGGGCAGCCACCGGCACTTCAGACACCCAGAACGGCCCTGCCTGATCACAGTGCCGGGCAATGAAGGGAAGGAACTCGCACCTGGCACCTTGAACGCTATACTGAGGAAGGCAGGCTTGAAATGAGTCTAAGACGCTACCCGCTGGTCATCGAGCGAACGAGCACCGGCTACTCTGCGTTTTCGCCGGACGTGCCCGGATGCGCGGCCGTCGGAGACACGGAGGAAGAGACCCGCCGGAATTTCCAGGAGGCTTTGGCCGCTCACTTCGAGGCGATGCGTGAGATTGGCGAACAGATCCCGGAAGCCCGTTCTTCGGTCGACTACGTAGAAGTCGCCGCATAGCCGTGCCTTTTTGCGCGCACGAGTTTCACCGGCCGCGCCCAGCCACGCAGCATCTCCACTCCCGACGAAGCATTCCGGTGTGCGGTTTGCCACGCGGCACCCCACGCCCCTGCGGCGGCGGGCAGGATCATCTCGACGGAGCGGGCCGGAAGCATCAGAGTGGTAACCGCCTACGACCACGATGCCGGGCAGAAGCGCGACTGTTTCGACAGGTGGGTGCGGGGAGAGGAACATGGCAAGGAAAGCGCTTGAGATGCCGAAGTTCAAAAGCGAAAGCGAAGAGGCGGATTGGTGGGCCAGTCCCGCCGGACGCGATTTCTTGAGCAAGAAATCGAGAGTATTGGAGGAGAGAGGAGTCAAGCCAGTCGGGTCGCGTCTGGTCGCACGGCTGAACAAGGAGAGGAGTATCCGAATCTCCATCCGGCTGGGGGAAGCGGACGTGGCGGAGGCCCGCAAGATCGCCGAGCGCAAGGGCATCGGCTACCAGACTCTGCTGAAGACGCTGGTACACGAGGGCTTGCGCCGCGAGGCGCTTCGAGGGTGAGGTGGAACTGCAGATGGGACGGGGTTCCAGGCCGTTTGACAGAACCGGATTTCAGGTGATCGAATCCGTCATCTGCGGAGACAGTTCTCGGCACTTCTGCTAGAACAGCCGCGGCTAGACCGTGGGCGGTGGTTCAGTGTCGATGGGTACGCTTCGATAGCGAAGCAGCCTGTTGTACACCGCTCTCATCTTTGCCGCCCGTTCCTTGAGGCGAGGCTGAGTCTCGGATAGTTTTTGGTATCTGGCAGCGGTTACGTCCAAGGCCATCATCACAACATCAAACTCGTCGTTGCTCAGCGTTATCGTGAGGTCGTCCATGCTGGGATTATAGGGCAGAACTCCCTGCCGGCAACCTTGTGTGACTTCATCGGCCACGCTGAGCGAGTATCCGCCGCCACGAAGCAGTGTTGTCCCCTTCTCGCACGCAAGACCCGTCGAGGGCAGGCCCGAAGGGCATCGGGAGTGGACTATGATTGGAGTGGAGCCAGCCATTCCGCGATCGGGAAGGCCAGAGGCTGTGTTGTGCGCAGAGAGCCATGCAGAAGCCCCGGGTCAACAGGAGATCAATGCCCAGGCGAGTGCCGCGAACGCCCCTGCACCCAGGCGAAATCCTGCGTGAGCAGTTCATGGCCGATTTCGGCGTCAGCATCAATCGCCTCGCCCGCGACCTGTGCGTGCCGCCAACGCGGATCGGCGAGGTCGTCAATGAACGGCGTTCCGTTAGTCCGGATACCGCTCTTCGACTGGCGCGGTATTTCGGGACGACGGCGGAGTTTTGGATGAACCTCCAGTCCGGTTACGATCTCGATATCGCCGCGCTCACGGGGGCGCGGACGCTTCAGCGCGGCTCCGGGGCGGCCCAGTAGCCCGGGCGGGCGCGGAGGCGGAAGTCGCCGCGGCGGCGGAGGCGCACTTCGAGGCGATGGTAGCCCGGGGCGGGCGCCTGCGGCGTGTAGCTGAGCACGTACTGCGTGTGGAGCTCGGCTCCCAGTTTCTGGATTGCGTCCTCGAGTCCTTCTTGCCGGGCGAATGGAAACGCCGCGCCTCCGGTAGCGCCGGTGAGAGCGTGCGTCGTGTTGGTCTTCCCGAGGCGCGCAAGCTCGCCGATTCCGCCCAGGATGTCCAGGCGATCCTGTGGAGGCTGGATGGGAACGTTCGCGGGGACGGGTGCCTTCACCGGCTCGTGGTTGGGCGGCGGAGTTCCCTTCGGCTGGGGCGGGGGCAGGAGGTCGGAGGGATTCGCGGTGAAGGCGGTCTTGAAAGCCGAGTACGGGGCGGCGTAGATGGTTACACCGGCGGCTTGAGCGGCAATGACAACGGTATCGAGGCTGGTCTCGCTGCCGCGGTCGCGCGACTCGGAAATCACGAGTACAACGCGCCGGACATTCGGGCGGGTGCGCAGGCGCTCGATGGCCTCGTAAACCGCATCGAGCATCCGCGCGCGCTTCTCTCCCTCAGGCTGAAGCCGGAGGAACGCCCGCGCGAGCGCGTCGTTATCGCTGGTGCAATCCTGGCGCCACTCGACCCGCTCGGCGAAGGCAACCAGGGCCGCGCAGCCGCTTTCCCCGGTAACGAGCGGCTGGATCATGGCTCCGATCTTGCGTACTTTGGCCAGAGCCGCGGCCGAGATGCCGGAGGACTGTACGGCAACGACCAGTGCCAACGGAGCAACACCTGTGGTAAAGGAGTCGACAACAGCCGTCTGCGGACGGCCGTTATCCAGGATGAGAAAGTCCGAGGCTTCGAGGCCGTCGATGGGGCGGCCTTCCGCGTCCGTGACCGTGACGGGAACCAGCACCAGGCGGGACTGCACGTTGAATTGCGGGTTCTGGGCAGCGAGCGAAACCGCGAGTGCCAGTGCGGCTGCATACCTCATCGGCGTTCTGGGGAGCAATCCAGTGGCCGCCGGCCGCGTCCGGTATGCGGCCAGAACAAGGCAGAGCCTTATCCTACCAGTCGGAGTAGAGGGTGCCTTCGAGCGGGCTGGTCTTGTCCGAGCCGCTACGCACGTCGAAGATGCCGGGCTCGGTCTGGTTGACGCTGGTGGTGGCGTCCTCCATGATGATCTTCCAGGTGTTGTTCGCGCCGGTGATGGGGTCCATCGGGACCTGCCGCAAGTAGCCCGCGCCCACCAGGTCGTCCAGCGTCTGAGGGGCCTTCTGCTTGTCGTAGGTGTACTCGTCGATCACCGTGCGCAGCGTGAAGAGGTTGCTTCGCAGCAGGCTCTCCTTAGTGCGCAGGATGGCTTTCTGGTACATCGGAACGGCGATCGAGACCAGGATCGACACGATGGCCATGACGATCATGATTTCGATCAGGGTGAAGCCGCGGCGCGCCCGCGGCCAGCCGCTACCACTCCGAATAAGGGGTTCCATCGGGCGTTTTCTCGGTGCTCTTGGTGTAGACGTCGAACACGTTCTGCCCGCCCCAACTGGTGGAGTCAGGCTCATCGCGGGTGCTGCGCAGCCCCCAATCGGTCGAGTTGGTCATCGGATCCTTGGGGACCCGGCGCAGGAAGCGGATCTTCTTGTCCGGGCTGTTGTTCAGCTTGACGCCCTCGGCCAGTTGTTCGAGGCTCTCGGGAAAGCCGTCGCTGTCGAGCTTGTTGGCGGGAATCAGCTTGGCGTCGGCGGCATCCTTGTACTTGTCGATGGCGGTGCGGATCTCCCGCAAGGTCCAACGCAACTCGCGCTCGCGCTCGCGCCGCACCCGGGTGCGCGCCAGCGGTACGGCCATCGCCGCGAGCAGCGACATGATCGTAAAGGCGACGATCAGCTCAACCAGGGTCAGGCCGCGTTGGTTCTTGCGCTTCATGCCGATTCTACTTGATCACCAAGGAGGTTTGCGGAATCGCCGCCTGGATTGGCTGCAACTGCGAGTTCCGCGCCGTCAGCTCGGAGAACGTCACCACGGTGGCGCCCGGCTTGACCGCCTGGAAGGTGAACGTGGCCAGCACACCGCTTCCGCCGATACCGCTCGTGCCCGGCATCCGGTTGAGGTTCACCGTGGCGTCGCCGCTCTCGTTCAGGATGTTGCGCGTGAAGATGATCTTCTGGCCATCGCTCGAGAGCAGGCCGCCCGCCTTCACCTCGGTGAGGCGCAGGACCTGGGGATCGAACTTCAAATGGAAGGGGGCGGCGAAAAGGTCCTTGGCGTTCTCGATCTCCAACTGGATGGTGATGGGTGTCCCGACCTGCACCTGGGTAAGAGAGGGGCGCAGGATCAGGCGGGTGGGGGCTTCCGCCGGGGCTGGGGCCGGGGCCACCACGGCCGGTGGCTGGGCCGGAGCGGGCAACATGGCCGGGTTCACCACCGCCGGCCTGGGCGCCTCCGGCGCGGCGCCTGCTGGTTCCTGGCGCGGCGCATAGCTCAGCCTGGTGACCGTGTCGTTGCCCACCGAAATGCTGCGCAGGTTCAGGTCCGTGATGCCCTGAGTGCGCACGATGTGCGGGATCAGCGCGATCAGCAGCTCGCTGTTGCTCTTGGTGACATTGGAACTCTGGAAGAAGCGCCCCACTCCCGGGATGTTCATCAGCCCCGGTATGCCGGCGATGGACTTGGTGTTCTGGTCCTGCATCAGCCCGCCCAGCAGGCTGACCTCGCCCTCGCGGATGCGGATCTCGTGCTCCACCTTGCGCTGCCCGATGACCGGCTGCGAGATGCCGCCGATGTTGACGTGGTCGGTCACGCTCGAGATCTCGAGCACCGCCTTCAGCGTCACCTCTTTCTCGCCGTGCACGGTGGGGGTGATGTCCACATTGACTCCGACGTCGAGGTACTGAAAAGACGAATACAACGAGCTGTAGCCGCCGATCGTGCCGCCCATCGGCTGCATGCCGCCCGAGGCGATCGGCACCCGGTCGCCGATGCGCAGCGTGGCCTTCTGCCCGCTGGCGGCGCGCACCTGAGGCGATTGCAGGATCTTGGTGTTGCTGTCCGACATCACCGCCTGGAGCAGCGCGCCGGGCATGGTGATGGAGAAGTCGTTGGTGGAGATCTTGGCGATGCGGGCCAGGGACATCAACTGCTGCGTGGTGGAACTGCTGGTGGCCGCGGCGCTGGTGAGGCTGGAGAGCCCCCCAGTGGTGAGATTCTGGATCGCGCTGAGAATTGTGTTCAGCGTGGTCTGGGTCGTGTCGGTGGTAGTGCTGCTGGAACTGGTACTGGTGGACCCCCCGAGGAGCACCGGGTTGCGCGGTGTGAACTGGATCGGGGCGTCGATTCCGGCCGCGCCGTTGGAGGCGATGGTCGCGGCCAGGTTGCGCGTCTTGTTCTTGCTCGCCTCCATCACGATCACGTCCACCACGACTTCCGATTTAGGCTTGTCCAGGTCGTTGACCAGCTTCTCGGCCAGCATCACCTCGTCCGGCGTGCCACGGATGATAACGGCGTTCAGCGAGTTGTACTGGTACACCTTGCGCGCGTTCGCCACGGTGCGGAAGGCGGTGGTGATCTCAGCCAGTTCCTGGGGCGTGGTGAGGTTGGTGAGGTAGAACACTCTTACCACCGAGTCGTCGTAGTCCCGGTGCTTGGACGGGTTGTCGTTGGTGACGAAGATGGCGTTCGAGGAGAGCGGTTTCCAGAACGACTTGGTCATCATCGCCAGGTAGTCGAGCGCGTCCTCCAGGGTGGAGTTATTCAGTTCGATACTCGCGGCGCGCTGGGCGTTGGGGTCTCCGCGGTAGTCGGGATCGAACACGACGTTGATGCCCGCCACCTTGCCGACGGTCTCGAACAGCACCTTGGGCGGCTGATTGGCCATCCGGAGGCTGATGGGCTGGCGGGAGAGCGGCTTGAGCTCCGGCGGCCCCTCGATGCGCGCAATCCGGTCCAGCGCTTCCTTGCGCGTCAGTTCGGCGGGCGTCAGGCCGCGCTCGGAGGGGGTCAGCCCCGCGCCCGCCTTCTTGTTCCGCTCGATCATCTCGAGGGTGCGCTTGAGTTCCTGTTCCGCGATGGCCGAGGAGGGGTCCATGGCGTAGGCCTTCTGGAACTCGGCCAGCGCCTCGTCGAGTAGCCCTTTTTCACGGAGCTTCTGGCCCAGATTGACGTGCGCCTGGGCGGCCTGGAAGCGAACCCGCCGCACGCCCATCTGATAGCTGACGTCGCCGGGGTCCCTGGCTAACGCCTTCTCATATAACTCCAGCGCCTTGTCCCAGTCCTTCCTTTGCTCCGCTTTGCTGGCTGCGGCGAGGAGGGTATCGCCCTGTTTGGTCCGGGCGCCGAGCGGGCCGGCGACCGCCCAGAGCATGGCGGCTGCGACAAGCATGCTTGCTGACCGGTGTGGGTATCGCATCTTATTGGTTTTCCAAGGGTTGTGCTAAGATAGACTCGGCGGCGCAACCCTTGCCATAAAGCATTGACGCGCAGGGGTTTCGTGGCGTGTAGAACAAACTTGCGAGACTCGGGCGAGGGCATCAAGATTCTGGCCGCCAACCGGCAGGCGGGCCACAACTACTTTCTCTTGGAGCGCTTTGAGGCCGGCCTGGTGCTGACGGGCACGGAGGTTAAGGCGGCGCGTGGGGGAAAGGTGCAGCTCAAGGACAGCTATGGAGATGTCCGGGGGAACGAAGCCTGGCTCGTCAATGCGCACATCAGCCCCTATTCGCACGGCAATCGCCAGAATCACAATCCGGTGCGCGACCGTAAGTTGTTGCTGCACCGTCAGGAAATCGACAAACTGCTGGGCAAGACGCGGGAAAAGGGCTTGACGCTGATTCCGATCCGGGTTTACCTGAAAAGCGGCCGGATCAAGTGCGAGCTGGCCCTGGCGCGAGTGAAGAAGCTGCACGACAAACGGGCGGCCGAGCGGGAGCGCACCACGGCGGCCGAGGCGCGCGAAGCCATCAAGAAGACACGGTAGGCATAGTGAGCCGCGCAAAATACGGTGGCTGACTTCGCTGTCCCAAGGCGCGTTTTCCTCGCCGCGTGGACAGTGCTGTCTGTCACCGCATTTTGCGAGACTGTGTAGGAGTCCATGCAGATCAAACTTGAGATTGCACCCATTGAGCAGGTGGAGGCGGATGCGCTAGTGGTCCCGATCTTCGATAAGGAGAGCCCGGGTGGCGGTCTGCCCTCGGAGTCGGCACAGGCCGCCAACGACCTGGCCGGCGGTTGGATCGAGGAGTTGTACCGCAGCGGGGAGTTCTCCGGCAAAGAGTTCGAGACGGCCATGCTGTACCGGCCCCCGGGGATGAAGGCCAGGCGCCTGCTGGTGGTCGGCGCGGGCAAGAGCGACCGCTTCTCCCCGGCCGGGCTGCGGAAAGTGGCTGGGGCGGCGGTGCGGTTCCTGAAGCCGAAATCGACGCCCACGATTGCGCTGGTTTTGGATTCCGGAGAGGCGGCGGCCGGGCAGGCGATGGCTGCGGTGGAAGGGGCCATTCTTGCGGATTTCGAGCCGGACCAGCTCAAGACGGACAAGAAGGACGTCAAGTTCGTCGATGCGTTCACGGTCGTGGTGCCGGGCGGAGACCAATCCCTCGCGGAGAGGCTGCGATCGGCTCAGGTCATGGCCGAAGCGCAGAATTTCGCGCGCACGCTGGTTAACGAGCCCGCCAACCGCATGACGCCCACCGCGCTGGCGGCGCGGGCCCGCGAGATGGCCGCCGAGTGCGGTCTCGAGTGCCAGGTGCTCGACCAGGACCAGATGCGGGAGTTGGGCATGGGCGCCCTGCTCGGGGTGGCCCAAGGCAGCGCCGAGCCGCCCGTGCTCATCCTGCTGCGGTACCGGCCGCTGGAGGAATCCGGCCGGACGCACCTCGGTCTGGTCGGCAAGGGCATCACCTTCGACAGCGGCGGAATCTCCATCAAGCCTTCCGAGGGCATGGACAAGATGAAGTACGACATGGCGGGCGGCGCGGCGGTGATCGGCGCCATGCGGGCTATCGCGCAGTTGCGGCCCCCGATCGCGGTGACCGCGCTCGTTCCGGCGGTCGAGAACATGCCGGGCAGCCGCGCTCAGCGGCCGGGCGACATCGTCACCACGCTCTCGGGAAAGACCGTCGAGGTGCTCAACACCGACGCCGAAGGCCGGCTGATCCTGGCCGACGCCCTCACCTACGCGCGCACGCTGGGGTGCACACACCTGGTGGACGCGGCCACGCTCACCGGCTCGATCGTGGTGGCGCTGGGACACGTCAACGTGGGCGTGTTCTCGAGCGACGACGCCCTGCTCCAGCGAGTGCTTGCGGCCGCGCGGGCCGAGGGCGAGAAGATGTGGCCCATGCCTCTGGACGAGGACTACAAAGAGCAGCTCAAGAGCGTCTTCGCGGACCTGCCCAACGTCGGGACGCGCTGGGGCGGCGCGGTCACCGCAGCCATGTTCCTCAAGGAGTTCGCGGATACGACTCCCTGGGTGCACCTGGACATCGCCGGCACCGCCTGGCTGGAGGAGGCCAAGCCATTCCTGGCCAAAGGCCCCACCGGCGTGGCCGTGCGCACGCTGGCCGGCCTGGCGGTGAACTGGGCGTAGGGCGGACCCCCTGGTCCGCAGCCGGCCCCCTGGCCGGCTCATCTGACTCCGAGAATTCTTAGCGATTGTGTATTTGACAACGCAGGAAGCGTGAAGGAAACTTAAGGATGCGTGACAGGCCGGGCTACCGGCGCTTCGCCTTCGCGGGCTTCGCTGCCTTGCTCTTCGGGCTTATGGTCGCCAGCGGCATCGGCGGGGCACCCAGCAGCTTCGATAGCACGGCGTCGAACTGGGACTTCGGCACTTTGGGGATCGGCTCCACGGGTCCAGTATACCCTGCTTTACGAATCGGGGCTATCCCGTAGCCAATCTCTTGCGTTCTTAGTACTTAACGGTGACGCTCAATAAACTGTCTGTTTTCTGCATTTTGCGCTTGTTTCTCTTCTGGCGTCGTGCTACCATTAGAAGTATGAGGAGATCCGACTGGACGCTGTGCGCTATCGGTCTGGCTGGAGATCGTGGGCTTTCTCCGGTGCAACTACAGAAGACTCTGTTTCTGTTAGGCGAGGAACGAGCCGAGGAAGTAGGGCCGGACTTCTATCAGTTCATTCCGTACAACTACGGGCCATTTGACGCGAGCGTGTATCATGATGCCAGTTCCTTAGCCGATGAGGGCTTCGTGAGCATCTCTTGCTCTGTTCGCGGGTTTAACATCTATTCGATTACGCCGAAAGGCGCACGACATGCAGAGGAGACTCAAAGATTCGCCCACCCCCGGGCCATCGAGTACTTAAAGAGGGTCGTAGACTGGGCGCAAGGACTCTCATTCTCTCAATTGGTTCGCGCCATCTACGCAAAGTATCCAGAGTACCGAGAGAACAGCGTCTTTCAGGGGTAACGATCCTCCGTGACCCTGATCGTCGGATTCAAGTGCAGGGACGGCATCGTAGTCGGTGCCGATGGGGCGGCTACCCTGGGGAACATCGGCCAACGAACAATCCAGCAACCCGTCAGGAAGCTGTCAATAATCGACAATTGCATCGTTGGGGTCTCCGGTCCGATTGCGCTCGGTCAAGCGTATGTGACCGAGATCGCGCGCCTCTCTAAGTCTGGGCGATTTGCAAAGGCTCCGAGCCAGTGTCTCAAGGACATACGCGAAGCGATCTGGCCATATGCCGAGAAGGAATGGAAGGCCGCTGCGGTCGTGAGACCAGTAATGGGCGAGTCTGCGGCGCAGAGCGCCTTCTCGACCATGGTTGTTGCACTGCCGATTTACGAGGAGCCGTCCCTGTTCCAGTTCGATCACCAGTGCTCTCCCGAGGAAGCTACCAAGGATCTGCCATTTATCTCGATAGGAAACGGTCAAGGGCTTTCTGACCCGTTCTTGGCGTTTCTACGCCGCCTTTTCTGGCCACAGAGTCTTCCCTCCTTAGCGGAGGGGACCTTCGCGGTCCTGTGGAGCCTGGAGCAGGCTATACGGACAACACCGGGGGGCGTTTCTAAACCGATCCAGATGATGACACTATCCCGACATGAGGCCAAATGGAGGGTGAACGAACTCACAGAGGCCGAACTGGCGGAACACTACCAGAACATCTCTGATGCAGAAGAAGCGTTGAGCAATTATCGCAAGACCCAGACTATGGAGGACACTGTTCCTACTGTGGTGCCCCCCTCTTCAAATTGACTTTGGCACGCCATTGGATTCGGCGTTACACTAGGAGTGAGCGGAGGGCGGGGGGATCGGACCCCATGCCCGGTAGAGCATCGCGGTTTATAAGACCGCTCCCGGTACCAACCGGTCACCCTCCGATAGTTCCGCGAACTGGTGCAAGCCAGTCCACGGGTGCTTGTAGAACGACAGCGTTCACCAGGAGCCAGTTCGTCAGCCGTCAGAAAGTCGGCGAACTGGCTCTTTTGCTTCCCGCAGTGGTGCCCATGCCGGCGGTGAACTTGGATAGCAAGGGCGATACCCTCCTGGTCATTGAAATCATCCCTAAAGACTCCGTTGGATCATTCACCCGGCTTAGCCCCCATCAGGCGTTCAAAGCCGTCGAACCATTTCGTTTTCAACTCATCCGGCCAGTTCGGATCAAACGTCGGGAACTTCCCAAGAAGTTGCTCCTCCCATGTTCCCTTTGCCTGATACGGCGGACGCTGATCGGGGGGCGGTTCTTCGCCTGCATGCCGCCCGCCGTTGGGCGCTCTCTTCTTGCGCGGTCCCAATGTTCGGGTTCGATCCAAGAACCGTTTGGCAATGGGAATTCCAAGTTCGGTACAGGCCTTGACGAAGAATCGGACGGCCCGTACCAGCGTCGAACCGCTGACATCGAGTTTGCGAAACGCCTCCTCAAGTTGCCCTTGGCTGACGGTCATCAGGTCCAGCAATAGGATCGACCGATACTTTTCTTCAATGAGTTTCTTGAGAAGAGACTTTCGCTCTTCGGCTGAGGCCGCAACAAGGGGCGCAAGTGAAGGTAGGGCGTGCTTCTGTTCGTCAATCAAGCCAAGGAACTTGAAACCTAGAATGAGTTGGGCCTGAATGGTCCCAGACTGAGAATCCCAGACCGTCTTGTCGATGACACCGCTTCTCGGAATCCCGTGCTGGCGTAACGCATCTAGGGCCGAGATCAGCGTAGCGTATGGGACATAAACCGGGGTCTTGGTTGTGCTATCAGCTGGCATGTCTTAGATCTCCTCTCGCATGTCGTCAGGACCACTATACCACAAAACGATGTCACAGTGACGAACTTTGTGTTACGCCCCAAGATTCTCTTAGATGATCCTTGAGAAACCCTGAGCGATCCCGTTAGGATCGTAGTTGGGAGGCGCGCAAATGGTTAAAGGCAAAGTGGTTAGGGCTCTGTTGCATGGTGGGGCGGAGGCTCCGAGAAGGGTCGTGGCCGACAAGGGGGATATCGTTGTTATCTGCTCCGAAGAGGAATACCAACGGGCACAGAGAGAAGGAAGAGAACCATCCGGGGTGGGGTTTCCGAGAGCGGATGTTGTTGATCCTACGGAAGTTGCTGTGAGATAAGTCCGCGCATCAGAACGGTTGATCGTCGAGGGTGGCTTCCGGCCCATTGTCCGTCTCTTCAGGCACCGGGGCGATGAGCGCCTTGTACTGCATGGCCGATGCTATCAGCAGCCGTATGACGATCAGGGCGGACAGGTCTTCTTCGCGGCGGTTCCAGCGGTACTCGGCTTCCGAGAGGTAGCGGTCCAGGTGCTTTATGGAGACGTGGTGGAAGCTGCCTATGATGGCGCGCTTCAGAAGTCCCCAGTAGCCATCGATTGAGCCGGTGTGAACGATTCCACGCACCCACTCCTTTTCGGAGTGGTTCACTATTTCGTGGCTCATCCCGGACGGCATCCGGTGATACAGTCGGCTCTCGTCGGTGCAAACGAGTTCGACGTCGGGGGAAACGGTGCCCTGGAGTTTGCCAATGACTTGGTAGCGGTTGACGCGGGGGATGTGCCAGGTCTTCACTTTACCCTTGCGCTCGATGATGCCGAACACCGGCTCTTTGTCCCAGCGCTCGCGCTTGCGGCGCTTGTCGTATTTGCCTCCGATGTAGGTTTCGTCGGCTTCTACGACACCTTTGAATAGATCCGCCGGAAGCTCTTCCATGGCCTTGCGGACGCGATGGCAGAGGTACCACGCTGTCCGGTATGAGCCGATGTCCAGATGCCGCTTGATCTGATTCGCGGCCATGCTTTTCTTGGCGTCGATCATCAGCACGACGGCCAAGAACCACGTCCGCAACGGCAAGTGGGTATCATTGAACAGCGTGCCCACGGTCGGGGTGAACTGATGGCGGCAAGCCTTGCACTGGTAGAGATACCGGGCTGGCACGCGAACCTCGACCCTCTCTCCCTTCCGGTTGACGCGAGCGCGGACGCCCTCTTTCTTGGTGTAGAACGTCACCTGCTCGCTGCCACACTTCACGCATTTGACGCCCTCGGGCCAGCGCATCTTCTCAAGGTACCTGACGCAAGCTAGTTCATCCGGGAAGGTCTTGATCGCGTCTATCAGGTTCATGCTTCGACTATACGCCTGTTCGCTTGCGTTGTCAAGTGCATAATCGCTGAATTCTTCCATTCTCAACCCACATGCCATTGAGTGACCTTCTACCGGCGCCACCTGCCGCATCTGTTTCACATCGGCCAACCTGTCTTCGTGACCTGGCGTCTGAATGGCAGTCTGCCGCCGTCTCGCTCATTTCCCCCCAGCACGATCACCTCCGGCCAAGCCTTCGCCGCCATGGACCGGTTGTTGGACGAGGCCCGGATAGGCTCATCTCCTCACTAGCCCCCACACGCCACTCTCCACGGTGATGAAATCGCTCAAGGGGATCACGGCCAAGCGGGCCAACCGGATGCTGGCACGGAAGGGCCGCTTCTGGCAGGAGGAAAGCTACGATCACCAGGTCCGCAATGACCTGGAGTTCGAGCGCATCCGAAGGTACATCGAAGAGAATCCCGTGCGGGCCGGGTTGGTCCGCGAACCGGCCGAGTTTCTTTGGTCGAGCGCGAGGGAAGCGGCCGGGGGGCCGCTTGCGGACCAGGGGGTCCGCCCTACTGGGCGCTACTGACCGTTCCCGGAGCGTACTTGGCGCGCACCAGGAACAGGTAGGAGGCCACCCCGGCGAGCAGGAACACCCAGATGACCTGCATGGGGGCGGTGTAACTCCCGGTGGCATGCTTCAGCCAGCCGGTCAGCAGCGGCGCGACGATCCCCGGCAAGTTGGCGGCGCAGTTCTGAATGCCTACGATGCGGCCCACCGCGGCGCCGGGGATGAGCGTTTGCGTGAGCGCCCAGTAGTTGGCGGTGGTCAGGCCCAACCCGCTGAGCGAAAACACGGCGAAAAACAGGGAGACCGAGGGGGAGTCGGAATAGGCGCCGATCAGTTCGGTGGAGGCCACCAGGAACCCGGCGATGGTGAATGCCTTGCGCACGCGCACCGGATCGCCGCCGCGCGCGATCAAGCGGTCGGCGGCCCAGCCGGCCAGCGTTGCCACCGCCGCCATGCCTACGAAACTGAACATGGTGTAGAGACCCGTCGACTCCAGCGACAGGTTGTGGCGTTCGACGAAATAGGCCGGCATCCAGGTCATGCAGAAGTAGACGAAGTACTGATAACAGAAGGTGCCAACGATGGTGCCCCAGATGACCGGGCTGGCCATCACCGCCCGGAACGGAACGAAGGCGCCGGGCGTCTTGCGAGCCAGCGTGGCCTCGATCTCGCGGTCGTCATCGGGGACCAGCTTCAGCCAGGGCGCCAGCCAAACCAGCCCTCCCAGGCCCACAACGAGAAACATCATTCGCCAGCCGTACAACCCAATCAGCCAGGCGGCCAGCGGCGCGCCGACTCCTGGGCCGATTTTGGCAGCCGCCATATACAAGCCGACCGCCAGGCCCCGCTGGTTCTCCGGGCAGTGGAAGCGGATCCAACGCATGCCGGCGGGCGTGGTGACGGACTCGCCCACCCCCAGCAACACGCGCAAGCCCAGCAACTGGCGCATCGAGCCCGCCAGGGCGGTCGCCGCGGAGGTCAGGCTCCAGAACACGAATCCAATGGCGAACGGGAACTTGACCCCGTAGCGGTCCACCACCCAGCCGGCGGGGATCTGCAACACGGCGTAGGACCAGAAGAACGCCGAGTTCAGGACCCCGCGATCGGTGTCCGTCAGGAGGAGGGACCCCTGCAGTGGCTGCGCCGAGCGCCGATCGGCCAGCGCCACAGAGAGCTTCACGCGGTCGAAGTAGGAAATCATCATCCCGGCGCACAGCAGGCCGATGATGGACCACCGCAAGCGAGAGGACACGTCAGACAAAAATAGCACATGGCTTCCCAGGCCCCGCAACCCATGACACAATAGTCGCAGGACGGCGATTGCTCGAGTTGATGAGGGAGTGACGAGATGCAGCTTCGCGTGCTTGCATTCGTGCTCGCCGGCGGGAAAGGAACCCGCCTCTACCCGCTCACCAAGGAACGCGCCAAACCGGCGGTGCCGTTTGCTGGCAAGTACCGCATCGTCGATTTTGTGCTGAGCAATCTCATCAACTCGGGCATTTACTCGGTCTACGTCCTGATCCAGTTCAAGAGCCAGTCCCTGCTGCAACATCTGCGCGACGGCTGGCAGTTCGCGGGCCTGCTCAAGAACCAGTTCGTCATTCCGGTGCCCGCCCAGATGCGCTCCCCGGGCGAGACCTGGTACCAGGGCACCGCGGACGCCATCTACCAGAACATCAACCTGATCGAGCAGGCCGATCCGCACGTGGTGGTGATTTTCGGCGCCGACCACGTCTACCGCATGAACATCCGGGAGATGATCGGGTTTCATGAGCAGAAGCGCGCGGTGGCCACCGTGGCCGCGGTCCCGGTGCCGCGGGAACAGGCCGTGGAGTTCGGCGTGATCGAGGCCGAGTCCGACGGCCGGATCGCCGGCTTCCACGAGAAGAAGGCCGACGCGCCATCCATGCCGGGAGACCCGCGGCGCGTGTATGCCTCCATGGGCAACTACATCTTCTCGACGCGGGCTCTGTTGCAGGAACTGTACCAGGACGCCAACAACGAACAGAGCACCCACGACTTCGGCCGCGATATCCTGCCTTCGCTGGCCGGTCGCGCCCCGCTGTACGCCTACGACTTCCAAACCAACTTCATTCCCGGCGAGCCGGCGGGGAGGCCAGCCTACTGGCGCGACGTGGGGACCATCGACGCTTACTACGAGGCCAACATGGACGCGCGCGCGGTAGAGCCGGAGCTGAACCTGTACAACCGGGAGTGGCCCCTGATTACCGCGGGCTACTCGGATCCGCCCGCCAAGTTCGTCTTCGACGAGGAGGGCCGGCGCGGGCTGGCGATCGATTCGGTGGTCTCCGGCGGAACGATCTTCTCCGGTGGCATCGTGCGCGATTCCGTGGTGGGACGATACGTGCGGGTCCACTCCGGCGCGCTGGTCGAGGACTCGATTATCTTCGACTACTGCGATATCGGCCGGCGCGCGCGCATCCGCCGCGCCATCCTGGACAAGAACGTCCGGGTGCCCGAGGACGCCGTCATCGGCTACGACCT
>Ga0187882_1001591_pt1 | contig 22602 bp, 27 predicted proteins | sample June2016WEW_19_1_3_FD_132991 | JGI IMG/M metagenome (GOLD analysis project Ga0187882, IMG submission 132991) | Peatland microbial communities from SPRUCE experiment site at the Marcell Experimental Forest, Minnesota, USA - June2016WEW_19_150 | ecosystem: Environmental > Terrestrial > Soil >... | reverse complement strand
TTATCAATCTCATACTGGAAAATCATGGAGATGGCTAAGGCTGGGGAGATTCCACACATTCGTATCTCAGAAGGTCAGGGTGGTCGTGTGCTGTTCAGGCGTCAGGCGCTTTTAGACTGGATGGAAGCAAAAGAGGCCGCCAGCGTGAAGCGTGAAGTTGCACTGGAGCCAGGGAAGATCAGGCGGTTGCTGCCATAAAAATGAAGCCCCCGGGCAGCGCCGGCGGCAAGAGGTGTGAAAATAAATTGTCCAAGTCAATATTACCATACCGCAGTAACATTTTCCAGAGTGTTAAAGAACTCCCCATCGATGAAGTCCTGGGACGCTACGGCATAGAGTTGCACCCCACCGGGGGCGGCCGGTTGACCTGTCAGTGTATCTTCCACGACGATCATCGTCCGTCCCTTATTGTCTATTCTGACGGTTTTCACTGTTTCGCCTGTGGCGCCCATGGAGATACTATTTCCTTTGTTGCTCGACTGCTGAACGTTCGCCCCTTTGAAGCAGCTCAGGATATAGCCCGGCGCTTTGGCTTACCAGTTGACCAGCTCCATGATCGGCAGCAAGTGAAAGAGCAAATCAAGGCGGCCACGGACCAGATCGAATCTGAACGGGCGCTAAGAGCCTGGGCGAAGCAAGCGTATATCAAGTTGGTGGTACTACGGCGAGCCTGTTTCCTGGTGTTGGATGAACCGGATGCCTATTACTGCGACTTGATGGACTATGCAGACGAAATTTTAGACACATTGCAATTCGGTAGCCTCTCGGACAAACTGGCCGTTTTGGAGGGTGCCAAGGCTGACAAGCTGGGGTTGCCGGGGGTGGTGATGCTAGCATGACCGACTTTGACAGGATACTTGATGAGATAAAAGGACGGCTGAAAGATAACAAAAGCTATACCTCCGACTTAGAGCTACAAAGACTTGTCACAACGGCAATTAATTCGCTGGCGGCAGAGACAAGTATTTACGCGGATGCTGGTATTGATGCGCTGACCACATTACTCAAGCCACAAGGCGTCACCAAAAAGGCGCTTCGATTTGAAATAAAGATCGCACGTATATCAAACCCCGGTTTACGTTGTGACAGTGTGACAGGCACCATTCAAAACCGCATAGGGCAAGGGCTTGCATCTGTCACACCTGGCGTCACACCCGATCAGGCTGTTTGTGACATAGACACATTAGAGACACAGGCCGTCGCGGTCCTGTCCGCTCTTGATCCTCTCCTATTGGTGGAAAACCAGATTCGCGACCTGGGATATGGCGGAGACTTGAAAGCACCGTTGATCACCTACTTGGCTGTAAACTCAAGGCTGCTAGAAATGAGGGCGGGATCAATGCCCGTTCACCTGCTGCTGCATGGCCCTGCATCTGCTGGCAAGAGTTACACGTTAAAGACCGCTTTAGGGCTGTTTCCACCGGCAGCATATCACGTTATAGAGGCAGGATCTCCGCGCGTTCTCATTTATGACTTTGCACCTCTGAAACACCGGGCGCTGATCTTTGGTGAGGCCGACAGTTTACCATCGGGCGAGGACAACCCGGCAGCGAGCGCCGTCCGCAACCTGACACAAGACAACCAACTGCATTATAAAGTTGTTATGAAGGACGAGACCAGCGCTTACGTTGTCCGTGAGGTTCTCAAAGAGGGGCCAACCGTCCTTATTACAACGGCCATTCGCAAACTTGGTCACCAACTTATGACCCGGCTTTTCACCCTAGACGTTGCCGATGATGCGAAACAAGTCAAGGCGGCGCTGGAGACACAAGCGCGGCTGGAGATCACCGGGGCGCGTGAGGTCGACCCGGCGCTGATCGCCTTTCAATCCCTGCTGCAAGCACAAGCGCCTTGGGATGTAGTTATACCGTTTGTGTCGCCTTTGGCAAAGGAGATCAGCAGGGCGGCAGATGCACCCCGCATATTGCGGGACTTCCAGCGCGTGCTGTCTCTCATTAAAAGTGTGGCCGTCCTACGTCACCGGCACCGTCAGCGTGACGAGAAAGGGCGGCTTGTGGCAGAGATCGAGGATTACCAGACAGTATATGAACTTGTGGCCGAGATGTACGCGGCGACTACCACCGGGGCGAGCAAGGTTGTCCGGGAGTCCGTTAACGCTGTCCAGGATCTACGTGCTGAACTGCCAGATCGCAAAGTCACCTATTCAGTATTGGCGAAGGAGTTGGGCGTCCACCGGCAGATCGCTAAACGTAGGGCAGACCAGGCTCTAAAGTTATCTTGGCTGGTGAACAACGAGACCCGGAAAGGACACAACGCGGATCTGATCATGGGCGAACCGATGCCACCGGAGACCGGCTTACCGTCACCTGTCACACTGGCGATCACCTGTCACACCCCATGTGACAGAGATTGTGACAAACTTACGGAGGCTGTAAACCTTGCTGCTGCTGGGATTGACGACACCGGCGAGGATGTTTGTAACACTGTCACACATGAAACCGATGTTGATTCTGATTCATGCACATTAATTGCGGGGGCGATCTAGATGAACGCGGTCCTTGAACTTGAGCGCGCCGGTTATTCGCTTACCATTGATGGCGATCAGATTCGTTATACTCTGGCACCTGGGCGAGAGGTTGACCCGGCCACAGTCAAGCCCATGCTGGAGGAGTTGCGGGCGTACAAGGAAGATGCAATCTCCTACCTGCGGGAGCGAGACAACCTGCTGCTTACTCTGTCCGGCGCGGACCCGGACGAGGAGGCCCGGGCAAAGGAGCAGATGCGGCGCCTGGGATACTTCCTGATGCAAAGCAGGGCGCTGGGCGAGCGGATCGCCGTTGTCGAGCATGACCGCTTCCGGATGAATGTTCCCCAAGGCATCCCGTCATATAGCCTGAAGGAGATCCGGCTGCTTGAGCAAGGCGTCAAGGCTGGGACAGTCAAAACCATCGGAGACTTGCGGCAGATTCATGCAGCAAAAAGAGAGATGAAAGGGGTGATCGTGAAATGACAGGTTTGATAAGGCTTGCTGATGTGCCGGAATATACGCCGCGTGGCGTCCGGATTGTGGCCGGGGAAATCCTCTGTTCTACCTGCGGAAAACCGGCAGACACGTTGCATCTCGTCCTAGATGGTAATAGTGGTCACTACCTCAAAGCAGGCTGCGAGGATCATGATCCCGGCGGGTATTGGTTCACCGTCAAGGACTTAACTGAGCGGTTCGAGGAGTGGCTGCCACACTTGGCCGAAAAGCGGGGCAACATGCTTGAGGCGTTGATCACCGGCTTAGGCGAGGACGGCCTGAAGTTGATTCTTCAGATGCGGTGTTGCTCCAGATGAAGGAGATAGAGGTCCGGTTGCCAAGGTGCACCCTGATCCTGACCGAGGCCGAGATCCTGCAACTACTCAAAAGCAATATCGGGATATGGCAGACAGCCCTGGTCAGGGGCAAGGCGGTAATGCGAGCAAGGCAGGCGGAGAAGAGACAGAAATTATTTCACGTGAAATAAATCAAAAACTACATCGTTTTGATACCAAAAACATTAAAAAGGAGCGATTTCAGATGGAATTTAAAAGCATGGAGAATTGTTGCTTAGGGCGTGCCGGGGGGATAGGCCGCGCGATCGCGGTCAAGTCAAACCTGCGAACCGGTTCGGACTCTGAAAATAAAAAATGTCCCCAATAATATTTCATTATAGCCAAGTGGGTAAGGGGATCTAATCCCGCAAGTCGTTGTCTCCGGAACCGGTTGGCCCATTCGAACGAGACTTTTTCCCAAAATGAAAAACATCGGGGGGATTTCAATGGAGTACAGCAACATCTTAGTGTCAGAGAAAGCGTTGACCGGAATGCGGCAGCGGGGCAGTGACCTTCAGACTCGCTTTATGGAGGAGCGGGAAGCGATTAATGTCCTGAAGGAGCAAATCAAATCTGTTCTTGCGAACTTGGGCGATGCCAGTTCTCTGGCGGCGCTGCGCGGCGAACTCGCAGCTCGTCAGGAGTTGTCTGATGAAGCCTGGAGGCAGCGCAACAAATCAGAGACAGATGCCCAGATTATTGCTGACCAGATCAAGGAACTGCACAGAATGGCAGATGACTTGAGGCAGGCCATTGCTGAACACGAATCCAGGATGTTGAAGAGCAACTGGGAATCTCAACTGATCGATATCGAGCGTCAGCAGGGCATACTCCAAAACGGACGCAAGGCAGACGAAGATAGACTAAAGCAATTTAAGGAAAGCGGCGCCCAGAGACAGTTGATCCTTAACTATGAGCAGCGCCTAGCGCGCGGTGGCTACTGGTCTGATCAGGAACTCGACCTAAAACACAAGAGAAGTATCATACAGCAGGGCATGGGGCAGGATGCGCGGCAGTTGGCCGAGCTCAAGGAGCGGCTAGCCCGGCTTGAGCAGGAACCAGAGTAACAGGCAAAACCCTGATGCCTCGCGGCAGTAGGGGGTAAGGGGTGTAAATCCCTAGCAAGTCAAGGCGGAGAACCGGTTCGCAATTCAGCGCAAGGTTTCGCGAAATTGGACATAGGGGGGTCAAGCGTCAAAAAGCCCCTTGGATCAAAATCAAAAAGGAAAACGAGGTGGTAGATCGTGGCAGAGGATGTCGGCAGTTTGAATGTGAAGATCGTATTTGATAACCAGGGCTTCAATACAGCCCTTAGCCAAACGGCGCAACAACTGAAACTCACCCAAACCGGTTTTCAGGCCGCCGCCGCCCAGCTTGGAGGCTTCGGTGCCAGCACGGATGCGCTTAAGCTCAAAGCAGATATGCTGACGCAAGAAATAGCCATCCAGCAACAGAGAGTCGAGCTGTTAAGTGCCGCTGTTCAGGCCTCAGTCGAAGCCAAAGGTGCCGATGCCTCTGCAACCGCGAACCTGCAGATCAGGCTGAACCAAACTAACACCACACTCGGGAACATGAAAACCGCACTGGCGGCCACCAATGAGCAACTGGCAGCTCAACCAGCACGGTTTAGTCAACTGTCGGAGGGCGTAACTGGAGCTCAGGCGGCCTTTGGAAAGCTACAAATGGCCTTTATGGGTCTGGCCATGGCAGTCGCCGGAGCAATGGGAATTTCGGCGTTTGTGACTAAAGCTGCTGATGCCGGCGCACAAGTCGAAGAGCTATCGATTAAAATGGGCGTCACAACCGACCAGGCCGCCAAACTGCAAACGATGTTCACCGCAGCGGGAACCAGTGGAGATAAGGTTGTCAGCACTCTTGACCGGCTCGACAAGAGCTTGCTGACGGCCGGGGCATCAGGCAATGCCACTACCCGGGCTCTTGATACCTTCCAGGTTTCACTGCGAAATGCCGATGGTAGCCTGAAGAGCATGCCTGATCAACTCCAGGCCCTGGCCGATGGCTACCAGAAGGCTACGGCCGCGGGCCAGGGGCAGGCTTATGCTTCAACAGTCCTTGGCCAGCGCGCTCAGGAACTGCTCCCCCTGCTGGCCCGCTACAATGACCTCGCTACTGAGGCCGGAAACATCAAAACGATCTGGACTCCAGAACTGGCTGCTGGCGCTCTCTCCACAAAAGAAGCCCTCAGCGAGATGAATACCCAACTTTCACAGGCGGTCGACGGGCTTGGCGCTACCTTGATGCCCGTTATCCAAAAGGTGGCCGCAGCAATCACTAACATCGCCGGTAATATCGTTGATTGGATGAAGGCTCATCAACAACTTGCTGCCACTATTGCAACTGTAGTCGCAGGACTTACCGGGTTTATTGCCGTCGCAGGCTCATTAATTGCTGTGGTGACGGCGATCAGTGCTCTCAGCGCTCCCATCACTTTAGTTGTGCTGGCTGTTATGGCAGTAGGAGCCGCTATCGGCGCCCTTGCTATCGCCTGGAACCGAGACTGGGGCGGCATTCAGGATAAGACTAAAGCCGTTGGCGGATACATCGCTGCTATCTTCACCGAAATGGTGGACAACATCGAAGAAAATTTCGATAAGTTGAAGCAGTTTGTCTATGATGTCATCAACTCAATCATGAATTTTGTCCAACCTGCAATCAATGCTTTAGGCAGTATTGCTCCTGGGCTAAAAACAGCTTTTGACTCGGCGCATGATGAGATTGCCGGAAAGTTATCTGATCTGAAAACTACAATAGCAGAAACTGGGGAGAAGGCCGCAGATGCAGCAGCAGTAGTGACTGAAGCGGGAGACAAGGTAAAAGTAGCTTTCTCAAAGTGGGATTTCAGCGGCGCAAAGAACGATATTGATAACTTCTTCACATCTTTCAAAACGTCCATAAAAGGTATTACTCCTGACGTGGATGGCCTCGGAGATGGCCTTGATGGCCTAGCCGCCACAACCGGCAAAGCACAGACAGCCGAACAGCAGGCGGCCGCCACCACCAGCCTATTAAAACAGCACCTGCAAATCCTGACGGCTCAGGCCGACCTGGCAACCGCCGCTAATCAGGTCTACGGTAATAAGACTGCCGAGCTGACCGCGACAGAGCAGAATCTTAGCCAGCAGATCGACGTGCAGAAGCAGATCGTCCAAGCGGCCACGGACAACTATGATAAGTTGGTCAATGCCCGGTTGGAGAACACTTCAGCAGGGCTTGCCGCTCAACTGGAAATGGTCAATGAGGAAAAAACTTTAGCCGATTTGCAGGATAAACTCGACACCACTACCCAGTCCATCAATGACCAGTCCCAGGCACTTGACCAACAGGCCGATTCCGTGAAGGCACTTGCTGATACCTACAACACTGACATGGCCAATGCTCTCGACACCTACACGCAGAAAGTCGCTGATGCCGAGGCTAAAGAAGCGACCGACATCCAGAATGCCACGGATGCCTATCAGAAGTCCCTCACCGACCGTGCTAACGCCCTGATGGATTTTAGCAAGATATTCGATGCTGTGACCACCACCACCGTCGATCCGGGAAGCCTGCTGACCAACCTTCAGGGCCAGGTGACGCAGTTCGAGCAATGGCAGGCCGATCTCCAGAACCTTTCCGGCAAGGGCGTCAGCACCGATATGATCAATCAACTCCAGACCCTTGGTCAAGGCTCCGCGGACCAGGTTCATGCCATGACCCAGATGACCGCCCAACAACTGACGCAATACGTTGCTCTGTGGCAGGAGAAGCAGACGGATGCCAACACCGAAGCCACCGCCGAACTGACCGTGCAGCAGCAGGATATGCAGGCCAAGATTCAGACCATCCAGGACACCACGGCCACCCAACTGACCCAGCTTCAGCAAACCTGGCAGACAGAGACTGCCAAGATTCAGCAGGACACCGAGACGAAACTGACCGACATGGCCAAGTCAGCGCAGACCCAGGGGCAGAATTTCATGGACAACCTGGTCGCGGCCATACAGGCCAGCTTCCCGAAGGTGCAGTCCATTCTGCAGTTGCTTCAGTCGATGCTGGCCACAGTTGGAACGAGCACTACCGGCGGGACAGCTACCACTGTGGGCGCTACCGGGCAGCCGCTCAAACACTATGCCGGCGGCGGTGCGGTAGATAAGACAGTCCGGCTTTCCTCGATAAGGATGAGTATGTGCTGAACCAACCGGCGGTCGCGGCCTTTGGTGGAATGTCAGCGGTGCAGAGCCTCGTGGCAGGCTTGCGCTCCAACCTGGCCGCTATCTCCCCAGGAGCGATGGCCCTGGCCGGAGCAGGTGGGGATACCTATAACTCATATTATAGTATTACCGTCAACGGGAACAACCCGCAGCAGGTTCTTGACTACCTCGACCGACAGCTCAACAGGCGTGGCGTAAAGAAGATGTCCTGATAGCAAGGAGGTGTTCTTGTGAACAAGCTTAAAAATGATGAATATGGCATTTTAGTCCGTGATTTTGTTAATAAAGTCTATGCCGGGGACGCCAGGGGGGTTTACGAGTATCTTTCATCAGAAAACCGCTGCTACATACTCGGAATAGCCTGTGGTATCATCTCTCAGATTTCGGAAGGGACGGGCGGGATTGTTCCGTCTAAAACCCTTATAAAAACCCAGATTGTTGGTGATGGAGTTCAACACAAGGTATGGGAGCAGGGCATGCAAAATGTAACAAACCTGTGTTGTGTAGCTTCCAAGCAGGAGTGGGGCGAAGGCCTGCCGGAGCGATTGGTAATTGCACCCGCTGAGTTCCTCGATGATGGCAGAATTCGTGTTAAGGTGTCAAAACAGGTTGAGCGAGACGGCGTCATATTGCTTCAACCAGAAAAGGTTACAGAAATATATCTGGTTCCAGACATAGCTCATAACCGTTGGCTAGTTGATTTTTGGGGACTTTGGGGACTGTAAGGGTTCCTTGAGTTGGCGGAGCAAATACCGCCGATATTTCAAAATAATTTTAAGGAGGAAAAGACAATGATTGACCTGCGGCCGGCTAAACTTGAAGTGTTAATGGATCAACAGAGGACAATCCAGTTCGATTTGAACTCGTTCAACACCTTAGAGAAACATTACGGCGATATTAACAAGGCCCTGGCTGAACTTGAAAAGATCGGCAAAGGAAAAGATTACGTGAAAACGATCACCGTGTTCATCTGGGCAGGGCTTGCGACCGACTTTGAAGAGAGCAAGAAGCCTCTGAAGGTGGAAGAGGTGGCGCAATACATCGGCCTGGCCGGATTGAACGCGCTGGGGCCTGAGATTTACAAGGCGATTGCCGCAGAAGTGGCTGAATAAACGCTTTTCCAAGCGAAGGACGAGAGCTGCTTCATACAGCTCTCGTCTTTAATTTCCTGCCAGGCAGAACATGAAATGGAGAAGTTCTAAGTCAATTTAGACTCTATCAGGTCCCTTGCTGCCTGGGCATCCTTTTTACTGAGCCCCTTAACTAATGATGTTATCCCTGCCGCCGAGGTTCACGATCTCGAGATCGGCAGTGATGGCACGATCATAGACTGCTACCGAAGCGATCCTGGAATACACGATCGACTTTCTAGTCTTGGAAATACCGAGCATCCCGAGCAGACCACGACGCTGCTCAGATGCCACGCTCTGATCTGTAATGATCAGTTCCTGCTTCCACGTGTTCGATAGAATCTTGTTCCCTTTAAGTCTCATCAATTCTTGCACTTTATACCCTCCGTTCTATTGATTTCTGTTACTACAACCCCACCAGTTATGTTCTAACCATCTTCGCCACATGTTTCCATAATCCTTTAGAACTGCATAAGAATTAGCAGGAAAAGTCTCCCTCTTATCGAATATTTTAAGCGGAAAAGAGGGGAGTGATAATTGAATGTGTGACGAGGATTTAAACGAAGAAGATTTGGTAACATGCGGCGAACAGTGCCCTTATTGTGATAGTAAAGACGTAAGAAAGACAGGCTTGGGGGTACTACTGGAAATCAGCCAATGAAATGGCAATATCAATGCAAGCAATGCAGTAAGTTTTTTTATGTAATGGAACATCAAAAACAAATCTAGACTTTTCTTACAAGCAAAAATCATTACTAAAACCCTGTCGGCATCGTGCTATAATCGTCTTGATAATAGGCCAGTCAAGGGAAGGCGGCTGTCTATTGGCGATAAAAGAGTCTGAATTAACCCCGCACGATCTCTCTCCGAATTGGTGCGCCCTGATGTATTGCATCATGACCAGGCATAACCCCGAAAAGGTTTTAGACAAGGCCCAGTCCAAATTTGGACTGAAAGACAAAGCCCGGCCTGACGCCACACCACCAGAAGATCCGGCAGCCGCTATCCTGAGAATAATTGAACTTCAGAAAAACTCGGAGGCTATAGGGGCGCGATCTGCAGAAGATGCACCGGCAGTTTAGTATTGTGAGTTACCTATTAAGGTGGGGAGGTGAGGAAGTGGGTAATTGGGTATGGGGCATGAACGGAACGGTAGCTATCAACCTAGACAGGATTGAAAAAATCACAATTGCGCCAGCATCAACTGGTGATTCATTTTTGGCATATGTAAACATTAACGGAATTCCATTACATGCATTACGAGAAGGAACTAGGGAAGAGTGTAAGGAGTTTGTTAGAGATTTGATGGTGGTTTTAAATAAGCAACGGCCACCAGACGGATTTCGGTAAAAACATCATTAAGTTTTTTATTCTGAAGATCCGCCCCTTCTTCCGCCGTAATCCATCGAAGTACCCTGAAAACCAGACAGGCTAAGGTATTCAGGCGTATTTTAACCCCCCTTAAAACGCAAAATAGAGGCTTGCTTTTTGGCGATCGCCAGGCTGCCAGCGCCGATCTGTTTCCTGAACCGGTGCAGCTCGTCATCACCGGCCCCGATCGGGGCTCCGGACCACCTGGCCACCGAGCGACAACTCAAATTGATTTACCGGGATCCCTGTGAGGTAGTGGCAGGGTCGACACCCCCTTGCCGGCCAGCAGGGTATCATTTGAACAGATACCCTTTAAGTGAGCGTCCAGGACAAGTCCAGGGGGTGTCCACGATCACGGATACCGTTTACCAAAGCGGTAAATGAGCGGTGGTCAGTTTGACCACAACCCAGCATCGGTCAATCTGTCCGGCACCCTAGTTTCAATCGAGGGTGCAAATTCAACTCTTACCCCCCAGGGGAAGAGAAAGCCCGGGCAATTTAACCCGGGCCTGATTATTTCACGTGAAATATTTTTACTTCAGGGAGTCTGCTTGCTCCTGCTCGCCCTCGATCTCACATAAATGAACACCGTTTTTGCGCATGTAGGGGTGCTCATCCGGTAGTAAGATTATAGCCATCGTAATGTCTTTTGGGCAAAAGGTAAACCTGGCATCCCTGATCTCGTCTATAGTGGGATACCGATTCTTACAGAAGATCGAAAGGTGCCAGTGACCCTGATCATCTTTAGAAACGATAGCTTTGCGCTCACCCTTTGCATAGGTCTCTGCGCCCGGCGGTAGCTCTGGTGTTTCGATCCGGAGCCAATCATGCTCCGTATTAATGGGCATCCCCATTCCCCCTTTGTTCTTCTGTAGCTGGTCTTTTTGGTTCTTTCTCCTACTTCAGGCCGAGAGCAGGTGCGCGGCGAGTTGGAAACCGTCTTTGAAGGCTTTAATTGTATACTCGTCGATAAGCACGAAAATATATTCCCCGAGGAGGCCTTCCATGATCTCCTCAGCTTTCTTCTCTTCGATGCCGGCCCGCTCCAGAAGGCTGACAAAGCCCACTTCAGCGACCGGCATTAAGAGTTCCTTGTGCTCCAGGCCAAACCGTGTCTTCGCGGCCTGGTCTATTTTAAAACCCGTAGCCGCAGATCTGTCGCCAACCAGCCATTCACTGAAAGCATCCCCGATTTTGTCTTCATACTCCATTACTGCGAGGCCTCCTTCCTGTTTTCAGGTGCCATACCAAGCAGATGCAGCATGAGCTTTGCGCCATCCTTGACACCTTTGGAATATGCCGCGTCCAAGTTGTCGCCCATCACGCCTAAAACATCGGATTGGATAGCATAAGCGTCGTCAGAGCTCAGACCTTTTTCCTGAAGTACCGTTTCAAGATCGATGCATTTTTCCTTGCAAACACTGGCTTCGCAGCGGCGATCACTAAGGAACTCCTCAAAATCCTCTGACATAACGTGGCCAATGAACTCCATGCTCAGTCTCCTCTCGTTTGTTTGTTGCAAGATATTGAACCGTTCTTCTGGCGCCCTGGCTTGTCCCAGGGCCTGTTTTGCCTAAAGACCACCTCCTCCTCTATCCCTTAAATGTTGCAGAATGTTGCATCATGTACATTATATACCTTAGGAATATTTTTGCAAGTGGCATCATTGAATTATTTATGGCTGTATGTTAATCTATGTTGCAGAAAGGGGAGAGTATATTGGGACTTCTAACCGTTGAACAGGCTGCAGACTATTTAAAAATGTCTCCTTATGTGGTCCGACGGTGGCTCAGGGAAGGAAAGCTGCCAGGGTTCAAGGTTGGCCATGACTGGCGCATCGATGAAGCGGACCTGGCTGCTCTGATTGAGGAGGCCAAGGCGAAAAGCAGGGCAGACAAAGCGCAGAATAGCCTTTAAACGAGGCGCAAGGATACGAAATAATAGATTTGTACTATCAGGCAAAATGGCCCCGCTTAAAACGCAAATATGGGGGATGTGACGTACAATGGCGAGGCGGCGGACTCTGTTCAGCAGGCCCAGGCGCACCCTCTACAGCGCAGCTCGGACGCTGGGCGACCTGAGCGCAATCCAGGGGCAAGTGGGCAGGCGGATTGCCCGCCGGCTGATCGGCAAGGCAACGGGGCGGATAATAGGCAGGCTGTTCAGGTAGAGAAATGGGTTATTTTTTGGAGGGGGGGAAGTTGGGGGGAGTTTTATCAGTTTGTCCCCGAAAATTACCTCAACATACCTAATCTATGAGAGGAAAAATCTAAATATACCAAGCATTTCAGAAAAACTCCCAACAGTGCATAAAGCACTTTGCCAGTTTCCTAAACCGCGTGTCGTAGGTTCGAGTCCTATCGGGCGCGCCATAGAAAGTTAGACCCCGCAAGCAATTGCGGGTTTTTGTTTTATGCAGGGGGTGCATAAAAGAGGGAGTTGGGCCTAAATTGAGCCTAGTCTTGCCCAAACGATACCGAACAAGACCGAGAAATACTTAATTCTCTCTCCTAAATAGCACGAAGTAAGTAAATATGTCTCAACAACTCCTCAACTATGCCACAACATGCTGGCAAGCCCCCTGGACCATTTTGGTCCAGGGGGCTTTGGCCTAGCTTTTATAACGCAACCATGTAAAGGCCGTCTTAATAAACACTATAAACGCTCAATGATTTTCTTATATCGCTAACATCGTTAATCTCAAAAATATCTCTAAGAAGCTTAAAGTAACGTTTGATACTTTCTTTTGATATTATATTTTGTGAAAGCTCATTAGCCTTTAAGCCCTTTCGTGCCTCTTTCCATGGGCGATCTTTATGCGTCATCCGCTCAAGAACCTTAGCATCATAATCACCATAAACATCATAAACATAATCTAGTAACTCAATTTGTTTTGAGTCAAATATGGGGATATCAAATGAGGTTCTTTCAATGCTAATGCTCTTATAGCCATAGTCTTGATATTTGCTCCATATTGAATACGAAACAGGTCCATGCACCCAAGCTTGTAAATCGCTTTCAAATAATGGTGCATTATAAAACGCCATAAACCATCCTTGTGCATAAAATACCATCTTTTGTAATTTAAGATTGGTAATGCAACTACCCGATTCTATATCAATTTTGCTAAAAAAATAGTTGGCAACATCTTCAATGTTAAGGGTTGTATTAGGCTTGTAATTTAATAATTCATCCAGCTTACGCTCAATTTTTGTTTTAGCGGTTTCGGTTAGCGAATCTTTCTTACTTTCATAAACTTGTTTCATATAATTTGGATCTTTTAACTTTATTAACATCTCACTATATATCTTTAATGGCGTTATTCCATTTACATACCTTTCAATCGTTGTTTCCCCCCAGCCCAATAACTTAGCTAAAGGTTTCTTGCCAATATCATACATTTCCAATAGTTTGTTAATATCGCTAGGGCTTACTAAGCCAGCTTTATCACGGTAGGCTTTATTAGCAATTCTAATATTAATATCATCTAATTCGGGAATATATATTTCATTATCGCATTCATTACAATAAGCAACCTTGGCCTTATAAGCAATTTTTACTCCCTTAATTGTAGTCGTTACATCCTTTTCTTTAACATTAAATGGCACTTGTTTATCGCAATTGTAGCAATATTTACAACTATCACTCATAATACAACCTCCTTTAAAGATAAGGGTAAACCAAATCACGCTCCTTTTCATGAAACGATAAGCACACAACCTTGCTTCTAATTTTTAATTTAATATACACCTCCTCATCTAAAAACATCTGACCAAATATCCACACTATTTCATTTAAAAATCTTGGATCATCATCATAATCTGTATATGCGTAATTCGTTATGTCCAATTTAATAAGTTCTTCTAATATATCGCTACTTACTAAGTTATGCTCAACTCTGAATTGGAAAGTTTTGTCTTCGTCTAAATTAGCTTTAAGGATTATATCCAAATTATTCAAGCCGTCTGAGCTTGATAACAATCTTTTCATCTCCGAAAGAAAACTTTCAACCTCTTATTGGCTGTTATGCGTTGTCATCACTCCCCTATAGTATGCTCCTCTAATAGCAGATGATACTATTTTTAGTATACTACCCGCTCAAAAGTTTTGTAAAGAATAATTTACAGTAAACTTTGATACGCTGCTAACGAACCAGCAAAAAAGCCCCCGGCGGCCGCGATGGCCGCCGGGGTTTCCGGTTATGCTGCCAAAACTTTTTGTTCGTTACTTGGCATTCCTCTGATTGCGAGCCCTGGCGATCGCACTGTCTAGTTTATCTGCCGCAGCCTTGTCGGCGCTCTTCAAGAAGTGGGCATAAATGTTGCCGGTGGTGGACGTGTTGGCATGACCGAGCCTGCCGCTGACCTCCTTGAGATCTGCGCCCTCTGCTATAAGCAGGGTGGCCGAAGTGTGCCGGAGCCCATGGAATGATATCGGTGCAAGATTGTGCTTTTTGATGAACTTGGGGAACCACTGGGATGGCCATTCAGGATGCCCGTGCCTGCCGTCCCAAGTAGTAAATACCCGCTCCGATTTCTGCCATAGATCCCCCAGTTTTAGCCTTTTCTCGGATTGCCAGGCTTTGTAACGCTTTAGCACTGGTACAAGCGACTCTGGCATCGAAATGGTCATGATCGACGTCTCATTTTTTGGGGCCTTGGTGAATGACCCTTCCCCGGGAAGATACTGGCTGGCTTGGCGTATGTGAATGACTCCCTTTGCGAAATCCACATCCGGCCACTCGAGACCCATTATCTCGCCCCGGCGCAGGCCGGTAAACAGTGCCAGATGAATGAGCGCCTGGTATTTTACTTTTTCTTTATCTACTGCATCCAGGAGAGCAGCGATCTGTTCCTCATCGCAGCAAGCGGCCTGTGTCTTTTTAACCTTGGGAGCCTTGACCCTTGATGCAGGGCTGGAGTGGATGATCTGCCATTCAACGGCATCATTAAAAATGGTCGATAACAGCCGGTGATGGTGCTGAATTGTCCGCTCGGATAGTTTGCCAGGCTTTTTATCAAGCCGGATCCTTCTTCCTGTAGGTTGGCGTAAAAGTCGAGGAGATGCGTCGGCTTGATTTTATCGATCTTTAGGTGGCCCATGGCCGGCAGAATCCGGGAGTCAAGCATTTTCTTATATCGGTGCAATGTCTTCGGCGCCAGGTTGGTCTCGGCATAGTCTCTGTAATGTCAAGGAATATATCACGCAGTAAACTAACATATTATACCATTATCAAGCAAACACTCTAAACATATAGCATAGAGGACGGTTGATGTAAGGCAAAAAAGCCCCCGGCAGCCGCAGCCACCGGGGGTTATCGTGTTACTTTAAATATTTCCTGTCCGCTACTTTGCTTTTTTCTGGCGGAAGCGTCACGCAAGATGGCGTTGCAGGATATCGGACGCCTGCCGGTGGTGGATGGAGAAGGTTTGCAGAGAGTGATGAACCCTCACAAGAACGAAAGAGAACTAACATCACCTATCTCAGCGTTATATTTAACTTTACTTATGATTTAATATCAGATAAAGTTTTAGAAAAAAGATTCCGCGCCAGGACGGGCAACTGATAGCGGCTAAATGACCGATAGGGGGCTTCGAATCGGCATCGCCTGATTGCCGGTGCCAAGCATCTCACGTGAACACTCACGGATGCGGAGGAGGAATGAACCTTGATATCCGAAACGTACCTGTCTCCGCTTTGGATTTCGCTTAAAACTGTGCTGACTGCCACGATAATCACCTTTTTCCTGGGGATTGCCGCGGCGCGCTGGATGGTAGGCTATCGCGGCCGGTTGAAGAATGTCATAGACGGGCTGTTCATCCTGCCCCTGGTCCTGCCTCCCACTGTGGTCGGCCTGGGCCTGTTGATGCTGTTTGGCAAGCATGGCCCCATCGGGATGCTGCTCTGGCAGCTCGGCGCCACCGTCGTCTTTTCCTGGACGGCGACTGTGATCTCTGCCGTGACGGTGTCCTTCCCGCTGATGTACATGACCGCCCGTGGCGCCTTTGAACAGATTGAAACCAACATCGAAGGAGCGGCGCGTACGCTCGGAGCCTCCGAATGGAGGGTTTTCTGGTCGGTCACGCTGCCCCTGGCCTGGCCGGGGGTGGCAGCCGGCACTATCCTGGCGCTGGCGCGCTCCCTCGGCGAGTTCGGCGCTACCTTGATGCTGGCAGGCAGTATCCCTGGCCGGACGCAGACAATCCCGGTGGCGATCTATTTTGCCGTGGAAGCTGGGGATATGCACCAGGCCCTGGTATTGGTGCTGGTGGTGCTGGCCGTCGCCTTCGCATCCGTCCTGGCCCTGGCCTCTTGGAAAACAAGGATTCCGGTGCTTGGCAACGCTCCTGAAAAACAACCCCTGCCGCAAGAATCAGAGGTCGGAGGCAGGATGTCAGAGATTGGCTAAAGATTTTAAAAGCACTCATAGACAAGCACGCAAGACTTTCACGGCACAAGTAAACTACTGCATGAATGAAAGACGATGTGTGCAAAATGTGACATATTTCTTGCATGCCTTGTGACACAAGGCATTTAGCCTTACGGGGGTAGACAGTTGCTCGAAGTCAGTATCCAGAAGACATTGCCCGGCTTTAGCTTGAAAGTATCTTTTTCCATCGATCAGGAGATTCTGGCCATTCTGGGGCCATCCGGCTCCGGCAAGACCATGACCTTGCGGTCCATTGCCGGGCTGGTTAGGCCCGACGAGGGCTATATCAAGCTGAATGACAAGGTGCTGCTGGATTCGGCGGGCGACCTCTGCCTGCCGCCCCAGGTGCGCCACGTCGGCTTTGTCTTTCAAAACTATGCCCTGTTTCCTCACCTGAGCGTCTACGATAACATTGCCTTCGGGATACGCCACCTGACTCGCCGGGAGATCGACGGGCGGGTTGACCGGCTGCTTCACAGAATGAACCTGCAGGGATTGGGGCGCCGGTACCCCGGGCAACTGTCTTCGGGGCAGCAGCAGCGGGTGGCTGTAGCCCGGGCCCTGGCGCCCGAGCCGGAGGTGCTGTTGTTCGACGAACCCTTTTCGGCCCTGGATGCCCTGGTAAAAGAGCGCTTGGAAGACGAGCTCCTGACGATTCAGCAGTTTTACAGGGGTGATGTGCTTTTTGTCACTCACGATCTGGCTGAGGCCTACAAGCTCAGCTCTAAAGTCGCCGTTTATGAGTCGGGACGCATCCTCCAGTTAGGCAGCAAACAGGAGGTGATCGAGGCGCCGGCCAGCCGCACGGTGGCTCGCCTGACAGGAGTCAGGAACCTGATGGATGGCGTTGTTGCCGGCATCGAGGATGCGCATGCCCGGGTCAGGGTGCCCGGACTGGGGGCGCCCTTGAGGGTGGCCCTGAAGAATGGGACATGCTTGAGACAGAACCAGTCAGTTACTGTCGGCATTCGCCCGGAATGCATCAACGTAGCTGGCTGTGCCGGAGAGAATATCTTCCTGGGCAGGGTTGACCAGGCGGTTGAAGGTGTGGCCGGTATCAGTTATCGCTTCCAGGTGCAAGGGGATGGGGTGGGCAAGTGCCATCTGGAGGCAAACTTGTCCAAATCGGCGGCGCCGGTGATGCGCAGCGGCCAGGCGTGTTACCTTTGCCTGCCGCCCGAGCGGTTATTCATCATCCGATGACAAGGACTCCACTTTTTCATATAGTATGGCAGGGATTTTAGTGGTTGGTGATTGGTGGTTAGTCGTTAGTAAAAATCGTTATCGCCCGTTAAAATGTTGCTTGCATCCGTGCCTGTAAAACATCTGAAGCCGCCAGCAAAAGCTGCCGCCTTTCGTTGATGCCAGGTTGGCGTTTAAATGATAGCCGGTGCGAGCGATCAGCATGCAAATTCCAACGACCAACGACTGACGGCCGACGACCAATTGAGTGGAGGGCTAAGGCTCGTGGCTGTCTTTCTCGATTGTGCGGCCGCTGCGTCCGAAGTGGACGACAGGAGAATCGTCCTCAAATTTAAGAGATGCCCGGGCACATGGATCTACTGCAACTATCCGGAGCGTCTCCCGGCTGCTGCCTTGGGCGACTCCGGCCTGGGCAATAAATACCTGAACAGGGCTTTTGTAGACGGCGAGGCGCAACTCTTCGCCTCATACCTCAATACCACCGGCGGCGACCTCTTTTTTGGCGTCCTCCTCCACAACCCCGGGAATGCCACGGCCAGGGTGATCAGGCAAGCCGTCGGGCATCGCCATTCCGGAAAGTATCCTGACTGGTGTGATGTGCAGGGCGGGGTCTGGGGCGACTTCTTTAACAGCAGCAGTGAGGAGGTCTTCGCCGTCCCTTCGGGAGAGAGCGTTTGGATCTTCGAGGGGCCGGCGCCGAACAATAAATTTTTCAATACCGTCCTGGCTCTGCAAACGGATATGCTGCTGGAATGCCTCGTCTACGCCTATCGGAACCGGGCCAATATTGATGGAACAGCCACCTGTTTTCCATGGACGCCGGGATCCAAGCAATACCGGGGAGTGGGAGACTCCTACGCCATAGAGACTGCCATCGGGCTGCATCTCAGCCGGATGCCCTGCCATTATTACACCTGCAGGTGTGGCAACAATCCCGACGAAATAACGCCGATCTACGACACCTGCGCGGACGCCTGGCGATGCTGTGCCTGTCCGGACAAGAACCTCGGCAACTGGGGGCTGCACTATCTTTTTCACGTTGTGGTTGTCAACGATACGGATGCTGCGAGAGTTGTCCGCGCTTATATGGGATCGGACGGGGGGACACCGGGCGCCGATGTGGTGATCAGATTTGGCGGTATGGTGAAATGGTGCTGCCTCGATCGGAAAGAATGGTGGAACTGGCTGGTCGATTACATCCCTGCCGGTCAAAGCAGGGTTTACAAGTATCAGTTCATCCATGCGGCCAACAGCACCGCCCCCGTCTTGCACAGTTGGCAGTCGGGTTGATTAAGACTAATTTTCCCATACTTCTTCCAAGACGCAGATGAATGCGTCTTTTTTATCAGCACCTTATTTGTTGTAATAAGAAGGAAAAGGCAAATATCCCTCGAATGTTAAGAACTGTGTCGAATGGTGGTCAAGAGCCTGCTGTGTTAGAGGAAGGGAAGGTACCAGCATGCCCGAGATCGAAATGGCGCTACGGGCGATTCTAGAGGCCACCGGGTCTGCGGCCGCGATCGCGGAGGCGGATACCACGATTTTCCTGGCCAATGAGGAGTTTGCCAAGCTTTCCGGCTATTCGAAAGAAGAGGTTGAGGGCAAAAAAAGCTGGAGCGAATTCGTTAGCCAGGACTGTTTAGAGAGGATACAGGAGTATCACCGGCTGCGCCGGATTGTTCCCGGCGCCGCTCACAGAAAATACGAGTCAGAGTTCATCAACAGGCACGATGTCGCCACCAGTACCATCGTAAGCGTTTCCACGATCCCGGGCACAGGCAGGAGCGTCATATCCTTCCTGGACATCACCGGGCGCAAACACGCCGAAGAGGAATTGAGAGAATACCGGGGGCACTTGGAGGAGATAGTCGAGGCCCGGACGGCAGCCTTGCAGGAAGTCAATTCCATGCTGCAACTGGAAATTGCCGAACGCAGCCGCATTGCGGAATCACGCGGGCGCCTGGTCGATATTATCGAGACGACGCCGGATATCGTCGCCACTCTTGATCTGGACGGCTACCTGACGTACTGCAACAAGGCGGGGCGCCAGATGCTCGGCGTTGGTGAGCGGGATGATATCACGGGCATCCGGGTTTCTGATTTTCATCCTGATTGGGCCAAAAGGATCATCCAGGAAGAGGCCGTCCCCACTGCCGTCCGCGACGGCATCTGGAGCGACGAGACGGCTTTTCTGGGGCGTGACGGACACGATGTCCCCGTCTCCCAGGTATTCATCGTTCACAAGCGCCCGGACGGGAGCATTTCCCACCTTTCGACCATTGCCCGGGACATCTCGGAATCCAAGCGGGTAGAGGAGCAGATCAACAGTCTGAACGAGGACCTGGAACGCCGTGCCCAGGAACTCAGCGCCGCCAATAAGGAATTGGAAGCGTTCGCCCACTCCGTATCCCACGATCTCCGCGCTCCCTTGAGGCGCATCCATGGCTTTAGCCAGGCGCTGCTTGAGGATTATGCAGATAGCCTGGACGGGCGGGGGAGGGACTATCTGGAGCGGTTGCATGCATCAAGCAAACAGATGACCCAGTTGATCGATGACCTGCTCGACCTGTCTCGCATCACGCGCTCCGAGATACGCCGCCAGCGGGTTGATCTGAGCGCCATGGCGCAGGCGATCACCTCCGAACTGCAAAAGACAACGCCGGAACGCCAAGTAGAAATAATCATTCAGGTTGGGATGACGGTTAAGGGCGACTCTCACCTGCTCCAGGTGATGTTGGCCAACCTGCTGGACAATGCCTGGAAATTCATCAGCAAGCAGGCAACGCCCAGGATCGAGTTCGGGGCAGTGCGCACCCGGGGCAGGCACGTTTTTTACGTGAGCGACAACGGCGCCGGCTTTGACATGGCTTATGCCGACAAGCTTTTTGGCCCCTTCCAGCGCCTGCACTCACAGGCTGAATTTCCCGGTACCGGCATCGGCCTGGCCACGGTACAGCGGATAGTTCACCGCCACGGCGGCCAGATATGGGCCGAGAGCGAAGTGGGGAAGGGGGCAGCCTTTTACTTCACTCTGTCTTGATATCCAGGCCCGGCACTAATGTATTTCGGTGGCCTCCTTGGGAGCGCCACATATTTGTTCCCTGTACTGAAGTAATTTAGGAGCTTTCTGGTAGCTTCACATATTTGTATAAAATGGATACAGCAAAATGCCCTTCTTATCGCCGGGTAAAAGACGATATATCGCGTCCAGAGGGCACCCGCTTGCATTAGCGCCCGCCAATTCGGGCCGACGTGATACTATAGGGGCAGAGGAGGAGCTTTCGATGAGCGTTCCGTTGCGGCTTCTGCTTATTGAGGATTCAGAAGAAGATGCCCTGCTGCTGATACGCGAGATCACCCGGGGTGGATTTGACGTCCGCAATGAACGCGTGGAAACGCCTGAAGCTATGGCTGACGCCCTGATCAGCGAGGGCTGGGACCTGATCATCTCGGATTATATACTGCCGCGGTTCAGCGGCCTGGCCGCTCTCAGGCTGTTTCAGCAAAAGGGGTTCGACCTGCCGTTCATCATCGTATCCGGTAAGATCGGCGAGGATATTGCAGTGAGGGCCATGAAGGCAGGCGCACACGACTATATTTTAAAAAACAACCTGTCGCGGCTGGTCCCCGCCATCAACAGAGAGTTGCGCGAGGCCGCCATGCGGCGGGAACGTAAGCGGGCGGAAGAAGCGGTGAGACAGAGCGAGGAACGCTTTCGCGCCCTGTTCGAGAACGCCCCGATGGGAATTGTCATTAAGCGCCACGGTCGCATAATTCTTGCCAACCAGGCCTACATCCACATGTTTGGCTATGAGAAGGAGTCCGAGATTCGCAACAAGCCTTCGATTGACCATATTGCCCCGGAATGCCGGCAAGAGGCTGAAGAGAGTATCAGACGGCGTGAGATGGGCGATGCCTTGCCCCGCTTGCGCGAAACCCTCGGCTTGAAGAAGGACGGCACAGCCTTTCCGATCTACATCGAGGTGGCCCGGTTCGATCTGCAGGATGGCTCTGCAAACGTGGCCTTTGTGAGCGACATTACCGAACTCAAGCGGTCCGAGGAAAAGCTGCGGCAGAGCTACCTGGAACTGGCAAACATCTTCGATCAGACTGTGAAAGCGCTGGCCTCGATCACGGAAATGAGGGACCCTTATACTGCCGGCCACCAGGTCCGGGTGTCGAAGCTGGCCTGTGCGATAGCGGCGGGGATGGGTTTATCGGAGGATCGGATCAAGTCCATCAGAATGGCCGCCTCCATACATGATATAGGAAAGACAACGATTCCTGCTGAAATTCTCAACAAGCCGGGGGCGCTGAACGGCATCGAGATGTCGCTGGTGCAAAACCACGCCTATTCAGGTTATGAAATCTTGAAAAACATCAATTTTGGCGATCCCATTGCGGAGATTGTTTGGCAGCACCACGAGCGGATAAACGGCTCCGGATACCCACGGGGGCTGTTGGGAGACGAGATATTGTTAGAGGCCAGGATCCTGGCGGTTGCAGATGTGGTTGAGACCATGTCTTCCCACCGGCCCTATCGCCCGGCGCTGTTGTTGAAGCAGGCGCTGGACGAGATCCGGCAGCAAAAAGGGATTCTCTACGACGTGGGCGTGGTGGATACCTGTTTGCGGCTGTTCGAGACAGGGGATTTCAGTTTCATCTAGACTTGGCATAATCAGGACCCCTTCCCGCTTAGAATGATCCAGGGGGGAGGGGTTTTCATGATTTACCCACGATGACTACCCGCTCTAATGCCCCCGCTTCTCCTCCTCCGCATCCGGGCTAACGCCCGGCCTGAACGCCGGCTCAAGGCTCCGCCTTGGCTGAAAGCCCGCCGACACACCGGGAAAACGGGCACACAGGTAAGAGCGGCTACGTCCCTGGATCAGTGCAACTACGGCTTCCTCCTTCGCGGGGTACCCGACCCAGAGGGTAC
>Ga0187882_1001590_pt1 | contig 22613 bp, 19 predicted proteins | sample June2016WEW_19_1_3_FD_132991 | JGI IMG/M metagenome (GOLD analysis project Ga0187882, IMG submission 132991) | Peatland microbial communities from SPRUCE experiment site at the Marcell Experimental Forest, Minnesota, USA - June2016WEW_19_150 | ecosystem: Environmental > Terrestrial > Soil >... | reverse complement strand
CTTCAGTGGGCGCCGCTAGCGTCAAGCTAGTGGTCCTTCCGGGCGTACAGCTTCTGGCATCTCCTGAGATATCCAGAATATCCAATAGGATTACCAGTTATCGTACTCTTCATGGTAATCGCACGGGGTTAATCAAACGCTGAACCACAAAATGTCTAAACTGAATCGATTCTTAGACAGTTGTGACGGTTCCGTTTTCGTGTGTGTGTGCGCACCACTGGTATCACACACACCTTAAGCCCCACCCCAACAAAGACCCCGAACCCCAGCAGAACAAAGCGATATGGAACCAGGCTGGAAGCAATGCCGACTTCAAAAAGCAGTCCAGTAAGAGCAGAATGCCTGCACTCTTGCTGGGAATCCTCACCAGTGTCTTGGCGGTCGGTGCATTACTGATTGCGGAGGCTGATCCCTCTGGAATGTCCAGCCACTATCTTTCAGTATCTACTTTGTGGGCATTGAATGGTTGGTGTTGGGTGACGGTGTTGCTTGGTTTTGGGCGGAAGCATCTCTCATTGAATCACAAATTCCTGCAGCGGTCAAATGAATTCGTGTTGCCATTCTATATTCTTCACCAATCCGTCATTGTCGCAATCGCCTTCTACGTTGGCGGCATGGCTCGGAACATTCGATCGAAGTCCCGGCAATCGCGGGTGTCAAGAATGACACGCGCATGAGATTTGTTGGCTGGACCGGCTCTGTCTCTTCAGATTCGCCGGCGACTGCAATCGTCGCTAACGGGCCTACGTCGATCACAGGGATGTGGAAGCACCAATACCTCTTGACTGTCAAGTCAGAATTTGGATTTGTAAATGGTACAGGGTGGTACGACGAAGGGTCCACCGCTAGGATCTCCGTCGTCCCAAGTTCAATTTCGTCCTTTCCATTACTTGTTCAGCAAGTATTCTATAGGTGGGACAGTCCTAGCGTGTCTTCTGCAACTTCTTCAGTTACGGATGTCGTTGTGACTGGCCCTTCTGTAATCACTGCCGAATGGGCGACGTCCTATCAAGAAACGGCCTTGATACTTGGTGTAATTGCCGTTTTCGCTCTGCTAGGATCGATGATCATCATTCGGAAAAGGCGTAAGTTGGAAGCCCTAAGAAATGGAATGACTAGGCGACTGCCTTAGGAATGGGGACCTTTCTTACAGGAAGAGTAACTTCGTCCTCACAAACCGCTGAACTCAGGTGTACCATATGTAGCGGTAAGTTCGGGTCAAAATCCAAATCTAAATTGGGGTTGAAATCCCCTGCCCCACCTCTGAATTCAATCTACATGTTTGCGCTTGTTGCAAATTCAACTCTGGGTCTTATGCCTGAGGATCAAAAATAGAGCCGCACAGGCTCCGCCCACTAAAACCAGTACGACATACAACTGCCAGTCTACTGATGTTGGATTTTGAATTTAGCTTGCTGTAGTTGCACTTCTTGTTGATGCAATACACGAAGGAGTTGTTGTTGCCGTTGTAGTTGGAACTGAGGTTGTAGTGGTCATTGCTTGGGGGAGCAATATCATGATTTAGCGGTTTCGGATACGTTCACCTAATACTCAGTACCTACCAAAAAACCTCAAACAAGTTATGACTAATGAAAACCCACGCATGCCCTTTCGCGGGTCTATGTACCGGTAAATTGGTGCTGAAATCCCCTGAGCCCTTCGTGAGTTATCGAGAACGATGATGGGAGAAGGTAATCATGCTTATCAACGGTAGAATAGAACAGTCGTAATGAGTAAACAGTCGTAATGAGTAAAAAGCTGGGCGAATCTTGAAGATTCGATTTCTGGGCGCAACGCATCAGGTAACCGGGTCAAGCTACCTTGTAGACGTGGCGGGCTTGAAGATCCTGGTGGATTGTGGATTGTTTCAGGAGCGGCACTATTCGTGCAGGAACTGGGAGGCCTTCCAGGTTCCCCCGTACCAGGTTGATTATCTCCTCCTAACGCACGTCCACTTGGATCATTCGGGGCTTATCCCCAAACTCTTGAGGGAGGGATTCGGTGGGGCCATTCTGTTGACGGCTCCGTCGAAGGAGATGCTTCCCATCGTGCTACTGGATTCTGCTAGGATCCAAGAGGAAGATGCGGCTTTCAAGAAGAGTCGTCACGAAAGAGAAAACCGGACTGGGCCGTTTCCGGAGATTCCTCTTTACACGGTAGAGGATGCTAGGGACTGTTTTCCGCTCCTCAAACCAGTCCCGTACAGAGAATATGTTCCGCTGAATGAACATGTGAAGGTCTGCTTCCATGATGCTGGACATATTCTTGGCTCAGCGATGATTGAGATGGAGATTCAGGACGAGAGAGGGGCGCGGAACATGGTTTTTTCGGGTGATATTGGCCAATGGAACAAGCCGCTTCTCAACGACCCTTCGGTTTTTGATCGTGCGGATTACGTTGTCATGGAGTCAACTTACGGGAACCGCAACCATGACAATACACAGGATGTGGAAGAGAAGCTCTCCAGGGTAATCAACGATACGGTGGGTGCGGGTGGGAATGTAGTTATTCCAACCTTCGCCATCGAACGCGCCCAGGAACTACTGTACCACTTCAACTATCTGGCGCGTGCGAAACGGATCCCCTACGTTCCGATTATTCTTGACAGTCCCATGGCCGTCGAAATTACGAAAGTCTTCGAACATTACGAGAAGTATCTGGATGATGAAACACGGAAACTCTTCGAGGATGGTCAGTCCCCGTTTGACTTTCCAGGCCTGAGACTCATCGAGTCCGCTGAAGCTTCTAGGGGGATCAACACGACCGGAGGGTCAACGGTCATCATGGCAGGCTCGGGGATGATCACTGGTGGACGCATCAAGCATCACCTAGTCAGCAATATTGCTCGTCCGGAATCCACGCTGCTCTTCGTTGGCTACCAGGCGGTTGGTACGTTGGGGCGCGAAATCCTCGAAGGGGCATCACCGGTCAGGATACTAGGACAATCCTATCCCGTCAAGATGAGGATCGAAAGGATCGACGCCTTCTCCGCGCACGCCGGCATGAACGACCTTATCCGCTGGATAGACAATTTCAAATCACCGCCTAAGCGTGTTTTCCTGACCCACGGCGAAGACGACTCGATCCTACGCATGAGCGACTATGTCCATTCGAAGGGTTGGGAAGTGAGCGCTCCTACATACGGGGAGGAATTTGACTTATGACAACTTTCATACGACAAATGAAAATGTCCGAAAGAACAAATTACACTTGCTGATATGTACCGGTAAATTGGGGTTGAAAACCCCTGCCCCATCTCTGAAGCGAAAGGATACAACTTAGCAGATTTCGATCAGGTGTGCGTAAAGATTCGGGTTCACAACCTGAATGATTCTGAAGAGTCAGAAAACAAAAAGAGGACTCAAAATGATCCCAAACATCACAAACAGGAGAGAACGACAGTAGTGGTCTTGTCAATCGACATGGAAACTGCTAAGTAATTGCTTCCGAGCCTATCACCTATGGGTCGTTGCAGGGTTCTTGCGTTAACATGCCTCATGATGACGCTGGTTCTTCCATTTGGTTCGACCGTTGCAAAATCTGGGGCATCAGCGGGGCAGATTAATGCCTCGACTCAGAGCAGCTCCGGCCGCTGCCATACGTTCTCAACCGTTCTGGGATGTGGGATCTTCCCGAGCGATGACACATTCACAGATAACCTCTTGCCAACAGAGATTATGGAGGAAGAAGCTAGTTCCGTCCTTATTGTCCAGAATACGCCAAGTGTTCCGGTCTCTAGGAATTATGCGTTCTTGAGGTTTAACCTCACAAGTGTGCTTCCGCAAGCCATCTTGACGTCTCACGCTAAGCCTTTCAATGCATCGCTTTGGTTGTACTCTCGGTATGTCAACGGTTTCCAGAACGCAAGCGTTAGCGTCTATCGTGTTCCCACCAATGATTGGAACGAGTCTGCGCTAACGTGGGACAACATGCCATCCATCGACATGAGTCATTTTGAAACACAGCAAATTACCACAGCCAATGCTTGGTATCGTTGGAACATTACGGATGATGTGGGCAGTTCGCTACAAACCGGTGGGACGGTCTCTTTTGCGTTAATCGCTGGCGACACATCGTGGAAGAACTATGCGTGGTTTGACTCAAAGGAACACCCACAAAATGTTACCACAACTCCTGAGCTTGATATGTACTTCCGCGAACCAACATTGACATTAATTGCACCCTTCCCTCACCTTTCGGTAACAGTAGACAACAGAACGCTAGAGACCGACGCTAATGGAACACTGCAGGCGACTCTTCTATGGGGAGTACACCATGTCTCTGCTCCTCAAGTAATCGCTGAGGGGAATGGTGTGAGGGAGTTTCTCATTAGTTGGAGTGACAATGTCAGCTCATCAGTGCGCGAAATCAACATCGGCAGTAATCAGACAATTGGAATTAACTACCGACGTCAATACCACCTCAACGTAACATCGCCCTACGCTACAACTGGCGGCTCTGGGTGGTACTTCGTAGGTTAAACAGCAAACGCGACAGTTCAACCCACAGTCTTCTTCCATGAAGGCCTCCTTGGTTTTCTGGGTGTTCGTCGAGTGTTTGACCGCTGGGCCGGGGACTGCTCTTCGAGCCAGCCTGAATGTGTGCTTACTATGACTGGTCCAATGCAGACGACAGCGACCTGGAAAGACGACTATGCCATAACTGTCGTCATCTTCGCCGTGGTCGCCATTGGAGCAGCTTTAGCGATGCTAAACCGGAAGAAGTTAGGAAAGCGAAGGCAGCGCAGCTCCAAGTAAGATCACGCCACCCCTAACATTCCAACCCTAGCTTCTTTCTCTCCCGCCTCGTCTTTTTCTGTGAGTTGCTCGCTTCTTTCTGTCCCCGGCTACTCGCCGTCTGGGCGTCTGTCGTTTTCTGAAGCGAACAATTGTGAGAATTGCAGCTGCGGAAACGAGTCCAATGATGGTCATAGGAAACGCGTAGTCTCCATGCCAATGCGTCACGAGTGCGTGGGCGGTATTCATTGTTACTGAACCATCTTTTGTGATGGTGAGCAGTGTACCGTTTTCATACCAGCCTTGGAACTTCCACACGCCTCTAAGAATTCCGAGGAAGCCTGACATGGGTTCTTCAACAGAGGGGACGGAGAACGATGCTGTGGTTCCCTGATCATACCATCCCGTTCCTGTTGCGTTGACCGGATAGCCACTCACAGCAAGCAAGTATTGTGCCGTGTAATTGGCCGCCAGAATTACGTCATGGTTCAGTAGAACGGTTCTGTTAGGTTGATTGACGCCGTCCGACCACGCCTCAAACTTTAGTCTCGTAGTGTTGTCGATTTGGACCGTGTCCGGTACGGAGACTCGGTGCGTGCCTACGACAAGTTTCAAACGTACACTTCCCGCCGGTTGAATCTCACTGTCCACAGTAACTCGGACATTGCTTGGAACGTTCAATTGCAGTGTCAGGGCGCTGGTCAACCTTATTGTGAACTCGAAATCGGTTAGCGACGATTGAATTTGTTTTGTGTTATTGTCGAAGAGACCAGCGACAAGGGCCAAGTTCATGATCGGTTGCGGTTGACTGAGAGAGAAGCTGGCATATTCACTACCAGAAGTCTTGGTCAGTCGAACTATGCACCCTGCGTAGCCGTAACCAAGGGCGCAGACACCCGGCAGAGCGCTGCCTGAACCCGCTACCAAATTCCCAGTTGTTAAGTCGAATATTCCGACGCCAAGATAGTAGCCCGGTTTAGCGTCCGAATACATGACCGTTGCTTTCACACTGAGGGGAGGGTCGGCTGTTCGTTGTTCGAGGTCGAAGACCGCGTACCTGGGATATTCCACATTCGTGATGTTGGTAGTTTGAGCATGAACTTGGGGAAGCGCGATTGTTCCAATTAAAGAAGCAATTAACAGGAGCTTGAAGATCCTTCGGCGTCGATTCAAACGAGTTCAGTATGTCATTATGTTTCGTTCCAGAAAGCTGTTTTTCAACTTCTTTACGATTCCCATCAAGGGCCTTATATGTACCGGTAAATTGGGGTCAAAATCCCCTGCCCCATCTCTGAACACGCGCAGATGAATTTCGAAAGTTCAAACGAGGGTTTTGTTTTAGAGGTATCGTTATTATTAGGGTCAGACAGAATTGCCTATTGGAAGATGATCGATCGTTGGGATTCATCTATCCTCCTCAGCGACGCATACCATACGTGCCTGCAGCAGGTGCATTTTGCCCACGATGCCTCGCACCGCAACAGTATGATTTTAGGTTCTGTTGGCGTTGCGGATTGTACCTCGGCCGTTAGTGTGAATCCACCCGCCACCGTAGTCTGCTGTGAGAGTCAAGAGACCGAGCCTAAGGCTTGAATGAACCATGAAGATCGTGGCCCTCGGGGACAGTCTGACGGTTGGAGAAACCGGGTTCTCTGATTCTGATGAATCTGCCTCGTATACGCAATATCTTGAGACCCTTGCTAAACAACATCTGACTAGTCTCCGCTCGGACGTGAGGGTCAACGTTCTGAATAGGGGAATTAACGGTGATCTGACCTCGGGTATGCTTGAAAGGTTCTCGAGGGATGTGGTTGATGAGAAAGCGGATTACGTGGTCATACTTGGAGGAGCCAATGACTTGGGTTGGGGTTTTGATCCGGCAATGATCGCCCACAGCTTGACCACCATGTATGACGCGGCTCTGAACAAGGGCATTGCGGCCGTGGCATGCTCGGTGCCATCAATTCTTGGATTCGACGAATTGATCCCTCCAAGACTCCACCTTAACAGAATGATCCGCACGGAAGCAGAGATGAGAAGCATAGCATTCGTGGATCTTTTCACGGCAACTGCCGACCCAAGGAACAATAGGCTATCAGAGGATTACTCTGCCGACGGACTTCACCTAAACACAAACGGTTACCAGCAAATGGGCAAATGCATATTCGACAAATGGTTGAGAGGGCTTCTGGACCAACATACAAAGTAGTTTCGCATTCTGCTGCTAACAGAATTGGTGGGACTATCCACCATCGGCCTACGAGCTCGTTATATGTACCGGTACATTAGGGTTAAAATCCCCTGCCCCATCTCTGAGGCACATTAGGCTGTTGAAAAGACATTGAGTTTTCCGCTTTATCCGTTTCCGCAGAACATAGAATACTGGACAACCTACCAACGAGGTTTCGGGTGATAGAAAGCAAGGTAGAAATAGTTATCCGGCGTGGGCCCAATCACATCGATGTGGTGCGGAACGCTAGGAGACTTCAGTAATTTTCATGACTTCTGTCGGCGTCTATTTACCACGAGCAATTGAAGTTGAGCGGTCAATAGAGACTGCTGGAGAAATCGAGAGACTCGGCTTTGAATCCTTGTGGGTAACGGATCATCTCTTCGATACTGATGGTCAGATTTTGAACCCTTTTCCGGAGTGTTGGACGATGTTGACTGCAATAGCCTGCGCAACCAAGAGCATTAGACTAGGCCCACTCGTACTCGGTAATTCTTTTAGAAGTCCTGCGTTGGTAGCCAAGATGTCTTCGACTCTTGACTGCATTTGTAGAGGTAGGTTGAATCTCGGCATCGGAGCGGCTTGGTTCGAGGAAGAGCACACAAAATACGGTTTCACATTTCGAAAACCGCCTGAGAGAATCGAAGCGCTTTCGGAGGCTGTACAAATAATCCTCGGAATGTGGACTCAACCAGAGTATTCTTTCTCGGGCAAATACTACAAATGTGTTAGGGCTGTAAATGAACCAAAGCCCTTCCAGAAGCCGCACCCCCCCGTTTGTATTGGAGGCAAAGGGGATCGGATGCTGTCCATTGCAGCTGCTTATGCCGACATCTACAACGCAGCGGGGCCAGGTCCAAATCCTACGCCCGAGGAATACGTGACTCTGCTCAAGAAACTAAGAGACCATTGCCTTAAGACTGGTCGCGATTTTCACAAAATAAAGAAGACGTGGGGCGGGTACATCTGCGTTGCGCGAAATGAACGCGAGCTCAAAGAAATGGTGAAGCGGTTGCGGTTGGATCCAACTCGGGCGGTAATAGGAACAATAGATAGCTGCATTTCAAAGATCAATGACTTTAAAGAAGCTGGCGTGGAAGGTATTATGGCAATCTTTCCCGATCTCTGGGATTCAGGGTCCTTGGAAATGGCAACTCTTTTCGCGGATGCAATTCTGAACAAAGTATAAACATTTGTCCGCTTGCGATTCGGTTATGACGACTCCCTATGCTGCCCGGTCGACTACCCCTTGATATGGCAACGCAATTCTCAGGATTGAATTCCGTAAATAACACTTAATGCACGAGTCATCGTCGTCCTGCGAGGCTCAAGTTGAGCAAAGTTCTGGTCATTGGTCTGGGCAGTCTTGGCGGCTACGTTGTTGAGTTTCTAGCTAGGTCCTTCGGGCCGACCGAAATCATCGCCGCAGATGCGGATGAGCAACGTGGATTGCAGAAGATGAACAACGCAATGCTCGGCGCGGCAAACATGGGCTTCTACCCTCGGATGAAATTTCTGAAAATCGACTTGAACGACGTTGATGGGACTGCTGCCATCCTGCGAAGTGAACAGCCCAGGCTAGTGGTCAATGCGACGACGCTTCAGTCTTGGTGGGTGATCGGTACTCAACTGATTGAGGACGCCTACCTGAGACTGCTGGATGCGGGGTTAGGACCATGGATACCCGTGCATCTTACCCTCACTCACAAACTGATGCAAGCTGTCCAGAAATCGGGAATAATGACGCACGTAGTCAACTGCTCGTTTCCTGATGCTGTGAACCCCATGCTGTCAAGAATAGGTTTGTCTCCTACGGGTGGAATTGGCAACTTCGATCTACTGATTCCTCGAATCAAGAAGGGAGTAAGTGACAAACTCGGTGTCCCTATGAAGGCCGTGACAGTTCTCATGTTGGGACATCACTACCATGATGTCAGAGTGGAAGAGTTCGGTACCACAGGGGGAGCACCGTATTTCCTGCGAATCTGTGTCGATGGCGAGGATGTGACTGAGCGAGTAAATGCTGAGAAGATGTTGCTCACTTCGATTCCAACTCCCCCGCTTACTGGTAGCGATTCTCAAGTTGCGTCATCCGCGGTCAAGAACATACTGGCGATCATAAATGACACCAAAGAATTGACTCATGCTCCGGGCCCGCGAGGACTGCCCGGCGGATATCCTGTGCGCCTGAGTTCTAAAGGAGCAGAGGTTGTAGTTCCAGCGGGGCTAACTCTCGAAGAGGCCGTACATATCAACGAGGAAGCCCAAAAATACGATGGAATAGAACGAATAGAGCACGATGGGACGGTTGTGCTCACTGACAAATCGCACAAGATCATGAGCGAACTGTTACATTATGACCGCCAGCAAGTTAGGATTCTTGAGTGCGAGAGCGCAGCCCATGAACTACGTCAGCTCTACCATGAGTATGCCTCAAAGCACCCAAAGAAAGGCTGATTTCTCAGCCTTTGACCACTGCTAAGAGTGTACCGCCACAACGCCTTGCGATGTGTCTGGTCAGACCGAAAAGTACACACTAAGCTGATGTTTCCAGGACAGGCCGACGATGCAGCCGCGTTGGGAACCGAGAGCTTCAGCTTTTCCGAAACCGGTCGAATTGCTGATTTCACAGGCCTATTTTGCGAAGTATATTCTACAGATACGTCGGGGAGTCAGGATTGTCTACTATATTATCTAAATAGATAGCAGTTAATTTCACAGCTAACTGAAATGCTCGTCGGAGGTATTCTCGAAAATGTCTGAAAAAGTCAGCAGGAGAGATGCTCTAAAGATCGCCGGCGCTTTGGTTGGTGGAGTTGCGATTGGCGGAGTGGGCGGTTACCTCGCTGGTCAGTCGCAAACCCAGGCTCCGGCCCAGCAACAAACTACGACAGTAACGGCTTCCAACTTGTCAATGCTCGAACCTGCGCTAAGCGCCTACGCGTGGTCGGGTGAGATGGCTCCGGGTCTACCCCAACTCTTCGGCGAACAGTACGGAGTGACTGTGACCTACGATGAGTCGATTGAGAGCAATGAGTCAATGGAAGCAAAAGTGGCCCCAGGCACGTCTGGCTACGATGTGGTTGTTCCGACCGATCATACAGTAGTCGACATGATCCAGAGGGGAATGCTTCAGGAACTCGACTTGAGCAAAATCCCCAACTACAAATATCTTCTGGATGAATTCAAGAGTCCCACCTATGATCCTAGCAACAAGTACAGTATTCCTCTTGTAACAGGAACGACAGGCATCGGGTACAACACAGATGAAGTCAAGGACGACGTTGAGAAGGTTGGGTGGGGAATGATCTTCGACCCTAACTATGCTCAGAAATATTCGAAGAAGATATCCCTCCTAAACTATGACCGCGCAGTGTTCAACATTGCATTATTGTACTTGGGCTACACTATTCAAGACACGGATCGGTCACATTGGGAAGAGGCAAAGAACGCTATCATCAAGATTAAGCCGTATCTGGCGGCCTTCGATACTAACGGCGTCACAGACAATCTCGTGGCAGGAAACTACGTTCTAGCAGAAACCTACAGCGGGAATCTTCACATCGCAAGGATGAAAGGCATGGCAACGAATCCGCCGGTTAATCTCACCTACGTCATCCCATCGCAGGGCGCATCTGTATGGGTCGACAACTTTGCCATCCTCAAAGAATCCAAGAAGGTAAATTCCGCCCATGCCCTCATCAACAACTTAATAGATCCACGCGGTGCGGGTCTGATTTGCAACTTCGTCGGCGAGAGGGACCCGAACAAGTACGCCCTTGACAACGGATACATAATGAAGGACATAGCGGATGATCCAGCATTATTCCCGACCCCTGAGGCGACGAAGAGGCTTCAAATCAACGCTAACTACACGGATCAAGACGTCGCTGACATGGGCAAACTGTGGACTGAGATCCAAGCCGCATAGGAACACGCCGTTTCTGAGCCCGCCCGGGCTCCCTTTCTTTTTCTATGGTTTTTCTTCTTCGCCGTGGGGATGCTCATCTTATCTTTTTGATCTCTGAGATAAGATCTGACTTACCAGAACCAACACTGTAGATATTGTGAGAGTAATAGTTGCTATTGCGTTGATGTCTGGGTTTACTCCAAACCGAATTCTCGCATAAATGAGCATAAGCAGAGTGTTGATTCCTGCACCGGATAGAAATGATGATATTACGAAATTGTCGAAGGAGAGTGTGAAAGCGAGCATCGATCCTGCTAGGATACCGGGCATTATGAGTGGAACAGTAACCGTTAGGAACGTTCTTACTTCATTTGCTCCAAGGCTGTAAGCAGCCTCTTCAATTGCTCGATCGTAGCCAGCGAACCTGGCCTTCATGACCAAATATGTGTAGGGAATAGCGAACGTCAGATGTCCCATTATGATGGTTTGCACACCATAGTTCACGCCAGCCAGCCGAAAGTATAGGAGCATTGCAAGTGCATGTGTAATCTCAGGAATAATGACAGGTACGAGCAAGAAGGCATCAAATCCATCTTTGCCACGAAATCGGTAACGAGAATAAGAGTATGCGGCGAGTCCGCCGACTGCACCTGATACGATAGCAACGAGTAATGCTATCGAAGCACTTAGAGAAAACGCACGCAAGAGGTCCGGTTCCGCAAAAAGTGCCTGGTACCACTCCAAACTGAAACCTAACCATGTGACAGTGGAGCTAACCACTCTCCCCCCTACTGTTATGCCTTTGTTGAAAGAAAACGCGACGAGAAACGCGATCGGGGAATAAAGATAAGCGAAAATGGCGAGAATGCAGAGCGTCATTATCTTGCGTTTGAGATGCATCAAAACGCAACCGCACCCTTCTTCGAGAGGAATTTCAGGTAGATGAGTAGCATTATCATTACTATGCCTATGAGTATCATGGAGAATGCCGAACCAAGAGAATACACGTGCGAATCCAGAAACATTGTCCAGATCAGATTTCCAACCATGTAGGATTCAGTGCCTCCAAGAAGCTGGGGAATTAGGAAGGCTCCAAGACAGGGCACGAAGACAAGAATTGAGGCTGCAGCGATGCCAGGCATGCTAATGGGCAATGTAATCTTTAGAAACGTTTCAAGGTCGCCGGCGCCCAGACTTGAAGAGGCCTCCAATAATGATACGTCAAACTTCTCCAGCGAGGCGTATAGCGGAAGTACCACCATCGGAAGAAAAACGTATACCAATCCGTAGATGGTCGCACGCCAGTTGTTAAGAAGTACAAGGGGCTCCTGAATGATGTGCAAGAAGAGCAGCATTTGATTGAGAAAACCATCGTGTGACAGCATGGAGATCATGGCGAAAGTCCTTGTCAGGAAGCTTGTCCAGAACGGTATGATTATCGCCATCAAGAGTAGGGTCCGATATTTCTTGACGACGATTGCTATGTAATAGGCCGTCGGATAACCGAGCAGTAGACACATTGCCGTCACGCCGAGGGACCAGACCATCGTTCTCTGAATGAAACCTAGATAGAGTGGACTTAGGCTCTCCCGCAGGGGTTGTAGAGTGAACGCAAGATGAATACGACCCAACGGGTCCAAGATCGAAAATGCGAAGACAAATACGATCGTGATTGGTGCAGCAAATAACAGGATCTCGTACCAGAACGCCGGGCTCGACAACAACCAAGCGCGAGGTTCCTCTTTCTCGCGCAACAAATCAAGCAGTTTCACTAGTATTCACCAAACCCGGATGTCAACTTTTCTTGAACTCCTCGATGAATTTCCGCAAATAGTCGATGCTCATGGCGAGCACTTTCTTTCCCTGCTCTACCGAGGCCAGCTTGGGATCTCCAAGCACTCCAGAGCTTGTCAATTCATGATATTCAGGGTACGTCTCGATCAATGCGAACGAAGCAAACCCTAGGTCACGAGCCTTCTCGGCAACCATTTCGTTCTCTTGGACCAGTTCTGGACGAAGAACTTTCACGATGGATGTTCCAACCTCGCCTGCGTGGCCACCGTGTTCAATCATACCTGCGCATAATGCCTCAACCAGCCTCCACCAGTCTACCTGAGCGAAGCGCACATTCTCTCTTTTTGATTCTTCAACAGCTGCTGTGATTGGCCATACGTTTCCCAAATGACCGTTTAGAAAGATGATCTTGGTAAAGCCATGTTCTATCAAGCTCGCGCACACATCTTTCAAAACCGACAGAACTGTTTCTGGCTTCAGAGAAATGGATCCAGTGAAGCCCATCATATCGCTCGAATCGCCAAATGGTAACACTGGGAGAACAAGCGTGTCCGTCATCTCTCCGAGACGTTTGGCGATCTCAGCAACTACCAAGAAATCTGTTCCCAGTGGGAGATGGCGTCCGTAAGATTCGGTCGCGCCTATAGGAACGATCACTGCTCTGTCCACTTTGAGTCTCTTCTCAACTTCAGGCCACGGGAGCTCGCCTAGGAGGACGTTTCCCATCAGCCACACTTCCTATGACGCAGGGAGAATTACAGCGTCTTCCTTCTTCCAATCCAAGTGAACGCGGTCTCCGGGATTCAGCCGTTCTCCGCGGCTCGGTCCGGATAAGTTGAGGAGTAGTTTTTCTCTAACGCGGACCCTGTAGGTGACGTATGACCCTCTATACATTGCTATCTCAATGACGCCTTCAAGTTTGGTCGGGATTGAGTTGTCTTCTGTCCGTCCCAAAGAGATGTCTTCTGGCCTAATGGAGACGAAGACCTTTTTCCCTACAAGCTCAGCATTCACTTCCGACTCTATGACTATCCCGTCTATTTCTACTGTGTTTTCTGATGCAGCATGAGCCTCAAACAAGTTAGTTTCTCCAATGAAGTCGGCGACGAACTTGGTCTTAGGGTGCTCGTAGATTTCACGCGGGTCTCCGACTTGCTCGATCTTTCCCCCTGACATTATGGCCACCCTATCGGACATTGTAATGGCCTCGCCTTGGTCATGTGTAACGTAAATGAAAGTGTTTTTCACTTTCTGTTGTAGGCGTTTTATCTCAACCTGCATCTGAAGCCTAAGTTTCAAATCAAGGGCTCCTAGGGGTTCGTCCAAGCATAGAACATTCGGTTCAGTTACTAGGGCCCTTGCAAGTGCAACTCTTTGGCGCTGACCTCCGCTGACTTGACTGATTCTCCTTTTTTCGAAACCTGACAAACCAACCAGCTCCAGGGCGCCCTTTATTCGTGTTGTAATCTCGGATTTTGGAACTCTTTTTGTCTTTAGACCGTAAGCGATGTTTCCGTAAACGTCCATGTGTGGAAAAAGAGCGAGATGTTGAAAGACCATTCCGACGTTTCTCTTAAAGGCAGGCATTGAATTTACGATCCTGTCCCCGATCTTGATTGTTCCATCATCAGGATGTTCGAATCCACCGATCATCCTTAATGTTGTTGTTTTGCCGCACCCACTAGGACCCAACATTGAGAAAAATTCGCCAGGCCTAATGAGAAGTGAGATTGAATCGACCGCTACGACTTCGTTGAAGCGTTTGGTGACGTTCGACAATTCGACTTGGTCAGCCACTGCGTGAGGCTCCCTTCATTTCGTGCTAGAGGAATCATGGGTTAATATGTGTCATACCTCGACTTTTCACACGCGAGTTTCAGCAATCAAAGGCATGATTTGCGGGCACGAAAATACGAAATGCGAGATTGTCCAAAATCGGGGCGAGGAGTAAACAATATTATGCAGCGATCGTTTGAGAATCGCGGAGCGTTCTCCTAAGCGTGACGAATGAACGACAACAGGCAACATGAAAATCGAGGACGTAACATAATTACGCCGTCTCGTATAGATTCGAGATCGAGTTCTGCAGACTATAGATGCGGAGGATGAATTTGCCTTACAGAGTTGGAGTCGACGTAGGAGGGACATTTACTGATGTCGTGGTCGTGGACGAAGAGACAGGAGAATATTCAGTTACTAGAACCCCTTCCACTCCCAAAGACCAATCGGTCGGCGTTGAGGAAGTTCTAAAGAAGATTTCACAAAAGTCAAAAATCAGCTACGGCGATATTACGAGGTTTGTCCATGGAACCACAGTGGCAACAAATGCCTTACTTGAGAGAAAAGGAGCGAAGTCGGCATTAATCACGACCAAAGGCTTCAGAGACATTTTTGAAATAGCAAGACAAACACGCCCGGACCTGTACGATTTCTGGGCAAAAAGACCTAGGCCTCCAATCGAAAGGCATCTCGTCTTCGAAGTCTCCGAAAGGGTCCAGTTCGATGGCAAGGTTCTGAAGGAACTTGACCAAAACGAAGCAAAACAGATTGCTGAGAAGCTAAGGGAAAACAGCGTCGAATCCGTAGCCGTTTGTTTATTGCATTCCTATGCCAACCCCACGCACGAAGAAACACTCAAGAGCATACTCTCCAGAGAGCTGCCAGACGTTCACCTATCGATTTCTTCAGAGATCTTGCCCGAAATAAGAGAGTATGAAAGGACTTGTGTGACTGCGATTAATGCCTACGTTCTCCCGCGAGTAGAACGATATCTCATGAACTTGCTTGAGAGAAAGGATCGGCTCGGCATTAGACCAACGATACACGTGATGGAATCCAATGGCGGCATAATGGATGCAAAGGTCGCTGGCAGGAGAAGCGTTCACACCCTGCTCTCTGGGCCCGCCGCTGGTGTGCTCGCGGCGAAGTATCTGAGTAGACTTACAGGAGAACGGAATCTAATCACTCTAGATATGGGCGGCACGAGCACAGATATCTGCTTGATGGAAGGTGGGGAATACTATTTGACAACCGAACGTGAAATCGCCCAATTTCCGATAAGAGTACCGGTAATTGATATTCATACGATAGGTGCTGGCGGCGGCAGCATTGCATGGGTTGACGAAGGAGGCGCGTTAATAGTTGGGCCACAAAGCGCTGGAGCTGACCCTGGCCCCGCATGTTACAACACCGGCGGTACTGAACCGACCGTCACAGATGGGAATCTTTTGGTCGGGCACCTAAATCAAGACAACTTCTTGGGCGGAGAAATCCGCCTATTCCCCGATAAGGCGAATTCCGCGATCAAGGAACACCTATCAATCCTAGGAGGGGACGCAGTGGAAAATGCCGAGGGTATTCTGAGAGTCGTAAATTCGAACATGGTCAAAGGGATAATGGTAGTATCAGTACAAAGAGGATACGACCCGAGGAAATTCGACCTAGTCGCCTTCGGCGGTGCTGGGCCAATGCATGCAGCCTTCTTAGCAAGAGAACTAGGCATTCGAAGAATAATCGTACCACCCAACCCTGGCAACTTCTGTGCGTTTGGAGCTGTCCTTGCCAACGTGCGATACGACTACGTCACAACTTGCCTGAAATCAGTGGACGATCTTGGTGTAGACGAATACAACTCGATATATGAAAGGATAAAGAACCGCGGCACAAAGGACATGGCTGTCGAAGGCTTCTCACAGGATAACGTGCTGTTTACTTCGACTGCAGATATGAGATATAGAGGACAAACGTGGGAACTGACGGTTCCCACGCCAGGTGTTGTTCGTTCTCCACAAGATCTTGAGAGAATCGCTCAGGATTTCCACGCAATTCACAAACGGACTTACGGTTACGATATGAAAGACGAGCAAGTCGTAATCGTGAATCTGAGAACTGCAGCCATTGGTGAAGTTCCCAGCGTCAGGATGAAGAAGAGGACTTCAGAAAGCGAGAATACTTCGAGCGCCGCGAGGACGGACTCCAGGCAGGTTTTCAGTGGGGGCCGTCACATCGAGTACCAAATATTCGATAGGACAAGACTGGTTTCTGGAAACACAGTTGTAGGCCCTGCGATAGTTGAAGAATATGGATCAACAACCGTCATACCCCCCGACATGAGGGCTAGGGTAGACTCTTACGACAATATCATAATCGACAGGTGAGAATTGGACAAATGAGCGAAATCGATCCGGTCACGTTAAGCATACTGATGAACAAACTGACTTCGATCTCCGAAGAAATGAACCTGTATCTCGTCAAGGCGTCTTATTCCACGAATATCAAGGACAGAAGAGATTCCTCGACTGCGATCTACAAGGTAGACGGCGATATGTTAGCCCAAGGTGCGTTCGTTCCGGTCCACTTGGGGGTGATGCCGATTGCACTTAAGGAAGTGCTCCAGGAAGTACATCTGGACTCAATGAGAGCCGGCGACGTCATTATCCACAATGATGGGTACAAGGGGGGAACGCATCTAAATGACATCATACTCTACAAACCCATCTTCTACAAGAGCAAACCAATAGCTATAGCCGGAACTTGCGCCCATCACCCTGATGTCGGAGGAACACCTGACGCTCTTTCTGAGGGGTCGATTTTCTCCGAGGGAATACGACTCTCCGCCATCAAACTTTTCAGAGCTGGGGAGCTCCAAGATGATGTCATGAGAATAATTTCTACAAACGTAAGGACGCCGCAAATAGTGAAAGGCGACATTCTAGCACAATGCGCTGCGAACAATAGGTGCGAAGAAAGGATCTTGCAGTTGGCCGGCGAATATGGGGCCGAGATGACGCTGCAATACTTCGATGAACTTCTGGACTACTCGGAAAGGGGTATGAGGTCCGCGATAAGCAAACTACCCTCAATGGAAACTGAGTTTGAGGACTTCTCAGATTTTGATGGGGTCAACTTCAGGAAGGATCTGTTCAAGATCAGGCCCAAGATTAGAATTGTCGGAGACGAGGTCTATGTTAGCTTCGAAGACCCCCCGCCACCGGGTGCGGGAGGCGTCAACTCTCCTTGGTCACTGACACTCTCCGCCTGCTACTATGCCATCAAGGCGGTCGTGGGACCGACTGTTCCGACTAACGGGGGCGCATACAGACCAATACACGTGATTAAGCCTGAGAAGGAATCCATGCTTTGCGCCCAATTGCCACACGCCGTGAGAGGATGTACCAGTGAACCAGCCGAGAGAATAGTGGACGCGATAATTGGAGCATTCAGCAAGATATTGCCTGAGAGGGTCTGTGCCTGTGATGGGCACTGGCCTTCGGCCAGCTTCTTAGGCATTGATCCCAAGACGGGCGAGTTCTTCGCCTACATAGAAACATATGGTGGCGGGCGCGGCGCAAAATACAACGATGACGGTGCAGACGCACATCATACGCATATGACAAATACGAGGAATGCTGAAGTCGAAATAATCGAAAGCGAGTATCCGCTGAGGGTGGATGCATACCGAATTGTCTCAGATACGGGTGGCCCCGGTCGCTTCAGAGGCGGGTGCGCTATGCGACGTGAGTTTACGATCTTAGCGAACGAAATTCAATCCAGTGCCGATGTGTACCGAACACTCACAGGCCCATACGGGCTTTTTGGTGGAAAACCTGGTGGAACGGCAAAATGCGGGATCATCTTCCCGGACGGGGAGGAGATATGCGGACACTACTTGAACAACAGTGTTCCAGCGAGTTCGAAGATGTACATTCAATCGAACGGAGGCGGCGGATATGGCGATCCACTGACGCGAGATTCCGAGAAAGTAATGTGGGACGTTCTGAACGAATATGTCAGCCTGAAGGCTGCAAAAGAAGAATATGGTGTGTTGATCGACTCTCGAAACTTTCAGGTAGACTTTGCGGCTACTGAAGCGGAAAGAAAAAGGCTGAGGGAACCCTCGGAAATCCTCACTCCAACGAAGACGTAATTGCGATTTGCCGTGAACTGGTGAGTAGCAGACCACAATCTCGAGTGGGATAAGGGCTCGCTCGTGGTGCGCCGGATCTAGTCTTGTTTCCCTGCTAGGAATAATCGACTGAGCGCGCGGATGCCGCTTTCAGTCTTTCCAATTATCACATAGCGCACTTTCGCTTTCGCTTTCGGAAAAAGTCATGTTTGATATTGCGCAACAACTCTTAACCTACGCATCATTTGTTGATTTCGCCGTTTTGAGGAAAAGGGATTCGAAATGACTTCTCTCAGTTTTCTATTTCTTTCGCAGGAAGATGTCATTGAATGCGGAGGTCTTGACGCGCGCAAATGTGTGGAGACGATAGACAAAACTTTCAAGCTTCACGCGAAGGGCGAGACTCTAATGGGTGGGCCGAGCCGTCATGAACATGGAATATTGTTGAGTTGGCCAGGTGTCAACATTTCGACAGGCAAACGTATGATGGCCATGCCGGCCTGGGTTGGAGGAGAGTTCAACATGGCCGGCTGCAAATGGTATGGAGCCAACGTTCGAAACCCCACCGAACATAATCTGCCAAGGTCGTCACACATCATAACCCTGAACGATCCCGAGACAGGTATCCCTCTTGCGGTGATGGATGGTACGTTGATAAGTGCTATGAGGACCGGCGCTGCCGCCGCTGTGGGCGCCAAGTACCTGGCCAGAATTGATTCAGAGATGGTGGCAATGCTGGGTGCAGGAGTAATTAATAGAACCACGCTCATGTGTGACATTCATGCGATGAAGAACTTGAAGAAAGTCAAGATCTTCGACATACGGAAGGAGAAGTCCAAAGCGTTTTCGCAGGAAATGAGCAGGAGGCTGGGGCTGGAGATTGAATGCACAGACAGCATGGAAGCGGCAATCAAGGATTCAGACGTATGCCACCTTGCCACCGCTGGGGAAAGTGATCCGACTCTTGAGTCCAGATGGTTCAGGGAAGGTTCAGTTCTTGATGCCGTTTCCGACTTCGTGGGATCGGATGACATTCTCCTGAGAGCAGACAGAGTTGTTGTCGATGACATAGAGATGCACCGAGCCATGGCACCCTACTCTCCAGAAAATCTCCTTTGCACGTTGATGATCCAAGGACGGATGAAATGGAATGATTTGGTTGAACTGGGAGCCGTAGCCATAGGCTCGAAACGAGGCAGACTGAGTGATGAAGAGAAGATAACCCTCTGTATAGAGGGGATGGCCATTGAAGACATAGCTTGGGCTTGCGCTGTGTACAAAGAGGCACTCAAGAGAGGATTCGGGAGAACCCTGGATCTATACAAGGCGCCATTTGCAATTTAGACAAGAGAAATTGCACATCGTTACTCTAGGAAGGAATTCCCGACAGTTTGGGATCGACTTGGGTATGTTAGAAGTCCAGAACATAACTCCAGACCAAGTCATTCAGTACGCAACGGGCGTGTCAGACAACGGCGACACTGAATTTGCGAGCGTCTCAACCTAGGATATTCTTCAGTCTCAACATGCATTTAGAAAGACAATAGCGTGATACTACATGAAGCCCTTTCCGAGATTGACTAGGGATGAAGAAGAGAGGGCCACTGCTATTCATCTTGAGGCTTTCGTGATAGACGGACTAACGGTGAGTTCACATTCAAGACAGCAATTCAGTAAGATGATTCAGGGCGGAGTTAACGCGGCGAATTGGACCATCGCCGAACCAGAACACGACTTTAGACAATGTATCCACGACATCACAAGCTGGTATTCCCTTCTGAGGAGCAACGAAGACAAAACCACATTCGTCGTCACCGCTCGCGATATACTACAAGCAAAGAAGGAGAAGAAGGTAGGGATAATCTTTGGGCTCCAAAATGCTAAGCCGATCGGAGACGAAATCGGCATCCTACAGGTTTTGCATCGGCTGGGCCTACGGATTATTCAGCTCACCTACAACGAGCGCAACTTCATTGGTGATGGTGCGGGCGAGAAGACAGACTGTGGACTGAGCTCTTTCGGAGAGAGAGTCGTTGAGGAGATGAATAGGCTAGGGATCCTCATCGATCTCTCTCACTGTGGAAGTAGAACGAGTATTGAGGCCATCGAGCTGTCAAAGGATCCGGTGGTTTTCTCGCATGCCGGCACAAGAAGACTCTGCAACAGCCCTCGCAATAAGGGCGATGAAGAATTGAAATCGATCGCTGAGAAAGGAGGTCTTGTTGGGGCGAACGCTTGGGGGCCTGTGATTTGGAGGAAGGAAAGGCAGCAGCCGACGATTGACGACTTCCTGAATCACATAGATTACCTCGTCCGCCTGATTGGGGTAGATCATGTTGGAATTGGGCTTGATCTGTCAGAGGGCACGGGAAGTCAACTCTCGGGCGCGGGAGAAGCGGAGTGGGAAGTCTACAAGGCGAAGTATCCGCAAATCATCCCACCTTGGCTTACAGTTGAAATGGAGTATGCTGCGGAACTCAAAAGCCATCTTCAAGTTCCAAACATAACGAGAGGATTGGTGTGCCGAGGATATTCAGACAAGGAGATAAGGGGCATTTTGGGGGCCAACTTCTTGCGGATCTTCGAGAAGGTGTGGAAACAATGACCCGGGCATTTGTGTTTTGAACGGAGTGTCATCCGACTCGTTATGCTGATTGTTAGAAGATAGACTACTTCCTGACGTGCGTCGATGATCAGTTTTTTCCAATGGAGAGGTGCTTCTAAGGGCTTCGTCTATGTTCGTGAATAAGAACGAATCGGAAGTCTGAAAAGCAAAACACCATCAGGGTGTTGCTGTTCGCTTATGCTAAGGATCAACAGGAATTTCGAGCGGGTTGATGGAAAACTAGTTGAAGCATACAAGAGACTATCCGTCTCGACTTTGGTCATTTTACAGATATGTTGTTCATTAAGAGCCTGCGACCGAACAGGGACAGAGTGAAATTAGTCGGCCCAGCTCTTACTGTCAAGATCCCACATCTGGACTCGACTGCCGTACATGTTGCGCTTGATTACGTAAAACCTGGCGACGTCGTCGTGGTAAGCATGTCGGGTGACATAGAGAGAGCTTGTTGGGGTGGATTTGTGACATACGGTGCAGTCAAGAAAAAGGTGGCTGGCGCAATCATAGATGGCAGAATTTGCGACCTCAGAGAGATCGATTCCCTTAACTTTCCCGTGTTTAGCAGAGGGGCGAGTCCTATGACTACTAGGATAATGGGACTGGAGGGCGAGATTGGCGGTACGATTGCGGTAGACCAGGTATCCATAAGGGCTGGAGACCTGATTTTTGCAGACGAAGATGGTATAGCAGTTTTAGACAAAAGGAACGCTGAGAGCTACCATAATATCATTGAAGAAGCGGAGAGATCTGAAATCGCAGAGAAAGCACGCATGGACAGGGGAGAATCGCCTGCAGCGATAAGCGGAGCAGACAAATACGTAACACGAACATGATTAGAAATGCGGATGAGTTTGTATGATAAGGTTAGCTGCTGTACAACTGGAATCCTCGAGGATTAAGGGCGAAAACCTAACCAAAATGAGGAAGTGGGTCGGAAAGATCAGCAAATTCGAACCCGACCTGATTGTTTTCCCGGAAGAGTACATGTTCTACTCTGTCGACGAATCCCCTAAGGTCATATACCGAAAAGCAGAAAGTTTGGATGGCCCATGGGTCCGCTCAGTTGCGAGGATCGCGAAAGATCACAATACCTCCATTATTGTGGGAACGTACGAGAGAGAGGAGAAGACGAGGCGTGTATTCAACACTACAGTGTATGTGGATTCCAATGGTGAGTTGCAGCACGTATACAGGAAAACGCATCTGTATGACGCTTTTGATTACAAAGAATCTGACGAAATCGCGCCCGGCGATGGTCCCCTCAATCTTGTAACTCTCAAAGACATCAAGTTCGGCCTGTGCGTTTGTTACGAGGTAAGATTTCCGGAAGTGGCGCGAACATACGCTCTTGCCGGAGCCGACCTCCTAGTGATTCCGACGGCTTGGGTTAGAGGGCTTCTCAAAGAGGAGCACCT
>Ga0187882_1001586_pt1 | contig 22634 bp, 20 predicted proteins | sample June2016WEW_19_1_3_FD_132991 | JGI IMG/M metagenome (GOLD analysis project Ga0187882, IMG submission 132991) | Peatland microbial communities from SPRUCE experiment site at the Marcell Experimental Forest, Minnesota, USA - June2016WEW_19_150 | ecosystem: Environmental > Terrestrial > Soil >... | reverse complement strand
GTATTCATCCGCCAGCCCGACGTGACCTCATCGAAGATGAGTACGGCACCCGTCTGATGAGCGATCTCCCGAACGCCCTCGAGGAAACCGGGCTGCGGGTCACATGATCGGACCGGTTCCATAACCACCGCGGCCAGTTCTGCACCGTGCCTGGCCACAATACTCTCCAGCTCTCCGATCTCGTTGTAATGGAACGGGAGAGCGGTGCCAGAGAGTACTCGCGGCACGCCGGCCGGCTCCAGGCCGGGCAGCAGGTGAGCACGAAGGGAATCGCCCTCGCTGAGGTTAGCCGCCAGGTACCAGTCGTGCCAGCCGTGGTAGCCGCAGAAAGCGATTTTGTCGCGACGCGTCCGAGCGCGGGCGATTCGGACGGCAACTGCCATCGCCTCGCCTCCGCAGCGAGCGAAGCGCACCATCTCCGCCCAAGGGTGCAACTCGCAAAGCAGGTCCGCGAGTTCCACCTCCTCCGGGCAGTTCAAGGTCGCCATCGAGCCGGCGCGCACCGCCTCGACGACGGCTGCGTCCACGTCCGGATCAGCGAACCCCAACACGCATGCCCCAACGCCGCAGTGGGCCATATCCAGGTAGCGCTTCCCAGACACATCCCAGACCTCAACGCCCTTGGCGCGCTGGTAATAGCTAGGCCAGTGCTCGGGCAGAAACATCTCCGGGCGCTTCGAGAGCAATTGCGTCCCGCCCGGAATGCGTCGGCGCGCATGGCGGTACAATTCAGGACCGTTCGAGGTCATCAATTCCGCTCCACAGTGGCGGCTCCGACTTCCGCGAAATCCAGGTGCAACGCTCGATCGGAGCTTCGTTCAGCCGTTTGAAGCAGTGAGAGTATGTTCTTGTCTTCCGTCAGAGTGTAGCCCCAAGGCTGCTCGCCTCGAATCGCAGCGACAAACGCGCGCATTTCGTCCCGGTACATGTCCTCGGCGGCGATGTAGCCCTCTTCCACCGTACCTTTCGGCTCCTCGTACTCGGTCCATCTGCCGGACGACGCGTCGAAAACCCGAACGCGATGATCGGTCCAGTTCCACTCGATCACGCCGCGCTCGCCAAGGAACCGGCCCACACGATAAGGAACGCGGGCAACCACGTCTACCAACAGGTGGCCCAGGGTCCCCTGACGATGCCGCAAGAGGATCTGGTACACGTCATCGATATCGATCTCCAGCGAAGTCAGCTTGCCCTTGAAGCAAGACACCGCCTCGACTTCGCCCACTGCCCAGACCAGCCAGCTCAGCTCGAATGGAACGATTTCCCTGCAGCCGCCCGTTTGGCGTTTGGCCACATAGTACGAGCGGTAGTCCTCCCAGGGATGCCAGTCGGGCAGATACTGCCCGCAGTGGTAGGTATACGTCAGGATGGGGCCGATGGCGCGGTCCTGAATCAGGTCGCGGATGAGGCGTACGGACGGGTGAAACCGCATCGTGCATGAGGGTGCTGCAACGATGCTCTTGCCGCGGCAGACAGCGATCAGATCATCCATGCCGTCATCAACGACGCTCGCCTCGGTAAAGAAGTGCTTGTCGTTCTTGGCGGCGACCAGAGCGTAGTCGCAGTGCCGATCTGGGGGCGTGGAGATGATCAACGCATCGGGACCCGTGTTCAGCGCCTGTTCGAAGTTGCTGAAAGTAATAATCCCATATTTGTCGCTTGCTTCGGCACGCCGATCCTCGCGCGGATCATAACCGACAATCTCGCCCGCCTTAAGGTATTGGAGATTGCGCAAGCGGCGCTTCCCCATGGAACCCAAACCGACGATGAGGAATTTCATTTTGGTTGTCCTACCTTCGTGTTTAAAGGTTGAGCCGACCCTCGAAGTTCGATGGTCGGCGGTACTGCGAATCAGCCGGAGTGCGACTGGAGCGGACTGGCCTGAATGCGCTGCCAGTAGACCTCGTTCAGGTGCCGATTGATATCCAGGAGTTCCGGCTTCTCATTGACCAATACCAGCGCGTCGCGAAGCCTGATCGCAGCGGACCGATTCAAGAGATGCTCGGCGATGGTCTGCACCAATAAGAGGTCTTCGGGATAGTCAAGCGTCAACCGTAACTGCGGGTCGAAGGCGGGCAGCGGCGGGTCGGGCTGCACCGCCTCGACGCGGAATAGAGAGGAGTTGGAGAAATACCGTGACCACCCATCGACTGGTCCGGGGCCTTTGAGGTCACAGAGGCGCTGCAGCGCGTCCGTGCGCATCGCATACACCCAGCTTCCAATGGGCAAGGCCTCCACTTTGATCAGATCCGCCTTCAGCTTTCGGAGGGCGGCCAGGGCCTGGGCGACGTAATCAGGATCGGTGAAAACCTCGTCTCCCTCGACGAGAGCGAACGTCTCCGTCTGGAAGTGCTTCGCGGCCGCGAGCAGACGGGCTGGAACGTCTTCGGGATCGCCGCGAAAACACTTGGCGCCGGCTCGCTCGGCCTCCGCCACCAACGGATCGTCAATCGGAAGCGAGGTCGTACAAAGGACCGTGTCGACGCCGATGACCAACCGCAAGCGCTCGAGTTGCAGCGTCAGGACAGATCGCCCGCCAACCTGCGCGAGCATCTTATTCGGCAGCCGGGTCGAACCGGCGCGGGCCACTACAAAAACGGCGCTATTTGTTTGCATGGGTCGGCGCGTCATCAACACGCTCACTAGCACTTGCTATAAGAGCGAGCATGAGGGCCAGCAATGGAATGGCGTTTGCCCAGAATCGCAACCGCAAGAACAGGAACGCAGCACGGATACCGAGCCATCGGGCGAAGCGCCACAACTGTCCCTGGTCCGCCTCCGCGGCTTTGCGGCAACGCGCAACCATGGGGTTCGTCGCAATAGCTCATTTAACTGGCGTTCGACCAGCGCGATCATCGTGCGAACCCTTTTGCCGGCGGCGACGACCATATGGCGCCGGATGACAAACGCCTGCGAGCCGGCCGGCCCGGCGCAAAGGCGTGCGGCAGCGCCGGCCAGAGCAAAAACACGACCACGCCAATCTCGGTTTGTCTCGACACCGGGTCGAGGCAGCAAAAGAGAAAGAGCAAGATCCACATGGTCGAAGCAGCACTGCCGTATGCGGTCCCTTTCCACTCCGAAGCTGCGCGAAAAGCCAGAGGGAACATGATGGACAGGAATATCCCCGTCCCGACCAAGCCGAACCGCGCAAGGGTGTCGAACAAGTCGGAGTGACTGCCGATGCCGTGGCCCATCGCGCTATCATCGCGAACCGTGCTGTAATAGGCTCCCACGCCTGTGATCGGATGTTTGACAAAGGTGTCTATCGAGGTCTGATACAGGGTCCCTCGCCCGAACTCTTCCACGTTTCCGGAGAGTACAGCAGCCAGGTCAATCGCCTTCCTAGACAACATTTCACTCCCGATACTTCTAGATACGGACAACATAAGGTCCGCGCCAAGTCCCGACACGAAAAGAAAGCCTGCGAAGATTGCCGAAAGAGAAGCGATGAGTCTCAGGTCCCGGCTCCTGATGTGGTGAATTAGGGCGCAAATAGTTCCGACAATCATGATGCCGATCGAGATGCCAAAGGACGCGAGATACAGGAAGTACGCGAAAACGCACGAACATGCCAAACTAAGCACCCTCTGGCGCAGAGTTCGGCCGGCGCCGACGGAGATCGCGACCAACATCGGTAAGAGCAGGGCTGCGCCGTAGGTGAACCGGTACTCGCCGACGCCGCTGGCGGCAAGATCCCGGAATTGAACCAAGCCTGTGCTCGCCTGCCGTGCTGCCATTGGATTGACCAACAGGACTTGGATGGACGTGATGGTTCCACACAGGAAGCTGAGAATTGCGGCCACGGTCAGAATCACCAGAGTCCGGCTGTCCTCGCGATAGTAGTCGAACACCAACGCGGGCGCAAGGAATAGAAGATAGCCCCCAATGACTCTGAGACCTGTTCCGGCTGTCACGACCTGATAGGACGCATACACCACCCAAAGCGGGACGAGATAGAGATAGCGGCTCATGCGGCGGGGCCAGCCGGGCCTCTGGATGACTGCAATTAACCCCCAGACACCAAACAACCCGACTGTAAACCACCTGTCAATCATAGCCTTGGCAATCGGCAGGATCATGAGCACAATCGCGATCGCGGGAAGGAGGCTGTTGAGCCTGTAGAGAGAGGGTCCGCGCGTTTCGCGCCACTTCGAATCGATGCCACTCGCGGCAGCGGGGATTCGCACGAAGGGAGCAGTCGGACAGTGTTCAGTGGCCAATGGTGTGTCTCAGACTGAGATCGGGATTGCTGACGACCCGCGACTTGCGGGAAAGGGCGTGAGGCCGCCGGGTGCGCGGACGCGCGGGCCGGGGCCCTAACGGCTTCCGGTCTCCAAAGCGCAGGCGATGCCCGGCTTGCCGACGATTACACCGCGAAGAGTGGTTTCCAACAGATCGCTGACGATTCTCGAGTCATGCCTCTGCTGCGCCAGTCGCAAACCATTCAGAGCATAGCTCCGGCGCAGTTCGGGGCCGGAGATCAGCGTTTCGAGGTTTCCGCGAAGCGTCTCCAGGTCGGTAACAACCAACCCTGCCTCATGATCCTGGATATACCGGATCGACGCCACTTCGGCCGGCCCGACGGCAAGGATGCATCTTCCGCTGGCCAGATACTCGGGGATCTTGGTGGAGACGGAGAGCCGGGTGAGTTTACGGCTCACTTTATCCATTGATTCGACATGCACGAGGATATCGGATTCCACTATGACTTGTTGGACTTCCGCTGCGTTAAGAGCTCCCTTAAACTCTACCGCCCCGGGAATACTCAGTCGTTCCACCATGCCATTGTCAAGGCGGTCGGCGGTGTAAATCCGGAGGATGGCCCGCTGCTGTCCGGCATTGATGTCGCGCAACGCTTCGCCAATTCTGCGCAACATTGTCCAGCGGGCAAAAGAGACAACACTGCCGAGATAGGACAGCGCAACGGGAGCGCGTGCGCCCGGGGCCGGCGCCGGCTCAATTCGCCCGCACGCCGTGGGCAGAGTCGTATACTCGACACCAAAGATCCGCCGGTACTCTTCGCCAATCAGATCGCAACTCGAGAAGAGTCTTGCGGCCGAGCCCACCACGCGCCGCATAGTGCGGCGAACAAGCGCCTTCTGGAGCCAGAACAGCGGAGACAGCGAAAAGCTACAGACGCTGTACACGTCATCGCCCAGGAACACGACCAGAGGGACGGCGCGGCTCCTGGCAACATGTGATGCGAGGCCATATGTAAACGAGTATTTGCCCCCGACCAGGAAGACCACGTCCGGCGAAAAGTCCTCCACCCAGGCACTCAGCTCGCGGGTTCGCCAGCGAGCCGCCCGCCATATCGCATCCCGCAGCAGCATCACGCTCGGGCTCCTGGGGAAGTCGTACACCCGCTGTTGCAGGGGAGAGGGGGCACAACCGCTCTCCTTATCAGTCCCGGCAACGTCAACGCTGCCAACGATGCGGCCGCAAGGCCGCCGTCCCAGGACGCTCCCAAGTGCGTCGAAATCGGTGATTCGATAGTACCTGCCGCACATCGGACCGCGCGGCACTTCGACATGAAAGAATAGTTGAGCTAGTGCGTCCGGATCCCAGTGCTTGAAAAACGAGGACAATGTGATGCCGGTGTTGTTCGTATCGCTGAACGGAGGGTGGCTAACGACCAGTACCCTGGGGTAGATTGTGTTTCGCATGCGCTTCTTCTGCCGTCGCAGCTTGCGGGCGGCGGATCACCGTTTCCCGGACCTCTACAGGCCTCCGGTCAGCGACACTCGCCTTTGCGCCATACGACACGGTTCACATAATCGACATAGCTCAAAATGATCCGGAGAACCTTCTCGGAGACGTTGGGGACACAGTAGTCCTCCGGCATCCGAAGCGTGCGCTCGCCGCCCCGGCCCTGTGACTCCAGCACGGAGAGCCCAAGGACGACATTCTCCGGATCGAGGCCGGTCATCATGACCGCGGCCTCCTCCATGCCCTCCGGCCGCTCGTGCGCCTCGCGAATGTTCAGTGCAGGAAAGTTCAGAATTGAGGATTCCTCTGTGATGGTCCCGCTGTCGGACAGCGTCGCCTTCGCGTGCATCTCGAGATGCACGTACTCGGTGAATCCAAGTGGCTTCAGCAACTCCACCTCGGCCGGTAGCTCGGCACCCATAGACTCCAGCCGCTTCCGCGTCCGGGGATGGGTGGAGAAGATAATCCGCAGGCCATACCGGGCGGCCAGCTCACACAGCACATCCACCAGCTTGCGCGCCTGCTGGGGTGAGTCAATGTTCTCCTCGCGGTGCGCACTGATCAGGAAGTACTGCCCGGGCGAGAGCCCGAGGCGTGCGAGAACAGTGGAGGCATGGATCTTGGGCAGGTAGTGATGCAACACTTCGAACATCGGGCTGCCAATCTTGATCACCCTGTCCGCCGGAAGTCCCTCGCGAAGCAGGTAGCCCCGCGAAATACTGCTGTAGGGCAGGTTGATATCGCTGATGTGATCGACCATTTTCCGGTTGATCTCTTCCGGCACGCGCTCGTCAAAGCAGCGATTACCCGCTTCCATGTGGAAGACCGGAATCCTACGACGCTTCGCCGAGTACGCCGCGAGGCAACTATTGGTATCCCCGAGCACCAGCATGGCATCCGGCGCCAGGCTGCCGAGCGCCTCGTCGGATCGCGCAATCACAATTCCAACTGTCTCGGCTGCCGTGGCGGCGGCGGCGTTCAAGAAGACATCCGGTTTGCGGATCTCCAGATCATCGAAGAAGATCTGGTTCAGTTCGTAGTCGTAGTTCTGACCGGTATGGATGATTGAGTGATGGGTATAGCGGTCCAGAGCGGCCATGACTCGCGAAAGCCGGATGATCTCAGGGCGCGTGCCTACAACCGTCGCGACTTTCATGCCGTAACTCGCTCACCGGCTTCGGCGGGAGGCAGAACGGGCATGTGGTACGTGTCCGGCCGGTCAGGCTCGAAGATCTCGCTCGCCCAGAAGAGCGTCACCAGTTCGCCGGAACCGACGTTCTCGATCGAATGCGTGAAACCAGGCGGGATATCGATCACCTGAAAACCCGCGCCGCAGACTCGGTACTCCGTTACTCGCGAACCCTCGATGTGGCGCATACGTATGATCCCCTCACCCTGGACCACAAAGAATTTCTCGGTCTTCGTGTGGTGGTAGTGGTTCCCACGGGTTACTCCCGGCTTAGTTTTGGAGATGGAGATCTGCCCGAAATGCGGGGACTTGATGAACTCCGCGAAGCAGCCGCGCTCATCCGCCCTAATGTGAAGCTGCTGCCGGCGGCATTCATCGGGCACGTAGGAAAGAAATGTGGCGAACAGTTGCTGGTTGAAGCGAATGGAGAAGTCCGGCGCGAGGAGACTTGTGTGCATTTCGTGGAGCGCTTGAATCCTGCCCGCGAGGTCACCCAAAGTGATCATGCATGTCGGCAACTTGGGGACCGCGCCGTTTTCCCCCGTCAACTCGGCCACAAATGCGTCCACCACATCGTCAATATAGACGAGTTCGACCTTTCGGGAGTGGTCCGAAATTGCGATGGGAAGATCGTTAGCGATATTGTGGCAAAAGGACGCGACCACCGAGTTGTAGTTGGGCCGGGACCACTTTCCGAACACGTTTGCCAGCCTGTAGATGCGCACGACCGCGCCGGTTTCGGCCGCGAAGGCTTCCAGCGCTTCTTCCGCCTTGCGCTTGCTGACACCGTATGAGTTCTCGATCGCGGCCTGGGTCGAGGAGGAGAGGACAATCCTCGGCGTGCGCCCTTGCCCACGCAGGATATCGCAAATATCGCGGGTCAGACCCGTGTTGACGGCCGCAAATTCTTCGGGGTCCTGGGGCCGGTTTACACCAGCGAGATGGTAGACGATGTCCGCTTGGCTCAGCGCCTCACGCAACTCGGAAGCAGCGCTGCCAAGGTCGAACAACCGCAGATAGCATCCGCCCTGGGCGCGCAAGCGGCTCACGAGGTTTCGGCCGATAAAGCCTTTCGCGCCGGTTATCAGGGCGTTCATACTGCGACGGCACCGTTCCTGAGGGCTTGTCGAACACACTCCAGCTTCAGCAGGAGCTCAATCATCTCCGGCCGATCCAGACGGTGCGTGTTCTGCGACGTGTACTCCTCTGCCAGCGAGACATCCGTCTGGCCTTCGCTGAAATATTCCGAATAGTTGAGATCGCGAACGTCGGCAGGAACGCGGTAGTACCCGCCGAGATCTTCGGCTTTTACCATCTCTTCCCGGTTAAGAAGGGTTTCGTGGAGCTTCTCGCCATGGCGAGTACCAGTAATGTGGATTTTGGAATGCGAATCGAAGAGTTCCTTCAGTGCTTCTGCGAGCGTGAGAATAGTCGCGGCCGAGGCCTTCTGGACGAAAATGTCTCCCGGCTTCCCGTTTTGGAAGGCATAAAGAACGAGGTCGACTGCGTCATCGATTGTCATCATGAAGCGCGTCATGTTCGGGTCGGTGACAGTGAGCGGCTTACGTTCGAGAACCTGGCTAATGAAAAGCGGGATCACCGATCCGCGAGAAGCCATGACGTTTCCGTACCGCGTGCCGCAGAGAATCGTGCCGTTGTCGCCGTGCATTCGGGCCTTAGCGATCATCAACTTCTCCATCAGCGCCTTGGACATCCCCATCGCGTTGATTGGGTAGACAGCTTTGTCCGTGCTCAGCATTATGACGTTTTTCACCCTGCAAGTCAGAGCAGCGTTCATTACATTTTCCGCGCCAAGGGCGTTCGTCTGAATAGCCTCCATCGGAAAGAACTCGCAGGAAGGCACCTGCTTGAGGGCGGCCGCATGAAACACGAAGTCCACTCCTGATATGGCATTGCGCAGACTGCTCTCGTTGCGTACGTCGCCGATGTAGAATTTCAACTTCGGATTGGCATACGCGCGCCGCATATCGTCCTGCTTTTTCTCGTCCCGCGAAAAGATTCGGATCTCGGCGATTTTCGTCTCCAGGAAACGCCGGAGGACGGCATTGCCGAATGTCCCCGTTCCACCAGTGATAAGGAGGGTTCTACCACTAAACATGATGTCCGCACCTGTTCGAATGGTTTTCGCTGTGGCGTGCCGCCTGGCACCCCGTGGCGAGATTCGATGCCGGCGATCTTGGCCGCAAAGGGTTGTTGGTCGGGCGTGGCCGGCTCACGTGGTTCGGTTCTCCCGGGTCGAGACAGCGACGTCCCGCAGAAAGTCGAATGTCTTCTCCGCGCACCGGGACCATGTGTGCTGGCGCGCATAGCGCATGGCACGTTCCGCGCACTGCCGCCGCATTACCCCGTCGGCACAAAGCCGCGCGACCGCGGAGGCAATCTGAGTGGAATCCTCGGGATCGAAGTACTCCCCGGCATCGCGTAACACGTCGGGTAGCCCGGTCCGGTTCGAGCAGGCCACCGGGAGCCCCGATGCCATTGCTTCGAGCAGCGTGATGGATGACGCTTCACAGGAGGAGGCAAACACGAAAATGTCGGCTTTCCGGTGCAGAGAAGGCATGGTATCGTGGCTGACTTCGCCCATCCAGTGCGTAAATGTGCTGGCGCGCTCCCGCTCGAGAACGCGCTGAAGCGCCCTCCTGCCCAGTTCATCGGCGCTTCCGGCCAGCCAGAGCTGATAATCCACACCAGTGGACTCGCGCAACTGCTTGATGGCTTTCACCACGTTCCACTGGTGCTTGTACATGTTCACGGTTGATACGTATAGAAGGTTGCGTGGCGGCCGGTCAATGGTTGGCGTGGGACTGTCCGCGAGGAAGTCCGCTTCAACGCCGTTGGGAATAACGGTCCACCGCCTGATGCCAGGAACCTGGCGTACTGCGAGTTCCTGCGAATACGGCGAGGAGAAGATGATCCCTGCGGCCTTGGGATAGAGCGCACGATGCCGGCTGCGCATTCTCCGCAAGTTTCTCCACCAAACCTTGGAATACCGGTATTTCCGGTACTCCTTGTCGTCGAAATACAGAAGGTTGTGGCATGCCGCCACCACCGGCACGCCGCCTGGAAAAGACCCGAGGCTGCCCGACGCATAGAACAAAACGTCCGGCCGCAGTTCGCGCACGAATCTACTGAACTGCATCCGCTCCCACAACTGCGCCGAGATGGCGTTCTTGAGGGAGGGCACGGTGATGACGCGGACGGCGGGATCCAATGGCCCGAGTTCTTCCGGCAGTGAGGGACTGCACACCAGAGATACGCGGACGCCGGAGGGTCCCGCAGGAGTGCCGAGCACCCCGTTGAGATATCGTATGTACCCTCCACTCCCTCCCCGGCCCCCGTAGCAAAGTGCGTGGATCATATCCTGCGGCAGTCTCAAGCTGCAACTCCGTAATTCCCCGGGCGCGGAAGCCCCTCCACATTCATCCGTGGGTATGAGACCCCCGAATTAGTCTTCGAGTCTTCTCGATGAACTCGACGCGCAATTCCGGTATGGCGCATCCCGCCGCAACTGCAGACATGCTCCACACCAAGCCGATTAGGCCCAAGGTAAGCAGCCGCGATGAGGGTACAGGGAAGAACAAGCGAGCCAATAGAATTACAGGGAGGGCAGCGAGCAAAGGGCGAAGCATATCCCGCAGTACCCATTCCTGAAGTTCACCGGGCAGGAAGCGACGGTGGAGCAAATATATGAAAGGCGGCACGGTGCAGAGGCTCATGATCAACCACGAAGAGCCAGCGCCCACAATGCCATATTTCATAATCAGGAAAAGCAACAGGGGTATAATCAAGAGAACCGAGGCAATGTTAACCTGTAGGTTCAACGTGACGTGGCCATGAGCAAGAGCAACATAGGACGGAACAACCTCAATGGCCTGCAGCAGTTGACCTCCGAGCAGAAAGGAAGCAGCTACTCCCGCACGTTCCGCGGCGAGGGCCGAACCCGTCCAGGAGCGGATAAAGTCACCCCCAAACAACACAAGGGTCATCCCTGCCGGAATAGTGGCAACGGCCACCAGTGCGGACGTCCGATGGTAAAGCCGCGTAAGACCGTTGGAGTCCTCTGAGGCAACCAGTGCCGTGAGACGCGGAAATACGGCCAAAACGATGGGGCCAGCCAGCACCAGCGGAGCCGAGGCGAGAGCGCCGGCAAGCGTATAATATCCGAGCATCTCCAGCGAGAGCATCTTGCTAACTGCCAGTTTGTCGGCCTGGGTCAAGAGCGCGGAAACAACCGCCATGCCGGCCATGCCCGCTGCATAACGCCACGTGTTGCGGAACACCTGCCACCGGAAATGCGGCTGGGATTGGTCTGGGATGGATGGCAGGGCGCGCCAGAGACTGAGACGAGCGGCTGAGCAATAGATAACGTTGGAGATCAATTGCCACAAGGCGAAGGCGAAAATCGTCGGAGAGAAAAGCCACAATACCAGAACCGCCCCAAGTCCCCTGAATAGACCGGTCGCAACCCCTACGGAATTCGCCCGGACTTGTCTCTGTAGGCCCATTAGCCCGCCAATATAAAGTCCAGAAGGTAACTGAAGAGCGATGGCAACTCCCATTAATCGGATGGCTGTGGCCATTTCGTGCGGCTGCAAAACCCTGGAGCGCAGCCAGTGCGTGGCAATTACTGGAGCCAAGGCCCAAATAATGACGGCTAAGGCGGAAGAAGTGCAAAGATACGTCGATTCGTACGTGCGCAGCAAGTCTCCCATTTCTGCGGCAGAGTCTCTGCGCACGGAAAGCCGGGCCATCTCCCGGTTCAGGGCGGCCGTGAATCCCATGTCCGCGAAAGCAAGGACGCCCAGCAATGTTGAGTAGAACCCGACAACCCCGTATGCCTCGATCCCGAGGAACTTGAGATAGAGAGGAACAAACAGATAGATGGAGATGACGCTCCAGGCGCGAGCTATCAGGTTGGCAAGGATGTTTTGCCTTATCATTTGAATCCAGAGCCGTCCTCAAATCCGGACTTCAGATGTGGCGGGCGGCTGGGGTCCCAACGCACATAGCGCCAAATTCCGAGTCGTGCGCCAACGAACCAGTTGACGTTTAGGGGATGTGATTGACTTACGAACGGGCCTATCGAAGCGGTTGGCGGAGCTGGCCGGATGCATGATCGCGTTACAGTCAGATATTGATGATAACAAGACACTCAGACTCCCCCAAATTCCGTTTGGCGGACCTATAGAACCGCCGGCCCTGAGCAGGAATCTGTAAGGCAGCGCGGTTTCGCTGGGTTTCTCTTCACAGCGCCTCCGGGGCCGTTCTCGAGTTGAGGGCTGCGGAGGTGCGTCATCGCCAATGTTTCCGGGCCTTTCGGCGGTTCTTTGAGCGTGATTACGGCCGACGTTGATCGACCGGCCGGTGCAGCGCCCCACCGGCGGACTGGGCGAAAAGCCTATTGCGGGAAGGTGAGCCCGTCTCCCGGGGCGTGGTCCCGGTTCACTCCGACTCTGGAGCGGTCGAGCGGCCACCCTGAGAAGGTCAGGCACAGACAACCCTCATCGAATCAGCTCGTGACGTCCATTGATCGGGCCCGTTCCATGCACGCCCGACGCAGAACGTCGAGTCCTCAGAGGCCCGGTGGTTTCCAAGCTTCGGGGCACAGTGCCGACCCAAGCCGGCCCGGCACGCTCTGAAAACGTCCAAGACGATCCCCACGGTCAAGTCTCCGCTAATTGCCCACTTCTCCAGATTCTTGCGCAGAGCCGCAAACTGTGAAACGAATCCTCGGTGTCACGGGGGCGCCAGGAATATTATTCGTGCCGCATCAGCGAGTTGGGAGCCGGAAGGGGGCGGCGGACGGGCTCACCCATCTTAGGATGGGGCGATGATGAACTATCTCACGAAACTGTATGAATTGGGGGCGCTGCCGGTGATTCGCGCTGGCGCGACGCAAACCTTGGCGATCGGGCCGGCCTCGGCGGCGAGCGGGGCGTTGGGCGCGGGGGTGGTGCGGCTGGTGGCGACGAGCGATTGCCACATCGCGATCGGGCGGCCGGCGCCGGCGGCGGACGCGAACAGCCTGCTTCTGCCGGCGTGCGTTCCGGAGTACTTCGCCTGCCTCCCGGACGACAACCTTGCGGTGATCCAGGCCGCGGCGGCCGGAACGCTGTACATCACCGGGGCACAGTGAGATGATCTGCCGCACGGGGAGATTGATGAGCCCGGAGAGCACCAGGGGACTGCCGCGCGCGGGTCTGGCCTCGTACTGGCTCCTGGCGCAGGACAACCTGGACCTCCAGACGATCCCCGACCTGAGCGGGCACGGCAACACACTGCAACTCGGCAGCACGGGCGGCGTGGATGCGAACGACCCGACACTGACGCAGGCGGGGGCAGTGTTCGACGGGGTGGACGACTACGGTTTGTGTTCCATGACGCTCCATGGAGCGGGAAGGACGCTGGTGGCGGTGGCGAAAGTGCCATCTGATCCGGCGGTATACGCGATGCTGCAGTCCGGCGGATACGCGACCTACCATGCTATAGCCGCTGGTCCGGTTTACTTTGCGAGCGATGTGTTTGGTGGAACGCAGAGATACGCACACCACCCATCGGCGCTGTCCCTGGACACATGGTATTTCCTGGCCAGCCGTCGAGCCACGGATCACCTCAACCTGTGGGTCAACAGTTCCCGCTACGTGGCTGAGGTTAGCGGGGCATTGGCAGCCGTGGATCTGCCGTGGGTTGGCAGGTTCACCGATGGGGAGTGTCCTTATCACGGCACAATAGCGGCTCTCCTGTCGTACGACAGCGCGCTCTTGGACGCGGAGATTGCGCGGGTGTACGGCTGGCTGAAGGCTGAATTGGCACCGCGAGGCGTTACGCTGGCGTAGCAGGGATTCATGCGCCAGGGGGGCCGCCAGGCTGCGTGGGAGGCCTGCGCCGCGCCAAAGAGGCCGAGCAGGGGCTGGGCCGCGGACCCGGGGGTCCGCCCCACCGGTGTTCTCTACAGAGGGTCGAGACGCACGGAACGGAGTGAAGGGAACGTGTACGCGAGCGACGGAGCGGTCCTGAGCGGGAAGCTCAGCGTGCAGGAGGCGCACGCGCGGGCGAATACGCAGGCGGCGGAGCAGATCCGCAGAAATGGGGCTGGGAACTGCCATGTTTCGCCGGAGGATTACGACCCGGTGCTTAAGTCTCATTTGAGAAGGAACTGACGGCCGAGAGTCCGCGCCGAGAAGAGCATCGAGTCCATTGTGCGTTGGCGGGGGAGAACTTGAAGGACAAAGAGAGGAAGCACGGGAAGAAAAAGCCGCTGGTCATCGAGTGCAAGAGCACTGGGAAGATCACCCCGGAGCCAAGGTTCGAACCGCCGCGGCTGTCGCTGGTGGAGTGCATCGAGCAGGATCTGAAAAGGCGGAGCTCCTGAGGATCGTGGACGGTGTGAAACGACGACAGCCGCGAATGAACGCGAATGAACGCGAATGGAAAACAGCCGGATGAGTGATGACGCATCCGAGTCTGAGGATGCTCGGCGCCGGTTGGATTGGGTCACTACAGATGAGAACCCCAGGCGTCGGCTGGAGAGCCGACGCGGCACGCTGAAGCGTGCGCCACGAATTCGCGTTCCTTCGCGGCGTGCGGTCCGCTCCCTGACGGTCGCGGCTCGGCAGGGACCATCGCGGACAAGCTGAAGCATGCCCCACATCAACAAGTTGCCCAGCAATTCTCTCGTTTCGATCAAAGTTCGCCCGTTCGGGTCGATGCGTTGTTTGGGGGACAACGATGTCGAAACTGATTCGGGTGGTGCTGGTTGTGGTGCTGGCGGGCGCGTGTTTTGGCGCCCAGCCGGTGCGGAAGAGCAACTGGAAGAAGCAGTGGATTATCTCGGCGGTGGCGCTGGCGGCGACGAGCCTCTGCGATGCGCACAGCTCGATGGGGCGGGTGGAGCTGAATCCGCTGCTGCGGAACTCTCGAGGGGAATTCAGCGGGGCCAGAGCGGCGGCGTTCAAGTCGGTCGCGGCCGGGGGCATGCTGGCAGTGCAGGCGATGCTCGCGCGCCGGAATCCCGAGACGTACAAGACGGGGACGGTGGTCAACTTCGTGGCGGCCGGGGCGCTTGGGTTGACAGCCGTCAGGAACTCGCGGTAGCAGATCAGCGGAGAGAAGAATAGCCGCGAATGAACGTGAATCAGAGATTCTGGTCTCTGACGGACACCTGGCGCAGTGCATCAACTACCTGCGCGCTTCCAGGATGAAGATGGCTCTACTGGTGAACTTCCAGAAGCCGAAAGCGGAATGGAAGCGGGCGGCGTCCCAGCTTTAGGTTTGGTCCGCCGCGGCCGTTCCGTTGGTCTTTACGGGGTGCTGGGGCTGCGGGCGCCGGGCCGGGTGACGGCTATGGCGGCCACGGTGGCGGCGGCGGCGGCGCCGGCGATGATGACGACGGCCGTTTTATGGCTGCCGAGCCAGGGGGCGCCAGCCTCGCAAGCGCATTGGCCCTTGCCGGCCTCGACCTGGGCTTGGCCTACGACCTGCACAAACACCTCTCCGTTCGCACCAATGGATACGCTGCCCTCGGTCTCGGGCGCGGGCTTGATGGGGTGTCCCAAGGCACAGACCTGGAGCTTGGAAGACACGGGCATCTTGTAAGTGACCGCGCCTACATACAGTTGGACCACACAGCGATCGCAGACGCGGAGCGTCACGCGCGTGCTCTTGGCCAGCGTGACACGGACGCCGTCGGGGAAGGTGATCACGGCGACATCCTCGGCAGTCACGATCTCGTCACTCGCGGCCAGCGGCCAGTTGGGGGCGGCGGTGGTCGGGATCACGGTTCCGTTGACCTTGACATAACCGCCGGTGGTCAGGGTGGCGACCGGTTGGGCAGAAAGGGCGAAAACGATCACGCAGACAAGCAGCAAAGGTCGGAACATCGAGGGCTCCTTGAATTCATATCATACACCGGAAACATGCGCGACGCATATGAAATTTTGCGGCAGTTACGGTTTCGCAAGTGGTTTCTAGTACCTGGGGTACTGGAGCGTGCGCGGCCGGGATGGAGGGGGAGGAGAACATGGCCGCGCTGGCGATGGCGGAAACCCAGGCCAGGACGAGGGCGTTGGCGGGGATGTAGAGGTTGAAGTCGACGACACTGTGAAGCAGGATGGCGGCGATGGAGGCAACGCAGGCTGTGGCTAGGGCGCGGCCGTCGGGGGCAGCGTGGCGGATGGCGGCGCGGATGGCCTGGAAGAGAACGGCGGCGATCAGCACGGCAATGATGGTGAAGCCGGCGAGGCCCAGCTCGGCCAGGGATTGCAGATAGTCGTTGTGGGCGTAGTCATCGGTGACGAGCGGGCCGGAGATTTTGTGCGGCATGAAGGCGGATTCGTAGCCGCCGAGGCCGCAGCCGAAGACGGGGTAGGCGGCGATGAGGGGGAGGGTCTCGCGCCAGAGTTCGAGGCGGTCCTGGCGGGTGAGGCCGTCGGAGAAGTCGAGGGAACCGAAGCGCTCGATGAGCTGGTCGGAGGGCAGGAAGACGAAGAGCAGGAGGCCGAGGGCGGCGACCGGGACGAGCCTCTTCACCCCCGAGACGGAGAAGACTCCGCAAAGGAGAACGGAGAAGACGGCGCAGACGAAGCCCATGCGGGAGAGGGAGTGGATAGTCCCCAGGAGCAGCAGGGCGGCGACGGAGCACCCGGCGCAGGCGACGAGAGCGGGGCGGAGTGGGCTGGACCATCGGGAACGGTTGCGGCGCAGCACCGCCACGGAGTACATGAGGGCGAAGGGGAGCGCCATCTCGAGCAGGCCGGCGAAATGATTGCGATTGACGTAGGTGCCATGGGAGGGAATCTGGCCGGAGTTCAGATAGAACTGGAAGAGGACGAGGATGGCTTCGAGGGAGGCGATGATGACGAGGGGAGCGGCCAGGAACCAGCCTGTGGCTTGTGGCTCGTCTCCTCTGGCTCGTGGCCTGTGGCTTGTGGCTTGTCGGCGAGTGGTGGCGTGGTCAGCGATGTACCGCACTATCAGAAAAAGCATCGTGCAGGCGGCGATCACCAGGAAGAACTCGAGGGTGGCGGCGGGTTTAACGGAAAGGGGGGCGGTGGAGATGCCGGGGACCAGTTTCTGGGTGGCTTCGAGTTGGGCGGCGCGGGCGGGGGAGATCAGGCGGAGAACGGCCAGCGGGAGCGGGAGCAACTGGAAGAGGGCGTAGGCGGGGAACAAGAGCGTGGGCCAGAGGAGCGGCTTGGCCAGGCCGGGGGTGCGGAGGGAGAAGAGTGCGACCAGGGCGATGGCCAAGGTGGCGATTCGCCAGTGGAAGGGGACTACTCCGCCGGCCTGGAAGACGGCCCAGGCGAGTGCGGCGGAGATGGCGGTCAGGCGGAGCATGAGCCGCGAAGGAACGCGAATGGACGCGAATAACTAGTCGGAGTGCTTGTCGCCGTAGTAGTGGTGGTAGTGGTCGTAGTACTTGTAGTAGCCGTAAGAGGTGGTGTGCCTGGGGTTCCAGTCGTTCAGGATGGTGCCGAGGACATGGGTGCCGTCGTCGGCGAGGCGTTGGCGGGCCATCCGGGCGGCGTCGCGAGTGGTCTGGTTGGCACGGACTACGAGGATGACCGCGTCGGCGCAGCGGCCGATGACGCGGGCGTCGGCCATCTGGAGCATGGGCGGGGTATCGATGAGGATGGTGTCGAAGTCCTGGCGGACGCGCGCGATAAGCTCCGGAAGGCGGTTGGAGTAAACGAGACTGGAGACGGCGGCGGGCGAGCCGGCGGGGAGAACGAAGAGGTTGGGGATGGAGGTCTCGCGGATCTCGGCGATGGGGCGGCCGTCGAGGGAGGCGGGCTCGCGCAGGAGATCGCCCAGGCCGGATTTGTTCTCGAGGTCGAAGATCTCGTGGATGCGAGGCCGGCGCATGTCGCCATCGATGAGGAGGACGCGCTGGTTGATCTCGGTGAGGGCGATGGCGAGATTGCTGGCGACGGTGGTCTTGCCTTCCCTGGGGTTGGCGCTGGCGAGCACGAGGACGTGGGGGCGGCTGCCGTCCCGGGAGCAGAAAAGGATGGAGGTGAGAACGGCGCGGAAGGACTCGGCCATGACGGAAGGCTTGCGGTCGCGAGTGACGAGGGCAAGCTGGTCGGGGGAGGCGGAGTCCGGGCGGTGGGCGGGCAGGAGGTGGCGTTTCCGAGTGGGATCGGAACCGGAGGAGGGGATGATGCCGAGCTCGGAGAGGTTGAGGAAGAACTGGGACTCGCCGGGCTCCTGGATACTGCGGTCGGCGCGCTCACGCATGACGATGAAGACCACGCCCAGAAAGAGGCCGCCGAGGAAGCCGAGGGCGGAGTTCATGAAGGGGGAAGGCTTGTATGGGGCTCTGGGGACCTGGGCAGCATCGACGACGCGGATGTTGGAGGCGCGGAGGGCGGAGGCGATGCCGGCCTCTTTGACGCGCTGGAGCATGTTGTCGTAGAGCTGGCGGTTGGTATCGACCTCGCGCTTGAGGATGTTGTAGTGGGAGACTAGGGCGGCCTGCCCGGAGAAGAGACGGGCCTGAGTGGCGTAGTCGGCGACGAGGAGTTTTTCGCGGCGGGTGGCGGTTTGGAAATCGTTGCGGATGCGGCGAATGACGTTGCCGCGCTCCTTCTCGAGGGCGGATTCGAGAGTGGCAATCTGGGCCTGAACCTTCCTGACCTTGAAGTGGGCGGGGGTGTACGTGGAGGAGAGTTCGGCAAGCTGGCGGCGAAGGTCGGTGAGCTTGGCCTGGAGATCCCTGAGAGAGCCGTCGTCGAGGACTTCGGGGAGGGAGTCGGGTGCGGAAGTGGAGGCCAGTTCGTACTTAGACTGCTTGGCGACGCGGTCGGCCTGGGCTTTGCTGAGCTCTTCCTGGAGCTGGCGGAGCTTCTGCTCGGTGAGGTTGTCCTTCTCGGAGGTGAACAGGAGGCCGGTGGCGCGGGCGTAGGCCTGGAGGGCCTCTTCGGACTTCTCGAGCTTGATTTTGAGCTCTTCCATCTGGCGGCCGAGCCACTCGCCGGTGCGCTGGGTGGTTTGCCAGCGGCCTTCGAGGTTCTGGTCGATGAACTCGTTGGCGAGGGTGTTGACAAAGTCGGCGGCGAGGTTGGGGCTGGTGGAGTCGCAGAGGACGTCGATGAGGCGGGTGTTGGCCTGGGCGTGAACCGAGAGGTTACCGGCGGCCATGGCAATGGCGTCCTCGCGCACGGAAACGGGTTTGGGAGCGGGCAGGCCCAGGGCCTTGCGCCAGGCGGAGAGGCGGGATTCGTTGATGATGAGGGGGCGGTTGTCGAGATCGAGCTTCTTAATCACGCGCTCGATGAGGGAGCGGCTCTGGATGATGCGGACCTGGGTCTGGATGTCGTACTCGGGGTAGTAGGAACTGCTGCCGGACTCGGTGGGGTTGACGTCCCGCATGTTGAGGAAGTTCTCGTTGAGACTCTGGATCTCGAGCGAGAGGCGGGCCTGATAGACAGGGGTCTGGGGAAGGGTGAGGAGGAAGCCGGCGAGGGCGCCGAGGAATGCGATCAGGACAAGAGTGCCTTTGCGGCGGCGGAGCATGTGCCAGTACTCGATGGGGCCGCCGGGAGCGGTCTGGTCGGAGTCCTGATCGGGCGGTTCGAAGTAGCCAGGGCGGGCCGGCGGGGGGCCAGCCGGCGCAAAACGTGGTTCGAGTTCCTTAGGGGCGGGATCGCCAGGGGGTGGGAGTTGGTTCATGTTTCGCCTATAGTTTGTGGTGGTTAACGGCGCCAGATGACGAGGCCGGTGCCCATCTGAACGGCGGTCTCCACGGCGCGGACGAGGGCCTTCTTGGGGAGGTTAGAAGGGACAAAGAGGATATCCTCGGGCTGCAGGGGAACGTCGTTGGTCTGGCCGGAGAGGATCTTTTTCAAGTCCACAGGGATCTCCAGGCGGCTGGAAGCGCCGGAGGCGGCACGGAGGATGCGGGCGTTCTTAGGAGAGGCGGTATGGTCGAGGCCGCCGGCGAGGGAGAGGGCTTTGAGCACGGAGAGGTTTTCGCGCTCGTTGAGGATGAAGCCGCCGGAGCGCTGGACCTGGCCGATGACGTAGACCATCTCTGCGCGGGGGACGGAGATGACGTCATGAGGGCGGACCAGGATGTTCTGCTCAGGGGCCTTGGCTTCCATGATGCCGCGGAGACTGACCTGGGCGACGCTGAACTGACCGGAGGAGTCGTCGGCGGCGCCGGGGAGGGGGATGCGGCCCCACTCAAGGAGGCGTGTGATCTTGACGCTGTGGCCGGCGTCGGGAGCGAGGCCACCGGCGAGGGACAGGATCTCGACGAGGGTTTTGCGGCCCTGGAGCTGATGGACGCCGGGATTCCTGACCGAACCGATGACCGAGATGGGCTGGCTGCGGAACTCGACGATGGAAACGGAGACCTCGGGATCGTTGATGTAGGTTTTCAGGCGGGCGGAGACCTGGGCCTCGAACTGCTCGAGGGTGAGGCCGGCAGCGTGGATGCGGCCGACCATGGGGAGGCGGATGTTGCCGCTCATGTCGATGCGGATGGGCTTGTCGCTGATTTCCTCGGCCTCGAGGGCGCGGATGGCGATCTGGTCTTCGGGGCCGAGCACGTAGGTGGAGCGGAGCTGCTCGGAGGGGTCGGGCTTGGCAGGCGGCGAGGGGGCTTGCAGCGCGAAGCCTGCGAGAGTAGTCGCGAGCACAAGGGAGCCGAGGCGAGTTAGGGACATGGTTTAGAGAGCCTAGCGGGGCGCGGTGGGGCCCTCGATCCCGACGATGTGGCGGAGGCGATCGAGTTCGCGACTCAGCACCTGCACTTCGGAGTCGAGTTTCCGCATTCTTCTTTCAAGGCCATTGGAGGGCGAGGCGGGCTCGCCGCCGGAGAAACGGGACAGCACCTCGCGGACGCAATCGGAGACGCTGCGGGATCCTTGAGCGAGAGAGTTCTGCCTGAGGCGCTCATACTCTTCTTCGGAGAGCCTGAGGCTGAGCGTTCGAGTCTTGCGTTTGAATACGACCATTGGGCGGTCCTTCCCACGACCAGTGGGCAGTACGAAAAGGAACGGGCTAAGGCGTGGCGGGTGAACTGGCAAGCAATGCGGGCACTCCGGAACGCCGCGTGGTACGCACTGGTGTGACCCAGGCGCTGTCAATCTCGACAGCGACGGAACGCTGGAGAATCGTGATGGAGACGACCAGACGGTGGCGCTTCTTCTTTTCGACCAGGAGGCCTTCCAGGCCAGAGAGCGCGCCGTACTGGATGCGAACGATGTTGCCGAGCTGGAGGTAGGGCCAGGGCTCGGCGGCGAGTCCCGACTTGATGATGGACTGGATGGCGGCGATCTCAGCGTCATCCACAGGGACCGCGTGGCCGCCGATGCCGACGATTCGGACCACGCCGGGGGTGGTCAAAATCGGGACGCTCCGATCGCCGGGATCGAACCGGCAGAAGACGTAGCCGGGGAAGAGGGGCAGGTCGAGGTGGACGATGCGGTCTGACCACAGGCGGCGAGAGCGGTACAGGGGGAGAAACTTGTCGTAGCCCTTGTTCTCCAGAATGGCGGCGGTGATTGCCTCATGCCGCGACCTGACGTGGAGGGCAAACCAACGCAGCGCAGAAGCGTCCGAGGCGGGCAGTGAAATTGTGGTGTCTGACTGGAGCATGAATCCCTGGAGCGGTGTCACGGCGCCTGGCCGGGGCTATCTTTCGGCAAGCTGCCGCCCTTTGAGTCCCAAGTCGAGGGCTCAACTTCACGCCACCCGGCTGATGAGGGCGGCTTACCCGGGCCCGGGTATTCCCCCCTCAGAGCCTCAGGGGAACACCTGAGCCTATGCGTGAAGAATAACAATCGTGTATCATGTGTAGGGCATATGTCAACGAAAATTTCTTAACAACAGGGCCTTAAGGTATGAAAATCCGTACTAGTGGCACACGCGGCACAGGAAAACTGATACCCGCATTTGTGGGGGTTCTCGCTTTAGTGGCGGGTGTGGTTTCGGTTGCTGGAATCCTGTACGAGACTCCATCCCGGGGGTCCGACCGGCCCCAGAGTCTGTCTGGCACGTGGCTGATATCGAGCGACACCGCGGTCCCGCAGCAGGGCTACGAGCGGCTCTTGGCTGGGAAGCTGGAGGGACCTGGCGGGGCAGTGGAGGCGTTCGAAGCCGCGCTGGGAAGGGACATGGCCTCACCGTACCGATGGTGCGACCTGGGAGAAGCGTTGTTGGCGGCAGGCCGGATCGAGAAGGCCGGGTACTGCGTCAACCGGGCGCTGGAGTTGGGGCCGAATCTGCCGCCCGCGCTGATGAGAGCGGCGAACTTCCATTTCCGCACCGGGGAGCCCAGGCGTGCGCTCCCGTACACGGCGCGGGTTTTGAGGATGGTGGGGGAGTATGACGAGACCATTTTCAGCTCGTACGACCGGATGGGGGTCACACAGGAGGAGGTGCTGCAAGCAGGCCTGCCGGACAGCGAGCGGGCGGCCCAGTCGTATTTCCGGCACCTGGTTGCGAAAGGGTCTCCGGAGCAGGTGCAGGCGGGCTGGAACTGGGTTGAGAGCCGGTCTTTCGCGGACGACCGGCTGGCCGACGAATACGTGAGGTATCTGGTAAGGTCCGGCCAGTACGAGACGGCCGCAGGAGCGTGGGCCGCTCACACAAGTTCCCGCGAACGGGGTTACCGGGACTCGAACTGGCTTTTCAACGGAGGCTTCGAGCGGGAGCCCGCGGGCACCATTTTCGATTGGCGGATTACGCCGGCAGAGGGCGTGCAGGC